>Ga0075425_100001941_pt1 | contig 20406 bp, 20 predicted proteins | sample SoiMethybrSBSTD4_FD_75300 | JGI IMG/M metagenome (GOLD analysis project Ga0075425, IMG submission 75300) | Bulk soil microbial communities from a Populus tree surrounding site in Tennessee, USA - Soil MetaG P. TD hybrid SBSTD4 | ecosystem: Environmental > Terrestrial > Soil > Tree plantation... | reverse complement strand
TCGTCATGCTGTTCGCCGCCGCCGACGTGAAGTACCGGCAGACGGTGATGAAGTCGATGGGGGCGCACATGACGGCGATGTCGCTCGTGGTGAAGAAAGAGGTCGCGATGCGCTCGCAGCTCGGCGCGCACGCCGAGGCGATTCACGCGCTGAGCGCGACGATCCCCGAGATGTTTCCCGCCCCCGACAAAGTGCGCTCCTCGGCGAAGCCGGAGATCTGGACGCACTTCGACGAATTCAAATCGCTCAGCGCACGACTGGAGCGCGAGAGCGCGACGCTCTCGCAGCTCGCCGCGAAACGCGACTGGAAGTCATTCGACGCGCAATTCGCGCGCGTCGCGAAAACATGCGAAGACTGCCACGACAAATTTCGCGTGCAGGACTGAGGGAATGCAGAAGGCAGAATGTAGAAGGCAGAAGTGGGCAGCGATCACTTCTGCCTTCTGCCTTCTGACTTCTGCATTCTTAGCGTGCCATCGAGCGGAGCAGCATCCGGCGCCGCCGCGACCACGATCCTCGACTTTCGACTCTCTCCCTCCCCGAGACCGCTACGCCGGCTCCGAAGTCTGCAAAGACTGCCATGAGAAAAACTACGCGCGCTGGACGCACGACTGGCACTCCCACGCGTTGGCGAAGGCAACGAATGAAGCAGTCCTCGGCCCGTTCAACAACCGCCACTTCAAAGGCGCGTCGAGCGAAGCGTGGTTCACGACGAAAGGCGACGAGCCCATCGTCCGCACCAAGAACCGCCAAGGTCAACTAGCGGACTATCCGGTCGAGTGGGTGATCGGCGCGAAGCGAATGCAGGATCCCGTCACGGTCTTCCCCGACGGCCGCTGGCAGGTTCTCCCCGTTTACTTTCACGTCACCGGAAAAGGGGAGTGGGTCGACTACAACGAAGCAAAGCAAGGCAAGATCGATCCCGATCATCCCTACTTCTGGACGAACTTCCGCCGCACCGCGAACAAGGAATGCCTCGAGTGCCACGCCACCGGAGTCGAGGTTCACTACGATCGCGCATCGCATCAATGGACGACGTCATTCGCCGACGCAGGCGTCGCGTGCGAAGCGTGCCACGGCCCCGGCGCGCGGCACGCGGAGACGAAAGCGAAAGAAGACATCATCCATCCGGGCCACGTCGCGAAGGATCTGCAGCTCTCCATCTGCGCGCGCTGTCACGGTCCGCGCGATCCCCTGTTTCCGCTGCTCGATGAAGACGATCAGTTTCGTCCAGGCCAGCGATACGAAGACAAGTACCAGCCGCTCGTCATCACCGACAGCACCGAGCGATCCGGCGAGTTTTTCGCCGACGGACGTCCGAGCAGCTCGAGCTTCGAGTATCAGGCGCTGCTGCAATCGCGCTGCTACATGAGCGGTGGCGCGACCTGCCTCTCGTGCCACACCGCGCCGCACAAGGATCACGTCGCGAACGAGATTCGCGACAGTCCGAACGCGTCATGCATCGACTGCCACAAAGACGTCGACGCGAAAGCGCACTCGCATCATCGCAGCGCGACGTGCGTCGACTGCCACATGCCGAAGCTGATCAGCGGCGTGCTCGACAAGTTCGCCGATCACGCCATCGACGTTCCGAATCCGCTGAACACGATGCGTCACGGCGTGCCGAACGCCTGCAACGTTTGCCACGCCGATCGCTCGCCGGCGTCGATGCAGAAGGCGATCGAGAGCTGGTATCCCGAGATCTGGAAACGGCAGCAACGGCGTCTCGCACTTGCGGATGCGATCGACGAGAAGAACGCGCCGCTCAGTGCCGCGCCGCTCGCCGGTGTCCTGCAGGATACGAAAGAAGCACCATCGCTTCGCGGTGCCGCGGCGATCCTCCTCGGGCAGCGGTTTCATGCCGAGGCGGCGACGGTGATCGTGCCGCTTCTGGATGATCCTTCGCCGCTCGTCCGCTCGCGTTTCATCGAAGCTCTCGGCTACGCGCGCGCGCAGAACGCAGCCAATGCGATCGCGCGTTTCACGAGCGATCCTTCGACTCACGTTCGCCAGATGGCGGCGCTCGTGCTGACGTCGTTCCGCGATGTGCGCGGCGATCTCGCCATCCAAGAGCTCGCGAAGAATCGAGAGACGCGCGCGCTGATCCGCCCGCACATCGCACTCGCCATCGCCGCCGCGAATCGCGGCGATCTCGACACCGCGCAGCGCGAGCTCGAATTCGTCGTCGGCGAAGCGCCGTACGTCGTCGACTCGCTCGTGATGCTCGGCGACATCCGCGCGCGCCGCGGCGATTTCAACGGCGCGCGATCGTGGTTCGAAGAAACGCTGCGATTCGATCCGTCGCATCGCGGCGCGAACGCGCGCATGCGCGCGCTACCGCCCGCAACTGCGCAGCGCCCAGGCGGCGTCGAATAACGCGATCGCATCGCGCGGCACAAGCTCGCGCGCGCCTGTGTACCACGACGTCGTATGCGACTCGCCGCCGGCCGTCAGCGTCATCGTCGTCAGAACCTGATCGGCATTTCCATGCGGATTCGCCGGTTCGCGATACTCACGCTTCCACGACTTCGGCTTCGCCTCGCGCAATGCGCGATCGAGCGCGGCGTGATCGCAGTGCGCGACCGACTCCGGAGTGATCACGGCGTTGCCGAGTCCGCGTCCGCTGATTCCGCCCTCAGTCGTGATCTCGATGCGCCAATCGTGGTGTGCATTGCTCGCGCATGCGGCGAACGCGAAGAATGCAATCACCACCGCCACGACGTGTTCACCGCTCCGTTTCACGTTCCGCCTTCCTCTCGTGTCCAACGATACAGGAGGGATGTGGACATGTTCGAGACTTCATTCGTACGAGAGCGCGTTGCGCCGCGGCGTCGCGCCGGAGTCTTTGTGGCATCGATCGTCGCGCACACCGTAGCCGTTGCCGGAATCTTGATTGCCACCGCGACCGCGACGACGTTGCCGACCAACGCGCCGAACGAGACCATGAAGGTTTACTTCGCGCCGGCGGAGCCGCCGTTGCCGCGTGGCAATCCCGACGCTCCGCGGCAACCGCAGGCGCCGCCGCAGAGGCCGCAGCAGCAGGCTGCGCAGCCTCACGTGCAGACCGCGCCGCAGGCCGACACGACGCCGTCTCTGATTCCGAACACGATTCCGACGGTTGCGTCGACGTCGACCTCGAGCGACATCACGCCGGGCAACGGCAACAACACCGGCAACGAGCGGTGGGGCGTGAAGGACGGCGATCCGAACGGCGTCGACGTCGGACAGACGAATACGAACGTCAGCGTCGGAACGCCCGACGTCGTCTTTCATCCGGGCGTCGACGTGAAGTCCGCAATCGTGGTGTATCGCGTGCAGCCGAATTACCCGCCGCTCGCGTCGCGCATGCATCTCTCCGGATGGGTCTTCGTGAAATGCATCATCGGAAAGAACGGCGAGATCCGCGATGCCGAAGTGGAGAAGAGCTCGAACACGCTGTTCGATCAACCGGCGCTGGAGGCGTTGCGCCAATGGAAGTTCGTGCCGGGTTACTACAAAGGACAGCCGGTCGACACGTACTTCGAGTTGAAGATCACGTTCGAAGTTCGATGATAATCGGCGTTGGTGTTCGTCCCGAAGTCGATCGTCTGTCTGCGTGAGGGCTATACACGCGAGTCGGTGATGCGCGACTTGATTGCCGGCGTGGTCGTCGGCATCGTCGCGCTCCCGCTCGCGCTCGCGTTTGCAATCGCCTCCGGCGTTCCGCCGGAGCGCGGCCTCTTCACTGCGATCATCGCCGGCTTTCTGATCTCCGCGCTCGGCGGATCGCGCGTGCAGATCGGCGGACCGACCGGCGCGTTCGTCGTGATCGTCTACGGCATCATGCAGCGCTTCGGCTACGGCGGCCTCGTCACCATCACCATCATGGCCGGCGTGATGCTCATCCTCCTCGGCATCGCGCGCATGGGAGCGCTCATCAAGTTCATCCCGTATCCGGTGATCACCGGATTCACGTCCGGCATCGCCGTGATCATCTTCTCGTCGCAGGTGAAAGACTTTCTCGGGATGAAGATGGGCGCGGTGCCGGCCGACTTCATCGAGAAGTGGCTCGCGTACGCCGGACACTTCGGTCAGATCTCGATTCCGACCGCGCTCGTCGCGTGCGGCACGCTCGTCGTGCTCGTCGTCTGGCCGCGTGTCTCGCGCTTGATTCCGGCGCCCTTCGTAGCGATGCTGCTGGCGACGCTCGTCGTGCAGCTCTTTCACCTTCCGGTGGCGACGATCGGCTCGCGATTCGGCGCCGTGCCGTCGAGCCTTCCCGCACCGCAGTTTCCGCACCTCTCGATCTACAACATGCGCGAGTACATCTCGCCGGCGCTGACGGTCGCGCTGCTCGCCGCGATCGAGTCATTGCTCTCCGCTGTCGTCGCCGACGGCATGATCGGCTCGCGGCACAAGTCGAACATGGAGCTCGTCGCGCAAGGAATCGCGAACATCGCCTCGCCGATCTTCGGCGGGATTCCGGCGACCGGCGCGATCGCGCGGACGGCGACGAACATCCGCACCGGCGGACGCACGCCGCTGGCCGGCATCACGCACGCGATCACGCTGCTGCTGATCCTCGTGTTCGTCGGCAAGTGGGCGGCGATGGTGCCGCTCGCCGCCCTGGCCGCGATTCTCGTCGTCGTCGCCTATCACATGAGCGAGTGGCGCTCGTTCGCGGGACTGCTGCGCGCGCCGAAGAGCGACATCATCGTTCTCATCCTCACGTTCGCGCTGACGGTGTTCGTCGATCTCACCGTGGCCGTGCAAGTCGGAATCGTGATGGCGTCGCTGCTCTTCATGAAGCGGATGTCGGACATGACGCACATCCAATTGAGCGACGAAGGCGATGAGCAACTGATGACGACCCGCGTCCCGCGCGGCGTGCAGGTGTACGAAGTCAACGGACCGTTCTTCTTCGGCGTGGCGGACAAGCTCAAAGACGTTCTCACCGAGATCGCGAAGCCGCCGCGCGTGTTCATCCTCCGCATGCGCCACACGCCGGCGATCGACGCCACGGGCATTCACGCACTCGAGCAGATGATCAAGAAGACGAAACATCAGGGGACGGTGCTCGTACTCTGTGAAATGCAGCAGCAGCCGCTCCGGGCCATCGTTCGCGCGGGACTGCTCGAGCGGCTCGGCGGCCGCCGCAATCTCGCCAAGACGCTCGACGTCGCGCTCGAGCGCGCGCGTGAAGTGATCGAGTCGTGACCGCGCGCGGCGCACTCACCGCTGCGGTCGCCGGCGTGCTGTTCGCGTGGCTCGTTCTGATCCTGATGGCGTTTCATCAGCCGAAGATCTACGACGTTGCAGTGTTCGCGTGGACGACGCTGGCCGGCGTCGTTTTCGCGATCGTGATGCGCGGCATTGCCGCACTGGCGCCGCGTATCGAGACGTCGCCCGCCGGCACGATCGGATGCGGATGCGTTTACGCGGCGGCGGGGCTGATGTTCTTCTGCGTCGTCTGTGCGATCGCGGCGATACTCACGCGCACGACATTCGTCATCACCAGTCTGGCGCGGGCGATCATCGTGCTGATCACGTTCGGCGGCCTCGGCCTCTTCGGCGGCATCCAGTTCAGCCGCCTCCGCCGCGCCGAAGACGAGCGGCGACATGCCGCGCTGGAGCGACAGCAGCTCGAGCTCGCGCGCGATCTGCAGCAGCGACTCCTGCCGCCCGAGCACTTCGACTCCGATCGATTCCGCATCGAGGCGAAGAACATCGCCGCCGCATACGTCGCCGGCGACTTCTACGACTTCGTTCCGCTCTCGAACGATCGCATCTTGATCGTGATCGCCGACGTCGCTGGCAAAGGTCTCGCCGCGGGACTGATCGTCGCGACGGTGAAGGCAATGATTCCGCTGATCGCGTCGGCGGCGGAGTCGCCCGACGAGATCCTCCGCGCCATCAACTCCCGAATCGCGCCGCATCTGTCGAAGCGCGAGTTCGTGGCCATGATCGTGGCGATTTTCGATGCGACGACCGGCGCGCTGTCGATCGCGAATGCCGGGTTGCCGGATCCGCTGCTCGTTCGCAGCGACGTCGTGCCGCTCGTCGTCGAAGGTCCGCGTTATCCGATCGGCGTTCGATCGTCGATCGATTACCTCTCCATCGCGACCACACTCGATCGAGGCGATCGAGTTCTCTTCTTCACCGATGGTCTGCCTGAAGCGGAGGTCGAAGGCGAGCTGCTCGGCTACAAGCGTCTCGCCGATCTCGCGCTCCGCGCGCGCGGCGACATCCCGACGCTCTTCATGGCGCTCGAGGCGATGACGACCGAGACGCGCGAGGATGATTGGACCGCCGTGTCGTTGGAGCGGCTATGACTCCGGCGCCACTTCGTCCGCCGCAACCGTCGGTTTCGACAGCGACGTGACGTAGACCACGCCGACGACGCCGGCGATCGTCAGCAGCGCGCCGGCGACCGCCATCGGCGTGATCATCTCGTGCAGCACGGTCGCGCCGAGGACCATGGAGATCGGGACGGCGATCTGCGAGATGACGCCGACCGTCATCGCGTCGACCCATCGCAGCGAGAACGTGAGGAGTAGTTGTGCGCCGATCGCGAAGAGCGACGTCAGCGCGAGCGGCATCCACTCGCTCGACGTCGGATTGCGCCACGTGGCGATGCCGAACGGCGCGCAAGTGAAAAGGCCGAGGAGGCAGAAGCTCGTGTAGACGGACCAGGAGTTCTCGCTGCGTCGCGCGCGGCGCATCGCCGTGACAGCGGCGCCCGACGAGACTGCGGACAGCAATCCGAAGAGCTCCCATTTTCCGAACGACGGTTGCGCGCGCACGACGAGGATGATGCCGAAGAATGCGACCGGCATCGGGATCAGCACGCGCGCGCTGTGACGCTCGCCGATGAAGAACATCGAGAAGAGCCCGCTGAAGATCGGCGCCGTGTAGTTGAGCAGCGTGGCCACTCCGACGTTGATGTGCGCGATGGCCAGAAAGTAGAAGAGCACCGCCACACCGCCGAAGAAGCCGCGCAGGAAAAGGAGATCGAGACGTTCGAAGTGCATGGCCGCGCGGCGGTAGCGCGGAATCGCCAGCACCGGAACGAGACCGACGGCGAAGCGGATCATCGCCACCTGCGGTCCGGATAATCGAGCTGACGCCAGCTTCGCCGAGAACGCCATCAGTCCGAAGAACGTGGCGGAGGCGGTCATCAACAGGAGAGCGCGATTCGTGGCGGACGTTTTCATCGTTGAATCCAGTGGAGTGGAGGATAGGCGCCCCCGCCTGTCCATCTCCGTGCACGGACAGGCGAGGCGCCTATCCTCCACTGGATAGAATTCACCCATGTCGAATATCACATATCGCGACGCGCATCCTTCCGACTGTGACGCGATCGTTTCATTCCAGATGGCGATGGCGCGCGAGACGGAGGATCTCGAGCTCGATGGCGAGATCCTGATGCGCGGCGTCGAGGCGGTCTTCGGCGATCCGCAGCTCGGGCGCTACTTCGTCGCCGAGAGCGATTTCCGCGTCGTGGCGTCGCTGCTCATCACATACGAATGGAGCGACTGGCGCAACGGCGTCGTCTGGTGGATTCAAAGCGTCTACGTGATGCCGGAGTTTCGCCGGCAGCGCATTTACGCGGGGATGTACGAGCACGTGAAGCAGATCGTCGACACGCAGCCTTACGTCCGCGGCATTCGTCTCTACGTCGACCGCCGCAACACGCGCGCGCAAGAGGTTTACACGCGACTCGGGATGAACGGAGAGCACTATCAGGTTTTCGAGTGGATGAAATGAATGCCCTTCTCCTCGCGGTCGCGCTCGCACAACCGCCGCACCTCAAGCAGATCGAGGTGGAACGGAAGTATTGGAACGCGCCCGCGTCGCGCGGCGGCGGCGCGATCGAGAGCGGAAAGTCGACCGTCGATCCCTCGACGCGCATCTTTCACCTCGGATGGAACTACGAGTGGGGACACGGCAATCACAATCGCTGCGATGCGGTGATGAAGATCGAGCGCGCCGGCGATGATGTGAAAGTGACGATGACCGCCGACTGGGATACGCAGGGCTTCGCGAACGGACGCGAGTACTTCATCTCCGCCGGATCGTCGTTCGATCGCCCGCAGTGCGCGCCGAACGGAACGTGTCATGCCACCGTCGAGAGCACGATGAAGGCGAGCGACGTGAAGGGGAGCGTCGTGTTCGGCGAAGACGGCGGCAGCATCGAGTTGCGCTTCGTGTACGATCCGTAGCGCTGTGTCGATCGGCGGAATGCTGCGTTACGTCTTCGGAGGAAAACGAATGCTGAAGGTCGGAGATCCCGCGCCTGATTTCGAGGCGAAAGATCATCAAGGCAACACCGTCCGTTTGCACGATCTGCGCGGAAAGAAAGTCGTCCTCTGGTTCTATCCGAAGGCCGACACACCCGGCTGAACGATCGAAGGTTCCGGGTTCCGGGACCTCACGCCCGAATACGACAAGAAGAACGCGAAGATCCTCGGCGTCAGCTTCGACACGCCCGAAGAGAACGCGCGGTTCGCGAAGAAGTTCGACTTCCCGTTCCCGCTGCTGTGCGACACCGATCGCTCATTGAGCCTGGCGTATGGCGCGGCGACGTCGACGAAGGACGAGTACGCGAAGCGGATCGCCTACGTCATCGACGAGAACGGGACGATCCAGCAGGCGCATGAGAAAGTCGACGCGCGCTCTTATCCACAGGAGCAGTTGAAGACGTTGTGACGCCGTCGTTCTCGAGGCCGGTATAAGCGTTCGGAAGAAGTCCGAGCCACGGATCGCTGCTCGGTGTCAGGAAGAGCTCCGAGTAAACCTTTTCGTTGAGCTGATCGACGTTCGTGATGCCGGACGCGATCCATTGGCGAATCACCGGACGGAGTTGCGTTTCGTTGATCTTCGTGTCGGCAGCGAGCGTCGACTTGAGGAGCGCGATCATCTCGGCGAATTCTTTTTCTGATTTCGGACGCGTTTTCGCTTTGATGACGGCGAGGGACTCATCGGAGATTTCTACTTCGTCGGCGCGTTCGAATGCCATGAGGGAGTTGTCTTGGTAGAGGGTGAGGGAGTTGAGGGTGTTGCGTTCGATGACGGCCTTGCTGCCGGTGAGTTTGGTGGCTGCGAGGGCGGTTGGATTTGGTGAGGCCGCGCTTGCGCGCGGCTGGGCGGACGAGGGCGTCCGCCCCTCCGTGAGGGCGGCTAGGAATGCTTGCGGGGTGTAGAGGCCGGGGATGGCGTCGAGCACGTGGCCGTCGGGTGCCAGGATGTAGTGAATGCTGTTGCCGGTGACCGTCGTGGTGATTTTCCGGCCGTCGCCGAAATCGATGGTGATCTTCGGCGCGGGACGCACCGACTGCCAGTGCAGGATGAAGTGCTCGCGCAGGTATTGCGCGACGAGCGGATCGGTGTAGACGACGGTGCGATAGAACCGCGAGTTCGCACAGCTCAACTCCTCGTCGAGGTTGCCGAGAAGTCGCAGCGAGAGGATTGGTTTCCCTTCGCGAAGCGCGGCGCGCTTTGCCTCCTCGAGATCGGTGTGCCACTGCAGATTGGAGACGAGCGTGAGCGCGGCGAGAAACAACATGACATCAATGTGACGCTCTTCTGCGCGGCGGGTTGTCAACTTGTAACAACGTTCGGTGCAACTATTTCGCGCCGCATCCGAATACAGCGGCATGAGCGCACCAAAGAAGCGAAAGAAAGTCTGGATCTTCTCGATCATTCTGGCCGTGGTCGTCGTCGCCGTCTTCGTGGCGATGAAGGCGAAAGGCGCGAACAAGCCGGAGGCGAAGCCGCCGGTGAAAACGGCGAAGGCCGAGGTTGCCGACGTTCAGGTGAAGGTGACCGAGGTTGGGAACGTGCAGCCGGAGGTGAAGGTCGATGTGAAGTCGGCTGTTTCCGGAAAAGTGATCGCCATCCTGCATCGCGACGGCGATTACGTGCACGCCGGAGACATCCTCGCGCGCGTCGAGCCTGATCTAAACCAGGCGCAGTCGCTCGCCGACGTGAAGAACGCGCTCAGCTCCGCCGCGATCCGTTACGAGCAGGCGAAGAAGAACTACGACTCCGATCACAAGCTCTTCACCGCCGGACTCCTCGCGGGCAAGAGCAATCGCGACAGCGAGGCCGAGTATCTCTCCGCGAAGCAGGAGTACGAGAAGGCGCAGGAGAAGTACAACCTCGTCGAGAAGAGCGGCATCCCGATCAATCAGTCGCCGGAGAAGTTCCAGGGCTCGAACGTCGTCGCCCCGATGGACGGAACGGTGCTCACGAAGAACGTCGAGATCAGCGAGTCGATCACGAGTGGCGTGTCGTCGTTCAACGCCGGGACGGTGCTCTTCACCGTCGCCGATGTCTCCAAGATGATCGTAAAAGCGGGCGTCAACGAAGTCGACATCGGCAAGATCCGCGTCGCCATGCCGGTGAAGGTGACGCTCGACGCTTATCCGAAGGTCGCGTTCCAGGGACGCATCGACCGCATCGCCCCGGCGGTTCGCATCGACGACAAAGTGCGCGTGTTCGACGTCGAAGTGCGGCTCGACGCGCAAGGTCGCGAGCTCCGCTCCGGCATGACCGCGAACATCGAAGTGAACGGCGAGCGCAAAGACAAAGTGCTCACCGTGCCGGTCGAGTCGGTGTTCCAGCGCGACGAAGGCGAGATCGTCTACGTCCTCAAGAAGCTCGATGCCAAGGCGCTCGCCGCGCAGGCGAAGGCGAAGCCCAACAAGGACGACAAAGATGCGTGGAAGCAGTGGTTCGAGAAGCGCGTCGTCGTGACCGGCCTGGCCGACAACTCGCGCGTCGAGATCGTCAAGGGCGTGAAAGCCGGCGAAGAGCTCGCGCTCGAAGATCCGACGCTGCCGGCGGACAAGAAGAAAGACGACAACGACGATTAGTCGGTGAGGGCACGATGAGCGCGATCTTCAAGTACGAAGTGGAGGAGAAGGACAACGTGGCTCCGATGCCAGCGACCCGTCCTCTCATCCACCTCTCGCGAATCACCAAGACTTACGATTCCGGCGAAAACGAAGTGCAGGCATTGCGCGGCGTCGACGCCGGAATCGAGCGCGGCGAGTTCGTCTCCATCATCGGCCCGTCGGGCTCCGGCAAGTCGACGCTGATGCACATCCTCGGCTGCCTCGACTCGCCGACGGCCGGCGAGTATTGGCTCGACGGCGACGACGTGGCGATGCTCTCCGCGCGCGCGCTGGCGAAGATCCGCAATCAGAAAATCGGATTCGTCTTTCAGACGTTCAACCTCCTGCCGCGCGCGACGATCTGGAAGAACGTCGAGCTGCCGCTGCTCTACGCCGGCCTGGGACGCGGTGAGCGCCGCGACCGCGCGTTCGAAGCGCTGAAGAGAGTGGGACTGGAGAAGCGCGCGAAGCATCGTCCGAACGAGCTGTCGGGTGGTCAGCGCCAACGCGTGGCCATTGCGCGCGCGCTCGTCAACGAGCCCTCGCTGATTCTCGCCGACGAACCGACGGGCAACCTCGACACGAAGACCGGCTCCGACATCATCCACATCTTCGAAGCGCTCGCCGCGAACAATCAGACCATCGTTCTCGTCACGCATGACCCGGCCATCGCCGCGCGCACGCAGCGCCGCATCACCATCGTCGACGGCGTGATCGTCGAAGGCGACACGATCGAGGACTAGCGATGATCCTGCTCGAGTCCATCATCGACGGCATCCGCGACATCAAGGACCACTTCGGTCGCACGATGCTGCAGCTTCTCGGCGTCATCCTCGGCGCCGGTTCGATCGTCGCCACCTTTTCGCTGTCGACCACCGGCAAAGAAGCCGCGATGAAGTACTACAAGGTCAGCGGCGGCATCCAGAAGATCTTCGTCGGGAACAAGCCGACCGGCAAAGTCGTGCTCAGCGCGAAGGCGCTGGCGTCGCAGGGACTGACGGTTCGCGACGCGCTGGCCATTCAGCGCGACGCAAAGCTGATCGATCTCGTCTCGCCCGTCAGCACCGAATCGATGACCGTCCGTTATCGCACGCTGGAGAAGCCGCGCAGCGTCATGGGCATCGCGCCGGCGTACTCGCCGATGAATGACATCCGCGCCGCGCACGGACGTTTCATCACTGACAACGACGTCTCCTCCGCCGCGCGCGTGGCCGTCCTCGGCAGCGAGCGCGCGACGGAGTTTTTCGGCAGCGAAGATCCGCTGGGAAAGACGATCACCATCAACGGCACCGGCTACGAAGTCGTCGGCGTGATGGAAGAGAAGTACTTCTCCTTCGATCACAAACGCAACGTGATGCGCTGGATGAACAAGCAGATGTACATCCCCATCACGACGTTCGTGACGCGCAAAGGGCAGTCGCTCGAACAGGGGAAGATCGCCTTCATGCACGCCCGCATGAAGGACATCACGAAGGACAAGGAAGCGGTCGACGAGATCAAGCGCATCCTCATGCGCGAGCACGGCGTCGAGGACTATCAAGTCTTCTCGCGCGTCGCGAACCTCCGCCGCAACGAGCAGCAGAACAAGATGTACGACATGACGTTCATGATCTGCGGACTGATCTCGCTGATCGTCGGCGGCATCGTGGTGATGAACATCCAGCTCGCATCGTTCAACGAGCGCGTGCGCGAAGTGGGAACGAGAAAAGCGATCGGCGCGACGCCGGCGCAGATCTTCGCGCAGTTTCTGTCGGAGTCCGTGCTCGTGTCGCTCTTCGGAGGTCTGATCGGACTCGTCGTCGGACAGCTCTTCTGCTCGGGCATCGGGATGTTGCTGCGCGCCGCGCCGGCGATGACTCCGGACACGGCGATGAAAGCGCTGATCTTCGCCGCCGGTACGGGACTCGTGTTCGGCATGTACCCCGCGATTCGCGCGTCGCGTTTGAATCCGATCGAAGCGTTGAGGACGGAGTGATGCAAGTCGGCGAATCGGTCCGCACCAGCTACGAGGAAGTCAAAGCGCATCCTCTCCGCTCGCTCTTCACGCTCATCGGCGTCATCCTCGGCACGCTGGCGATCGTCGTCGTGATGTCGGTGCTCGACGGCGTCGAAGCCGCTGTCTGGCAAGGCGTGCAAGATCTCGGGCTCGACGGCGTCGTGGTCATCTCGGCGCGCCAGCCGTCCGATCGCGTGCAGCGCGCCAAGGCCCACCTCTCGCGCGGACTGCGCATCGAAGATCTGCACTGGTTCCAGGCCGCGGAGAACATCACGTCGTTGTCGCCGGTCGGCGAGAATCGGGCCGTCGTCACCGCCGGCCGCGTCACGCGCCGCGTCGACATCTACGGCGTGACTCCCGAATTCGCGGCCATCAAGAATCGCACGACGTCTGCAGGACGCTGGATCTCCGATCGCGATCAGCAGGGCATCACGCCGGTCTGCGTTCTCGGATTCAAACTGAAACAACAACTCTTCGGCGGCGGCGACGCCATCGGCCAGGAGATCAACCTCGGCGGCCGTCGTCTGACCGTGGTCGGCGTCGGCACGAAGTTCAATCAGCAGTTCGTCGACGACGACGACATGCGCAAAGAGACCGGCGGCGTCTACGTTCCGTTCTCGCTCTACGGCGACATGTTCGGCCGCGCCAACGCCATCTCGTACGTGCTCGCGAAAGCAATCGTGCCGGAGAAGTCGGCCGACGCGGAAGAAGAAGCGGCCCGAACGATCACCCGCGCGCACAACGGCATCAACGACGTCCACATCGAGGACGTCGGTAAAGAGATCCTCAAAGAGCGCGGCAACATCGCCGGGCAGCTTCGCAATTGGCGCATCATCTTCTTCTCGATCGCCGGCGTGTCGCTGCTCATCGGCGGCGTCGGAATCTTCTCGGTGCTGAAGATCTCGATCAGCGAGCGCCTCTTCGAGATCGGACTGCGCAAGTCCCTCGGCGCCGGCGACGGCGAGATCTTCCTGCAGTTCCTGATCGAGTCGATCACGCTCTCGGTCGTCGGCGCGCTTGTCGGCGTCGGCGGCGGCATCGTCATCGTGAAGCTGATCGCGCGCGCCTTCCCGGCCGGCTTGCCGCTGTCGATGTTCGGCATGACGCTGGCAAGCGGCTTCGCCATCGGCATCGGACTCTTCGCGGGACTCTATCCGTCGATCAGCGCGTCGCGACTGCAGCCGGTCGAAGCGTTACGCTCATAGCGTGTTGATCGATCCGCGGTTCGTGATCCACGTGACGCCGGAGATGCGGCGCCACACGAATCTTCTCTACGCGCTCTACTTCATCGGCACCGCGTACAGCTTTGCGGTTCTCTACTTCATCTTGCGCACACGCGTCGCGCATCGCCTGCGTGATCTGGCGCGCCGATTCGTCCACTGGAAACCGGCGGCGACGTTCGTCACCTTCGCGCTGCTCTCGATCGCCATCGGCATCCTCGAATTCCCGCTCACGTTCTACGGCAGCTTCGTCGTGCCGCATCAGTTCGATCTGACGGATCAGTCGCTCGCCTCATGGTCCGGCGATCTGTTGAAAGGCGTGGCGCTCAACATCGTCGTCGGCGGAGTCATCGTCGCCATCGGATTCCTCATCATCGAGCGCGTGCGGCGATGGTGGTTCGTGCTTTGGCTGGCGTCGATTCCGTTGATGTTCTTTCTCGTCGTGATCGCACCGGTGGCGTTCGATCCGGTCTTCAACAAATTCGAGCCGCTGAAGGATCCGGTGCTGCGCAAGGAGCTGCTCGACGAAGCATCGCGCGCCGGCATCGAAGGCTCGCGCGTCTACCAGGTCGACAAATCGAAACAGACGAAGACGATGAACGCGTACGTTACCGGCATCGGACCGACCACGCGCATCGTCATCTGGGACACGCTGCTCGCGAAGTTGCCGCGCGAGCAGATCGTCGCCGTGATGGGCCACGAGATGGGCCACTACGTGATGAAGCACATCTGGTGGGGACTCGGCGAAGGAATCGTGATCTCGTTCTTCGTCTGTCTAATCGCGCAGTCGGTCTACGAGCGCGGACTGGCGCGATGGCGCTTCGAATCGAAAGCCGATCCCGCTGCCATCGCGTGGATCTTGCTCATCGCCGGCGTGATCGGATTTCTGTTGTCGCCGCTCGTCAACGGACTGTCCCGCCGCGTCGAGCACGAGGCGGACGCGTTCGGCCTCGAGCTGACGCATCTCAACGAAGTATCCGCGCTCGCGGAAGTGAAGTTCGCCGAGGACTCGAAGTTCGCGCCGTATCCGCCGAAATTCATCAAGTTCTGGCTCTACTCGCATCCGCCGGCGGAGGAGCGCATCGACTTCATGCTCAGCTACAAACCGTGGGAGCGTGGCGAGCCGAACCGGTACTGGAAATCACGCGACCTGCTACGCTAAACACGCCATGTCCGAGGACGATCTTTCGATACAGGGAACGCTGGCGGAGACGACGGTGCCGGATCTCTTCCGGTCGCTCGTTCGCAGCGGAGAGACGGCGGTGGTGTCGCTCGACGCGATCGGCCGCAACGACACGATCTACTTCCAGGAAGGGCGCATCATCTACGCCTCGTCCACCGATCCCGACATGGGACTCGGCGAGATCCTTTTGCGCCACGGCCGCATCGATCTGCATCAATACAACACCGCGATGGATCGGATCGTCGTGGCGCGGCGGATCGGCACGACGCTCGTCGAGCTCGGGTACCTCGAGCCCGACGAGTTGATTCGCGCGGTCGAGCAGCAGGCCAGCGCGATCGTGCTGAACGCGATGGCGTATCGCACGGGCAGCTACACGATCGAGTTCTCATCGCATCTGCCGGACGGAATCCTCACGCTGCCGCTGGCGACGGAGCGACTGATCCTCGACGGCGTGCGGCACATCGAGTTCTGGTCGCTGATCATCCGCGGCATCGGCCGGTTCGATCGCGCCCTGCAGGCGGCGCCGGGCGCGGAGGCGAAGAGCTACTCGCTCGAGCTCACCGATGACGAGAGCCACATCCTGTCGTACTTCAACGAGCCGCAGACGGTGGAGAGCGTTTGCGCCCGCAGCTATCTGTCGAACTTCATCACCTGCCGCACGCTCTGGGGATTGTTGACGGTGAATCTGTTGTGCGACGCGGAAGAGTCGACCGTCGACCAGAAGCGCGCCGCGGAGCTCAACGAGTACGAGCTCGAAGGTCTCGTCGAGAAATACAACTCGCTCTTCCAGTCGATCTTCGCCATCGTCGTTCAGAAGATCGGCGATCACGTCTACGACTTCATGGATCGCGTCACTCGTCATGTCTCGCCCGAGACGATGCCGTATCTGTCCGGCATGAGCATGGTCAACGAGGCGCGCATCGACTTCGATCAACTGCTCAACAACCTCATCGCCTCGGGCTCATCGGATCATTCCGCCGTCGTGCAGAACGTGCTCAACGAGCTGCTCTACGGATGGATCTTCGAGATCAAATCCGAGTTCGGCCCGGAGATGGAGGCGGAAGTCGTGAGGATGGCGGAGGCGGTGAAAAGATGAATGCAGAAGGCAGAATGCAGAAGGCAGAAGTTTACGGAGTGCTTTTCTGCCTTCTGCCTTCTGCATTCTGCATTTTTCTGGCGTGCGCCGCCTCCGGCCCACCCGCGCAACCCAACGACCGCGAGTGGAACTTGCTGACGGCGGATTACCAATGGTTGGAGACGCTGCGCAAAGCGCAAGTCCTTCCGCCGCCGACGGCGAGTCGCAAGCAGCAGATCGAAGCGCGCCTCGCGAACATGCAGAAGATCCAGCCGGTTTACGACGCGTTCGTCGACAAGATGCGCGAGTACTACGAGCGAACGCACGACCCCCGCGCGGCCACCATCCTGGCCAGAGAAAAAATCGCCCTCGGCGATGAATACATGAACGTCCTCTCGCGTTACGACGCGGCGATCGCCCGATATCGCGAAGCTCAACAGTACGCGCCGAACGATGTGTCGATCGCGCAGCGAATCTCGATCGCGGAGCAGAAGCGTTTCGTCTCCGTCTCGTCGTTCGTTGAAGTGAAGAACGGAATGAAAGAAGACGACGTCCGCTCGCTCGTCGGCCTGCCGCGGGAGGATTGGATCAAGCAGGTCGTGCAGAACAACCGCGTCTACTCCGTCTGGATCTATCCGAAGTCCGACGGAGGGGCCGCGGCCATCTACTTTGACAACGGCGTCGTCTATCACACAAACTGGAATGCCGCCGCCCCGCCGGCGCCGCAGTCGACCAAGTGAGGGAGGGTGTGATGCCCGACGAAAGCGCTGTTGCCACCATCGACGATCAATCCCATTACGAGATCTCATTGACCGCAGGACAGGCGTTCGTCGCCTTCGTCCTGCTGTTGCTGTCGCTCGCCGCGTCGTTCGCATTCGGACTGATGATCGGAAAGAGCCAGGGCGACGAACGCCTCGTCGTCCGCAAAGAGCCGGCCATCGTCACTGAAGCGAGCGTCGTCCCGAAGAAGCAGCAGGGAAAGATCGTGGAGCTCGGTGTCGCCGACGAAGACTTCAAACAACCGGACGCGCCGAAGACCGACACGACGACCACGACGACCGTGGAAACACCGGTCGTGACCGAAGCCACGACATCCAGTGGAGGACAAGCGCCCACGCCTGTCCAGACGACGACGCATGCCGAGCCGCCCGCAACGACCGGCCCCGTCTACGCCCAACTCCTCTCCACCTCCGATCAGAAAACCGCCGAGAACCTCGCCGCAAAACTCATCAACGGCGGCTTCTTCTCCGCCTACGTCGAGCGCAGCACGAACGAGAAAGGGACGATCTTCCGCGTGCGCGTGAAGTTCCCCAGCGAAGGCGAGGCGAAAGCGGCGGAATCGAAATTGAAAGAGTTCTCGAAGGATGTTTGGATTACGAAGTAAAAGGGGTGAGGACTGAGGACTGAGTAGGCCGGCGCGCCAGCGACTCAGTCCTCAGCACTCAGTCCTCAGTCCTTTGAAGTGTGTGTCGTAATGCCTGACAACAAAACGTCGACGCCCCAACTCGAGCAGCTTCGCGATGCGCAGATCAAGAAGCGCACGGCGGTCGATCCGACACACATCCTCGACAAGGCCATCTACCAGCTCTGGGAGACGATCAACGATCTGGATCAGATCCAGCCCGAGCGCGTCGAGCATTACCGCGTCTCCATCTTCGGCAGCTCACGCATCCGCCGTGGCGATCCGATTTACGAAGAAGTGAAGAAGCTCTCTTTCGAGCTGGCGCGGATGGGCATCGACATCGTCACCGGCGGCGGCCCGGGACTCATGGAAGCGGCGAACGCCGGCGCGGTCGAAGGACAAATCGAGTCGCACGCGCGCTCATTCGGCCTGGCCATCCATCTTCCGACCGAAGAAGGGGCGAATCCGTTCGTCAACAAAGTCTTTCGTCATCGCACGTTCTTCTCGCGACTTCATCACTTCGTGCGATTGTCGTCCGCCTTCATCGTGATGCCGGGCGGCATCGGCACCGCGCTCGAGCTCTTCATGGTCTGGCAGCTCGTGCAGGTGAAGCACGTGACCGAGCATCCGGTCATCCTCGTCGGTACAATGTGGACCGGTCTGATCGACTGGATCCGGGAGACGATGGTCGGACGCGGACTGGTGAGTCCCTCCGACCTCGACACGATTTCCATCGTCTCCTCCGCGGACGAGGCGATTCCGATCATTCGCGCTTCGTACGAGCGATTTCACGAGGAGAATTCGAATGCCCACGCAGGAGCAGATTCTTGACGCGCTGAAACAGGTCAAATTCCCCGGCCTGTCGCGCGACATCGTTTCCTTCGGCTTCGTTCACGACGTTCGCGTCGATGGCGACGTCGTTTCGTTCACCATCCGCTTCCAAACCGAGAATCCGAACGCCGGCGCGCAGATCGCGCGCGACGCCGAAGCCGCCGTGCGCAACGTCGAAGGCGTACGCGAAGTGAAAGCGCACGTCGACATCGCGCCGCGGCAGGGAGCGGCCGCGATGGGATCGGCGGGACAGCGCGGCATCCTCGAAGGTGTGAAGTACAAGATCGCCGTCGCGTCAGGCAAAGGCGGCGTCGGCAAGTCGACGGTCTCGACGAACCTTGCGCTCTCGCTGCGAACGCTCGGCTATACGGTCGGATTGCTCGACGCCGACATCTACGGACCTTCGCAGCAGATGATGCTCGGCATCGAAGGACGTCCGCAGATCGACGAGAGCGACGAGAAGATCATGCCGATGGAGAACCACGGCATCAAGACGATGTCCCTCGGACTCATCACCGATCCCGACACGCCGGTCATCTGGCGCGGACCGATGGTGATGAAAGCGCTCGATCAGTTCCTCACCGACGTGAAGTGGGGCGAGCTCGATTTCATGATCATCGATCTGCCGCCCGGCACCGGCGACGCGCAGCTCACGCTCACGCAGAAAGTGCCGCTCACCGGCGCAGTCGTCGTGACGACGCCGCAGGACGTCGCTCTCATCGACGCGCGCAAGGGCCTGGCGATGTTCCGCAAAGTGAACGTCCCGGTCCTCGGCATCATCGAGAACATGAGCTACTACATCTGCCGCCATTGCGGTGAGCGCGAAGAGATCTTCGGCCACGGCGGCGGCAAACGCACCGCCGACATGCTCGGCGTTCCCTTCCTCGGCGAAGTGCCGCTCGATCCGCAGGTCGTCGTCGGCGGCGACACCGGCGCGCCGATCGTCATCCTCGATCCGACGTCGCCCGCGGCCGCGGCATTCCGCGAGCTCGCGCGGCAGATCGTGCAGCAGGTGGAGTCAGGGATGGCCGGACACACGCACGACCATCATCACGATCACGCGCACGCACATTGACGTCGCGTTCGCGCCTGATCGCTACTGCTCGACGACGTTCAACAGATAGTCCGTATCGCCGATGGAAAACTCGTACGCGTTCGCGAGGAAGTCCTCGTTGTCGCTGACGTCGATCGGCCATCCCGGATACTGATTGCCCTTCGCATCGAACGCCCACATGAACTTGATGTTGTAGTCGTCCGGCGTGTCGGATTTGTAGACGCCGCCGCCGACCTGCGTTCCGTCGTCGAATCGCGTCCAAGCCATGACGATCGGCGATCCGGCGTTGATCTCATTCGGGACCGGCGCCGATCCCTGCATGAGCTGCGTCCAATATTCTTTTCCGCCCGCCGGCAGGACCAGGCTCGCCGTCTGAGAAGCTCCCATCGTTCCCTCCGCATGGAGATAGTGGCGGCGATCGGGAGATGTGTCAAACAACAATGCGAGTGGAGGATAGGCGCCTCGCCTGTCCGTTTTCTCTCGGCAACGAGGGACAGGCGAGGGCGCCTATCCTCCACTGAGTTAGTGATGATTGCGTACCTTCTGCACGACGTTGCCGAGGACGCCGCCGATGACTGCGCCCTTCAGAGGCTGGTGATGGTCGATGATCGCGCCTGCGGCTGCGCCGACGAGCGTGCCGCGCGTCTCACTGTAGTGATGGCGATGTCGATACGTCACGTAGGTCGTGTGGCGATGGTGGCGGTGATGATGAGTTGCCGCGAAAGCACCTTCAGCAGGAGCAAGCAGCGCAAGGCCGAGAACGGCTGC
>Ga0075425_100001938_pt1 | contig 20410 bp, 16 predicted proteins | sample SoiMethybrSBSTD4_FD_75300 | JGI IMG/M metagenome (GOLD analysis project Ga0075425, IMG submission 75300) | Bulk soil microbial communities from a Populus tree surrounding site in Tennessee, USA - Soil MetaG P. TD hybrid SBSTD4 | ecosystem: Environmental > Terrestrial > Soil > Tree plantation... | reverse complement strand
CTTTGCTTTGCGGCAGCCGCAGCTGCCGCGACTGCGGTCGCGGCAAGGCAAAGCGGCGACTGCGGTCGCCGCACTCCACATGATTACAGCCCCAGGTTCTTCCGAATGAACTCCAGCATCAGGGTCTGCATGTGGAACACGAGCGCCGGGTTGGTCACGCCGTGGCGGGACTTCGGGTAGAGCATCAGCTCGAAGGGCTTCTGTGCTTTTTCCAGCTCCCAGATGAACTGAATCGTGTTCTGCATGTGGACGTTGTCGTCGATCGTGCCGTGGATGAGGAGCAGGTTGCCGTGCAGGTCCTTTGCGGCGAGGCGAGGCGCGGTGCGCTTGTAGCCGTCAGGATTGTTCTGGGGCATGAGCATGTAGCGCTCGGTGTAGACGCTGTCGTAGAGATGCCAGTCGGTCACCGTGCCGCCGGAGATGCCCGCGCAGAACGATTTGCTGTGCGTCAGCGCGTAGCTGGTCATGAAGCCGCCGTAGCTCCAGCCGCTGAGCATGATGCGGTTGCCGTCGACGTACGGCTGCGCCTTCAGCCACGCGACTCCGTCCTCGATGTCCGCGAGCTCGGATTCGCCGAGGTGTTTGTACGCGGGCCAGACGGAGACGGCGCCCTTGCCGCTCGCGGTGCGGTTGTCGCAGAGCCAGACGATCGCGCCCTGCGACGCGATGAGCTGGCTGAACATCCCCGCCGTGCTGCGCCACGCGTTGCGCACGGTCTGCGCGTGCGGTCCCCCGTAGAGGAACCAGAACACCGGATACTTCTTCGCCGGATCGAAGTTCTTCGGCTTGATCATCATGGCTTCCATCGGGAAGCCATCCTTCGTCTTCACCTGCAGGAACTCGGGCGTGAGGAGCTCGTACTGCGCGAGCGTCGTCGTCTTGTTCTCATCGACGACCGACACGAGCTTCCCGTCCGCTTTGTAGAGGCGGATCTGATCGGGTGTTTTGATGTCGCTCCACTTGTCGACGTACATCGTCATCGACGGATTGAAGGTCGCGGTGTGCGTGCCCGCCTCCTGCGACAAACGCTCGAGACCGGAGCCGTCGACTTTGATGCGATAGACGTCGCTGCCGATCGGACTGCGCTCCGTTCCTGAGAAATAGATCCAGCCGCCCTTCTCGTCGATGCCCTGCAGATCGCGCGCTTCCCAGTCGCCCTTCGTGATCTGCACGATGAGCGTGCCGTCGGCCTTGTAGCGATAGATGTGCTGATAGCCGGAGCGCTCGCTGCGCCAGAGGAACGAGCCGTCGGCGAGCCAGATCGGATTGCCGATCGGATCGACCCATGCCTGGGTCGTGTCGCGGAAGAGCGTCCTGCTGCGGCCGCGCGCGTCGGATGCATCGAGGTCGAGCCAGCGCTGCTCGCGATCCTGAACCTGATACGTGAGCGCGCTGCCGTCCGCGTTCCACGCGACGTTGACGACGAGGAAATCGCCGCCGGTGTACTTGTCGAGATCGACCGCGGTGCGCGCGCCGCCGTACGCGGGCGCGATGAAGAGCTTCGCCTTCGGATTCGGATCGCCGGACTTCGGATACTCCTCGAGCTCGACGTCCTGCCGCGTGCCGATGTGATCGACGATCGTGAATTCGTGCACCGGCGTTTCATCGAGCTGCAGGAACGCGAGCCGCGTCGAGTCGGGACTCCACCAGAACGCGCGGAACTGCCCGCGTCCGAAGATCTCCTCCTGGTACACCCAGTCGAGCTTTCCGTTGAGACGCTTGTCATTGCCGTCGGTGGTGATGCGCCGCTCGCGGCCATTGAGATCGACGACGTACAGATCGTTGTCGCGAACGAACGCGATCTTCTGCCCGTCGGGGCTGAATCCGGCGTTCTCCTCCTCGCTCGCGGTCGACGTCAGCCGCGTCGCTGTGTTCTTCGCGAACGAGTAGAGGAAGAGGTCGTCCGCCGCGCTGAAGACGATCGCGCTCTTCTTCGCATCGAACGTGTAGCGGCTGCGGCTCGCCGCGTCCTTCGCATCGTCGGCCGGCAGACCCGCCGCCTCGAGCGCCGCCTGCAGCCTCTCCTTGTCGATGAACGTGCGCTGCCTGCCGGTGGCGGTGTCGTAGAGACGCCACTCGACGAGATCGCCGCGATCCGTTTTCTTCGGATAGATGAACGTCGTGTCGTCGAGCCAGTCGAATCCGGACTGAATCGCGCCGCTGAAGTACACCTTGTCGTTCGGGTCGTAGATCCCCGACAGCGTGACCTGTTTCTTCTGAGCAATGGCGGGCGCGGCAAGAGCGAAAACGGCGAGGAAAAGGAAAAGTCTGCGCGTCATGAGCGCGGAGACTACTCGATCCGCCAGATGAAGATCGAGTCTCCGGCGGTGTCGATTCGCTGACTCTTGTGCGTGGCCAGCCACGTGCGCCAGTGATCGCGCTGCTCGGGCACGAACTGGATGCCGAGGTAGTCGGCGGAGCTGATGGCGAGCCAGCCGGGAACCTGGCGCGGCGCGGAAAAGTCGGCGGTGCGGAGGTCGTGGTAACGGAATCCGTACCAGCGCGGATTGGCGGTGCCGAAGTAGACGAGGTTGATCGGCTCCGTGATTTTTTTCTCACGCGTCCAGTTGGCGAGCCGCTCGAGGTCCTGACCCCAGTCGAAGTTGGAGTCGCTCAGTTTGTCCCATCCGGTCGTTACTCCAGCAAGGGGATTCATGTAGCTCAGATGGCGTCCCCAGTGCAGCGAGGTTGTGACGATCGTCGCGAGGAGCAGCACCGCGACGACTCGCGGCTTCCACTTCGCGAGCGCGCCGCACGCGACGTAGAGAAACGGAAAAATCGGGAGGATGTGCCGATGTCCGATGTTGAGGTTCGATGCGAGTGAGAATCCGAGGTAGATGACGACGGGCCAGATCAGGAACGTCTGCCTGCGCGCGAGGACGAGACCGATCGCGATGGCGATGAGCGTCGCGATCGGCAGTTTGTAGAGCGTGGTCCAGAGGTAGAACGAACGGAAGCCGGTGTCGCTGTACTCGCCGCGCAGATACGACGCGCGATTCACCGACTTCGTCCCCACCCAGCTCGCCCCGAACAAATACGCCTCGGGCAGCAGCCGATGCTCCGCTGCGAAGAGGATGATTCTTTGCGTCAACCCGAGACGCGCACTCTGTTTTGCACGCGCGAACGTTTCTTCAGTGAGCGGTTCGTTCTTCGCGAGCACCGCTTTCTTCGCGGACCACTCCTCGACGACGTCTTTGATCGGAAAGTATCCGCGCGGCCAGGACTCGGGCGCGTTGAGATACGGCTGCTGCAGCGACTTGCGCGCGGCGTCTTCCTGCTGCGCCGCCAGCGCGGGATCGGCCGCGGCGGAGTAGCGGAAGCGATAGATCGACCAGATGGCGAGAACGCTCACCGCGATTGCGACGATGCCCAGCCCCGTCATCCTGAGCGCAGCGAAGGACCTCTTTTGCGACGTCGTTCGCCGAAGAGGTCCTTCGCCGTCTGCGCGGCTCAGGATGACGGTTGCTCCCAGCACGATGAGAATCGGTACAAGCAGCACCGCGGAGAACTTCGTGATCACCGCGAGCGCGCAGGCGATCACGAAGAAAACCGCCGGCAGGATGCCGGCGGAACGGCCGGCCGGAGGCCGGCGCTCCGTGACCTTCCACAAAAAGTACACCGCCGCGAAGATGAACAGCGTCACGGCGACGTCCGTCGTCACGAGGCCGGAGTGCGCGATGAAGTTCGGATCGAACGCGAAGAGCACGACCGACACGACGCCGCCCCACACGCCCCACAACTCGCGCGACCAGAGGAAGACGAGCGCGCCGAGGAGGAGGCCGAAGAGCGCGATGGTGAGTCGCGCGCGAAGGAACATCGACTCGGGATCGTTTGAAAACGAGCTGCGCGGAATGATCTCCGTCGTCGGGAGAAAGAGCGGTGACGCGCCGCGCAGCGCCTCATCCTTCAGCCCGTACAGCGTGAACTCGCTGTAGCGCCACTGCGCATCGACGTTCACCAGCGCCATCGCCCACGACTCATCGACGAGCGGCCTGGTCAGCGCGCCGACATGCGCACGCGTCGTCATCGCCGCGAGCATCTTCACGAGCGGCGGATGCTCGGGATTCAGACGATAGTCGCCCGTCGTCCAGTACGAGATGCCCGACGTGAGATGCGTGCCTTCGTCGTAAATCGGCGACGTCGTGAGGACGTCGCCGACGACGAGAATGGCGAACGCGATCAGTGCACCGATCGCGATGGCGTACGCGCGCGTCACGCCATCAATTGTCGCAGCACGAACGGCAGAATCCCGCCGTGCTCGTAGTAGTCGACCTCGATCGGCGTGTCGATGCGCACCGTGACCGGCACATCCGTCGACGTGCCATTCCGGTTCACTCGCAGCGTCGCCTTCTTCCTCGGCCGCAGCGATCCCTCGATGCCGACCACATCGAACGTCTCCGTGCCGTCGAGGCCGAGCGTCTGCGCGGTCGTCCCTTCCTCGAACTGCAGCGGAAGGACTCCCATGCCGACGAGGTTCGAGCGATGAATGCGCTCGAAGCTCTGCGCCACGACGGCGCGTACGCCGAGGAGCTTCGTGCCCTTCGCGGCCCAGTCGCGGGAGCTGCCGGTGCCGTACTCCGTTCCCGCGAGCACGACCAGCGGCGTCGATTCCTCCGCGTACCTGGTCGCCGCGTCGAAGATCGACATCCGGTCGTTCGTCGGCTGATGCACCGTCACGCCGCCTTCGACGCCGGGTACCATCAGATTCTTGATGCGCACGTTCGCGAACGTGCCGCGCGTCATCACCCGATCGTTCCCTCGGCGCGAGCCATAGCTGTTGAAGTCCTGGACCGCCACGCCGTTCTCGATCAGATATTTGCCGGCGGGCGACGTCGACTTGATCGAGCCGGCGGGACTGATGTGATCCGTCGTCACCGAGTCGCCGAAGATCGCGAGGGCGCGCGCACCGCGAATGTCGGTGGCCTTCCCCGGCTGCATGCCGAGGTCCGTGAAGAACGGCGGCTCCTGGATGTAGGTCGACTGCGGATCCCACGCGTAGAGCAGTCCGGGCGTCGACGGGATCTCGTTCCACAGCGGATTTTGATCGGCGAAGCTCTGGTACATGCGGCGGAAGTCGTCGGGCGAGATCGCGCGCTCGACCGCGTCGCGCACTTCATCGAGCGTCGGCCAGATGTCGCGGAGGAACACATCCTTCCCGCCTTTGCCCTGTCCGATCGGCTCGTTGATCATGTCGATGTCGATGCGGCCCGCGAGCGCGAACGCGACGACGAGCGGCGGCGACATCAGAAAGTTCGCCTTGATCGACTGATGCACGCGGGCCTCGAAGTTGCGGTTGCCGCTGAGCACCGAAACGCCGATGAGATCGTTCTTCGTGATCGTCTCCTCGACCTTCGGATCGAGCGGTCCCGAGTTGCCGATGCAGGTCGTGCAGCCGTAGCCGACGGTTTGAAATCCGAGCTGGTCGAGATACGGCTCGAGGCCGGCCTTGCGGTAGTACTCGGTCACGACGCGCGAGCCCGGCGCGAGCGACGTCTTCACGACGCGCGGCACGCGCAGCCCGCGCTCGACGGCCTTCTTCGCGAGGATGCCCGCCGCGAGCATGACCGACGGATTCGACGTGTTCGTGCACGACGTGATCGCGGCGATGAGCACGTCCCCGTGATGCAGCTCCGCGACGGCGAGCGGGAACTCTTCCAGAAGCTCGTCCGTCGAGACGCGGTCCGGCGTCGGACGGTTGTTCATCATTTCGGATTCGCTGGTCTCGCTCGTGTTGCGCTTGTCCTTCGGATCGGGCAGCGTGCCCGGCCGCTGATCGCCGCCGCCCGCCGTGACCGCGCTCTCCGCCGCCTCCACGCCGATGAGCGTCGTCACCTTCCGCTCGATCTCAGCGGCCGGTTTTCCGTAGCCGTTCGGCGGCTCGGCCTGGAGCATGTTGGCGAAGGTGAGCTTGAGATCGGTGATCTCGATGCGATCCTGCGGACGCTTCGGACCGGCGACACTCGAGCGAACGGTGCCGAGGTCGAGCTCGAGGACTTTCGTGTAATCGACGTCGCCTTTTTTCGGGATGCCGAAGAGGCCCTGCGCTTTGTAGTAGCTCCGAACGGTCTCGACGCGCTCCTCGCTGCGTCCGGTGAGGAGCATGTACCTGCACGACGATTCGTCGAACGGGAAGTAGCCCATCGTCGCGCCGTACTCGGGGGCCATGTTCGCGATCGTCGCGCGATCGGCGAGCGGCAATGCCTCCGCGCCTTCGCCGAAGAACTCGACGAACTTGCCAACGACCTTCGCGCGGCGCAGGAGCTGCGTGATCGTGAGGACGACGTCCGTTGCGGTGACGCCCTCGATCACTTTGCCGCTGAGATGCACGCCGATCACGTCCGGCGTCAAAAAATAAACCGGCTGTCCCAGCATCCCCGCCTCGGCCTCGATCCCGCCGACGCCCCATCCGACGATGCCGAGGCCGTTGATCATGGTCGTGTGAGAGTCGGTGCCGACGAGCGAGTCGGGGTAGTACACGCCGTCCTTCTCCATCACGCCGCGCGCGAGGTACTCGAGATTGACCTGATGGACGATGCCGATGCCGGGCGGCACGACCTGGAATCCGTTGAAGGCCTGCGTGCCCCACTTGAGGAACTGGTAGCGCTGCTGGTTGCGCTTGAACTCGATCTCCATGTTGAGCTGCAGCGCGTCGGCGCGTTCGGCGAAGTCGACCTGCACGGAGTGATCGACGACGAGATCGACCGGCACGAGCGGCTCGATGATCTTCGGATCCTTGTTGAACCTGTGAGCCGCGGAACGCATCGCCGCGAGGTCGACGAGCAGCGGCACGCCGGTGAAGTCCTGCAGCAGGACGCGCCCGACCATGAACGGGATCTCGTCTTCGCGTTCCGCGTCCGGCTTCCACGCCGCGAGCTGACGGACGTTCTCCTCGGTGATCTTGCGGCCGTCGATGTTGCGCAGCACTGACTCGAGGACGATGCGGATGCTGACCGGCAGGCGCGAGACGTCGCCGAGGCCCGCGGCGGCGAGCTTCGGCAGCGAGTAGAACTGCCCGCTGCCGCCATCGCCGAGTTTGAAGGTGTCGAGGGTGTCGAAGGTGTTGTGTGGCATAGCGGGGCGAATATATCGAAACGGAGGCCTCGACAGCTAACCTCAGTCCGAGCCGATGTTTACCGCTTGTTTCGAAGCTGCCGCGCTCATTCGCGCGCGGGTGCATCGAATGTGCGCGAGACCACACCCCAATGTGCGCGAGACCAGATCGAATGTACGCGCGATGCGACCGACATCGCCCGAGACCAGATCGAATGTACGCGAGATAACGATCGTCATCTCGCGAGACCAGATCGAATCTACGCGCGATGCGACCCTCATCGCGCGAGACCAGAACGAATGGACGCGAGACCAGACCCCAATGTGCGCGAGACCAGAATGAATCCACGCGCGATGCGACCGACATCGCGCGAGACCAGATCGAATCTGCGCGAGACCAGAACGAATGGACGCGAGACGACGCAAAGACTCAGAATCATCGAACACATCTCGCTCCGCCGATGATGACGACTTTCCCTGGTCTTTGGAGTGCGCTGACCGCAGTCAGCGCTTTGCCGTGCGGCAGCCGCAGCTGCCGCGACTGCGGTCGCGGCAAGGCAAAGCGGCGACTGCGGTCGCCGCAGTCCAAATGCCACCCGCCCGGGCCCTCGCCCCGCTGTCACCTGCCCCATTGCCTCTAAAGACCGGATAGTTCAACTGCCTCTTTAATGATCAGGGCGCAGGACGATCTTCTCGGCGATCCGTCCGAGGAGGCCGAACGGGGCGACGAAGTCGAGGACGTCCTTCATGGAAGTTCCGCGCTGCATGCTGTCCTGGAAGTAATGAGGCGGCTCGAACGCGGTGATCCTCGACGAGCTCAGCGCGCGAACACGACGAGCAGAAGCGCGATCAGACCGGGCAGACCCTGCACGATGAGAATGGACCGTTTCGCGGTCAGTCCGCCGACGATGCCGGCGATCACGACGCACGACAGGAAGAAGATCTCGATCGCGAAGGAGCATTCGGCTCCGGCGATCAGTCCCCACACGAGGCCCGCCGCGAGAAAGGCGTTGTAGAGGCCCTGATTCAGCGCCAGCGACTTTGAGCCTTCCGCGAGCTCGGCGCTCAATCCGAAGACGCGGCGGCCGGTGGGCTTCGTCCAGAGGAACGACTCCAGGACGAAAAAGAGGAGATGCAGGCAGGCCACGACGACGATGGCGACCGACGCGAGAATCGACATGGAGGAATGCTAGACGCCGAGGGCGGCGATGACGAGCGCTTTCACGCCGATGGCGTGAGGCGTTACGCGCGAGGCGAGGATGTTTGCGCGATCGCGCCACACGCGATCGCCGCTGCGGCGGTGGAGCGCGAGCAGCGCGAGCGCGCGGGCGGCGGGACCGCAGCAGAGCGAGGTGTCGTCGTCCTGCGTTTCCCAGGCGTGCCACGCGGCGGATTCCGCGAGCGCGACGTCGTTCGCCGTCAGCCAGAGCTGTACGAATCCCGCGCTGCCGTTGCACCAGCCGGCGAGCGAGTCGGCGCCGTTCCAGCTCCAGCGCACGCCGCGTCCCGTCGGGATGGCCTCGTCGCGCAGTTGCGCGAGGCGTGCGAGCGCGCGCGGATCGGGCGGCTCGACCGTCGCCTGCGACCACGCGAGCGATGCCTCCACGACGGACCAGTGCGGCGACGGACCGGCACTGATCCACATGCGATGGTGCAGCGCGTCGCCGAGCTCGCGCAGCGCGGGATCTTCGTCGAGGAGCACGGTCACTGCGCGCAGCGATGTGGCGACGCGCGCGAAATCGCGAATCGCGCTGCACTTCGTCCGCTCGTCGCCGCGCGCGGCGGCGATGAGCGCGTGGACGACGTTCGACAGCTCATCGTCGGGACGCACGGCATGCGTCGAGGCGACGTCCGCAAGCGCGAGGAGCTCCGCATCGCCGCGCTCGAGCGCGAGCCGATACGCGAAATACGGCGACGCCTCCGACAATCGCTCGAAGAAATCGTGCGGTTGTTTTCGCGGGCGCGGGATCGTCAGGTCGGCGATCGCATTCGCGAAGTCGCGCATCGTCGGATAGCGTCGCGACGGATCCTTCTCCAGCGCGATGCGCAGCACGTCCTCGAGCGGTGCCCACGGCCGCCGCATCGGACGCGGCCCATCCTCGATGATCTGCCGCAGCAGCTCCGCGCGCTCGAGCGAGAAGTCGAGGTAGTGCTCGCCGGCGACGAGCGACCAGAGCATCGCCGCGACCGCGTACTGCTCGCCGCGCTCGCTCGGCATCGGAGGCTCAGTTCCACTGCGTAACGCGATCGCGAGCTCGGGCTCGAAGTAGAACGCGACGCCCGCGCGCGGCGGTGCTGCTGCGCTGTCTAATAGTGCCTGACCAAAGTCGATCAGCCGCACTGTTCCGTCGCGATCGACGAGCACGTTGCGCGGATGCACGTCGCCGTGCATGACGCCGCGCTCGTGCAGCGCCGCGAACGCATACGCGATGTTCGCGCAGAGCGTCAGGCAATCATCCGTCTCCGCGGCGGTCGTCGCGTCGACGCCGCGATGCCATTCCGTCAGGAGGAAATCATCGCCTGCCTGCGCGCAGCGCTGCGTTTCATGGACGAGGCCTCCGATGCGCTCGAGCACCGCGCGCTCATGCGCGAAGTCCTTCCGTCCGATCTTCAACGCCGCGCGCTCCGTTCCTCGGCGCACCTGATACAGCTCGGTGTCCTCGAGCACCTGCACTGTCGCGACGACGGTCCATCCGCGCCATGCATCGCCCGGCGCGAGCGCGGCTTCGATCTCCCGCGCCTCGCGCGCGCCCTCGTGCACGAGCACACCCGAGTCGACGAGCGCCGCGACGAGCGGATACGACTCCGTCAGCGTTTCCTCCGGATCCGCGCCGCGCGTTTTGCTGAAGCGGAGGACCGCGTCGACGATCGTCGACGGCGATCGGAACTCGCGCAGCAGCTCCGCGGCATCGGACGCAACCACGCGCGATGCGGAACGCGTCCGCGCGCGTGTGATCGCAACGTCGCCGCGCTCCCACGCGAAGCGCCGGCGATCGGGAGGCAGCGTCTCGACGGGAACGAACGCGACGTCGGGCGGAAGGACGAATCGTGCGCTGGTCATGCGGGAATCCAGCGCTCCACGTCGATGCCATCGAGGGCGATGCGCTCCACCGCGTGCTCGGCGGTCGCGCCCGCGTCGCGCGATGCGACGACCGCGCGCGCCAGACGATGCAGCAGCCATCGCCGCCAGCGCGGCGTGCTCCACGAGAGCAGCCCGTCGCCGCCGATCTGCGCCGTGAACGGCACGCCCTGCGGCGCGATGCCTTTCAATGCGGACTCGAGTCGCGATGCGACGTCGCGCAACGCATCGATCGATGCGAACGACGCGATCAGTTTGTCGGCTCGATGCTGTCCGCGCGGCGTCGTCGCCACGCGGAACTGCGTTGCCTCGCTCGACGCCAGGGCTTCGACGCAGTCGCCGAGGAATTCGGGGCGAGGGCTGACGTAGAGGTCGTGCGATTCGTTGTCGGTTGTCAGTTGTCGGTTGTCGGTGAGCTGCTGCCCGGACAACTGACAACTGACAACTGACAACCGACTCCAGACTTGCCACTCCGCATCGGACGTCGTCCGCCACGATCCGCGCGCGGTAAAGACTCGGCTCCGTGCGCGGCGCGGGATCGGAACGGTGTTGTATGCGGAGAGACGCGACGCAATCTCGGCCGGCGTGAGCGGCAGTCGATGGGCGTACTCCAGCGCGGCGATCGAGAGCCGTCCGATGCGATCGCGGCCCGCGCGGCGGCGCGCCTCGATGGCCGCGGCGCCGGAGATCCATTCGCCGTTGCGGCGGATCTGCAGCACGTGATCGAACATGAGGCGCGCGACGCTGCGGCCGCTCTCCTCGCTGAGCGGACCTTCTTCGCGCAGCGCGAGGAAGAGCGTTGCGTTCTCGCGATCGATGGCCAGCATCGGCAGCGACGCGCCGTCCGTCGGACGCAGCACGCCGAAGAACGACGGCTCGGCCCTCAGGTCCGCGAGCAGCTCGCGCGCGGGGGGCGCGAGCTGCTCATACGGCACGAGCTCGTATGCGGGATTGGCGCGGTAGAGATCCATCAGCGGCCGAGGGCGGCGCGGAGCTGAGTGCGGAGAACGGAGAGATCGGGAAGCGCGGCCTCCATCGGGCTGAGGCTCGCACTCGCCGTGGGACAAAATCCGTGAGTGGTGATGGCTGTGACTTCGCCGCAGCCGGCAGTGGCCTGAGCGCAGCGAAAACCGGAAAGATCGACGACGAGATCGGCATAACGAAAGGACATGGCCTTCCTCCTTCTATCGTTTTGTTTGATCTGTCCGGACTGCTGCAATATACGAGGCTTCGCGAGCGCGCGCGTTACGGACCACGCACAAGTCGCGCGCGCGTCGGTTACACGTTCGTCAGGCGAGATTGCGAAACGTGGTTACCGGATGAAGGCAGAAGGCAGAGTGCAGAAGGCAGAAGGCAGAATTGAGAACGACGACGACCTCATTCTGCCTTCTGCCTTCTGCCTTCTGCACTCTGTTCCCTCGCTCACGACTCCGCATTCAAGACCTTGTCCGCCGCAATCGCCGCTGCCAGGGCCCGAGGATCGTGCGCCCGTTCCGGCCATCCGCGCCGCTTCACATCCTCGTACGGCATCAGCGCGTTCGCGTAGTAGTCGAGCAGCAGGAGCTGGTCGGGATTCCACTGCCACGCGTCCTCGATCACCGGCACGCCGCTCTCTTCGAAGAGATCCGAACGCCACTGCTCGTGCGGACGGACGAGGTGCCGCAGCTCGAGCACCTGCCGCGCCGATTTCCAGATCTCCTTCGCGGTCTTCTCGCGCAGCAGCCATGAGCGATGGCGCCACTCGGTCTGATAGCGCGCGATCTCCGCGACGATCTGGTCATCCGTTAACGGCTTCGCAGGCGTGAGCGGCTTGTTCTCCTCGCGAAAAATGCGCGCGACGAGCGTCACCGGCGTGATCGCCAGCGCCGCGCTGATCTCCGTCATCACGTTGTCCGCGAGCGCCTGCAGGTCGGCCTTGCGCTCATCGTACGTGTGACCGAGGAGGCCGGGGCGGGCGTGAATGAACTCGTCGATGGAGATCGGATTGCCGAACGTCACGACCGCGTAGCCGTAGCGTTTGAAGCGCTTGAACAGGCCGCGAAAGAAATTGCGGAAGAGATAGTCGAACGTCGTCCGCAGCTTCTCCCCTTTCGTGCGGCGCTCCTCGCGTCCGATGAGCTCCTCGGTCAGATTGCGATCCTCGAGCACGCGGTCGTAGTTGACCGCGGTCGGAATGATCCACATCGGCGTGGTGAACTCCGCATCGCGCTTGGCCGTGACGAGATAGTCGAGCATGCCGAGCTTCGGCTTCTGAAATGCGCCGTCGCGCGTCAGTCCGCCTTCGATGAAGACGCCCTGGGTCACGCCATGCTTCGTGATGGTCTGGACGAATTTCGAAAGGATCGCGTGATAGAGCGGCTCGCGATAACGCCGGCGCACGAAGTAGCCGCCGAACCATTTGAAGACGTGATTGAGCGGCCACACGCGGGCCCACTCGCCGATCGCATACGACAGCGAGATGAACTTGAAGAGCATGTGCGCGACGAGGACGTAGTCCGCGTTGGAGCGGTGATTGATGATGTAGACGATCGTCGCGTCCTTCTGCACGCGCTCGTTGAAATCGCGGATCGTCCTGCGCTCGACGACGACGCGATAGAGGAAGTGCATGATCGCGCGCGCGATCGGCGCGCCGATGCGGTAGTACGCGAGGAGGTTGAACTTCGGGACGATCTCCTGCAGATAGCCGCGGGCGCGGCGCTTCGCCTCCTCGATCGAGACGTGATGCTCTTTCGCGTATGCCTGCACTGCGCGAACGATCTCCGGACTGCCGAAGACTTCGAGCTCGATCTCCGCATGTTTGCGCTTGAGCTTGAATCGGTCGACGCGAATGCCGCGCTCGCGCTGAAACCGGCGCGCCCATCGATTTCCCGCGACGACGGCGATGACGACGGCGGCCGCGACGGCAACGACGGCGACCAGCAGGTTGGTCATTTGCATCCGATTATCGGCGATGGGACATCAACTCGCCGAGTCGCGACAGGTGGAGCTCCTCGAACAGGGTCGGATTACCTTTCTTTATCGTCCGCGCGTCGAGGAACAAAATCCGGATGACCTCGCCGACGTGCAGCGCCTGCTCGTCGTGCTCGAGCCCGATGCGCGGGAGCGCTATCGCCTCATCGCGATGGGCCGCAAACGGATGCCGCACAGCGGACGGCACGAGCGATTCTGGGGCTTCGTCGACGCCGTCCTCGATCACCCCCAGGACATGGAAGCGATCCTCGGCGCGCAGACGTACGGCACGAAGACGCGCGGCGTCCGTCACCTTCCGGCGGCGCGACTCGCGGGCGACGGCAGCTACGCGCTCGAGCTCCACGACGATCACACACACCTCGCCTACGCGCTCGAGCGCCTCGAGCGCGACGATCCGATCGTTGCGGACCTGTCGATCGAACCGTCCGCGAGCTACATCGTCGCGGTCGCGAATCCCGATCCGACGGCCTGGGGCATGGTCGAGCCGCCGCCGCTGCAGCAGGAACTGTTCGACGAGCTCGAGATCCACGTCACGGTGCCGGCGCCGTTCCCGCCGGCGCTGCAGCATCGCTTCCGCGGACGGCGTTACTCGCAACTCGATTCAACGGAGTGGCTCGATCACGCCGGCGCGGAGCTGATCTTCATCAGCGAGTGAAGTTTTGGAGTGCGGCGACCGCAGTCGCCGCTTTGATTTGCGGCAGCCGCAGCTGCCGCGACTGCGGTCGCGGCAAGGCAAAGCGGCAGCTGCGGCTGCCGCACTCCATATCAGCTACCGCGACGTCACGTGCCGATGCTTCCGATGCTTCGCCGCGACGTGGCGCTTGTAATGCGGATTGTGTTTGTGGCGCACGTGCTGCGTGGCGTTGCCGACCGCGGCGCCGATGACCGCGCCCTTCTTGCCGCCGACGAGCGCACCGGCTACCGCGCCGATGACCGTCCCTTTCGTGCGGCTGTTGGGCTTCGACCAGTCATTCGCGACTGCCGTCCCGGCCGGCATCAACAACGCGACGCTCAGCGTGACGGCCTGCAGTTTCTTACTGATGAGCTGGGACACGTATTCACCTCCCGGAGGGTGGATATTGCGAGGTGGGTGCCGGGTGGTACGTGGTTGATGAAAAAGAAGTTGAAAAAGTAACACTCGTGTCAGGCGTCGCCTACAGAACAGCGAGGAAATCCTCCGGCTTGAGCCGAATGTCATCGAGAATCTTCCGAAGAAGACCAGGTGACAGATCTCGACCGCGATGATCGGGAACGGTCGTCACACGGCCGTCCGGATGTTGAAATTGTTTGTGGGAGCCGCGCTGTCGGACGTTTACAAAACCAAGTTGCTCCAAAGCCGCGATGACCTGACGCGGCTTCAACATCGGAAGTTTGACCACGCTCAACCCACTTCGACCAACTGAGTCCCGACGAATTCAGCTTCGACGTTTGGCTCACCATCTTCGAGGAGCATCTCGACAACCTCTTTCAGGTTGGCGTTCAGTTCATCGAGGGTCTCGCCCTGAGCGTGGGCACCGGGAAAGCCCGGCACATATCCGACGTAGAGGTTCGTGTCGGCGTCTCGCTCGACAACGGCAGTGAACGTGCGACGCATGATCTCAAGGCTACCACGCTCGCTCAATGCACCAGCACTTCCCCCAGCACGTTCCTCGCTGCCGCGGGGATCAGCGTCGTGTCACTGGCGATGCCGCGTGTGTAGATCACCATCACGAGCTTGCGGCCTGTGGGGAGCTCGACGTAGGCGGCGTCGTGGCGGACTTCGCTGGTCCAGCCGGCTTTCGACCAGAGGTGCGAGCCGGTGGGGAGCGCTTCGCCGATGAACTCCTTCACCTGGTTCTCGTCCTCGCGCGGCGGATCGAGCGGGCGCTCGAGGAGTGCTTTTTGCGCATCCGCTGACGGCGCGCGGCCGCGGATGATCCAGAGGAGGAGCGATGCCGTTTCGTTGGATGTCAATCGATTGCGGTTCTCGCGATTTTTGCCGAGGGCCTGGCGGTCGCGGCCGAAGGGGCCGAACGACCAGGGCTTCATCATCGCGCTGACCTTCTCGTAGCCGAGCTTCTGAAACCGGCGATTGATGGCGCGGCGGTGATCGATGAAGCGCCGCAGCCGCCATCCCTGCAGTTCGGGTCCGGGCGATGTGTTCGCGAGGATGTCGACGAGATACGCCGTTGCGTCGTTGTCGGAGACGTGAATCATCTCCTTCAGCGCGCGATCGACGTCGCCCAGCTTCCCCCTGTGCGTCGCGAAGACGTCGGCCATGAAGAAGAGCTTGATCACCGACGCCGGATAAAACGCCGCATCGCCCTGGTGATCGCCGCGCACGATCGCGTCCGGATTCGTGACGTCGACGAGCGTGATGGCGATGTCCTCCGGTTTCAGCTTCGGATACTGCGCGAGCGTCGCCTCCGCGGCTCTCTTCGCCTTCGCGGCGAGCTCCGCATCGACCGGCAGCGCACGAAACTCGCGAAAGTCCGCGCGCGCCGTTGCCGCAACGAAGAGAAGGACGGCAATCGTCTTCTTCATCGACGCCACGCGCGAATCTTCTCCGCCACCTTCTCCGGCGTGAATCCGTAATGCTCCGCGATCACTTCGTACGGCGCGGAGTTGCCGAAGTGATCGATGCCGATGACCAGCGCGTCGTGATTCGCGTACTGGTACCAGCCGGTCGAGCGGCCCGCCTCGATGCAGACGAGTTTGCTGCGATCGCCGAGGACTTCGTTCTGGTATTCGATCGGTTGCCTGGCGAAGAGATCGAGCGATGGCGCGGAAACGACCCGCGCATTGCCGACGATGTCAGCCACCTTCACCGCGAGCGGCACTTCCGATCCGGTCGCAATGATGGTGATGTCGCCGCTCGCGTGCGAGTCGAGCACGTACGCGCCGCGCAGAATTTTCTTCGGATCGAAATCGAGCGGATGCGGAATGATGTCGAGCTTCTGCCGCGTGAGCACGATCAGCACCGGCCCGTCGGTGTTCGACACCGCATACGCCCACGCCATCGCCACCTCCGCGCCGTCCGCGGGGCGAAAGAGCGTGAGGTTCGGAATCAGTCGGAGCGCGAAGAGATGCTCGATCGGCTGATGCGTCGGACCGTCTTCGCCGAGAAAAACCGAATCGTGCGTGTAGACGAAGATCGAAGGGATCTTCATCAGCGCCGCGATGCGCACCGACGCGCGCATGTAGTCGGAGAAGATCAGGAACGTCGCGCCGTAGCAGCGCCACGCGCCGTACAGCGTCATGCCGTTCACGATCGCGCCCATGGCGTGCTCGCGAATGCCGTAGTGCAGATTGCGTCCGCGGAAGATGTCCTCCGCAGGCGGTTTGTTCTGCGCGTCCTTCGGCCGCTCGACGCTGCCCGCGTCCTTGATCAACGTGTTCGTCGACGGCGCGAGGTCCGCCGAACCGCCGACCACGAACGGAGCAATCATCGCGAGCTTCTGGATCACCTGACCCGACAGCGCGCGTGTCGCGACCGGCTTCTCCGTTTTCGCGCCTTCGAGCAGCACCGTTTCGTATCCATCCGGCAACCGGTGCGACCAGTAAATGTCCCACTCCTCGGCGAGCTGCGGATGCCGTTCGCGCCACGCCGCGAATTCCTTCTCCCACTTCTTCCGCTCGCGCGCGAGCTTCTTCGTCTTGCGCGCGAACTCGGCGCGCACTTCGTCCGGCACGAGGAACGTGGGCTCCTGCGGCCATCCGAGCGCTTCCTTCGTCGCCTTCACTTCATCGGCTCCCAAAGGCTCGCCGTGCGCGCGCGCGGTGCCGTGAAACTTCGGGCTTCCCCATCCGATGACCGTCTTCGCGCAGACGAGCGTCGGCTTGTCGGTCACTTTCTGCGCGCGCTTGATGGCCTTGCGCACGGCGTCGCGATCGTGGCCGTCGATCGACAGCACGTGCCATCCGAATCCCTCGAAGCGTTTCTTCACATCCTCGGAAAACGAGAGACGCGTTTCGCCTTCGATGGAGATGTTGTTGTCGTCGTAGAAGAAGATGAGATTGCCGAGGCCGAGATGACCGGCGATGGAGGCGGCTTCGGAGCTGATGCCTTCCATCAGATCGCCGTCGGAGCAGATGCCGTAGACGTAGTGATCGACCGGCTTGAACGGATCGGCCTCATTGAAGCGCGCGGCGAGCATCTTCGCGCCGAGGGCCATGCCGACGCTGTGAGCGATGCCCTGGCCGAGCGGACCGGTCGTGACTTCGATGCCGGTCGCGTGTCCGTATTCAGGATGTCCGGCAGTCTTCGATTCCCACTGCCGGAAGTGCTGCAGCTCGTCCATCGTCATGTCGGGATGGCCGGTGAGATGGAGCAGCGAGTACAGCAGCATCGAGGCGTGGCCCGCGGAGAGCACGAAGCGATCGCGATTCTTCCAGTGCGGCTCGAGCGGATCGTGTCGAAGGAATTCGGTCCAGAGGACGAAGGCCATATCGGCCATGCCCATCGGCGTTCCGGGATGTCCCGACTTCGCCTTTTCGACGGCGTCGACGGCGAGGAAGCGGATGGTGTTGACGCAGAGCTCTTCGAGTTTGTCCTTCGTTCCAATCAGAGGCTCGTTGCTGGCCTCGGCGACTGAGATGGCGGCCGCGCCTTCGGCGGCCGTGGAGCCGGGCTGCGGCGCCGACGTCTGCTCTTCCATGACACCTCCCGCGGAAAAGAAGCGCGGATTATACTCGTCGCCAAAGCGGGCAATTTCCGAGCACAATTCGAAGCGCGTGGGAGGTTGCGATGGCAGACGAGACTGTCACGGTCAAGGGTTCTCCCGTTCGTAGCCTGCAGAAATTCATCGACAACAATCTCAGCGCGGAGCAGCGCGACGCGGTGTTTCGCAGCCTGCCGCCGGAGTACGCGACGCGCTTCCGAACGCCGATCCTCGCGACGGAAACGATTCCGGTGCACATGCTGAATCGCTTCACCGAGGAAGCGGCGAAGGCGCGCGGCGAATCGGTGCCGGACTTCGCGCGGCGCGCGGGACGCGAAGGCGCGAGCGACGCGGTGAAAGGCATCTATCGCTTCTTCGCGCTCGTGCTGACGCCGGCCGCATTGCTTTCGAAGGCGTCGCAGATGTGGAGCTCGCTCTACAACCGCGGGCAGATGGTGATCGACGATCAAACGAGCAACAGCGCGCGCATCCGCCTCGTCGATTTCCCATCCGAGCTCGCGGGATGCTCGCGCATCACCGGATGGATCGAGCGGATGGCGGAGCTCACCGGCGCGAAGAACATCGACGTGCAGCACACGCAATGCTTCACGCGCGGCGCGGCGGCGTGCGAATGGAAGGCGTCGTGGGAGTGACGGTCTTTGAATTTATCCCGCGCGAAGACGCGGGATCAGTGGAGCAACCGCGGAGATGTCCGGCAAGCGCGTTGTCCGTCGCACTTTGCTCCATTGACTCCGCGTCTTCGCGCGGAGTGAACTAGAGAGACCAACAACATGAACAAGCTGTTTCCAATGCAGTCCGACCATCCGCTCTTCCGCTACTTCACGGATGAGGAACGGCAGCGCATCGAGGACATCGCCGAGCTGAAGACGATCGCGCAGGGCGGGTATCTGATCCGCGCGAGCGAGATCGATTCGCGTCTCTTTGCGATCGAGGACGGGCATCTCGACATCGTCGCGTGGCGCGACGGCGCGGAGGTCGTCGTCGCGACGGTCGGTCCGGGCGACGTCCTCGGCGAGGTGTCGTTCATCGACGATTCGCCGCGCACCGTTTCCGTGCGCGCGGGTGAAGGCGACGCGGTCGTGCGCGCGTGGGACAAGAAGACGTTGTCCGAAGCGCTCGCGTTCGAGCCGCAGCTCCTCGCGAAGTTCGCGGTCGCGATGTGCGAGCTGCTCGTCGAGCGATTGCGCTACTCGGCGCGGCGCGTGTAGCGCACGACTCCGCTTCGCGCTGGCGCGGAACTTCCATCGCGCGGCGAGTATGAAGACACATCGGATCGCTTTCGCTCTTGTTCTGCTCGTTCTCGGTGCGACGGCGCTCGCCGAAGACGCCGTCCTGATTCCCATCACTCCTTCGACGATCAACGGCGCGTTCGGTACGCGATGGCAAACCGTCCTGTTCGTCTGGAACCCGTCACAAAGCGCGGCGGTCCTCGACTGTCCGCCGGAAGCCTGCCGCGACGTACCGCCGGAAACCGAGGCAATGTTTCAGGCGAACGGGAGCGGCAACGCGGCGTTCGTGCACGTTCCGAACGGTTCGGAAAACGTGCAGCTCGCCTTGCGCACGTTCCTGACGACGGCCGACGGCTCGCGCACGATTCTCGAGCTGCCGGTCGTTCCCTTCTCGCAGTTCCGCAATCAGATCCGCATCCTCGGCATCCCGATCGGCAATGGTTACCGACAGTCGCTGCGGATCTACGACGCGAACGGCCACGACGGGATGCAGGTGCGCCTGCAGATCTTCACGGCGATGAGCGATCCCGCGGTCGACGGCTTCGTGACGCTGCACACGAGCCCGACGCCGTCGGACGACGGCCGCATCCGTCCCGCGTACGCGGAGATCCACAACATCCTCGCGACGTGGCCGATGCTCGAGTTCGCCGACGTGGCGACGGTGTTGATCACGCCGGTGGACTCGGATCAAAAGATCTGGGCGTTCGTGAGCTCGACGAGCAACGTGACGCAGCAGATCAATAACTTCGTGCCGTAGTCAGTCCTTCGGCCGGTAGTTGAGCGCAAAAGCGATCCGATCGCGAATCGTCGGGTGGGAGTACATCCACCACTCGATGATTTTCGGCGGGTCGGGATCCCACTTCGAATCCTCGGCGAGCTTGATGAAGGCCGTGGCGAATGCTTCGTTCTTGTGCGTGAGGTCGAGCGAGAAGACGTCGGCCTGATGTTCGAGATGACGTGAGAAGGCGGCGCCGATCGGCGTGACGAGGAACGTGCCGATCGTGAGGATCAGCAGGAGCCACGGCACTTCGGCGGGATCGCCGGGCTCCTTCACGCCCCACTTCGCGCCCCATCGCGCGAGACCGCGATCGTGCACGACGTGACCGAGCCAGATCAGCGGGAGTCCGATCGCGAGACCGAACGCCGTCCCCTGCCAGATGTGCCGCATCACGTAATGGCCCATCTCGTGGCCCATGACGGTGAGCACTTCGTCGTGCGACATCTTCGCGAGCAGCGTGTCCCACATGACGATGCGCGTCGTCGGACCGATGCCGTTGACGTAGGCGTTCATCGTCGTGGTCTGTTTCGAGCGATCGACTTCGTAGACGTCGCTCCCTTCGATGCCCGCGCGCGACGCAAGCGCGAGGAGATCGGCGCGCAGTTGCGGATCGCGCAGCGGCTGGAAATCGTTGAACAGCGGA
>Ga0075425_100001936_pt1 | contig 20412 bp, 15 predicted proteins | sample SoiMethybrSBSTD4_FD_75300 | JGI IMG/M metagenome (GOLD analysis project Ga0075425, IMG submission 75300) | Bulk soil microbial communities from a Populus tree surrounding site in Tennessee, USA - Soil MetaG P. TD hybrid SBSTD4 | ecosystem: Environmental > Terrestrial > Soil > Tree plantation... | reverse complement strand
GGGGTAAGGGTGAAAAGGTGCGGTAAGAGCGCACCGCGCCGGCGGTAACGTCGGTGGCAGGCAAAACCCCGCACGGAGCAAGGCCAAATAGGGTGGCGTTGGCATCCCGTCGCGAAAGCGGTGGGATGTCTTGACGGATGGCTCATCCGAGGCCACCGGGTAGGTCGCTTGAGCCGGCGAGTAATCGCCGGCCTAGAGGAATGGTTGTCCCACCGTCGCGCCTTCGGCGCTATGGTGGGCAGGCTCGCAAATGCTGCGCGGCGGCAGCGGGCTTGTCCACCGTAGCCCGGAGGGCGAAGGTGGAACAGAATTCGGCTTATCGGCTGGCTGCGACGCTTTCACAGGCCTCAGGAATCAGGCCTCAGGCCTCAGTAAATGGGGCCTCGGTAATACAATGCGGAAATGATCACGCGCCGGGTTCTGGTGGGGCTCGCAATTGTCGCCGCGGTGATCGATGCGGCGACGGCGCAGGGCCCGCAAGGTGGACGCGGACGTGGCGAACCAACAGTCCCGCCGCCAACCATTCGCGAGTACAAGCCGAAATCGACGCTCGTCGTACCGATGCATCCGGTGCCGCGGGCGAAGTTCCCGGTGGTCGACATGCACGGCCATCCGCCACCGTTGACGTCGGCGGACACCATCGCCAGTGTCGTCAGCGCGATGGACGCGCTCAACGTGGGGCTCATGGTGGTCACCGGTAATCCCGGCCGCATCTCCCGCGAACAGATGAAGCAGGATCTCGAGGTGCTCGCCGCGTCGCCGCACAAGAACCGATTTGCGATCTTCGCGAACATCGATGTCCGAAACGTCGCACCTGGTTACGGGCAGATGGCGGCGGAGCAGCTCGAGGCCGATGTCAAAGCCGGGGCCGTGGGCCTCGGCGAGATCATGAAGGATTTCGGCATGACGGCGAAGAAGGCCGACGGCAACCGTCTCAAGCTGGATGATCCCGAGCTCGATCCGATCTGGTCGACGGCCGCGCGACTGAATATTCCCGTCCACATCCACGTCGCCGATCCGGAGCCGTTCTGGGAGCCGTTCGACTACTCCAACGAACGATGGCTCGAGATGGCGCTCTTTCCGAATCGTCGATGCCCGCCCGAGCGGTGTCCACCGTTCGAGGAGTTGATGAGCGAGCGCGACCGCCTCTTCAAGAAGCATCCGAAGACGCGATTCGTGTTGGCGCATCTTGGCTGGCACGGCAACGACCTTGGACGTCTGGCCAGGATGTTCGACGAGATGCCGAACCTGTACGTCGATACCGGTGCGGTGTTGTACGAGCTTGGTCGGCAGCCGCGCGTCGCGCACGATTTTCTCGTGAAGTACCAGGACCGGGTTCTCTTCGGCAAGGACAGTTATGCGCCCGACGAGTATCCGTACTACTGGCGCACGTTCGAAACCTCCGACGACTACTTCGACTACTACCGCGACTATCACGCGTTCTGGAAGATCTACGGCCTCGGGCTCCCCGACGCCGTGTTGCAAAAGATCTACTACCAGAACGCGTTGAAGGTCACACCCGGGCTGCCGCGTGGCGCATTCCCGAAATAGCGATACCCTGGGAGGGATGACGCGTCATCTGGTCGTGCTCGTCGGATGTGCGGGCCTGCTGCTGGTGCGAGCCGACGCGCAGGTGCGGCCGGTGTACGACACCGGTGCCGCGGGCCTCGTGCAACTGCTCGAGCGTCTGCAGACGACTGCCAGCGTGCTGCACACCGGCGCACATCCTGACGATGAGGATTCAGCGTTCTTGGCACGAGCGGCGCGCGGCGATCATGCCCGCGTGGCGTATCTGTCGCTCAATCGCGGCGAGGGCGGACAGAACATCATCGGCACCGAGCTGTTCGACGCGCTCGGCGTGATCCGGACCGAGGAGCTTCTGCAGGCACGTCGTCTCGACGGCGCCGAGCAGTTCTTCACGCGGACCGTCGACTACGGCTTTTCCAAATCGCGCGACGAAGCCGCGAAGAAATGGAACGAGCGCGAGGTCCTCGGCGACATGGTGCGGGTGATTCGCATGTTCCGCCCGCTCGTGATCTTTTCGCGCTGGAGCGGCACGTCGGCGGACGGACACGGCCAGCATCAGTTCGCCGGCTACCTGACGCCGATCGCGTTCAAGGCGGCGGCCGATCCGAACGAGTTCCGTGAACAGCTGCAAGACGGCCTTCGACCGTGGCAAACCAGGAAGCTGTACAGCCGCCCACTCGACGATGCGCCGGCGACACTCCAGGTGAAGACCGGAATCTTCGATCCGGCGCTCGGCCGCAGCTATGCTGAGATCGCGTTCGAAGGCCGCAGTCAGCATCGATCGCAAAACCAGGGCACGATCGAAACCCGCGGTCCGCTCGCGTCCGACCTGAGAGCGGTCGAGAGTACTGTGCCCGTTCGTAAGCCCGAACAGTCGATCTTCGACGGTCTCGACACCAGCGTGAGCGGGCTCGCGACGCTCACGGGGCTACCGAGCGGTGCGCTGCGCGCCGAGTTGGCGAGCATCGACAACGCAGCGAAGCGAGCGCTGCAGGAGTACCAGCCGCTCGAACCCTCGCGCATCATCCCGGCGCTGGTCGGGGGCCTGACCGCCGTACGAGCCGCGAGGCAAGCCCTGCGTGCGATCGACCCGCCGGCCGACGCTCGTGCCGACGCCGATTTCCTCCTCGCGATCAAGGAACAGGAGTTCACCGCGGCCATCATTCGCGCCGCGGGCGTCGTCATCGACCCGCTGGCGGAAGAGGAGACGACTGTTCCAGGCGGATCATTCGGCGTGAATGTCCGCGTGTTCCTCACGCAGCCGTCGAGTGCGACCGTCACATCCCTCACCCTGATGGCTCCCTCGGGGTGGGCAGTGAAGCAGACACCGAATCGCGAGCCGGAAGGCGGCCGCGGGCGGCGTGAAATGCCGACGCGCTCGACGAGATTCGAAGTGAGCGTGCCCGCCACCGCCACGATCACCCAGCCGTACTTCCTCGAAGAGCCGCGCACGGGCGATAGCTACCGCTGGCCACCAGGGGTGGCGAGAGCCATGCCGTTCGATCCATCGCCGCTGACCGGCCAGGTCGGGTTGACGATCGGCGGGATCGATCTCATCGCGGCTCAGCCAGTCGAATATCGCTTCGCCGATCAGATTCGCGGCGAGTTGCGACGCGTGCCCAACGTCGTGCCGAGGCTGACGGTGGGTCTCGATACGTCGCTGCTGGTCGTACCGCTCGGTGCCGCTCCGCAGCAGAAACGGATTGTCGCGCGGGTGGCGAGCGGATCTCCCGAGTCCATCACCGGCACGCTTCGTTTGCGGGTACCTGACGGTTGGACGGTGTCTCCGCGCGAGGCCCCCTTTACGCTGAAGAGAAGCGGCGAGCAGACGTCGACCGCGTTCACGCTCACCGTCCCTGCGAATCGGAAGGCAGGAGCCTTCGACGTCGATGCGGAGGCGGTTGCCAACGGGGCGACGTTCTCTCGCGACCTCGAGGTGGTCTCCTATCCGCACATTCAGACGCACCGCCTCTATTGGCCCGCGCGGGCGCGCGTCCAGGTCCTGGATCTGCACGTGGCGGCGGTTCGCGTGGGATACGTGATGGGCGGAGGCGATCAGGTACCGGACGCCATTCGCCGGATGGGCATCGACGTGACGATGATCGATCCAGAGATGCTGGCGGCAGGCGACCTATCGCGATTCGACACCATCGTGGTCGGTGTCCGTGCATCCGAGACTCGGCCCGACTTCGTCGCCAACAACCGCCGCCTTCTGCAATTCGTCGACCGCGGCGGTGCGCTCATCGTCCAGTATCAGCAGGGCGATTACATCCAGAACGGTCTGGCGCCGTATCCTGCCGCGGCCAAAGGGAACCCTCGCGTGACCGACGAGCGTGCCACGGTCAAGATCCTCGTCCCCAATCACCCGGTCTTCACGTTTCCAAACCGGATCAGCGCACAGGATTTCGACGGCTGGGTGCAGGAGCGCAATCTGTATTCGTTCTCCGACTTCGATGCACAGAGGTACACACCGCTCCTCGAGTCGGCCGACTCTGGTGAAGAGGCGCAGCGGGGCGGCGAGCTCTATGCGGAGATCGGCAAAGGCCGATACATCTACACGTCATATGCATGGTTCCGGCAATTGCCAGCGGGCGTACCAGGAGCCTATCGGCAATTCGCGAATCTGATCAGCCTGTCGAAGGCTCCTCGTTGAAAAGAGAAATCTGAATGGCCCACTATCTCGTAACCGGCGGCGCCGGTTTCATCGGCTCGCATCTCTGCACCGAACTGGTTCGCCGCGGCGACACCGTGCGCGTGGTCGACAGCCTGATCACCGGCAAGCGCGCGAACCTCTCGCATCTGCCGCAGGTGGAATTCATCGAAGGCGATTTGGCGAACCTCGACGTCGCGCATCGCAGCGTCGGAGGTGTGGACTACGTCCTTCACCAGGCTGCCATCCCGTCGGTGCCGCGCTCGGTGGAAGATCCGATAACGTCGAACCGCGCCAATATCGACGCCTCGCTCAACCTGCTGGTCGCCGCTCGTGATGCGAAAGTGAAACGAGTGGTCTACGCGGGATCATCGTCGGCCTACGGCAACTCCGAAACGCTGCCCAAGGTGGAGACGATGCCGACGGCGCCGCTGTCGCCGTATGCGCTGCAAAAGCTCGTCGTCGAGCAGTACTGCTCACTGTTCACGACCCTGTATGGTCTGGAGACGGTAACGATTCGCTACTTCAACGTCTTCGGTCCGAGGCAAGATCCCTCGTCCGCGTACTCTGGAGTGATCTCGCTCTTCATCAGCGCGCTGTGTGAAGGGCGGCAACCGACGATCTTCGGAGATGGCGGCCACACACGCGACTTCACCTATGTGGCCAACGTGGTGGATGGCGTTCTGCGCGCCTGCACGGCGCCTGGCGTCAGCGGCGAGGTGATCAACGTCGCGACCAGCGGGCGCGTGTCGCTGAACGAGCTGTTCAACACCATCAAGACGCTCGTGAACGCGAATGTGGAGCCGAAGTACGGTCCTCCGCGCGCCGGCGACGTGCGCGATTCTCAGGCCGATATCGGAAAGGCGCAACGACTTCTCGGCTACGCGCCAACCGTCAGCTTCGAAGAAGGGCTCGCGAACACCGTGGAGTGGTATCGCTCCACTCAAACGGCGGCGACGCGATAGCGGTTCAGAGGGGGCGAGGCTCGACGTTCGAGGTTCGACGTTCGGGGTTCGGAGGCGAGCATCGGGCGGTTCATGATCGCGGGAGGTCACAGGCCCACGACGCGCTGCAGATTCGCCCGACGCTCTCGAGATGGTTATCGGCAGGGCGCGCGCCGAATGTTGATCGAGTGATACCCGTCGATGACCGTTGTTGCACGAAGAGTCGGCTGGTCTGTGTCTGCTTTGTTACGAGGCGTGCCCCATCAACTGCTTGTAATCGAAGTGGGCCGAGATGTTCCCGGGCTGGCTGACGAAGAGCGGCCCGAAGCTCGCGTTCTGATCGTGCATGACGTTGAGCATGCGAATCATCCGCGTCTGCAGATCGGGAATCTCGGCATCGCCGGCGAGCGCCGCCATCACCGCCGCTGCAACGGCGTGCGCCGCATACGCATTCGATCCGAAGTTGTCTGGCAGCGGTGCCGATGACGTGAGCAGTCGGCGGAGGCGAGCGGTCACCTTCTCGTCGGCGTTGCGCCAATTCTGAATCCGGCCGAGCGGCATCCGTTCAAGGCTGCGCAGCCGTGTCCCGACGATCGTGGCGGCGACGATGGCCGCCGACTTCTCCGCCCGTGGCAGGCTGATGGCGCGCCCGGCGATCGTGATCCGGCGGACGTCCTTCAACGTTTCCCTTCGAATCGAGTTGGCCCACCGAGAGCGGTCGTCGAACTCCAGCAGCCGCACGGTGGCTGATGCGAGGAAGCCGCGCAGGACATCCGCAGGGTGCGGATTGTCGGCTGGACCGTCGCTGCGCAGCAAGCCATCGAACCCGCGGAAGAACGCGACGAGACCGATGCCGGCGGCCGGACCCATATTGAGAATGCCCATGACGTCCGACGCGGTTTCGTCGATGCGCTCGCACCAGTAACTCGCCAGCGTCCTCAGTCCAGCGGTGGTGAGCGCGCTGGCGACGCGATCCGACAACTCCGCTTTGAGTCCTCGATTGGCGCCGAGGATATCGTGGCCTGCTGCCTCATGACCGATCGACGCCCACGCCATCAACCCTCGTCGGCCAATCGACGGCGGCAGACTGACGAGAGCCGCATTGGGGCCCGCTGTGCCCGTGACGCGAAAACTGCTGGTCGCTTCGATCGGCCAGGTGTATGGACCCGATCGGGGTTCACCGAACTTCACTATCGGGGCGATCACGCCGCGATCTGGCGGCTTCACCCCACGACGATCTTCCGCGCTGAGGAAGCCGTCGTACATATCGCTCACCAGTTGCTGAAACGCGCGCAGCGATTCCCGATGAACACTCTCGGCGGGCTGCAGCAGCGCTTGGGCGATGTCCATCATCAAGCGTGCGGCTCGATCGTTGTTCCTGTCGGAGGCGAGGATGCGCGTGAAGGCGCTGTCTCCGAGCACAGACAAGGTTGCGACGAACGGCTCGAACACCCCCTCCAGATAGATTGGCGCCAGTTTCGGCTTCGCGTCGGCGAGGCGCGTCATCACGTCGTCGAAGGATTTCGGATCCGGGGTGCCGGGGTCGCGGTCGCGAATGGCGAGGCTTGCGTCGGCGATGCAGTGCGCCATGTGTGAAAGCGGTGGCCGGGCGACGACGCGCGGCGACGCGGCAGGTCTCGGCAGCCGCATCGCGCGCGCCCCTGATCTGGCCATGGTGACTCCTTGATACACGTGTCTTTTCGTTCGGTCCTCTGGGGGATCAAACGAAGAACGTGGAGCCGGCGAACACCGTGACACGGATGGGTCACAATCGCGGTTGAGCTTCGCGCGATGTCAGGGCACCGGTCTGAACGCGTGCGTCAGGACGTAGCGCGCGACGTCACGTCCTTGCGCTATGCCTTCCGTCTTGTCGAACGACCAGTGAATGCCGAGGTAAATGCGGCTCTGTCCGTTCTCTTCCTCGGCCTGCGAGAGCGACGAGAAGCTTCTCGGATGGTACGGGCGAATGACGCCGTTGGTCCCGGCTGTCGTGCCGTTGTATTCGTCGGAGACGAACGTAAACGCGATCGCGTCGGTGCCGTAGAACTGGCGAAGGATCTCGAACACCGCGCCGCCGAAGCCGGCGTGTCCGGATGGATACGCAGGAAACGGGGGCGTGAAATTCGGACCCGTGAGATTGCTGGCCGGCGCGCCGAGCGGCGTGAACGTGGGATCGCCCACGGTGGCGCTGTTGCCGTCGCCGTCACCAGTGGGTCCGGTGCCGGGATCGGATTCACGGATGCCGGTAATCGGACGCCAGAGCTCATAGTGGAACTTCGATTCCCATATCGCGATGCCACTGTCGGCCATGGCCACGTTCACGAGCGCGAGCAGACGGGCGAGATCGTAGACATCCGATCCCATCTGATCGGCGATGGCCACCGCGATCTGGTTGTACATGCGCGGCGGCGCGCACAGGCTGGGCGTGCCGTCGTAGGCCCAGTAGATCCCAATCGACGTTTGCTCGGCCGTGCGCTCCGTCGGTGTTGTCACCCCGTCACCTCCAAGACGCTTCACTTCATCGTATGCGGCGGCGTACTCGGCGCTGCTCAATGCCGGCGGTGGCGCGACGCGGAACTGCCTGCCCGATGTCATCACGAACGGCGTGACGGTGCCCCACGCCGCGCCCAACGCGATCGGGATCTGACTGATCGGATCCTGTCTCCACTTGCCGGGGGCGAGGCTGGGCGTGTAGTCGTCGCCCATGCGGGGCTCGACGTAATCCGATCCATCGCCACGGCGCGTCCCGATGATCGCGGCGGCCGCGCGACGGCCCACCATGCGACCCGGCTCCTTTCCCTGAGGGCCGATGCGTGCGAGATCGTCGTTCAGCAGATCGTCGAAGCCGGCGGCTTGCGACGGAAACATCGCCACCAGCGCATCGTGCGCCGCCTGCGCGATCGCGGCGTCGAGCGACGCGCCCGCTGGCGCCGGCAGCATGTCGCTGTAGCTTTCCCACCTGTGGACCAAGGCATTGACGGCGTCGAAGATCGCAATGTGTACGATCGCCATGGCCCGGCTGGCGCGGCCTGGTCCCAACTGCTCGCCGAACACGCGGTCTTCACCTGTCTGCACCGGCGTGTGATCGACTCCGGAGGCATCCATCGCGATCTGGTTCCAGTAGAGGACGCGGCTTCGCGAGTCGGCGGGCACGGGTCGTTTCTGCCGTGCCTGCGCGGCGAGCGTGGTTGCCGTTGCGGCGCCGCGACCCACCAGGGGCCGCTCGCCGGCCGAGTGCGAGTGATAATTCCGCCCCCAGAACCCGTCGAATCCACGGGTCACGCTCTGGGCCTTCGTGAGCGTGACCACACCTGCGACAACTATCGAAACCGCTATCGACACACGGACCCCGCGCGGTTTTCTCATCTGTAAGCTCCTCGGCTCCCGGGCCTGGCAAGTTCGCTGCCACATGGAATTCACAATCGATCGCCTATTGCTGGCCCGCGCTGCGTATTGAGAACCTGCGATCGATGAAACGCGTGTTACCGATCCACGAGTGACTGGCGCCTCAAGCGCGACAGCCTCGGTGCGCATCGATCGGTAACCACAGTTAACAGCTGCACCACCGAACAAGCGCGGCCGTGGCACGTGCGAAACCGAAGTGGCGGCCCATCATCTCGTTGCGTCGACAACGCAGGAGCCGTGCGTACGGCGTTGCCTTTGAAGGGCTGGGCCGCGTCCCGGCGGAAAGAACAGGCGCGCCATCCAACGTCGCACCCACGCCGTTGATTCGTCAGCGCACCGCCGGGACCTTCGCGTACGGGAATCATGTGGCAGCTTCACGCGCAGCCGGTTACGTCACGATTCCGCACGTTTCCGCGCGGCCGATGTGCCGCGCCTGCCAGGTGCGGACTGGAGTCGACTCATGACGCGCATGGTGATGGTGGTACTGCTGATGCTGGGGATCGGAGTGGCGGTTGCGGCCGCTCAAACAGGAGGTGCACGCAAGACGACGGCCGCGCAGGCGACGGCATCGGCGCCCGTGAATCTCAATACGGCGAGTGTCGCGCAACTGGAGGCCCTGCCTGGCATCGGCAAGGCGACGGCCGACCGGATCGTCGAGTACCGGCAGAAGAACGGAAGCTTCAAGAAGGCCGAAGACTTGATGAACGTACGAGGCATCGGCGAAAAGAACTTCCTGAAGCTGAAACCGTTGGTGACTGTCGGCGCGATCAAGGGCGACGCGCAGTAGGCTGTCGGGGGTGCCGCGAGGGTGTCAGGTACTCGCGGCACTCGATCCACACGAGCATCGCCGGATTCACGCTGCTCGAAAGCGCGTTCGTGCTCGCCGTGATCGGTGTGCTGGTAACGATATCCGTCCCGCTGCTGCTCACATCTGTCGATCATGATCGAGAATTGGCGGCGGCTCGCTATCTGAGCGCGCGAATGGCCCTGGCACGCGCAAACGCCGTGCGGCGATCCGCGGTGATCGCGCTGCGATTCGAGCCGACCGGTCGTGGAGTCGGGTTCAGTGTGGTGCAGGACGGCAATGGCAACGGTGTGCGCACGGTCGACATCCAGGCATCGATCGATCGTGTCATCGACGGTCCGATCCTTATCTCTGATCTCTTCCCCGGTGTCGCGATTGGCCTCGTGCCGCAGGCCCCTGCGCCCGAGGCGGTTCAACTGGGCGGCACATCGATCCTGTCGTTCACACCATCAGGCACCGCCACCTCCGGATCGATCTACCTGCGAGGCAAAGACGGCACTCAGTGGGCCGTGCGGGTTCTCGGCGTTACCGCCCGCACGCGCGTGCTGCGCTTCCAGCCGGCGACGCGGCAATGGGTGAACGCGTTCTGACACATCACGCAGTGGCCCAGCATTCCGACTTCACTGAACGTCGCTGCACAGCACGACGTGTCCCGGATCACGGCGATCTATTGGCGCGTGTCCGGCTGAGGGGAGGGCGAGAGGTAACCGTCCTCAATATCTCACCGGCCGGAGCACTTCTCGAAGGCGAGAGCCGGCTCCTGCCCGGCAGGCACATCGACGTGCACGTGACCACCCGGCACGGACGAGTACTCGCCCGGGCGCGAGTCGTGCGGGCCTGGGTGCATCACCTTGCCGCGGATGCAGTCGGCTATCGAAGTGGAGTGGCATTCGAGGTGCCGATCGATATCGGCGCCCACGCGTAAGCGCCCGTCCGTGGTCTGGGTATTCCGTTCCCACGCCCTTCGTTGCGCTCCCCTCGAAGCGCACGCCTTACCCCGTGGCTCCAAGCATGTCGAAGGACTTACTGAAAAACGTTCCGGATTTCGCGAGCAATGCCCGGTCGCTTTGCATGGCACCGCGCTTGATGATGCTGGGCTCCGTGGGTGCCCAATCGCGGAGGGTCGGATGTCGGTCGGCGAGGTCTATGCAGCGGATGGGGCAGCGGGCCGCTCTTATCGAAATCAAGAGCAGCTATCGAGCCTACGCCAGGTACTGGTGGCGCTCGGTTCGGCGCTGACGACCAGTACTTCGGAAGGCGATCTCGAAAGTGCTTTCGAGCGGCACGTACGACAGCTGCTCGATCTTCGGGGCGTGCGCCTGCGAGAGGTGCGAACACGGTATCAAGCGCGCCTCGTCACACCGACACGCACGGCCGATTCGATTGTGCTTGGCGTGCCGACGTCGGATCCTCGAGTGCAGGCCGTTCTCGAAGCGTCGTATGACCCGACGCAGCCGCTGAACGATGCGGACGTCGAGGTTCTGACCGCCATCGCACATCTCGGTGGCTACGTGCTCGAAGTCGCGCGCGGTCGTTCGACGGCACGCGGCCGAACGCCGCGAGGTCTCGCGCCGCTGATTGGATTGACGCCGGTCATGCAGGACCTCCGAGCCCGCGTCGAACGCGTGGCCGCCACCGACTTCACGATCCTGATCGAGGGCGAGAGCGGCACGGGCAAGGAGCTCGTCGCGCGTCAGCTGCATGAATTGAGTCGCCGCCGCGATGGTCCGTTCGTCGCCGTCAACTGTGCTGCGGTGGTCGAGACGCTGCTCGAGGCCGAGCTCTTTGGCATCGAGGAGCGCACCGCGACTGGGGTTCGCGGCCGACGCGGCAAATTCGAAAGCGCCGATGGCGGCACGTTGTTTCTTGATGAAGTGTCGGACCTGTCGCTCTCGGCACAAGCGAAACTGCTGCGAGTGATTCAGGATCTGGCGGTCGAGCGCGTCGGCGGCCAGGGCACGCGTCGTGTGAACACGCGAATCATCGCTGCGACAAACCGTCCGCTCTCCGAGCTCACCACACGCGGCCTCTTTCGCGCGGATCTCTATTACCGCCTGAGTGGCGTCGAGATCCACGTGCCGCCGCTCCGCGCTCGTCGGCAGGACATCGTTGAGCTCGCGCGCTATTTCCTCGATCGACATCGCCACACGCGCGACTTGTCGCTGTCCGCACCAGCCGAAGAGGCGCTGGCGCTGCATCCCTGGCCCGGTAACGTGCGCGAGCTCGAACGGCTCATGGAACGTGCCGTTGCGCTTGCCGAGGGCGATCAGATCGAGCTCGACGATCTTCCACCGGCTGTACGCGGCGAGTACGACGAGCGGTTCGGACCGTCACTGGCCAATGACGAGTCGTTCCGGGCGTGGGGCAGCCGCTACGCAAAGCTGGTCTTTGAACGATGCGGGCGCAACAAGCGGCGCGCGTGCCGCATTCTCGAGATCAGCTATCACACGTTGACTGCGTATCTGCGTTACGCGGACAAACAGCACGGACCGCGCGGACGATCGCTGCCAGGCTGGGTGCGATCGGCGAGCGCCGGTCACGATCGGTCAGAGTCGTGACATGAAGAACGTCCTGTACCTGCTCCGCTTCTTTCGTGTGGCGCCTCCACTGCCAGGGTTGGTGGTGTGGACCTTTGGTGCGATTGTCGTGGGAGCGTGCGCAGTGGTTCTGATCGCGCCGGGTCGAACAGCCGGTGCTCTGGCGCCCCTGCTCGTGCTCCAGGCATTCGCCGCATCGTCCGGGTTTGCCGTGCCCGCACGCCGAGGCCACTACGATCTGCTGCTGACGAACACCGGTGGCCGGACCTCGATTGCTCTGGCGCATTGGGCCAGCTCTATCGCACCGGGAGTCGCGGGCTGGCTCATCGTGTCGAGCGTCGAGGCACTGGTCACGGGCTCTGCATCGATTGCGATGGCATCGGGCACCTGCGCGGCCGTGATATTGGTGTCGACGATGCCATGGGCGGCGACGATCGCGTTGCCTCGATTCTCTGGGGGCATCGGCTGGCTGCTCACGCTCACGGTTGTCGCGATCACTCTCTCGCCAGACGCTGATGCGTCGCTGTTGCGGACCATGGACGCGGAAGGATTTGCCGCCGCAGCATTTCTCGTGTACCCCATCGCGGTTGTCGGCCGACAGCTGTCGTCGCGCGAACTGTTGATCGTCGCGCCCGCCCTCGTCCTCGCCGCGATGTCGATGGTGGCCGCGTGCCGGTGGGTACGGCGGGCGACGTTTCCCCTTGAGGCGGCACAGTGATCTCGCTTGCAGTCTCGGTACGGGATCTGTCGGTGCATTACGGACGTCGGCGCGTGTTCGAACGCGTCACCTTCGATGTCGGCGTGGGCCAGTCGCTCGGCGTGATCGGCCCGAACGGTTCGGGAAAAACCACGCTGCTCAGGGCCGTCGCCGGGTGCCTGACTCCGCGCACGGGAGAGATCCGCATCAACGGGCTAGCCCCACGTGATGCTTACGAGCGAACGGGCGTTGCCTATTTCGCCGGCGATGCCACGCTGCCCGGCTCGGTTCGGGCGGTTCGATGGGGAAGTCTGGGAAATGGCGACGCAGTGACGTCAGATACGCGGCCCATTCGCGCGTTGTCGCGAGGCACGCGGCAGTTGCTTGGCCTGCGCACCGCGCTGGGTCGTCAGCCGCTCGGTCTGATCGTTCTGGACGAACCGTGGGAAGGTCTCGACCCGGACGCCGCGCGATGGCTGTCGGCCATTCTCGAGACCAAACGGGATCGGGGCGCCGGCGTGGTGCTGTCGTCGCACCGGCTGCACGATCTCGCGGGCCTGTGCGACATGTATCTGTTTCTGCTGCCTCGTCAGGCCGCGCTGATCCACGCACACGAGATCGCGCAGGGCGCGCCCGTCACCGCCGACCTGTTGGCGGCGACCTTCGATCGACTTCGAGGCGGCGCGTCGTCGTTGCGCGCCGCCTCGTAGCACGCTCATCACTGCCAGTGCTTGCGCGTGTCGGTGATCGTGAGTGTGGCGACGGCCATGTTGCCGGCCGCATCACGTGCAGTGATCGTGATCGCGTTGGTTCCGGCGTGCATAGGGATGGTGACGCTCCAGCTCGCGGTTCCCGTCGCCACGCCGCTTCCGCCGGCGCTGTTCGTCCACGCCACCTGTGTCACGCCCACGTTGTCGGAGCTCGTGCCGCTGACGGTCACCGATGTCGCCCGGGTCGAATACGTTGCCGACGATGTCGGGCCGCTGATCGACACGCTGGGCAGCGTGGTGTCGGCCGGAGGAGCCGTCGACATCGTCACCGCGAGCAGGTCGTTCGCGAGGTTGCCGGCCGCATCACGTGCCTGAACGGTGATGTTGTTCGTGCCGCTGGCAAGTGGAATCGACGACACGCTCCAGTTGGTGGTGCCCGAGGCGATGCCGTTGCCGCCGCGATCGTTCACCCACGTCACTTGGGTGACGCCCACGTTGTCGGAGGCGGTTCCGCTCAAGGGCATCGCCGTGGAACTGGTCGAATAGGTCGACCCGCTCGTGGGACCGGTGATGGTGATCGTCGGCCGCGTCGTATCCGAGACCGGCGTTGTGGCGACTGTCCAGGTGAACGCCTGCGCGGCCGACTGAAGCACGCCATCGGACGCTCGGGCGCTGACTGAAAACGTTCCAGCTGTGGTCGGCGTCCCCGAGATGAAACCGGTGCTCGCCATCAACGAAAGACCAGTGGGCAATCCGGAGGCGGTGTACGTCAACGCTTGGCCTTCAGGATCCGATCCGACCAGTTGCAAGGTGGCCGATTGTCCGACCGTCGATGACCGGTTTCCCGGATTCTGCAGCGTCGGTGGTGTGTTGCTGAAGCCGCACACCTCATTCGATTTCGCTCCTTCCACGGCCGAGGCGTTATAGGCGGACACCGCGAAGCAGTAGCGCTGTCCATCGGTCGCGCTCGCATAGATGTACGACGTCGAGAGACCAACGTCGAGATGTTGTGTGTAACTGCCGGATATCGTGCCGATGTGAACTTTGTAGCCCGAGACCTGATCCGTGTTGGGGTCCCACGCCAGAGAGATGCTGCCGGCAGAAGCTGAGCCGGTGAGGGCGAAACTGACCCCGATTACAACGAGACACACCTCTAACGTGCGCAGGGTTCGTGCGTTCATGAGTTTAGTTGGGTCGGGAGCGCAGAGGGGAATTGCGTGTCCCGCAGAACGACTGTGCAGGAATCGATCCGAAGAGCACGGCAACCGGAATGCCGAACTTTACCTTAGTGTGTGTATAGGAGTGTCGTCGGATCGATGACGAGAAAGTCCGTGTGTAAGAAGAATTACATGCAGTGCGTTGAAGAGGTACTCCGCACGAGTCCCATCGGCAACACCAGTCGGCAGCTCGAGGAGTTGCTCGCATCGCACGGTGCCGTGCTCACTTCGTCGGTGCACCGCGTGTTGATGCCGCACCGGATCTGCCGTCCTTGACCCGTTCGCGGCACGCCGAGTACATTCGAAACGTCCAGCCTCACCTCCGCATCCAGCACGCGTTTTCATGACCGATACGGCTGCCGCCGCTCTTCGAAAAACACCGCTTCACGCCCGTCATCTCGCGTCGAACGCCAGGATGGTTCCATACGCCGGGTGGGACATGCCCGTGGAGTACTCGGGCATTTCGAACGAGCACCTTGCCGTGCGGACACGCGCCGGCCTCTTCGATGTCAGCCACATGGGCGAGATCGAGATCGCTGGCAAGAATGCGTTGGCCGCGGTGCAGCGCATTTCGAGCAACGATGCGAGCCGGCTGTCCGTGGGCCAGGCCCACTATGCGGGCCTGTTGACGCCGGCGGGGACGTACGTCGACGACATGCTGGTGTATCGCATGGCACCCAGCCATTTCATGCTGGTCGTCAACGCGGCGAATACCGCGAAAGACTACGCGTGGGTCAGCGAGCAGATCACGTCGGTGAGCGACACCGCCGTCGTCGACAGCAGCAGTCGGTATGCCCTGATCGCGATACAGGGTCCCGCCGCGCGTGAGACGCTGCAGCCGCTGACGGCTGTCGATCTCGCGGAGCTGCGCTACTACTGGTTCTCGTACGGGGAAGTGGCGTCGGCGCGCGTGACGATCTCGCGTACCGGGTACACCGGCGAGGACGGGTACGAGATCTTCGTGCCACCGAACATGGCGGATCGGGTGTGGCAAGCGCTGCTCGATTCAGGCCGCAGCGCCGATGTGATTCCCTGCGGGCTTGGGGCACGCGATACGCTGCGACTCGAAGCAGCGATGCGACTCTACGGCAACGACATCGACGAGACGACGACGGCGCTCGAAGCTGATCTGGCATGGACGATTGGTTGGAACAAGGGCGACTTCATCGGCCGCGAACCGCTTGTCGCGCAGCGCGCCACCGGTGCCAGCCGCAAACTCGTCGGCTTCGAGATGCTCGATCGCGGCATCGCGCGCCACGGATATCCGGTGGTAAAAGATGGGCACAGCGTCGGCATCGTCACGAGCGGTACGCAAACGCCGTTTCTCAAGAAGGCGATCGGGATGGCGTACGTCCCAATCGATCTGAGCGCGCCGAACACCGAAATCGACATCGACGTGCGAGGCCGCTCGCTGCGAGCGCGAGTGATTCCGCTTCCGTTTTACAAGCGTGTAATGGGGTCGGAGGTCATTTCTTGAGGACATGTCCTCGAGAAAAGACCTCCGACCCCATTCGGAGTTGTCATGGCATATCCGACAGACCTGAAATACACGAAGGACCACGAGTGGATCCGGATCAACGGCGACACGGCCGACGTTGGAATTACCGACTTCGCGCAGCAGCAGCTCGGCGACGTCGTGTACGTTGAACTGCCCGATGTCGGACGGCAGCTCGCGGCGGGGGAGTCGTTCGGATCAATCGAATCGGTGAAAGCGGTCTCCGAGCTCTTCGCGCCGATGGGTGGTCAGGTGATCGAGGTCAATCCGGCACTCAAGGATCACCCTGAAACGGTGAACAGCCAGCCGCACGACAGCTGGATGGTCAAGATTCGACTGTCCGATCCGAGCGCGGCTGCGTCGCTCCTCGACAGCACCGGCTACGAACGTCTGATTACGACGTAGCGCATGGACCCACTCGACGCCACGGACTGGTTTCCCTCGCGTCACATCGGTCCCTCCGCTGAAGAGCGCGACGCGATGCTCGCCGCGGTCGGCGCAGCGTCACTCGACGCGCTCGTGGGCGAAGCGATTCCCGCCTCGATTCGCCTAAACACGCCACTCAATCTTCCCGATGCAGAGAGCGAGCATCAATATCTGCGTCGACTCGGCCAGCTGGCGCACCAGAATCTAGTGTTCCGCTCCTACATCGGTCTCGGTTATCACGACACGTTCACGCCCAGCGTGATCCTCCGTATGGTCATGGAGAACCCTGGCTGGTACACACCGTACACGCCGTACCAGGCGGAGATCGCACAGGGGCGCCTCGAATCGCTGCTCAATTTCCAGACGATGGTGGCAGACCTGACCGCGATGGAGATGGCCAACGCCTCGCTGCTGGACGAAGCGACTGCCGCCGCCGAGGCGATGGCCCTGCTGCACCGCGTCGCTGCATCGAAGGGCCCTGGCCGCAATCGCTTCCTCGTCAGCGACCGATCGTTTCCACAGACGATCGACGTTCTGAAATCTCGCGCCGACCCGCTTGGATTGACGCTCGAAGTCGGCCCCATCGACCGAATGACATTCGGTCCCGACGCGTTCGGCGCGCTGATGGCGTATCCGGACGAAGCCGGGCTCGTGCGCGATCTGACGCCGACGATCGGCCGTGCACACGAGGCCGGCGTTCTCGTTGCCGTCGGAGCCGATCTGCTCGCCCTGGCGCTGCTGACGCCGCCTGGGGAAATGGGTGCGGACGTCGTGTTTGGATCGTCGCAGCGATTTGGCGTGCCGCTCGGCTACGGCGGTCCGCATGCGGCGTTCTTTGCCACGCGCAACGCCTACGTCCGTCAAGTGCCGGGACGGATCATTGGCGTGTCGGTCGACGCGCATGGTCATGCGGCCTATCGCATGGCGCTCGCGACACGCGAGCAGCACATTCGTCGCGAGAAGGCGACGTCGAACATCTGTACCGCCCAGGCGCTGCTCGCAAACATGGCCGCCATGTACGCGGTGTATCACGGTCCGCATGGACTGCGAGCGATCGCCACGAGGGTGCACCGGTTGGCGGCGATGCTCGCGCGGGAGCTCACCGCGCTCGGCGTGACGCAGCTCAACACGCATTATTTCGACACGCTACGCGTCGAGCTGCCACGCAACGTCGACGCGCTTCGCCCGCACGCGATCGAGCACGGGATCAACTTCCGCTATGTTGACGAGCGCACGGTCGGCATCGCCCTGAACGAGACGGTGACCGTCGACGATGTTGCGGACATCATTGCGGTGTTCGCTGCCGCCTTGGATCGCCCCGTTGCCGCCGATCCTCATCACCTCCGTCGCGCAGCCGTCGCGGCGAACAGCGAGGCGCTGCCTCGGGAATTGGTGCGAACGTCAACGTTCCTGACCCACCCTGTATTCAACACGCACCACTCCGAAACCGAGTTGATGCGCTATATCCGCCGCCTCGAGCGCAAGGATGTCGGCCTCGACACATCGATGATCCCGCTCGGGTCGTGCACGATGAAGCTCAACGCGGCGAGCGAGATGCTGCCAATCACCTGGGAGCGCTTCAGCCGAATCCATCCGTATGTGCCGGTCGATCAGGTAAAAGGCTACGCGGAGATCATCCGCGAGCTCGAGGCTGCGCTGTGCGAGATCACGGGCTTCGCGGAGGTCTCGCTGCAACCGAATTCGGGAGCTCAGGGCGAGTTCACCGGCCTGATGGTGGTCCGTGCCTTCCATCGCGATCGAGGTGAAGGCGGCCGCGACGTCGTCCTGATCCCTTCATCGGCGCACGGCACCAATCCGGCGAGCGCGGCCATGGCGGGGATGCGCGTTGTGATGGTGGCGAGCCGACCAGACGGCAATGTCGATCTGAACGATCTGCGCAAGAAGGCCGGCGAGCATCGCGCTCGGCTGGCGTGTCTGATGATCACCTATCCATCCACGCACGGTGTCTTCGAGGATCAGGTGCGTGAAATCTGCGACGTCGTCCATGCCCATGGCGGTCAGGTGTACATGGATGGTGCGAACATGAACGCGCAAGTCGGCCTGACGAGCCCGGCGTCGATCGGCGCGGATGTCTGCCATCTCAATCTGCACAAGACGTTTGCGATTCCGCACGGCGGCGGCGGTCCTGGAATGGGTCCGATCGGCGTGGCCCGACATCTGGCCCCGTATCTTCCTCGTCACCCGTTTGCGCAAACCGGCGGGGAGCACGGCATTCATGCCGTGTCGGCGGCACCCTGGGGGAGTGCGAGCATTCTGCTCATCTCGTATGGCTATATCCGGATGCTCGGTGCGCACGGCCTGACCGATGCCACACGCTACGCGATCCTGAACGCCAATTACCTCAAGGCGCGCCTCGAAGAACATTACCCGGTGCTCTACATGCGCCCAAACGGCCGCGTGGCGCACGAGCTGATCTTCGATCTCCGCGGATTCAAGGCGGCCGGCATCGACGAGATGGACGTGGCCAAGCGCCTCATGGACTTCGGGTTCCACGCGCCGACTGTCTCGTTCCCGGTGGCCGGCACGCTGATGGTCGAGCCCACCGAAAGCGAGGACAAGAGCGAGCTGGATCGATTCTGTGAGGCGATGATTCAGATCCGCCGTGAGATCGAGGCGGTCACTGTCGGCACAGCGGATGGGCACGACAACGTGTTGAAACACGCCCCGCATACTGCCGCCTCCGTCGCCGCCACGACCTGGAGCCATCGATACACGCGCGAGGAGGCGGCCTATCCGCTGCCGTTCGTGAAGGAGCGGAAGGTATGGCCTGCGGTGGGGCGCATCGACAATCCCTATGGCGATCGGAACTTGTTCTGTTCCTGCCCTCCGGTCGAGTCGTTTGATTAGATAATCCCTCGATGAGGATCCTCAACGCCGCACAGATGCGTGAGGCCGATCGCTACACGATCGAAGACATCGGCATCCCGTCGCTGGTGCTGATGGAGAACGCCGGGCGCCAGGTCGTCGCCGCCATCGAGGCCGCGTACGAGTCCAGGCTCGATGGCCGCGTGGCGGTACTGTGCGGTCGCGGCAACAACGGTGGGGACGGCTTCGTTGTCGCCCGCACCCTGCTGCAGCGCGGCATCGAGACCGCGGTGTTCGTCGTCGGCGCGTTGAGCGACGTCCGCGGCGATGCGAGGACCAACCTCGATATTCTCGGGCGTCTCGGCGTCACTGTTGTCGAAGTCAACGACGAGCAGCAGTGGGAGCTGCACTTCTCTGAGATCTCGAAGTGCTCGCTCATCGTCGACGCCATCTTCGGGACCGGCCTGAGAGCTGCGGTCTCCGGCATGATGGAAACGGTCATCGCCGACATCAACGCATCGGACATCCCGATTGTTGCCGTCGACCTGCCCAGCGGCATGTCCGCCGACACTCCGCATCTGATCGGCGACTGCATCGACGCGTCGCTCACGGTAACACTCGGCGCACCGAAGCTGCCGCTGGTGCTGCCGCCCGGCGAAGCCTACGCCGGAGACGTGGTCATCGCCGACATCGGGATTCCGATTGAAGTCTTCGAAGGTCTCGACGGAAGCCACATCGATCTGCTCACGCCGGAGCAGTTGCGCGGTCTCGTCGCACCGCGGGCCGCCGATTCGCACAAAGGCGACTTCGGACGCGTCACGATCGTTGCCGGATCGATAGGAAAGACCGGTGCCGCGCATCTGTCGGCCATGGGGGCGCTGCGATCGGGGGCAGGACTCGTGACCGTCGCCACCCCGAAATGCTGCCTGCCGATCGTCGCGTCGATGGAGCCGGCATTCATGACCGTGCCGCTTCCCGACGACGAGGCCGGTGGCGTCATCATCGACGCGGTCGAGCGCGTTCTGGATATCGATCACGACGTGCTCGCGTGCGGTCCGGGTCTCGGACGCACGGCCAACGCCTCGGAATTCGTCCAGGCCCTGCTCGATCGCGCCACGGTTCCACTCGTGCTCGACGCCGATGCGATCACTGTGCTGGCCGACGATCCGGGGC
>Ga0075425_100001935_pt1 | contig 20415 bp, 19 predicted proteins | sample SoiMethybrSBSTD4_FD_75300 | JGI IMG/M metagenome (GOLD analysis project Ga0075425, IMG submission 75300) | Bulk soil microbial communities from a Populus tree surrounding site in Tennessee, USA - Soil MetaG P. TD hybrid SBSTD4 | ecosystem: Environmental > Terrestrial > Soil > Tree plantation... | reverse complement strand
GGAGGCATCAGATTTCTCCTGTGCACCTCAGCGGTTGCATTCGATAAACAACGCTCTAAACCCTCAAGCAAGGAAACGGAGATAACCAATAGAGCGCTAAATCCAAGAATTTTCCGCCACGGACAGCAGACTTTGTTGCCTGGTCGCTGAGTGAATCGGCGATCCGGGGCCCAAATGAAGGCCTTAATTCCTTCCTATGGCCGCCAGACGCCGGCGATGATCAACTGCTCAGGCACGCCGAGAAATCTTCGAGATATGTTCCGGTCGTGTGGGATGGGGGACCGATGTTTCGCTAATCTACTGAGGACAAACGCTAAGTTCCTGGTGGCGGCGGTTGGACTCGAACCAACGACCTAGGGATTATGAGACCCTCGCTCTAGCCACCTGAGCTACACCGCCACGGTGAAGATTGTAAGGGAACGCGAGGGCTTCGAGGAACCGCCTCGCGCAGGCTGCCTCGGCTGTTTCTAGCCACTCAGATCTTATCATTCGGCGCCCTGTTTTCGACCTGCTTGTGCCACAGCCATAAAACGGTAAGACTAGCAATCTCATGAACGTCATCGCCGTTATTCCCGCCAGGTTGGCCTCGATGCGGCTGCCGCGCAAGATGCTGAGGGAAATCCACGGCCGGCCGCTGGCGTTGTGGGTCTATCAGGCGGTGCGCTCCTCGCCTCTGCTCGACGACGTGATTCTGGCCACGGACTCTGAGGAAATCATGCACGCCTGCAATAGGCATGGGTGCAAAGCCGTGATGACTTCAACCAGGCACCGAAGCGGGACGGAACGCGTGCATGAGGTCTCGCAATCCGTGGACGCTGACGTCTACATAAATGTCCAAGGTGACGAGCCGATGGTCCGCGCAGAGCACATTGCGGCTCTGGTGGAAGTGATGAAAAAACCAGAGGTTCCGGTTGGGACACTTAAGACTTTGGCTGCCCCCGAGGACATCTCAAACCCCAACGCCGTCAAAGTTGTTACCGATCTAAGCGGCCGCGCTTTGTATTTCTCCCGCTCGACCCTTCCTTTTGACCGGGACAGCTCGAAGCCACCGTACTTCAAACATCTCGGAATCTACGCTTACCGGAAGCCTGCGCTCGACCGCTTCGTTACGCTGCCCGAATCTTCGCTCGAGCGGTCGGAGCGGCTTGAGCAGCTGCGCTTTCTCGAGAACGGGATCCCAATCTACGTTGGAGAAACCTCATTCGACAGCGTGGGAGTGGACACAGAGGAAGATCTAGCGAGAGTCTCTGAGTTCTTGCGGCCGAAGTAAGGTATCCGTCATCGCAGAACCGCTTCTGCATTCTGACTTCTTCCCTTCTGAAATTCAGTTCCTCCTTCTTCCACAGCACGTGCGGGGTTATACTGCGCTCAACGGTGTTCATTTTCTTCCAGGAAAAGCAATCATGACCCTGCGAGCAGTAGAAGAGTTGCCCACTCAGGTTCCTGCCGACGATTTTCAGGCGCTTGAAGACAAGGTTTATCGCACTATTGAGCTATATAAGTCGGCCCGGGAAGCGCGTTCGATCGCCGAACGGGACGTGAAGCGGCTGCGCGAACAGCTTGAGGAGCGCGAAGAGGAAGTCGAAGGCTTGCGCAAGGAGCTGGTCACGCTCCGCAAAGAGCGCGAAGAAATTCGCGGCCGGGTCGAAAAGATGCTGGCGCAGATCGATCGCATGGAAGAGCCGGTCGCAAGCTGAGCTGGTAGGGAGCAAACATGGCCACAGCCACAAAACATCCGCAGGTGCAGGACGCGACCAACAGTAGCGTTCGGGTCGAAATTTTTGACCAGGGCTACAACCTGCGCGGCACCGACCCGGACTACATTCTCAAACTTGCTGAATACGTGGACGCGAAGATGCGCGCCGTGGCGGAACAGACGCACACTGTGGACAGCGCCCGCCTTGCGGTACTGGCTGCTTTGAATATTGCCGACGAATTCCACATGATGAAGCGCAGGACCGATGGGGGCAGTTCAGAGTCCTCGAAGCGCACCCGCCAGCTTCTCAGCGCGCTCGATGAGGTTCTGCAGGATGGCCGTCGCGCTGGCTAGCGAGACCGCCGCAGGAATGACGCTTCCCCGCCCCGTTTGGCAATCGAAGTAGGTAAGACCTCTGCGACCAGTTTTCGCTCTCTGAGGAACATTTCGACTTTCATTTTGACTTTCTCGATCCTGGCGTCTGGATCCACGAACATCAGCACGGAAGGACCTGCGCCACTTAGGGCAGCGCCCAGTACTCCGTCACTTGCCGGGAAAGCCCGTAAAGCCGGCAATAAGGGACACAATCGCTCCCGGTATGGCTGGTGAATCCGGTCTTCAAGTGCCGACGCCAACAACTTTCGGTCTCCCTGAAACAGCGCAGCCAGCAGCAACATGGAATTTTGGATATTCGCGACCGCATCTGCCCGCGAATATTCGCTGGGCAGAACTTCGCGCGCCTCTTCCGTGGGCAGGCTCTCGTCCGGGATTGCGAGGAGCAGTTGCCACTTCCCTTTCGGAACGAAGCGGGCAACCTGCGCTTCTCCATCGCCGAAGGCGCGCGCTACGGTGATCCCGCCCATCCAGCAGGCAGCCGCGTTGTCGGGGTGGTGCTCGCATCGGGAGGCTTCGCCAATAATGCGGCTGCTGCTCCACTTGAGACCACCAAAGTGGACAGCTAGCGCGATCCCGGCAAGGCGGGCGGCAGCCGAAGAGCCGCAACCTTTGCCGATTGGGAATTCGTTTTCGATGGTCAAGCTCAGGGGCGAAACATGCTTCCCGGCAGAGTGCAGAACATCCCTGTAGGTGTTGAAGATCAAATGATCCTCTACGCGGCTGCAGATCGCGGAATCCCGGCCAGTGGCGACGATGGAAAACTTCTTCGACTTGATCGCTCGAATATCGAGCTGAAGGTCCAAGGCCAACGCCGCCGCGTCAAACGCCGGGCCAATGTTGGCAGAAGTTGCCGGAAGGCTGATGTGAAATGGGCGCATGAATTAATTGAACTTCGTGTACCTTCGCGCCCTTTGTGGTTGAAGTTGTTCTTTAACCACGAAGTACACGAAGGTTCACGAAGGAAAACTAACTTTCCGCGGATTGTAATAGCGCAATCACGGCTTCGACGTTTGGTTCGAGCACGATTGGTGCACGCTGCTGCGCTTTCAAATCGTGGCTCTCGCCTTCGGACGGCGTTCCGGCAAACAAATCACCGCGATGAAACTTTAGCGTAAACTCGGCATCCTTGAGCGCATGCCCAGTCAGAATCAGAACGACTGATTCATGCGGCTTTACAAACCCTTGCTTCACTAGCTTCTTTAAGCCAGCTAGAGTTACAGCTGATGCTGGCTCGCAGCCAATCCCCTCCGCGCCAATCTCAGCTTTCGCAAGCGCAATTTCAACTTCGCTGGCCTGTTCGACCGTGCCGCCCGTTTCTTGAATTACCCTTACCGCTTTCTTCCAGGAAGCCGGATTGCCAATACGAATCGCCGTTGCCATGGTTTCGGCCTGCACGGGAACAAGCTTTTCGCCCTTGCGCTCACGCATGGTCCGAACCAGGGGATTCGCGCCTTCGGCCTGGATGACGGAAACTTTCGGCTGACGTGAGATGAGTCCGAGTTGCTTCATTTCGCGGAGCGCCTTGCCTATGGCGGAAGAGTTCGCCAGATTCCCGCCGGGAACGATGATGTGGTCCGGCGGCTCCCACGCAAGCTGCTCCAACAGTTCGAACGCGACTGTCTTCTGGCCCTCTACGCGGTAGGGATTTACCGAATTCAACAAATACACGGGCATTCGCTGAACCACTTCATTGAGTACGCGGACGCAGCCGTCAAAGTCGGTTTTCAGCTGACAAGTGATCGCACCGTAATCTAGCGATTGCGACAGCTTGCTCCAGGAAATCTTGCCGTCGGGAATGAGAACGAGGCTGTGCATTCCCCCGCGGGCAGCGTATGCGGCCATGGATGCTGAGGTATTTCCAGTGGACGCGCAGGCAACCCAGCGATATCCCGCTTGCTTCGCGAAGGAAGCAGCGACAGTCATTCCCGTATCTTTGAACGATCCGGTCGGATTCATGCCCTGGTGCTTGGCCAGGAGCTGTTGCACACCCGCCGATTTCGCGCACCGCGGCAGATCGTAAATCGGCGTATTACCCTCTTTGATGGTGATGATTAGCTCTTTAGAAATGTCAGGCAGAATCTCGCGGAATCGCCAAACCCCGCTACGGTCGGCAGGATCGAAGGAGGACTGCCGTTCGCGCCAGAGCTGTTTCAGGCCACGAGCATCAAGCCCAGCAGGTCCCCTTTCCTCCCAGCCCGGAAAGATCATCTCGAGCAAGTCGTGGCAATGTTCGCAACGAAAGCGGTCGGGTAGCGCGGTGCGCCCGCAGCCGATGCAACGGAGTTCGGATACACGTTGGCCCGCTTTAATCGCCGATTCTGCCATTCAGAGGAAGTACAAGAATAGCAGAGGGCCGTGCTTCACTTGCGAAGATAGCTGTCGGTCTTGCTGATCCAGTCCTCGCGGGGTGGATGAAAGGTATCTATCGCCAGCGTGTCTTCGAGCGCTTCGGCTTTGTGCGCCATGTTGGGAGGAATTACTAGCACTTCGCCGCCACGGACGACGATTTCCTTGCCGTCAATCCAGAACTTCAGCGCGCCTTCGAAGATGCTGCTCAGTTGTTCGTTCACATGGCTGTGCCAGGGAACAATGCATCCCTTCTTCAGCAGAATGCGGGCGAGCATTACTTCTCCTCCAACGATGAGCTGCCTGTAGAGCAGGGGGTTCATTTCCTCGCGTTCAACATCGTTCCAGGCGAGGTACTGCAGTTCGGGCTGGCGTTGGCGTTTCGCTACTGTGTTTTTCAGCGCCACAGTGTTCGTTGGCTTGGAGTTTTGGGCCTTCCGGCCCGCTCGTGTTTTCGTGTTGGGCACCGCTATTACTCCATTCCGCTCGCTCTGAATTATATTTCCTCGGCTTGCTCATGACCGTCAGCGAATTTAACCTTATTGGGGTCAACGCAAAGAGGAGTTGCTATGAAGAAGCACGAGTTCCATCCGGAAACCGAATCGGTGCGCGGCGGCGAGAGCCTTGATAAGCGCAATGCGCCGCTTGCCCAGCCGATCTACCAGACCTCGACATTTCAGGTCACCGATTCCGACCAGCAGGTTCGCGCGACGCATACCGACATGTTTTACACGCGATACGGGAATCCGACGCACACCACGGTGGAATCGCGAATTGCCGAACTTGAAGGAGCCGACGCTGCACTGCTGTTCGCCTCGGGAATGAATGCGATCACAACGAGCATTCTTTCTCTCGTCAGGGCTGGCGACCACATCGTCGCTCAGCGGGACATTTACGGCGGCACGACAAAATTTCTGTCAACGTGGCTGCCCAAGCTGGGCGTGGAAACCACGTTCGTTGACACGACTGAATACGATCAGCACGAGCGCGCGATCCGGCCCAACACCAAACTGCTGTATCTTGAGTCGCCCACGAACCCAACTTTGCGAATAGTGGATTTGCGCAGAGCAGTTGAGATCGCAAAGGCGCATCGACTCATCACGGTGATCGACAGCACATTCGCAACGCCAATCAATTCACGCCCGGCGGAATTTGGCATTGATCTAATCCTGCACTCTGGCACGAAATACTTTGGCGGGCATACCGACCTGATCAGTGGCATCGCTGCGGGCCGTCGTGAACTGATTCAGCAAATCTGGGAAACGCGCACCACTCTGGGCGGAGCGATGGACCCACATGCTGCATATCTATTGCTACGAGGGATGAAAACTCTCGCGCTTCGAGTCGAGCGCCAAAACGAAAGCGCGTTGCGAGTCGCCGAATTTCTGTCACAGCACTCGAAAGTTCGCTCGGTGAATTACCCGTTTCTAAATGGGCATCCGCAGCGTGCGCTGGCGATTGAGACGATGAAAGGCGGCGGAGGCGTACTCAGCTTCGAGGTTGATGGCACAGGCGAAGACGCCAAGCGGCTCAGCGAAGCACTGAACCTCTTTACTTTGGCGCCGAGCCTGGGTGGAGTGGAGTCGCTGGTATCAATTCCTGTGCTGACTTCGCATGCGATGATCTCCGCCGACCAGCGGGCGAAAATGGGAGTCACGGAGCAGTTGATTCGGCTTTCGGTCGGTATCGAGAACGTCGAGGATCTGATCGCAGATCTCGAGAGGGCACTGGCAAAGGTGCCGGCGCAGCAGCATGTCGGGGTGGGCTGATTGCCCACAGCTAGGAGCTAGAAGCTAGAAGCTGCGTTTGTTAGACTGTTCGCGTCTGCCACTTCGCGCCAGGGTGAGTCATCCAACCGCACGTTGAGTAATGGAGGTCTTCCAGCCATGAAGCGCGCCATCAAAATCATCGGGATCGTCGTTGTCGTTCTGATTGTCGTCATAGTAGCCCTGCCCTTTGTTATCAACGTAAATTCGTTTCGCCCACGAATCGAATCTGAGCTGACCACGGCGCTCGGCCGGAAAGTCACGGTTGGGAACTTGAGCCTGTCGATCTGGTCTGGCAGCCTGGGCGCCGACGACATCGCCATTGCTGACGATCCCGGGTTCAGCAGTTCGCCGTTTATTCGAGCGAAATCCCTAGGCGTAGGCGTCAAGGTCTTTCCGCTCATTTTCTCGAAGGCGCTTCACGTCACCGATCTGACCTTGAAACAGCCCGAGGTCGCATTAGTTCGCGCTAAGTCAGGCAAATGGAATTTTTCAAGCCTGGGAGGAAATGCCTCGCAGCAGAAACAGCCGGCGCCCTCGGGATCTGACCAGTCATTGCAGAGTTTGTCGGTTGGAAAACTGAGCATCAAAGACGGACTGATCTCCATTACCGACCAAAGCTCCCGCGCTAAGCCGCATGTGTACAAGAACGTTAACCTCACCGTCAAGAATTTCTCCTTTATTTCGCAGTTTCCGTTCACCTTGAGCGCGGATCTGCCTGGCGGCGGTACGGTCAGTCTAGATGGACAGGCTGGGCCAATTAATCCGGCTGACGCAGCTAGTACAGCGTTCCAAGCCAAGCTGAATGTGAAGGCACTCGATCTTGCAGCCTCGGGATTTATTGATCCGAGCTCAGGCATTGCTGGAGTCGCAAATTTCGATGGCAACGTAGGTTCGGATGGAAAGCAGGCGACAAGTAGCGGCACAGCGAATATCGACAAACTGAAAGCGTCGCCGAAGGGGTCCCCCGCGCCAAAAACGGTCAACCTGAAATACGCGACCAATTACGACCTGCAAAAACAAGCCGGGCGCTTGACGCAGGGCGACGTTAGCGTCGGGAAAGCGGTGGCGAAGCTATCTGGCACTTACGATCTGCAGGGTGACGCCGCTGATCTGAATATGAAGCTCGATGCCAACAACATGCCGGTCGACGATCTCGAGGCCATGCTGCCGGCTCTAGGTGTGACGCTGCCTTCAGGGTCTTCGCTGCAGGGCGGAACTCTATCGAGCAATCTCACAATTACCGGCCCCGTGAACAAGCTCATGATCACAGGCCCCGTTAAGCTCGCGGACACCAAGCTGCACGGTTTCGACATGGGCTCCAAAATGTCCGCAATTTCGGCGCTGGCAGGGATCAAGACCGGCCAAGATACATCTATACAGAACTTCAGCTCCGATGTTCACGTTGCGCCTTCGGGAATTCAGACACAGAACATTAATTTGATCGTCCCGACCATCGGCACCCTGACCGGGAGCGGAACGATCAATCCCGCCAACGCCCTCGACTACAAGATGACTGCGGCGCTGAACGGAACCGGAGTGAACAGCGTATCGCAGCTGGCAGGCTTGAGCGGCAAAGGAGCAAGCATTCCATTCTTTATTCAGGGAACAGCGGACAACCCGAAGTTTGTTCCAGACGTAAAAGGAATGCTTGGCAGTCAACTAGGCAGCCAGCTTGGCAATAAACTCGGCTCGCAAGTTCCCGGCGGACAGAATGGGCAGAATGTGGTGAACTCGATCACAGGGCTCTTCGGAAAGAAGAAAAAACAGTAAAGGCTCTGTGGCTTTTCTCTGTGCGCTCAGTGTCCTCGGTGGTAAGGTTTTTTGCGAACCGCGCACGAACACGTAACCACAGAGGGAACAGAGTTACACAGCGGAAAAACCATGGAGGCCAACTGTACTTCACTTCAGTTTCAGAATCGCTGAGCCGTAGCCGTTGATTGTCACCGAAATTGGCGATGTGGTGGATACCGTGACTGGGTTTGGCCCGTTAGTCGCGCTGGTTGTCGAATCAATCGTCAGTTGGCTCGCTGAAGCGAAGTTTCCCAACGCGCTGACATCCAATGAAATCTTCGCGGTCAGGCCAGCACCGTTGTTGTCAGTTGCCTTTGCGACCGCGTGATTTGAAACCAGAATCACCACGCTTCCATCCGTGTTAAGAATCGGTAAGGCTTCAATTTGGGCGGAGTTGGAATTGGTGGATTGCAGCACCTGCTGGTTTGTGCTCGCCGGAAACATCTGGCCCAGCCAGTAGTCAACCCAATAGCTCAGGCGAGTCTGGCCGTTTTGGTTGCTGTACTCACCAAACTGCGCATCGTCACCAAAAGTCCAGTGATATAGAGCCTGGGCTCCCGCCTGTCCGACTTGCGAAAAAACATAGGGGCGCCAGGCCGCGAAGAATGCGCTCGATCCACGCTGATCGGTGACGAATTGTACCGTGGAATTGCAGGCATCGAAACCGTTCAGGTTGAAGTCGGCGTTCACATTGTTTTCGGTGATCCAGACAGGAACATTCGCAAGCGCGGGGTTTGTCGCGAGCGATCCATAGATGCTCTGTATGCTCGCGACACAGCTGGGAATTGTGCTGAACACCTGTGCATCGGAATCGCGCTGATCGCAGGAGGAGTAATAGTGTGTCCCGACAACATCGACTTGTGCCGTCACGTTGCTGGCAAACACGGGCACCCAGTTCTCAGAACTGCAGCACATTTCAAGAGCCACGAATTTTATCGTGCCGTCCACTGACTGCATTGCAGGCACCAAAGCGTTGTACATTGTCGTGTAATCGGCTGCGTTGACCGCAAAATTAGGGTCCTTAAAGTTGTTGATGCTCGGTTCGTTGTAGATCCCCCAATACTTGATTTTGTCGTTGGGGTAAGCAGGCGAAACAAGCAGGGATCCGCCGGGTGGTGTGAACCCACCCTTGTTGTAGTAACGGACGAGGCTGGCCGCATATCCGGCGAGCTGCGAGTACGAAGTGTCGAGGAAGCTTTGGCTGCAGTCGTTGTTTATGTACATGAAAGCGGGGGCCTTCGCAATCTGGAACTCTGGGCTGTGATCGCCGAGGCCTAGAACCGGCTGAGCAATAGCATCTAGGGTCGTAAAGTCCCAAGCCTGCGAACTTGTACCTTCCAAACCTTGAGGTACACCTTGCGAAATGCCCTGCAGGCGAATGTGGTGCGACCCGAGCGAGGCAAGAGCATTCTCTGCCGGCATACCGAAGTTCTGGAAGAACTGGTAATCCCACTCCGCCGGTTGAAAGGACGTGGACATGGCCACGCTGAAGGCCTGAGTCGTAGTGTTAGCGACATTGACGTTCGCTGTCGCGATCGGAGGTGGTGGAGGCGGCGGAGTCATGCTGTTCGATCCGCTGCCACCGCAGGCAGTCAAAAGCGAAACGAGAAAGAGCGTAAGAAGCGCAGGCGTTTTGATGTGCGCGGATTGTACTAAATCCGCGGCGGCGTGAACACGATCTAAACGTATCCCAGTCCGGCCAATCGGTCGTGGATAATCTGCTCGTCGCTGGATCCTGGGCCGCTCGACTTTTTCTCCATTCCAGCGACCAACGATCGTCCCTGCATGGTTTCAGGAATTTCATATCCCGCGAGATCGAGAAGGGTGGGCGCCATATCGAGCAATTTCGCACCTTCGTACTCTCCGCTCAACGGGCAATTCGGCGCAGCAAGTATGAACACACCATACTGGGCATGGTTGCACCCGTCCGGCCCGGTGTCGTTCTCCTGAACGTGAATGGCGGAATGGCCTACCGTTCCGATCGAGCGCCAGAAGAGTCCGCCGAAGTGGACGATCAAGTCTGGCGCGACGTTGCGGACGTTTTTGTAGAGCTCTTGCGGTCTGAAGACGAGCGAGTTGAGCGGCCGGCCTTTGTCTTCGGTCAGAGTTTCGAGTTTGGCCTTCATCTCGTCCTGAAATTTCTCGTATTCTCCAGGCGGAATGACACCCTGCGGCTCACGTCCCTGCACGTTGAAGAAGACACGCGCATAGTATCCGCCTTCGCTCCAGACGCGAGTCTTCGCCCAGTTCACATTCAATTTTTCGAAAGCCGTAAGCGTGGTTGGATATTCATTTAGAACGAGCAGGCCTTCGCGAATCAGCCACTCGTTGATTGCGATGCCGCCATCGAGACGCTGTGCACCATGGTCTGATACCACGAGCACCAGTGTTTCCTGGTCAAGAAGTTCGAGCGCTTTGCCAATCTGGTCATCGAGCCACAGGTAATACTCGGGAATCGCGTTCTGGTAGGGATTTCCCGGTTCGAACTGGACATGCTTCTCGTCGAAGTAGTTCCAGAAGCCGTGGTGCATGCGGTCGAGGCCGATGTCAACGAAGTGAAAGTAATCCCACTCTTGTTGTTTGAGCAGCCAACGCACCACCTTCCACTGCTTCTCGCTCATTTTGAAGATTTCGTCTTTGAGCCAGTCCTTGCGTTCGGTGCGGAAGTTCTTCACGTCAACCGGGTACTCGCCGACGAGCTCGTTGATCTTCGATTTGAGCGAAGGGGGATAAGTGAAATCGTTCTTGGTGGTGTCGGGCGTGAGGAAGCATCCGACGCTGATACCGTTGATCTTTCTCGGTGGATAATTCGGCGGCACGCCAACGATGATGGAGCGCTTCCCTTCCCTTGCGAGTTGATCCCAGATGGCGAGCGACTTGATTGACGCGGAATTCGCAAACCCAAGCTTCTCGTAGGAATGGTCTACCCGATTGCGAAATCCGTATACGCCTAGGGAGCCTGGGTCCTGGCTCGTGCACATGCACATCCATGCGGGAACCGTGATCGGCGGATACACACTTTCGAGCCGGCCGTAAACGCCGGCTTCCATCAGGCGACGAAGGTTAACCAGACGCTCGTCGCCAAAGATGACTTCGGGTGCGGCGCAATCGAGTCCAAGAACGCAGATTTTCATTTCAGAGCAGCGAATTTCCTTCCATAACCTTGGGAACGGGAACACCTAAATAATTCAAGATTGTGGGCGCGAGGTCAGCGATGTGGGGTACATTCCCACTTCTCCCAGAGTCGGGGAGAAGTGGGGCACCCCCATTCTTCGCGATGAACAAAATCCCCGGCACTGCTTCCGGATCAACAATGTGGTCGCCGCTCCATTTTCGGAGGTTATCCTGAATCAATGAGTCCGCAAATCCGCCCACGGCGCTTTGCCACGAAACGCGGTATCCAGGACAGAAGTTCACCAGCAGATCAGGCGCATTCGTGGCATACGGGCCGGAATAAATTTCTTCGCGACGGGAGATGCTCTGAATAACCTTGCGATTTTTCGCTGCATCGACCATCTCCGGCATCCCTGTTTGAATCGCATTGCGAACGCGCTCAGCTTCAGTTCCCTCCAGAATTCCCTCACGCTCGCGGCCTCTCATGTTGAGATAAACTCCGCCAAGGCCGGTTGCATAGGCGTATGTCCGCGACCAATCCACTTCGGTTAGGCCTTCGCGCATTTCTTCGCTGGGCTTCTTGCCGTTTTTCAACGTGAGCAAGTAGTTCTGCCAAAGCCAGGTGTTCGTGTCGAACGCTCGGCGAAACGTGTTAAAGCCGTGATCGGAGAGAACTATCAATAATGTATTCTCGTCGGTCTGATCGAGCACCGGTGCGAGCAACTGATCGCAGCGCGCGTAATGCTGTTCGACGAGAGAAGTAAAGTCCCGCGCAAGGTCCGGCTCATACCCGGGATGCTCAGGATCGCGGAAGCGCCAGACCATGTGTTGCACACGGTCCGGCGTATCGAACAACAGGAAGAAAAATCCTTCTTTGAAGCGGTCGAGTTCAAAGCGCAGCAATCGCTCTCGTTCATCCAGGACGAGTTCGCAGTGGGCCAAGAATGCAGCCTCGTCCAGCCTGCCATTATTCAATCCGTTATGGTCTTCCACCATGCCCAAAGTCGAGAACAGGCCGATCTCTTCGATTAGATCTTTTGCGTAGGCAGCCGGAGCTGAAACTGGGAACAGCGGTGCTGCCGGATCAAAATTCAGAGCTGAGATATAGAACTCCACACGGGGCTGAATCCGCCGAACATAAATTCGCGCAATTCCCGTGACGGACTGCAACATTGAAAGCCTGAATTTGAATCTGACCCACTCGCTCCAGGATCTTTCTTTCGCTTCAATTCGTGCCGGACTTCCACCAGTCTCGATTACAAGCGAGCTCGAATCTCTTTTCACCTGCACGCGGAGTGGGCAAGTGGCATCGGATGCGGGAGATTGCCTTCTGGGTCCGATCACCTGTGTGTTCAGATGATCCCCGGATTCTAGAATCACCACCTGCTCGCTCTCGCCCGCCCGCACATCTTTATCCTGGGTATAGAAGGTGCCCTTGTTCTGGCTGCCACGCAAGTCTGGCACTCCTACTCCGGCGATCATGCGGCCGTTGATCTCATCCGGAGGAAAGGTGCAGGGACACCGCAAAACCACACTTGGAACACCTCCCTGGGAAAGCATCTGCCAGAACGGCACGCCTTTGCGCTGATTCACAACCTGCGGCGGCGAGAACATATTCTTCGGGGGCGCGAAATGGCTTAGCGCCGCGTCCGGCTGGTAAGTGGCTGGATTTCTTGAGATAAAGTCAAAAATTCCGTGACCGCCAGGATTGATCCCGGTTGCAAAGGACGACCATGCAACAGGCGTCTGCGCTGGATAGGTGGTGCGCAAGCGTGAATACGAACCCGTTTGCCGAATGCGAGCCAGGTTCGGCAGGTCCCCGCGTTCCAGCATAGACTCGACAATGGTTGGTTCCAGCCCGTCGAGCCCTATAACGATTACTTTTTTGGGCAATTACTCAGCCTGAGAGGGAGTTTTCGGAGAACCCGGAGCGGTCTCCGCCGCCGGAGGATTCCGCTTGATACCAAAAATTCTGAAAAAAGCATTCACTACCTTGTGCCAGAAAATTAAGAGAACTCCAATGATGCTGGCGATGCCGGAGGTGACCGTCATGACCTGGTCCGGACCGCCGTAAAGGGCTATTACCGCGAAATGCATGCGCTCTCCGTATGAGCAAGGATTAGATCTGCCGCCTGCAGTTTTTCAAAACCGCGACACCTTAAGCGTTAATTCTACGAGAGTTCGTGGTTCGCTGCGAACCCAAAGTTGCGGGCATCCGACTCACCACCTTTGCGGCTACCATACGTACATGTCCGGCCGAAACCTACAGGCTTCTTTCCCCAGCTTCTAAACTGAAATCCCCCAGAAATTGCCGATTTCGTACCGAAAGCATCGGCCTTCTAATCCAATTGTAGAGGGCTCCTAGCCCCTCCAGCGATAGGCGTCGGGTTGTGGCAGGCCGATATGGGCAAGCACACGGCAGGAGAACTCGTGGGCCATTTGGTCGAGAGTCGCCGGACGGAAATAGTATGCGGGAATGAGTGGAAAGATAGTCGCGCCAGCGTCGGCAGCACGGTACATGTTGCGGATATGGATTTTGTTGAGCGGCGTCTCGCGAACGCAAAGAACCAGCGGGCGCTTCTCTTTGAGGCAAACGTCGGCGGCGCGCTCGATCAAGTGCGACGCGATGCCGTTGGCGATACGAGCCAGAGTTCCGACGCTGCAAGGCAGAACGATCATGGCATCGGCGGGATAAGAGCCGCTGGCCACGTTGGCTCCAATATCGGCATTCGACTGCTGGTGAATTTTTCGCGAGTCGCGGCCGATGAGTTGCCTAACGAGGTTGCTGCGGCCGCGAAGGCCCAGTTCCTCCGCGATGACGCGGAGAGCGCTGTCGGAAGCGATGAAGTTTACGTGCTGAACACGGGAATCCCGATCGACGGCCGTGAGCAGGTGGCGAGTAAAGAGAGCCCCGCTGGCTCCAGTCGTGGCCATCGTCAGGTTTTGAAGGGCGTCAGGCAATTGGGTCCGAGTTCAGAGATTAGGTGGACACCGGGAATGAGTCAAGGCCAGCAATGAGGGGCAACCGTGCAGTGAGGTCACGGGAAACAGCAGCGCAGATGCACGCACTCGCGGCAGTGGGTCGCGAGATGCGCAAACGAGACTCCGCTCACGGCCGCAAATATGTACGCGAATTTACCGAAGCGTTCCGGAATTACGACTCCATTTTGTCCGTCGAAGAACTGGATGCGAAAGTCGCCTCTGTTACAACGATCTTAGTTGGGGATTATCACGCGCTGCCCGCGTCGCAGAGGTTCGCCACAGACCTTATCGAAAAGATCGCCCAGAACCGGCGGATCGTCCTGGGGATCGAAGCCGTTCTTTCACGCGACCAGAGCACCTTGGACACATGGTGGCGTCGTGAACTGAGTGAAGCAGAGCTTCGGCAGAAACTCCGCTTCGATCGTGAATGGGGCTATGAGTGGTCACCGTTTTACGCGTTGCTGTCGGCAGCGCGAGATCATGGCGAAGCCATCTACGCACTGGATTGCCAGCCTAGGAACGATCTTCGCAGGATACGAACGCGCGATCGCCATGCGGCCGCCAAAATCGCTCAGATGCGGCAGCAGCATCCCGATGAGGCAATGCTGGTGCTTTTCGGAGAGTCTCACCTTGCGCCACAACACCTGCCGCGCCAATTGAAGCTGGTTTTGCCAGACGAGCGCGTCCTCAGCGTTTTGCAGAATGTGGATGCACTGTATTGGAAGGCGATTTCCGAGCATAGCGGCGCAGCCGCAGTCGCCCTCGGGAACGAAGCTGTTTGCGTTTTCAACTCGACTCCGCTCGAGAAATACGAAAGTTATCGCATTTGCTTTGAGAGGTGGAATACCTCTGTCGATGATGTGCCTGACTTTACTCCAGCGATCTACAACTTGATTTTTTCTCTCGCGAGGGCACTTGGGTTTCGGCTTGATTCCCCTCGAAACGGGACGCAGCCTAAATTTCTGTGTGATTCGCTGCCAGAAGTTGTTGCGGTTGAGGATGACGCTCCGTCCGGCCTTTCGGCTCAAGAAGTCTTCAAACTTGAAGACTGCGGATGTGTCTACATAGCAACGAGCAACACGTTTTTTGTGAGCGAATTTAAAGTTGCAAACGCCGCAAGCGAGGCTGCCCGCTTTCTATATCACGCATGCCAGAACTTCAGATCCCTGGCGCACGGCAAGCGAGTTGAGGACGCGATGGCAAGTTTCGGAGCAACCCTGCTCTGCCCTGGACTGGGTAACGGTGACTCAAGTGCATGCGAGGCAGGGCAATTTCTGTACCATTCCTACGTTGCGGGACAACTCGGAAGGGCGGCCATTCGCCGCCTTTTTTTGACCCAAATAGAGTCCGAACAGGCCGCAGAGCGCCTGTTGTGTACTATCGGTGCCGCTTCTGGTCCTGAAGTTGAACTTCCGATTACAACCTAGCTTTCCCATCGTGCTTCTAAAGTCCGAGCGACCGGAAGACCTCGGGTCGTTAAGATAAGTGTCGGCCGAGTACGGGGGCGTGCGGTGACCGATAAAAATCCCTTGTTGCCATCTTTTTTTGTCGTGGGTCCTCCGCGGACCGGTACCAGTTGGCTGCATGAAATATTGCAGACACACACGTGTTTACCGAGGGTAAAGGAAACCCGTTTTTTCGACGAGCGTTTCCATCGTGGACTTGCCTGGTATCGTAGCCATTTTTCATCCTCTGATTTGCCAATCGGTGAGATTGGCCCGACTTATTTCGCTTCAGCAGACGCGCGCCGCCGGATTGCCGAACTCGTTCCGGAAGCGAGGGTGCTTTGTGTTTTCCGCCATCCGGTTGACCGAATCCGCTCCCATTACCGTTTGAAGCGCGCCTATGCCATGATCCCATGGGAGTTCGAAGAAGCGTTGGAACGCGACCCCGAACTGATGGAATCAGGTAAGTACGGCACCTATTTCGAAGACTGGCAGCAAACTTTCGGTACTGAGAATGTCTGCGGCATGCTGTACGAAGACCTGCAACATTCGCCACAAGGCTTCGTCGACGATGTGGCTGATTTCATTCGACTCCCGCGTTTCACCCTGGCCCCGTCGCAGGCTTCTCGTGTCCATTCCTCGGAACCTTTGACCCAGCCGCGCAGCTACTACCGCACTCGCGGCGCAGGCGCGTTGGCCGATTGGTGCAAGGCCCACCATTTCGACCGCATCGTAACCATTGCAAAGAGGTCTCCGCTAAGAAGCTGGTTCCTGGGCGGCGGAGAAAATTTTCCCGAGATGGATTCCCGGTTAGTGAACCGGTTGTATGAGCGGTTTCGACCGGAAGTCGAAAAACTCGAAAGCATTTTGGGGCGTGACTTGAGCGGCTGGAAGTGTGAAGATGGCCGCCTCATGTCCGCCGTCTAATTTCTCTCCCCGCAATTGCGCTCTCACGCGGTGGTACCCTAACGTCACGATTCCACCGTGCCCCTGAATGCGAAATCAATTCGGCTTTTACTCACGGACGTGCGCAGCGGCAAGCTCTCACCCGAGGACGCCGTCGACAAACTGCGGCATCTTCCTTTCGAAGACCTTGGTTTCGCCAAGGTAGACCACCACCGGCATTTGCGTGTTGGTATGCCTGAAGTTGTGTTCAGCCCGGGCAAGACTCCGGCACAGGTGGCTGAGATTTTCAAGCGACTGGCGAAGCACGCACCCAACGTGCTCGCAACGCGGGCGTCGTCCGAGCAATATCGCGCGGTGAAAAAAATGGTGCGCCGGGTCCGTTTCGAAAACGGTGCGAAGGCCATTGTGCTTCAGCGCGATCACCAAAATTATGGGAAAGGCACGATCAGCGTCATTTCAGCCGGAACCAGCGATATTCCAGTCGCGGAGGAGGCAGTGCTTACGGCCGAACTGATGGGCAACGTTGTTGAGCGTATCTACGACGTTGGCGTCGCTGGCATTCATCGTCTGCTTGCTCACAGGAAACCGATCTCCAAATCTCGCGTGGCCATTGTCTGTGCGGGAATGGAAGGAGCGCTGCCGAGCGTGGTGGGAGGCCTGGTCGGAATTCCAATAATTGCGGTGCCAACCAGCGTGGGATACGGAGCCTCGTTTCAGGGCATTGCCGCTTTGCTCGGAATGATGAACTCCTGCGCTTCCAATGTGAGTGTTGTCAATATTGACAACGGTTTCGGCGCTGGTTACGTGGCCTCTCTCATCAACCGATTGTGAATCTCCGCTCTCGAATTATTCACAATGACATCTTGACGGTTGCTTCAGTTTAGGCTAAATACAAGAATCAAGCCCACAAAGAAATACAAGATGGAGGCCCGTATGGTCTCTAAATGCGCCAACCCCGACTGCACTGTAAGTTTTCGTTACTTCCACGTTGGGAAACTCTTTCGCTTCGAAACCTCTGGCGGCCAGGAACGACGCCGAGCCATGGGTGAGGAAGAGATTCCACGAAAGTGTATGCGGCGGATCGAGTTTTATTGGTTGTGCGAGAATTGCGCTGCAAAAATGACGCTGGCTTACCAACCTGACGCCGGAATTTTTGTCCGTCCCAGCACCAAGGCGGCTTCAGCGACGGCCTAAGTCGGCGAAGAATACTTTCCCGTGACTGCGTTCCAAAGGATTGCCAGCACTTCAAAAAACATGCGCATCCCGTCTTTCAGAGGGCTGATGCGGGTACCTGCAGAATGCGACCACACGACTGGAACCTCTTCAACCGCGAGGCCCGACTTGCGGGCAAGGAACAATAATTCAGGGTCGAAGCCCCAGCGCTCAATCCGTTGCAATGGAAAAACGGCTTCTGCAGCTCGGCGGCTGAATGCTTTGAATCCACATTGCGTATCCTTAAATTTCAGCCCTAGAAAAATTCTCAGCAGCAGGTTGAAGATACGCCCGTAGAGCTGCCGGGCAAGCGATTGCCGGTGTGTTTGCAACTCAGATTGAAGCCAGCGTGAGCCGATGGCGATATCGGCACCGGCTTCGATCGCGGCAAAAAGCTTCACCGATTCCTGTATCGGCGAGGAGAGGTCGGCATCTGTAAAGAGTAAGATTTCGCCGGCAGCATTCAGCATTCCGTTGCGTACGCTGTATCCCTTGCCGCGATTACCTGGATTTTCGATCAGGCGAAGATTTGGACACACGGCAGATTTCGTTCTAACCAGATCGGGCGTCTGATCGCGAGAGCCGTCGTTTACAACGACGATCTCGGCGTCCCAAGCCTGCTGCGAAACATAGCTGAGCACCCGCTCGAGCGTGGAACCCAGGCGCGCGGCTTCGTTGTACGCCGGAATGATGATGCTGTAGCGAGACATTGGGCTTTAGACGGCGAGCTGCAGTCAGGGCAATTCAGAAAAGGTAACACGCAGGCGGGTTTATCGGGTAAGCGGCGGCTATGCGACCTGTCGCTGCTTATCGAGCATGGAGAAAAACTCACCTACGAGTTCTTCGTCCCAGAGGCCGGCGCGGGACTCGTCGCGCATCGTGATGGCAGCCTGATCGTGGCTCAAGGCTGGCTTGTAAGGGCGCGCAGTGCGAAGCGCATCGTAGACATCCACCACTTGAAGAATTCGCGCAAGCCGCGGAATGTTTTCGCCACTAAGGCCGTCTGGATATCCGCTGCCGTTGAAGTGCTCGTGGTGATTGCGAATAATGGGCAACACCAGACGCAGTGACCGCAAAGGACGGCAGATGTTCTCCCCTGTCAAGGGGTGACGCTTCATCACCGCCCATTCTTCGGGCGTAAGATTGGCGCCCTTTTTCAGGATTTCATCCGGGACCGCAATCTTGCCTAGATCGTGCAGGTAGCCGCCGCGGCGAAGAGCTATGATCTCGTCTTCCTCGAGATGCATGTGTCGCCCCAGATTGCTGGCATTTTCCGCAAGCCGTTCGCAGTGGCCTTCGGTATACGGATCTCGGCTCTCAACGCTCAGGCCCAGCGTGCACAAAACGCTCTCCGCGGTTTCGAGCTCGTCGGTAAATTCCTTGAGCTTAAGCAGCGATTTGACGCGGGCAAACAACTCTTCAGGAAAAATTGGCTTGTTCAGAAAGTCGTCGGCCCCAGCTTCAATGCCGCGAACGCGATCTTCGCGTTCTGTAAGGCCCGTGATCAGCACGAAGGGAATCAGGCGGCTGGCAGGATTTTCCTTCAGCTCATGGCACAGTTCATATCCAGATTTCCCTGGCATTACCACGTCAGACAAGATGAGGTCTGGCGCGTGATGCAGAATCTCCGCTTCTGCCTGGGTAGCATCAGGGACAGCAACCACGTCATAGCCACGAGACGACAGCAAATCTTGCATCAGGCTCATGGTGTTCGGATTGTCATCTACAACGAGGATTCGGGGCAGACGGCGGCGCAATGCAGGCTCACTTGCGCCAGGGTTACTACGGAAAGAAATCGTGGACAACTTCCGGGGCACGTCCATAACCGGACAGCTACTAGATCGTATTGTAACGAAAACCCCTCGTAAAACAATCTACTTTCTGCGACATGGCCTTGAGGCCATGTACACTGCATTTTCGTTTGCCTACTGGTCGAAATACGGAGCAGCTATGAAGGTTGCGCAATTGACCATATTCGCGCTGGCCTCGGGAATCACTGTGGCCCAAACATCCATTGCGTCAAGAGATGTCGACGCTGTGCTTCCCCAGGCGAAGGCGCTTTACACGGACATTCATCAGCACCCCGAGTTGGCGGGGCATGAGAATCAAACAGCGCAGAAAATTGCGGAACGGATGCGCACCATTGGGTATGAGGTGACCGAGCACGTCGGTGGCACCGGTGTGGTCGCATTGATGAAGAACGGCGCCGGGCCAACCATCATGCTTCGCACCGAACTCGACGCACTTCCCCTGGAAGAAAAAACAGGCCTTCCCTATGCCAGCACTGTGCGCACCAAAGATGACGCCGGGCGAGACGTTCCGGTGATGCACGCTTGTGGTCACGATCTCCACATGGCCGCAATCGTCGGGACTGCTGAGATCATGGCGCACAACAAAGACAAGTGGCACGGCACGCTGATACTGGTCGGACAGCCGGCGGAAGAGACCATCAGTGGCGCTAAAGCGATGGTCAAGGACGGCTTGTTTACGCGATTTCCCAAGCCAGACGCCGTGTTGGCTCTACACGTCGGCAACGAACTAGCGGCGGGAAAAGTTGGAATGGTTTCCGGCATTTACAACACCAATAGCGACGGCCTGCGCATCACGATTTACGGAAAAGGCGGGCACGGCGCCTCTCCGCATACCACGGTCGATCCGATCGTGATCGCTGCCCGAACAATTCTTGCGCTACAGACGATCGTTTCGCGAGAAATAAAGCCGGGAGAGGTTGCGATCGTGACCGTCGGCTATATTCATG
>Ga0075425_100001932_pt1 | contig 20430 bp, 17 predicted proteins | sample SoiMethybrSBSTD4_FD_75300 | JGI IMG/M metagenome (GOLD analysis project Ga0075425, IMG submission 75300) | Bulk soil microbial communities from a Populus tree surrounding site in Tennessee, USA - Soil MetaG P. TD hybrid SBSTD4 | ecosystem: Environmental > Terrestrial > Soil > Tree plantation... | reverse complement strand
TCAACAACGCGTCGACGTTTTACGCGACGCCGGTCGGCTCGATCACGCCGGACCAGTTCGACGACCTCGTCGGCTCGAACCTCCGCGCGCCGCTCTTCCTCGCGCAGGCTGCGGCGGCCGAGCTCGCGAAGCGCGATGGCCTCATCCTCAATATCGCCGATATCCACGGCATCAGGCCGCTCGGAAAGCACGCCGTCTATTGCGCGGCCAAGGCCGCGCTCGTGATGCTGACGCGCTCGCTGGCACGGGAGCTCGGCCCGGCGATCCGCGTGAATGCGGTCGCCCCGGGCCCGGTGCTCTGGCCCGAGAACGGCGTCGACGCGAAGCTGCGCGAGCGCATCGTGTCGCGCACGGCGCTGAAGCGTGCCGGCACGCCGGAGGATGTCGCGAAGGCGGCGCTCTTCTTCGCCACGGACGCGCCCTTCGTCACGGGCGAGGTGCTCGCCGTGGACGGCGGACGCCTCATCGGCGGCGAGGATCGCTAGCCGCTTCATCCATCCGCGCCTTCGAGCGATACCGGCGCGAGCGGATGCGCGCGCTGGTCGAAGCGGCGCCACAGCTCGTCGATGCGCTCGCCCGCGACGGGGTGGACGACCGCCGGCGCGAGCTCGGCGAGCGGGCCCAGCACCCAGGCGCGCGTCAGCAGGTCCGGATGCGGCAGTGCCTTGCCGCCGAAACGGCCGACGGCTTCGCCGTGCAGCAGGAGGTCGAGGTCGAGCGCGCGCGGTCCCCACTTGGGCGCGCCCGGCTCTCGCCCGCAGGCGCGCTCGACGGACTTCAGCCGCTCGAGCAGCGCTTCGGTCGGCTGCTCGGCCGGAAATGCGATGACCAGGTTGATGAAATCGTCGCCGTCGAATCCGACCGCCGAATTGGAGTACGCCCGCGACGCGCGAAGCCCCGGGTAGTCGCGGCTGAGGAGCCGCAGCGCCTCATTGAGGCTTGCCCGCGGGCGCACGTTGCTGCCCGCGGCGACGTAGGCGTCAGGCATCGGCGCCGCGCTCGATCACGACGCCGACGTCGCGCGAGTGGCGGATCGCGCCGGGCTTGTGCACGGTCACGCGAACGCGCGAGACCTTGAACTCCTCGAGCACGATGCGCGCGATCTCGCCCGCGAGCGCCTCGACCAGCCGGTAACTGCTGCTCTCGACGAGCGCGAGCACGCGCTTGGCCACGGACTTGTAGTTGAGCGTGTCCTCGATGGCGTCGCTCTTCCCGGCCGCACGAAGGTCGACCCACATTTCGAGGTCAATCTCCAGGCGCTGCTTGACGCCGCGCTCCCAGTCGTAGATGCCGATGACGGCGTCGGCGGCGAGCGCGCTGATGAATATGTGGTCCATTCAGCCTCCTGGTGGATGCAGCTCGTCGAGCGGCCAGCGCGCGCGGGCACGGACGGCAAGCCCCTCGCGCTCGCCGGCGGCGAGGCGGTGATGGCCGGCGAGCGCGATCATCGCGGCGTTGTCGGTGCAGAATTCCGGGCGCGGGAAGAAGACGCGGCCGCCCGCCGCCGTGACGGCCTTCGCGAGCGCGTCGCGCAGGCGCAGGTTCGCGCCGACTCCGCCGGCGACGACGAGTGCTTCGAGCCCGGTCACGCGGAGCGCACGCAGCGACTTCGCGACGAGCGTTTCCACGATCGCGGTCTCGAAGCCGCGCGCGACGTCGGCGCGCGCCGCCGCGTCGAGCGTGCGCCCGCGCACCGCGACGACGACCGCCGTCTTGAGCCCGCTGAAGCTGAAGTCGAGCCCGGGCCGGTCGAGCATCGGACGCGGGAATTCGAACACGCCGTCGCGCCCCTGCTCCGCGAGCCTCGCGAGTGCGGGCCCGCCCGGGTAGTCGAGGCCGAGGAGTTTTGCGGTCTTGTCGAAGGCTTCGCCCGCGGCGTCGTCCTGCGTCTCGCCGAGGACGCGATAGCGCCCGACACCAGCGACCTCGACCAGCATCGTGTGGCCGCCGGACACCTGCAGCGCGACCAACGGGAATTCCGGTGCGCCGGGCTCTAGCGCAGGGGCGAGCAGGTGACCCTCGAGGTGATGCACGCCGACCACCGGCACGTCCCAGGCGTAGCCGAGCGCGCGGCCAAGGCAGGCGCCGACCAGCAGTGCACCGATGAGTCCCGGTCCCGCGGTATAGGCAATGCCGTCAATGGCTTGGGCTGCGAGCCCGGCCTCGGCGAGGGCGTCCTCGATCATCGGCAGGAGCCGCTCGATGTGCTCGCGCGAGGCGAGTTCCGGCACCACGCCGCCGTGCGCGCGGTGCAGTTCGACCTGGCTGAAAACCCGGTTCGAAAGGAGGCCACGCGCGCCGTCGTAGACGGCGACGGCGGTCTCGTCGCAGGAGGTTTCGATGCCAAGCACCATCATGGCGGCAGGTCTTTGATTTTCCGGGGGCGGATCACTACAATTCCGGGCCCTTTCCCCGGCTCGTCCGGGGTCGTTCTGGCGAGCGTCGAGGTAAGAATGCCGAGCGTCCGTATCCGCGAAAACGAGTATTTCGACGCGGCCCTGCGTCGTTTCAAGCGCGCCTGCGAAAAGGCCGGCGTCCTGACCGAATTGCGTCGCCGGGAATTCTACGAGAAGCCCACTCAGGAACGGAAACGCAAGAAGGCCGCCGCCATCAAGCGGCACCTCAAGCGCGCCTCCCGCGACGGCGGCCGCAGCGCCACGCGCTGAAGCCCTCGGATGACCCTGAAGGCGCGCATCACCGAAGACATGAAGGCGGCGATGCGGGCGGGCGAGAAGGACCGCCTTTCGTGCATCCGCATGCTCCAGGCGGGGATCAAGCAACGCGAGGTCGACGAGCGCATCGAGCTCGACGATGCGCAGGTGCTCGCCGTCATCGACAAGATGATCAAGCAGCGCAAGGAATCCGTCACGCAGTTCCAGGCCGGCAACCGCGCGGACCTCGTGGCCAAGGAATCCGCCGAAATCACCCTGCTCTCCGGCTACCTACCCGCCCAGCTCGACAACGCCGAGCTCGACGCGCTCGTCCGCGAGGCCATCGCCTCGACCGGCGCCGCGTCCATGAAGGACATGGGCAAAGTCATGGGCGTGCTGAAGCCGAAGGTCCAGGGCCGCACCGACATGGGCGCGCTCTCGGCGCGCATCAAGTCGGCGCTCGGGGGCTGACGCCGTGAGTCCGAGCCGGGTACCCGAGGGCGAGACGCGCGGCCACATCGTCCCGATCGGCGGCGCCGAGAACAAGGAAAACGACCCGAAGATCCTGGCGCGCTTCGTGAGGGTCTCGGGCGGCGACGAGGCCGACATCGTCGTGATCCCGACCGCGAGCCGCGCGCACGAGACCGGCAGCCGCTACGAGCGGCTGTTCCGCGAGCTCGGCGCGCGCCGCGTCGACGTGATGGACTTCGACACGCGCCGCGACTGCCAGGAGCAGGGCCGCCTCGACCGCATCAAGGAGGCCTCCGGAATATTCTTCACGGGCGGCAACCAGCTCCGGCTGACGACGCTGCTCGGCGGCACGCCGGTTGCGAAGCTGATCCGCACGCAGAACGCCCGCGGCGTCACGGTCGGCGGCACGAGCGCCGGCGCCTCGATCCTTTCGGAGCACATGATCGCCTTCGGAGACGACGGAGCGACTGCGATCGCCGGCAGCGTCCGCCTCGCGCCGGGCCTCGGGCTCACGAACCGCTTCATCATCGACCAGCATTTCCGCGAGCGCGACCGCCTCGGCCGCCTCATCACCGCGCTCGCCTACAACCCGTTCGCGGTCGGGCTCGGTCTCGACGAGGACACGGCGGCCTTCATCGGGCCCGACGAGACCCTCGAGGTCGAAGGCACGGGCGGCGTCACCGTCGTCGACGCATCGAAGGTCAGCTTTTCCTCCGTCGACAGCGCGACCGAGGGCCAGCCGATCTGCATCGTCGGCCTCGTCGTGCACGTGCTGACCGCCGGCGCGACGTTCAACCTGCACACGCGCCTGGCCTCCTCGGCCGCGCTGGTCCAGCCCCGCGAGTAGACGGTTTTAGCCCGGGGCGGCCGACCTCGCCGCCCCCGCCCGGTCCGCGGGCTGCGCGCCCGCAGCGCCGTGTGCCATCATGATCGGCCCGACCACCCCAGGCACCGGCCGCTCGGCATGCGCATCCTCGATCGCTCCATTTACGTCGGCCCCTCGCATTTCGCCCGCTTCCCGGTCATCCGGCTGGAGCTCGATCTCGGTGAGCTCGAGGCCTGGCCCACGGGCAAGCTGGGCCCGGCCTTCGTCAACGGCCTCGTCGAGGCCTTGCCCGGGCTCGCCGAGCACGGCTGCTCCTACCAGGAGCCGGGCGGGTTCATCCGCCGGATGAACGAGGACGAAGGGACCTGGCTCGGGCACGTGCTGGAGCACGTGGCGCTCGAGCTGCAGAACGTGGCCGGCGAGGACGTCACCTTCGGCAAGACGCGCAGCCTCGACCGCCCGGGCCTGTATTCCGTCGTCTACGAATACGCCGAACGCGAGGAAGGCATCGCGGCCGGTGAGCTCGCGATGCGCCTGCTCAGCTCGCTGCTGCCGGAGAAACTGCGGCCGGCCGGCTCGGTGCCGGAGGGCTGGAACTGGCCGACGGCGCGCGACGAGTACATCCGCTTTGCCCAGCGCCGCGCGCTCGGGCCCTCGACTGCCTCGCTCGTGAACGCGGCCGAGAAAAGGAACATCCCGTGGCTCCGGCTCAATGACCAGTCGTTGATCCAGCTCGGCCACGGCAAGTACCAGCAGCGCATCCAGGCGACCGTCACCGGCCGCACGCCGCACATCTCGGTCGAGCTCGCGAGCGACAAGGAGGAGACGAACCGCATCCTCGCGGCGCTCGGCCTGCCGGTTCCTCGCCAGGAGCTGGTGCAGAGCGAGCGCGAGGCGATCCGCGCCGCGAACCGGCTCGGCTACCCGGTCGTCACCAAGCCCTACAACGGCAACCACGGGCGCGGCATCTCGATCCGCCTCACGACCGACGAGGAAGTCGCCCGCGGGTTCGCGACCGCGCGCGAGCATTCGCGCTCGGTGATCGTCGAGACCTACCTCGAGGGCGACGACCATCGTCTGCTCGTCGTGAACGGCGAGCTGGTCGCGGCGACGAAGCGCACGCCGGGCCGCGTCATCGGCGACGGCGTGCATACGGTCCACCAGCTCGTCGACATCGTGAACCAGGACCCGCGCCGCGGCGTCGGCCACGAGAAGGTCCTGACGCGCCTCGAGATCGACCACCAGGCGCAGATGATGCTCGCGCGCGCCGGCCTCACGGCCGAGTCGGTGCCGGACGCGGGGCGCGCGGTGTACCTGCGCTCGACCGCGAACCTCTCGACCGGCGGCACGGCGACCGACGTCACCGACGTGATCCACCCGGACAACCGCGACATGGCGGTGCGCGCGGTGAAGTCGATCGGCCTCGACGTCGGCGGCGTCGATTTCCTCTCGAAGGACATCACGCTCTCCTACCGCGAGATCGGCGGCGGCATCTGCGAGATCAACGCGGCGCCGGGCTTCCGCATGCACGTGGCGCCCTCCGAGGGCACACCGCGCGACGCCGCCGGTCCCGTGATCGACATGCTGTTCCCGCCCGGCACGCCGTCCCGCGTGCCGATCGCCGCCATCACCGGAACCAACGGCAAGACGACGACCGCACGCATGCTCGCGCACGTGCTCAAGATGGCCGGCTACACGCCGGGGCTCACGACCACCGACGGCGTGTACATCGACGGGCAGCGCACGGTCGCCGGCGACATGACCGGCCCCGTATCCGCGCGCATGGTGCTCTCCGACCCACACATCGACGCCGCGGTGCTCGAGACCGCGCGCGGGGGACTCCTGCGCGCCGGCATGGGAGTCTCCGAAGTCGACGTCGGCGCGGTGCTGAACGTGCAGTCCGACCACCTCGGCCTCAAGGGGATCGACACGCTCGAGCAGCTCGCCGAGGTGAAACGCGTCGTGGTCGAAGTCGCGAAGCACTGCGCGGTGCTGAACGCGGACGACCCGCTCGTGATGAAGATGTCTGCGCACACGGACGCGGAGAACATCTGCTACGTGACCATGAACCCGCAGCATGCGCTCGTGCGCGAGCACATCCGCGCCGGCGGGCGCGCCTGCGCGCTCGAGGCGGGCGTCAACGGGCAGATGATGACGCTCTACGACCGCGGCAGCCACATTCCGCTGGTATGGACGCACCTGATTCCGGCGACGCTCGAGGGGCGGGCGACGCACAACGTGCAGAACGCGATGTTCGCCGCCTCGCTCGCGTTCTCGCTCGGCATCAAGCTCGACGCGATCCGGCAGGGCCTTCGGACCTTCGACACGACCTTCTTCCAGGCGCCGGGCCGCATGAACGTCTATGACGAGCACCCGTTCAAGGTGCTGTTCGACTACGGCCACAATGCGCACGCGGTCGGCATGCTCGCCGAGCTCGCGGGCCGGCTCGACGTCGCCGGGCGGCGCATCGTCGTGCTCGCGGGACCCGGCGACCGGCGCGACGAGGACCTGCGCGCGATCGCGCGCGCGGTCGCGGGCCGCTTCGACCACTACATCTGCCGCCGCGACGACGACCTGCGCGAACGCGGGCCCGAGGACGTGCCGCGCATCATGGCCGCCGAGCTCCTCGCCGCGGGCGTGCCGCAGTCCGCGATCTCGATCATCCCGGACGAGCAAGCCGCCATCGACGCGGCACTGCGCATGGGCCGCCAGGGCGACCTCCTCCTCGTCTTCGCGGACGCGCTCGTGCGCTCCTGGAAACAGATCATCTACTTCCATCCGGAAGGCGCGCCCGCGCCAGCCGCGGCGCGCGCGCCGGTCCCCGCGGCTGCCCCGGTCGTCGAGCCCATCGCAGAGCCCGCGGCGCCGCTCTCGCTCGAAGGCCTGATCCGCGACGAGCGCGGCATCCGCTTTGCGCCGGAGGCGTCCGACTGAGTGACGCCGGTACAGCGCCGTTCGAGGACTCGCGCCGCCTGACCGGCCACAACCGGTTCTTCGACGGCCCCGGCGCCGTGCTCGAGACCGGCGTTCACGACCCCGCCACGCTCGAGTCCTGGCTTGGCCGCGTCGCGCTTGCGCGCCGCGAGTTGCGCTGGCCCCCGGGGGATGCGCGCGCGCTCGCACACCGCACCGGCGCCTCGCTGGCACTTCCTGCGCCCGTCGACCAGCTCATCACCGCGACCGAAGTCAACGAATGGGCGCTCGCCGCAGCGATCGCCGAGCGCGCGCCGGAACGCGCCGCCGAGCTCATCGCCGCGCTCGCGGCCGAGCAGCCCGAGGAAACCGAACCCCCGGTGCTCGAATCCGCGGGCGCGCTCCTGCGCCTGCGGCGGCGCGCCGCCCGCGAGGCGCAGCCGCGCCTGCGCGCGTTGATCGAGGCTGCGGGCGGGAGGGGATTGCCGTGGCTCCTCGACGACGACACGTTGACGCTGGGCGCCGGAAGGGGCGGCCACAGCTGGCCGCTCACGGAGCTGCCCGCGCCCGCGTCGGTCGACTGGTCTTCCCTCCGGCCGATACCGACGGCGCTCGTCACCGGCACGAACGGCAAGACCACCGTCGTGCGCCTGCTCGCCGCCTGCGCAGAGGCTTCCGGGCTCACGACCGGCTACTGCTGTACCGACGGCGTCTTCGTCGCGGGCCAGGCACTCGGCACCGGGGACTACTCGGGACCGGCGGGGGCGCGGCGCGTGCTGCGGGATGCACGCACCGAGGCCGCGGTCCTCGAGACGGCGCGCGGCGGGATCCTGCGGCGCGGGCTCGCCGTTGCCCGCGCGAACGTCGCGGTGATCACGAGCATCGCGGCCGATCACTTCGGCGAGTACGGCGTGCACGATCTCGCCGCGCTCGTCGACGTCAAGCTCGCCGTCGCCCGCTCGCTCGACGCGGATGGACTCCTCGTGACGAACGCGGACGACCCGCTGCTCGCGCGTGCGGCGCCCACGGCCGGCAAACCGATCGGCTGGTTCGCACAGGATGCGGACGCGCCGCTCCTCGCTGCTCACCGGCGCGCGGGTGGCGCGACGGCGGGCGTGCGCGAGGGCCGGATCCTGCTCGCCTGGCGCGGCGTTGAGCACGACCTCGGCGAAGTCGCGGCGATGCCGCTCGCCGCGGGCGGACATTCGCATTTCAACGTCGCGAACCTCGCAACCGCCGCGCTCGGCGCCGCCGGCCTCGGGATCGCTCCCGCGACGATCGCGTCGCTGTTCGCGCGCTTCGGCTCCGATCCGGCGGACAACGCGGGCCGTCTCATGCGATACGAGCTCGGCGGCCTCAACCTCATCGTCGATTTCGCCCACAACCCGGCGGCCCTCGCGGGCCTCGCCGACTTCGCCCAGCACCTGCGCGCCGGGGGGCGGCTCGCGCTGCTGCTCGGCCAGGCCGGGAACCGTGAAGACGCCGACATCGACCGGCTGGCGGCGGTCGCGGCCGCCGCGCGACCCGACTACGTCGTCGTCAAGGAACTCGAGAGCTACCTGCGGGGCCGCGTCAGCGGCGAGGTGCCCGCGCTCCTGCGCGCCGCGCTCGACCGCGCGGGTGTTTCAGAGTCTTCGATCGCCCATGCGCCGGACGAGGACCAGGCGGTGCGGATGGCGCTCGCATGGGCGCGCGCGGGCGACGTGGTCGTGCTGCCCTTGCACTCGCGCGAGGGACGCGGGCACGCGCTCGCGCTTTTCGAGCGCCTGCGCCGCGACGGCTGGCGCGCGGGCCGGCCGCTGCCGGCTTGACGGCTGCGGTACGCTGGACCATGGCCGGCCGGATCCCGCAGGCGTTCATCGATGACCTGATCGCGCGCACCGACATCGTCGAGCTGATCGGCGGTCGCGTGCAGCTCAAGAAGGCGGGCCGCGAATGGAAAGCCTGCTGTCCGTTCCACAACGAGAAGACACCATCGTTCTGGGTGAGCCCGGCGAAGCAGTTCTTCCACTGCTTCGGGTGCGGCGTGCACGGCACCGCGCTCGGCTTCCTGATGGACTACGACAAGCTGCCGTTCCCCGACGCGGTCGAGGAGCTCGCCTCGCGTCTCGGCCTCGAAGTGCCGCGCGAGGACGGCGGCGCCGCCAAGCCGCGGCCCGGCGAAGACCTCTACGGCCTCCTCGCGCAGGTGACACAGTTCTTCCGCGACAGCCTGCGCGAGTCCCCACGTGCGAAGAAATACCTCGAGGGCCGCGGGATCACGGCAGAGAGCTGCGTCAAGTTCGCGGTCGGCTACGCGCCGGATTCCTGGGACGCGGTGCTGAAGCGCTTTGGCGGGTCGTCGGGCCGCGAGCGGGCGCTGCTGGACGCGGGCCTCGTAATCGAGCGCAGCAGCCGCGGCGAGTCCGGCTTTTACGACCGATTCCGCGACCGCATCATGTTTCCGATCCGCGACGCGCGCGGACGCCCGATCGCCTTCGGCGGGCGCGTCATCGACGAGGGCGAGCCCAAGTACCTTAATTCGCCGGAGACCGCGCTCTTCCACAAGGGGCGCGAGCTCTACGGCCTCTACGAGGCGCGCCAGGCGCTGCGCAAGGTCGAGCGCCTGCTTGTCGTCGAGGGCTACGTGGACGTCGTCCGGCTCGCTCAGTCCGGCATCGCCTACGCCGTCGCGACGCTTGGCACGGCGACGACGCCCGAGCACCTGAACCGCCTGTTCCGCGTGACGAGTGAGCTCGTCTTCTGCTTCGACGGCGACACGGCGGGTCGCAACGCCGCCTGGCGCGCGCTCGAGAACGCGCTCGAGCACGCCCGCGACGGCCGGCAGCTTCGCTTCCTGTTCCTGCCCGAAGGTCACGACCCGGATACGCTCGTCGGCGAGGAAGGAGCCGACGCCTTCGAGGCGCGCATCGCGACGGCGCAGCCCATCTCGGAATTCCTCGTCGGCCAGCTCGTCGCGCGCACGGATCTCGCAAGCGTGGACGGACGCGCACGGCTCGCCGAGCTCGCGCGGCCCCTGCTCGCGCGCGTGCCGCCCGGCGTCTATCACGAGCTCCTGCTCGAGCGGCTCGCGCAGGAAGTGCGGATGCCCGCGGGCCGGCTCGCGGAGCTCCTGCGCACTAAGGCGCCAGGCGCGCGAGCGGCGGGGCCGGCTGCCAGCCCCACGCGCAGTCGCCCGGCTCGCTCGGCGGGACGCCAGCCGCTCCTCACCCAGGCGATCATGCTGGTGATGCACCATCCGGGAGCCGCGAGCGCCATCACCGGTTTGCCCACCTGGCTCGACGTCGACCAGAAGGGATTCCCGGTATTGCGTGAGCTCCTTGAAACCGCGCACTCCGAACCCAAACTCACGACCGCACAGCTCGTCGAGCGCTGGCGCGAACGGCCGGAGGGCGGCCGGCTCGCGGAACTCGCCGGGGAGGAAAGCCTCGTCGCGGATGCCAAGGCGGCCGCACGGGAGCTCGCCTCGCTGCTGGAGCGGATCGGACGGGAACTCGGGCCCGAGCGCAGACTCAATGAGTTGATCGAGCTCGCCCGCGAGCGCCGCCTGTCTCCGGCGGAACAGAAGGAATTTCAAGGACTTCTGGGCGCCCGCGGCACTGCCCCCAAACGCTGAGCCCCCGGTTCCGGGCTTCATGGGGGTCCATCCCACGTAGTATACTGCTCGGCTGTGTTGCGGCTGCCTGTTACCCCCTCGAGGACACACGCTTTGAGCGAGAAAAAGCTCCCCGTCATTCCTGAGGACCGCCAGTCCCAGCTGAAGCTGCTCATCGCGCGCGGCAAGGAACAGGGCTACCTGACCTATGCCGAGGTGAATGACCACCTCCCGCCCGAGATCGTCGATCCGGAGCAGATCGAGGACATCGTCAACACCATCAACGACATGGGCATCACGGTGTACGAGAAGGCACCGGATGCCGAGTCGCTGCTCCTCACCGACGCCTCGGCGCCGGACGAGGAAGCCGTCGAGGAAGCGGCCGCGGCGCTCGCGATCGCGGACTCCGAGTTCGGCCGCACGACCGACCCGGTGCGCATGTACATGCGCGAGATGGGCACGGTCGAACTGCTGACGCGCGAGGGTGAGATCCGCATCGCCAAGCGCATCGAGGAAGGCCTCGACCAGGTTCGCACCGCCCTCGCCTACTACCCGCCGACCTACGAGTACCTGCTCGCCGCCTGGGAGCCGGTGAAGGCCGGTCAGGGCCGCATCACGGACCTCATCGTCGGCTTCCTCGACCCGAACGCGCCGGACGAGATCGCGCAGCCGCACAACATGAAGACGGTCGTGCGCAAGGAAGAGAACGAGGCCGAGGACGAGGAAGGCGAGGAAGGCTCGGACGACGAGGAAGAGGCGCTCGACACCGGGCCGGATCCGGAAGAGACGGCCAGGCGCTTTGCCGCGATCGCGCGCCTGTACAACACGATCGCCAAGGGACTCGCCACCGCGCGCGGCGCCCGCGAGCCCAAGATCGTGCGCGCGCGCAAGCGCCTCGCCGAGCAGTTCATGGAGCTGAAGCTCGCGCCCAAGATGTTCGACGCGCTGGTCACGCACCTGCGCAGCCACGTCGACGAGGTCCGCCGCCTCGAGCGCGAGATCATGGCGGTCTGCGTGCGCCAGGCCGGCATGCCGCGCAAGGACTTCATCAGTACGTTCCCCAGGAATGAGACGAACGTGCGCTGGATCGACAAGCACGTCCGCGCCAAGCGCAAGCACTCGGCCGCCCTCGGCCGCCTGCGCGAGGAAGTCGTGCGGCGCCAGCAGGAGCTGCGCGCGCTCGAGAAGCGCCTCACGCGCTCGATCCAGGAGCTGAAGCAGGTCAACCGCGACATCGCGACCGGCGAGGCGATGGCGCGCCGCGCGAAGAAGGAGATGGTCGAGGCGAACCTGCGCCTCGTGATCTCGATCGCCAAGAAGTACACGAACCGCGGCCTGCAGTTCCTGGACCTGATCCAGGAAGGCAACATCGGACTCATGAAGGCCGTGGACAAGTTCGAATACCGCCGCGGCTACAAGTTCTCCACCTACGCGACCTGGTGGATCCGTCAGGCCATCACGCGCTCGATCGCGGACCAGGCGCGCACCATCCGCATCCCGGTGCACATGATCGAGACGATCAACAAGCTGAACCGCATCTCGCGGCAGATGCTCCAGGAGATGGGGCGCGAGCCGACGCCGGACGAGCTGGCCGGCCGCATGGAAATGCCCGAGGACAAGGTGCGCAAGGTCCTCAAGATCGCCAAGGAGCCGATCTCGATGGAGACGCCGATCGGCGACGACGAGGATTCGCACCTGGGCGACTTCATCGAGGACGCTGCCGCCGAGAGCCCGCTCGATTCCGCGACCGTCGAGTCTCTGCGCGAGACGGTGCACGGCGTCCTGTCGCAGCTCACCCCGCGCGAGGCGAAGGTGCTGCGCATGCGCTTCGGCATCGACCTCTCGACCGACCACACGCTCGAGGAAGTCGGCAAGCAGTTCGACGTCACTCGCGAGCGCATCCGGCAGATCGAGGCCAAGGCGCTCCGGAAGCTCCGACACCCGAGCCGGAGCGAGCAGCTCCGCAGCTTCCTGATCGAAGACTGAACGAAAGGCCCCGCGAGGGGCCTTTCCTTTTCCAGACTTGCCTACAATGCGTCGTTCGCCGGATTGCTCGGCCTCGGCGCGCAGGTGATGGACGTCATCGACTTCAAGAACAGCGAGCCGCGCGCGAGCGTGGACCCGATGCGGTGAACCCGCTCGCTGCTGCGTTCGCTGCGTGGACCGTGCTGCGCTCGCCCCGCCGCGGCCGCGATGCGCTCGAGCAACTGCAGCAACGCAAGCTCCGCCGCGTCGTGCGGCATGCGGCGCGGTACGTGCCCTACTACCGCCGACTGTTTGACGGCGCCGGCCTCGATCCCGAGTCGACCCGGTTGCCGCAGGATCTCCTGCGGCTTCCCGTCACGACCAAGAGGGACCTGCTCGATGCGGGCGGCGACGCGTTCAGCACGTTCTACCGGCCGGCCGAGCTGGTGACGCATCGCACGACAGGCTCGACCGGCGAGCCGATGACGATGCGCTTCGACCGGGATTTCGAGCGGATGCGGCGCCTGGCATTCCTGCGGGCGCTGCTGGCCGCGGGCTATCGTCCGGGAGAGCGAATGCTGATGTTGAAGCCCGGCGATGCCGGCCGCGCCTCCCGATGGACGGGTATTCAGACCGTGCGGTTCGACGAATCACCCCGGGATCTCCTCAGTCGCATCGCGCAGTTCCAGCCGCAGGTGCTGTACGGCTGGGTGACGCCGATTCGCGAGCTGGCTTTGCACGTGCGCAATTCCGGCGGTCGCGTCGAAGGACTGCGCGCCGTGATCACCACGGCTGAAGCCCTCGACCGTCCCACGCGCGAGCTGTTCGCCGCCACTTTCGGCGCCGACGTCTATGACGTCTACGGCCTCACGGAAATGGGGACCATCGCGTGGGAGTGCTCACGCCACGCCGGGCTGCACCTGTCCGAGGACATCGCCCTGATCGACGGCGTCGAAAGCGGTCGCGAGTCAGCGATGATCATGACCAGCCTCGAGCTGACGGCGATGCCCCTCATCCGCTACCAGACGGGTGACGTCGCAGTTGCGCCGGATGCGGAGCCCTGCGCCTGCGGGCGCGTGTTTCACCGCATTCCGCAGGTGAGCGGACGCATGGTCGATTGCCTGCCATTGTCCGGCGGAGGCCTGCTGTCGCCGTACAGCGTGACGCTCGCGCTCGAGTCGATACCGGGCCTGGCGCGCTTCCAGGTTGTGCAGGAACAGACGGGCGCGCTGCTGGTCCGCTACCAATCGAGCGCCGACGCCGCCGCGATGCACGTGCCCGACGCGATCCGGAGCGCGCTCGGCGCTCTGGTCGGGGACGACACGGGAATCGAGGTGCGGCGGGAGGACTCGATCAATCCGCCGGCGGGCAGGAAGTTCCGCGTGGTCGAGTCGCGATTCAGGCCTCCAGGGGCCGCATCTTGAACAGGAACCTCACGCCGTCGCGCGCGAGGACCCACATGCTGTACAGGGCGACCGGCCAGTCACCCCGGTTGAATTCGGCGACGACGAGGCGATCGGCCTCGAGACTTCGCCACCAGGCCCGCGGCCCCATCACCCACGCCGGATGGTCCCAGCGATAGCGCACGAAGACGTTCGCCATGTCCGACAGTATCGTGACGTACTTGACGGCGCCCGGGGCCCGGTTGTCCATCGCCGGCGCAACGGGCGCGCCGATCATGTCGCGGTAGGCGATCCAGGGAATGTTCGCCGGCGATTCCGCCGTCGCGGCAATCCAGCTCCAGCATCTCGGGTTGACCTCGATGAGGCGGAACTCCCCGGTCTTCGAATCACGGCGATACTCGAACTCGGCGATGCCCGTGTAATGGAGCTCCCGCACGATCCCGGCGATCTCGGCGAGAACGTGGTCCGGAACGGTGTCGTTCTGCCCGAGCTTCGTGTTCCCGTACTGGGCGGGATATCCGCGGAGCTTCCGGCCGACGAACATGCCGGTGATCTGCGATTGCCGGTCGGCGTAGACGCCGATCGAATACATGTCGGAGCTGTTGCCCTCGACGTATTCCTGGAGCACGATGATCTCGAGGTTCGCGGCGTTCGATTCCCGGAATTTCCGCCATTCCGCTTCGCTGCGGAGCAGGGTGAAGCGCAGTTCGCTCGTCCTGCGCCCGCCCATCTCGCGCGCCGCGTAGCGGAAGGACGACTTGGTGATGGGCTTTGCCACGACCGGCAACGGCAACGCCCCGACCGGGGCGTTCCCAGGCCGCGTTCTCGGCACCCGGATGCCCCTGCCTTCGGCCCACTCGGAGAATCGCCCCTTGTGCACGAGGAGTTCCACGGTCTCGCTGCCCGCGACGCAGGGGAGCATGAGCGGTTCCAGCTCCGCATTGTGCCGGGCGAGAACCTGCGAATAATGGTCGTCCGTCGGAATCACGACCGGCCGGCCACCGATTTTTTTGGCCAGCTCCTTCAGCCGCGCGATCATTCCGTCGGCATCGAAGCGGGGATCCGGTATGCGCCAGTAACGGGCGTGGCGGGACCACGCCGTAAAACGGCGCTGCGGGTCGCAGACCCAGCATGGAACGCCTCGTATGGCGAGGGTATGCACGACGCCGAGCGCCGGAAACCCCATGCCGAGGACGATGACCGGATGTTGATCGAACGTGTCGCTCACGAAGTCCCCCAGAACGTCAGTTTGCGCGGATGTTATGCCGTTCCACATTTCGCCGTCGACAAACGGCGATCATGCAGCCCGACATGAAGCGCGCCGATTCCAAGCTCGGACGAAGGATGGCGAAGGGCAGCATCATCATGGTGCTGCTCAACGGGCTTTCCCGTTCCGTCGGCCTCGTCAGCGGCATCATCCTCGCGCGACTCCTGACTCCGGACGACTTCGGGCTCGTATCCCTCGCCATGATGATCACCGGGACCATCCAGGTGGTCGGTCAGTTCGGCGCCGACCTCGCGCTCATCCACGACCAGGCCGCCGCGCGTCCCGAGTACGACACCGCATGGACGATGCAGGTCCTCAAGGGCTTCACCCGCGGGACGGCGCTCATGCTCGTCGCACCGTTCGCCGCGCATTACTTCGACGACGAGCGGCTGACTCAGGTGCTGCTGGCTCTCGCGGCCATATACGTATTTTCCGGGTTCCAGAACATCGGAACTGTCGATTTCCGCAAACATCTGCAATACGGTCCCCTGATCAGAATTCGCATTTTCACCAAGCTCGGAGCATTCGTGGCTTCGATTGGCGTGGCCGTGATCTGGCGCACATATTGGGCGTTGATCGTCGGCATAATTGCCGAACGCATGGTGAACACGGCCATGAGCTACGCAATGCATCCGTACCGGCCGCAATTCAGCCTGCAGTCGTGGCGCAAGATCATGCGCTTTTCAAACTGGATCGCGATCAACAACATCCTCACGTACTTCAACGGCCGCGCCGACGTCTTCATCCTCGGCCGTGCCATCGATACGCACGGCGTGGGCCTGTACAGCGTTGCCAAGCGGTTCTCCAACGTCGCGGCGTCCGAGATCACGATGCCGGCCGCGGAGACCCTGTTTCCCGGCTTCGCGAAACTGTCCGCCGACGTCGAGCGGCTGGGGTCGCTGTACGTCTCGTCGCTCGCCCTGCTTCTGTTCGTCGGGCTGCCTGTCTCGGTGGGCGTATACCTGTTCGGGGACCTCATCGTGCAGGTCGTTCTCGGCGAGCAATGGCTGCCTGCCGTGCCGCTGCTCAAGATCCTGGCCATCTACGGCATCGTCCGCACCAGCGTCGGCAGCACGTCCAGCGTCATGCTGGCGCTCGGCAAGCCCCACCTCCTGACCGCACTCAATGCCGCGCGCTTCCTGATCATGGTGCCGCTGGCGCTCTGGTGGGTGACGATCTGGGGCGCGACCGGCGTCGCCTGGGCGGTCGTCGCGTCGGCGGCCGCATCCATGCTGCTCAATACGTTTGCGGTGTCGCACACCATCCGGTTCTCCGTCGCGCGCATTTCCGCCGGCATCTGGCGCGTCGTGATTTCCGCGGCGGTCATGTCGGTGATCGTCTATCTGTTCCGCGAGGTCTGGCCGACCGCGCATGGCCTGTGGATGTCGCTGGCGCAGCTCCTGGCGCTCGCGGCCCTCGGCGCGACGGCCTACCTCGCGAGCTGCGCGGCGCTCTGGGCGCTCGCGGGATTTCCGGACGGGCCGGAGAAGCACGTGCTGACGGTCGTCCGACAGACGCTGGCAAGGTTCACGGGGATGCTGCGCGGCCAGTCGCCGCCCCTTCCGCCGCCCGGCCCGGTGCAGGCTCTGCCGGGCTTCGCAGACAATGACGTTACCTAGCCGGCAACGGACGCAGAACCCAACATGTCTACGGCGAATACGCTTGAATTCGGATTGAACTGGAACTCCTTGCTTCTGGCCGGGGCCGTGCGGGGAATCGGCAGCCGCGACCTTCAGCGCGTGAAATCCTACTTGCGCCAGCGGTTCGATCTCGATGAGCCGCGATGGGTCGCGCCGTACCAGCAACCGAAGAGGATGCTCGCGGGCCTGCGCAGCATTCCGGTCTATCCGTCGGACGCATTCCCCTGGGTCGCCGGCTTCGAGGCGGCGCACGCATCGATCCTGGAGGAATACGAAGGGCTTGCCAGGGACGTCCTGCGTCCGCATCCCCAGGACCTCGCGGTCAAGGGGCGCTGGAACGTCGCCTACCTCTACAACCGCGGTCGGACCGTCGAGCGGAATTCGGACCGCTGCCCGAAGACGATGGCCGCGCTCAAGATGATTCCGGGCGCCGGCGTCGCGGGCGAAGTCTATTTCTCCATCATGGTGCCCGGGACCTACGTGCGGCCGCATTGCGGCCCGACGAACGCGCGCATCCGCTGCCATCTCTGCCTGACCGAGGCACGCGACTGCTGGATCCGGGTCGGCGACCGGAAGCTGCAGTGGCACGCTGGCCGCTGCCTCATCTTCGACGACAGCTTCGAGCACGAGGTCGCGCACGAGGGCGACACGCCGCGCGCGGTCCTGATCACGGATTTCTGGCATCCGGACCTGACTGCTGCCGAGCAATGGGCGCTGGGCACGATGCGCAGTTCGTTGCGACTCACGTCGCGTTATCGGCGTTTCGTAAAGAAGGCCGGAAAAATGGTGGGCCTCGGGCGGAGCAAGGGATGACTTCGCCGGACTCTCCGGAAGCGCTCGCGTCGCTTCAGCGCCGGCTGCAGTTCATGGAGTCGACGCGATACCGCGTCGATTCGATCCTCAGCCGGTTTGGGCTTCGCCGGTATCACCTGCTGCGCGACTTCCCGCTGTTTGGCGCGAACATCGCCTTCGACCTCGTCGAGTCGCTGCGGAACCTGCGGGCACCCCGGCAGTTCGGGCGGGTGCGCCTCGACGGGTTTTCCGGTTCAATGAAGCTGCCACAGCTGCCGCACTACCGCGGCTACTGGTACGACCCCGCCCGCAATTCGCTCGTCGGGATGCACCTCGGCGTGGACCTCAACTTCTTCCAGGGGAAGTACTACGTCATCGAGACGAACCTCGGGGCGGCGATCAAGCCGGAGCGGCGGGCGATGTACGACACGCCGCTCGATCCGTTCATTGTGTCTGCGCTGGAGATCGCGCGGAAGCATGGATTCCGGCGCATCGTGTTCTACGCCCAGCGCTGGCCGGCAAGCTACATCGAGGAATTCAGGGTCGCGACGAGAGAAACCGGGATCGAGTGCCTGGGCGCCAGTTCGGCGCTCTGGGATCCGAGCCCTACCCACCCCATGCCGGGCCTGCCGGATCCCCTGCAGGAAAACACGCTCTACATGATGTTTCCGAACCTGAGGACGCCCATTTCGTACTTCGTCCACAACAAGGAGCGCTCGGCGTCGTGGCTTCGCGAGACGATCGATGCCAGTCCGCAGAAGCCGGAGGCGCTCGCCTACATACCCACCTTCAACCAGCTCGTCATCCCCGCCGAGCCGAAGGATCCGCGCTGGCCGAACCTCGTCGTCAAGCTCGCGAACAAGGATCGCGGCCGCTACGTCCTGATGGGCCGCTTCCGGACCATCGAGGAAGCCCAGGCCGCGCTCCACATGAAGGCCCGGGACGACGTGCCGGGCATCTTCAAGATCGGCCACTTCGAGCGAATGAAGCACCGGGTCTTCCCGAAACTCCAGCCGATCTTCCAGCAGTTCATACCGCCGCAGATCGTGGACGGGCGAGCCTGCAAGACGCGAATGCACCTTTTCATCTCGCCGCTGGCCAACGAGTTTGTGTCCGCACACGCGACGACTGCGGGCGCAAAGCTCCCGCCCCATCCCGAGCCGGGCAAGGTCGATGCGACCGGAGCCTACAACGTGAGCTTCTCGGTCGACGGCGCCTACCGGAAGCTGCCCCTCGAGGAGGAAGCGGTGCTGCGCCGCGCGGCTCAGGAGTTCGGCCAGATGGCGCAGATCGCGATCACGAAGAAGTTCGAGACCGGTCCCGCCTAGGATCCGGCCTCCGACTGCGTCCGGCGGTGGCGCGCCTCGAGCTGGAGGTTGTAGAGCGCGACGAGGCAGGGGAAGAGGTTCGAGAGCACGCCGACCGAGTCGTTGCGTCCCCAGATGAAGTACGCGAGCAGCAGGAAGCTGCCGACGAGCGACATGTACCAGAAGAGCGGCGGCACGTGCGGGCGCTGCTTCGCGCGCGAGGCGGCGAGCTGCACGAACCAACGGCCGGTGAACAGGAGGATGCCCGCGTAGCCTACGAGCTTCCAGCCGTTGACGACGAGCGTGTGGCCCAGCAAGTGAATGACGGCGAGAGTTTCGTTCATGGCTTCGTCTCCAGGGTCGGCGGCGGCAGCTTGCGGTCGAGGAGCCAGGCGACGCCGAAGAGGTCATAGATCCCGTCGAGGGCCCGCCGCCAGTTGCTGTATTTCGACTGGCCGCCCGAGCGCGGACGGTGGTTGACCTCGACTTCCACGATTCGAAGCCCCGCCTGGCGGAAGATCGCTGGCAGGTAGCGGTGCATGCCACGGAACGGCACGAGCAGCTCGGCGTGCTCGCGCCGGAATACTTTCTGCGAGCAGCCCGTGTCGCGCGCGCCGTCGTCGAGGATCGCGCGGCGGATGGCGTTCGCGATGCGCGAGGCGGTGCGCCGGCTCCAGGTGTCGCGGCGCCGCGCGCGGTACCCGCAGGCGACGTCCGCATGGCCGGCACGCAATTCCCGGACGAGTCCCGCAAAGCTCGCGGGATCGTTCTGGCCGTCGCCGTCCATCACGCCAACGAGCGGCTGCGTCGCCGCTTTCAGCCCCCAGTACATGGCCGCGCTCTGGCCCTGATTCCGGGTGAAGCGCACGCCCTTCACGCCCGGCGCGGCGAGGATGCGCGACCAGGTGTCGTCGCGGCTGCCGTCGTCGACGGCGACGATCTCGGCACGAGGCAGGCACTGCCGCAGCTCATCCAGCACGGACTCGACGATCGGCCCCTCTTCGAAAAACGGAACGACGACGGAGAGCCCGGCCCCGTCGAATGCGGGTGCATCAGGTGCCATGCGTGCCTCCACCGCCGTCGCGCGGCGTGCAGGTCCCGGCGGCCGAAGGCCGCGCGCGATAGATGACGACCTGTTCATCGCCTCCCAGCTCAACCGGGCAGCGGCCATGGGCAAGGAGCGCGGCGGCGAACTCCGAGGTCGAACGCCCGTTGACGACGAAGATTCGACCGGGCGGCGACTCGTGCGGCCCGAGGAACTCCTCGAGCCGGCGATGCGGCTGATAGGAAGGCTCGTCGAGCGTCCGCCGGGCCCACGACTCGCGCACCTGGACGCCGAGATAGAAGCGCAGGGCCCACATCGCCCTTTCATCCACGTAGACGACGTCATCGATGGGACCGGCAGCCAGCTTTTCCACCTGCCTCGCGGCCGCGCGACTGTCGTAGCCCTCGGGCGAAAGCTGGGCGATGGCGAACTTCACCCCGACGAGGAGCGCAAGCACCGCGACCATGGCGAGCCCGGCCCGCTCCGGCCGCATCGTCGCAACCACGGGCTCCACGCGCCGTGCGAGCCACAGAGCGAAGGGCGCGAAGAGCGGCA
>Ga0075425_100001930_pt1 | contig 20443 bp, 14 predicted proteins | sample SoiMethybrSBSTD4_FD_75300 | JGI IMG/M metagenome (GOLD analysis project Ga0075425, IMG submission 75300) | Bulk soil microbial communities from a Populus tree surrounding site in Tennessee, USA - Soil MetaG P. TD hybrid SBSTD4 | ecosystem: Environmental > Terrestrial > Soil > Tree plantation... | reverse complement strand
ACGGATCAATAGTGGAACTGTCGCCTGCGTCACCGAGCGGGCGACGAAGATGACGCCCACATAACCCAGGCCCATGATCGGGATGACCACGCTCGCGTCCCTGCCTCCCTTGAAGAGTAGCATCGTCCCGATGAACTGCGCGGGAGCGAAGGCAACATTAGCCCCCTCTGGCCGCAGCCTCCTGCCCGCGCGTGTCCATTGCCTCGACCGTTCGTCAGGATGACCGGCGTCTGGCGTCAGCCTGAGGGCTGGTGGATGGCGTTGTCCTCGACATTTCCGGCGACGACATCGAGGTCGGCAAGACCAGCGATTCCTGGAAGCATTGCTATCTGCCCATCGACGCTGCGCGCGGCTCCGGTACCAGCTCCTGATGTCTAGCCTGGCGCACCCAAGGCGCGAAGAGATCCGGCCAACGCTCTCAACGCTCTCGAACTGCGGTTTGGACAGCGACGCCCGCGGTGCGGGCGCGCGTCGAACCGGGCGTTCGCCGGACGACAGCAAGTGTGGACGGAATGGTAACCACGACCCGATCGCAGCCGGCAATGCTCACCGCGTCGGCTCGGGAATCTCCGCGAATTGTTGGTTCAACTCCGTCATCAGTACTACGAGCCGGCGATACGATTCGATTTCCGCAAACAACGCGCTTCGCACCGCTGGCCACGAAGCGAGTTCTCGTACGCCCAACGTGGAGAGATGCTCGTTCAGTTTTTCGAGCGGCACGGTCAGATCATCCGGGGTGAAACGCTCCGCGACCTCGATAATGCGGCGGCGGTCTGGGTCAGGCTCCTGTTTCACGACATCGAGCCACCGCTGAAGATGGTCGCGTAGCCGCGTCTCCAACGCGACCCGCGCCGCCTCGATTCTGGCGGGAACCTCGAGCGGCGGCATTGACAAGCGCCCGCTGGCGATAGCACTCAGATGATTCACGATGCGCCGGAGCGTTCCCGCCGCCTCGACGACCGCGTTGGGATTGAGGCTGCGGCGCTGACCTTCCATCCGACCCTCCTCGGCAAGACTGAGCAGTTGAGTCAGATTCAGCATTACCTCCATGTTGATCTCCTGGATCCGCTGCTCGGTCAATCCCGCGGCCTGGGGCAGCAGCTCAAGACTGGCACGAAGGATTCGTGTGAGGCGCGGCGCGAGAGCCCTCCCCGCGTACTCGGGCACGAGGAGCAAGAACACCAACGTCACAATGATGAGCCCCAGGAAGATTCCCCACACCCGCCACAAAGGCGCATACACGTCGGCGCTGGGACTCAAAGTGTAGTACGCGACAACGAAGGAGACGCCTGCTTGCTGACCCGCGTACGCCAACCGCCCACTGCTCAGCCCCACGTAGGCACACATGAACAATACGACGAAGAACGCCACAAGGAATGGCGCGATCGATTCGAAGTTTGGCGACACCATGATCATGCACGCCAGCACAAGCAACCCGCCGATCACTGCTCCCACGATGCGCAGGATCATCTTGCGGACAGTGGCCCCATAGGTTCTGAGGCCGGCGATCATCGTCGTCCACACGATGACTCCGAGCTCGCTTCGGTTCGATGCCACACCGACGACATATCCCAGGGTTGCCGCTAGCCCCAGCTTTGCGCTGTAACGCATCAGCGCCCGGTCAATGGGGCCGGATTCAGTCGTCCCCAGCCGCCCGTCCCTGGAGAACCTGAGCCCGGACACGTCCCCCAGGGGCCGATTCAGAAGCCGCGTTCCTATCTTGCGCAGACTTTGATTGAAGGCGGCAACGTTGACCATCGCATCCGTATCGGCGGGCGGAAGCTGGCTCAGTACGAGATTTTCGCGTGCCTGGAGCTTGTCAAGGCCCGAAGACATCGCCCTTCGCAACCCCTCGTACGTCGCGTCGTCCGGCCGCAAGCCGCTTGCCGCTCGACGGGCATACTGCCGGAGTGCGGCCGCGATGGCCTGGAGCACTCCTTCAATCTCGGGCCGCAGCCGAGCGTCGATACCGCGTCGGAGGTTTTCGCGCGCGATCGCCAGCAATCGTTCAATGTCAATATGCAGGCGCTCGGTCGTCGTGACGGCGGCCAATAGGATAGCCTCGCGCTCTGGATTCTTGAGCTCGCGTCTGGCGCGTTCCAGTAAGGGAAGGTGCGCGGGCAGTATTGAAACCATCGCGGGCTGAGGCAACACAGGTCCGGCGAATGGATCAATATAGGCGCGGCCGATCGCGACCAGTCGTTGGCCCTGACGATCGATAGTATCCGCCAATGATCGCAGGAGCTGTCGCTCGGCCGGATCTGGCCACAGCACCATGTCAAACCCCACGAGCACTCCGATCGCGAGGGCGACGCCGGAAAACGTATACGCCACGGACCACCCAAAGTTCTGCTGGTCAAAGACGCAGAGGTAGAATGTATCGAGAAATCCGACCACGACATTGAACCATGCGCCGACGAGTCCTTTTTTGTTCAGAGCGTACGTCATGAGCGCCGTCGCCAGTCCAAAGAACGGCAGCAGCATCCACGGAACATCGACCAGAACACCCGCGAGGAAGACCGAGGCGATTAACGTTATGGCATACATAACGATCATGATCAGAGCTTCGGAAGGGCGCATCAACGAGCTGGACGCATAGAGGGCCACCCAGAGGGTAACCGGCCCCAGCGCACTGCCAATGTGCAACGCCGCGGCCAACGCAGCTCCGACCGCGGCGATGAAGGCCATCCGCACCGCGGTACGGATGCGGCCGGGTCTTGGCCTCAGCTCCTCGGCGACCAGTTGCTGCAACCACTCCGCATCCGCGCGTAGCTGCTGCAACGCCGCCCGAATCCGCAATCCTAAGCGAATAGTCGAGGAGATCGTACTGAGGGTCTCGCCTTGGGAGATCCGGGATCGTGAATTAGCGCCGTCCCGGAACTAGACGGTCGACGCCATTGGCGGAACATCCGTTCTCGGCACCACCCCCGCCCCCCTCCTGTCCCTTCCTGGCCCCCCGGTACCGCGCGGACAACCAGCGTGTCACCGGAGTTTCTACCAGAACGGAGCGTGGGTCCAGAGGCATGGGCCCGCCCCAACACGCCAGCGCACAGACCTCGGCGATCGCCGCGTCCGCGTGCCCCCAGGCCCCGAGCGCCGCCGCGCGGTTGGGAGTCTGCGCGGCCGCGCCGGGCGGCGCCCGCCCCGCCTCCTCGCGTGACGCGGCCGCCGGGATCGCGCCGATCGCTTCAGGGTCCTCGACCGTCCCGATCAGCCGCAGCCGCCCGCCGCAGCCCGGGCACGCCCCGGAGCAGGTCCGCAGACCGTCAGCGGGAGCCCATCGGTCGCACTTTCGATCATGGCTTGAGACCCTTCTCGATGCCGCGACTCTTCCCCACGACGTCTTCGTGTTCCGACCCCGACACGCCTTTGATGTCGAAATGGCCGCGGAGCCGGGCTTGTAGTGCATCATCGCCAAGCTTGGAGCCATTCTTGGCGAACCACTTGTCGACGCGGTCCTTGAGAATCGCGTACCGGCCGGCATAGCCGCGGTCGCCGACGGCGTCTCGGTTCTTCTTGAACGGCTCGGAGAGGTCGACTTTGTCCTTCGCCGGATCGAGGTCGCGACCGTGGTGATAGGCGCGGAACCACACGGTGCTGGCCAGCGCCTCGTCCTGTTTCTTCGTGTCGGTGCCCGCGGCCTGGATGCGGGAAGCCGCATCATTGAGCCGCGATTCCACCCACGTGATCATCGAGCCGAGCTCGAGATAGCCGTTGATTCCATCGAATATCATCACCTCTTCCGCCTTGAGCCCTTGCGCGAGCGCAGAGGCGGCTTGGTATCCGCCGCCGCTGTGTCCAGAGACCGCCACCGTGTACTTGGGCGTCGCCGCCCACTTCTCCTGGGTCGTCAACTGCGCCATGACGCCGGCGATGTACTCGGTGGGTTTGGAGGCCGCTCCGCCGAAGCCCCAGTTCTCATCGGCGCGGATCCCCGCCTGGGGAAGGATGGCGATGACGGGGCGTCCGGTCGCTTCGATCTGCGGACCAATCTGATCCCACGCTGCGCGTTGTGCGCCGACGCCACCGACGTCACCGTAGCCGCCGGTGTGGCCGTGATAGTGAATGAGGACGTGAACCTCGGGGTCTGTGCCGGCAAGGGCCGTGGTGGCGGCAGCGGTGATCAACACAACGGCTTGCGGCCCGATACCTTTCAAGGCAGAGACATTGACCTGGCGCGTGCCGGCTTTCGTGGGCGGCTTGTCCGATTCCGGCTTCTTTGGATCGCGAAGGATGATCCGGTCCGACGGCACGAGGTGACGCTGCACCCAGCGATTGCCGAGCGTGCGGTGGGCGAGAAGGAGAGACACGCGAAAGGGCGATGGCTGGCCACCCGGCGAGCGAGAACGCGATGCGCTCGCCGCGGGCTGCCCCGTGGGCCTGCCCCGCGACACCTTCGGCTCCTCTTCGCGCCGTAGCCTTACACGTGCGCGCATGTGTCACCAGCCTCACACACGATCCGATTCTAACAAGCCGGTGGCTACAGGATCCGGGGTATCGGCTGGCCCTCAATCGGCCGACCACGGGTTGCGGCGGATGTTCCGAAGGCCTGCCGCGACAGCTGACCGACAACGCTCGCGCCGATGAGCAGGTTCGTGGCGGAGGGGCCGTCGCTGCGAAAGGTGTTCCTGCGGCACACGGCGGGCGGGTGTCGTGTCGAGGTCGAGTATGGAGGGCCGAGCGATCACACGAGACTTCGAGCGCAGTTCGCATAGACTACCGTCATGAACGTCACTGGCAAGCCGGCCGGTGCCGCCGGCACGATCAAGCTCGGCGATCTGACCGTGAACCGGTTGGGCTTCGGGGCGATGCGCGTGGCGGGCGCCGACGTGTGGGGCAGACCCCGGAAGAGCGCGCCCATGCTCGAGCTGCTGAAACGGGCCTTCGACCTGGGGCACACCTTCTTCGATACCGCCGACAGCTATGGGCCCAACGTTTCCGAGGACTTCATCGCCGAGGCCCTCTATCCCTATCCGAAGGAGCTCGTGATCGGCACCAAAGGCGGGCTGGTGCGCCCGAGCCGCCACCGGTGGGACGAATGCGGCCGCCCGGATCATCTGCGCCGCGCGCTCGATGGCAGTCTGAAGCGGCTGCGCCTCGATCGCATCGACCTCTACCAGTTCCACGCCCCGGACCCGAACGTTCCGTTCGCGGAGTCGATGGGCGCTCTCGCGGAGCTGCAACGCGCGGGCAAGATCAGGCACCTCGGGGTGTCAAACGTCTCGCTGACCGAGCTCGACGAGGCGCGCCGCATTGCGCCGATCGTCTCGGTGCAGAACGAGTACAACGTCGGAGACCGCTCGTCGGACGCCGTGCTCGCTGCGTGCGAGCGCGCCGGCATCGCCTTCATTCCGTGGTTCCCTCTGGGGGGCAACCGGCACGGCCCGCTGCGCCTCGCTCGGGTGCAGCGCATCGCGGCGCGGCTTGCCGTGACGCCGGCTCAGATCGCGCTCGCGTGGCTCCTCACCCGCTCGCCCGTGATGCTTCCGATCCCCGGCACGCGCTCGATGGAGCACTTGGAGGAGAACGCGAAAGCGGCAAGAGTCAGGCTGTCGCCTGACGATGTCGCCGCGCTGGAAAAAGCGTGATGCGCACGGTGCGGAGATAGCCCCCGCATCAGGCGTAGTCGGAGAAGATCCTCACGGTCAGCGGCTCGCCTCTGATCATCCTTTCAGCGCGCCGAAGGTCAGGCCGCGCACGATGTGCTTCTGGACGAAGAACGCCATCACCAGCACCGGTAGCGTGATGACGGTGGAGGCCGCGGTGAGGCCGCCCCAGTTCAGGGAATCGTACGAGACGAAGTTGAAGATGGCCACGGGGAGCGTCCGGGTCGTGTTGCCCGCGATCACCAGCGAGAAGATGAAATTGTTCCAGGACGAGATGATGCCGAGGATCGCGGTGGCCACGATTCCGGGGCGCGCCAGCGGCAGCGCGATCCGTCGCAGCACGCCCAGCCGCGTGCAGCCGTCGATCAGGCCCGCCTCTTCCAGCTCGGCCGGTACCTCCTCGAAGAAGCCCACCAGCACCCAGACGACCAGCGGCAGCACGACGACCATGTGGGTCAGCATCACCGCCGGGTACGTGTCGATCATCCGGAGCTTCGAGAACAGGATGAACCACGGGATGAGGAACGCGATGCCGGGCGCCATGCGGGCGGACAGGAGCAGCATCCCGAGGCGCGTCTGGCGGAAGCGGGCAATCCCGTAGGCAGCCGGAGTGCCCACGAGGAGACTCAGCAGCGTCGAGCCGACCGCGATGATCAGGCTGTTGAGCGCGAAGCGGAGGAAGTCGCTGCCGCCCAGGACCTTCGCATAGTTGGCCAGGGTGGGGCTGAAGCGCCACTTGGGCGGATAGGCCATGAAATCCACCTGGGTCTTGAAGGAGCCGAGCGCCATCCACACCAGGGGAAAGAGGAGAAACGCCAGGCTCGCTCCCAGGAGGAGCCAGAAGCCGGTGCGTCGCGCGAGCCGGGTCGCTACCACGCCGTTCTCCGCACCCGGATGAGGAGCAGGCTCGCCGCCGCGATCACGGTGAAGAACACCACGATGAGCGCGGAGGCATAGCCCAGGTTCAGGTACTTGAAGCTCGTCTGGAACACGTAGAGGTTCAGGGTCTCCGACGCAAAGCCCGGCCCGCCCTCGGTCATCACGTAGACGATGTCGAACACCTTCAGGGCATCGATGGTGCGGAACAGCGCGGCGACCACGAGGGTCGCTCGGAGCAAGGGCAGCGTCACGTGCCAGAACACCTGCCAGCTGGACGCCCCATCGACCCGGGCCGACTCGAAGGGCTCGCCGGGGAGGGCGGCCAGTCCGGCGAGACAGATGAGGGTGGTCATGGGCGTCCACATCCAGGTCTCGACGAGCAGGAGCGCGGCAATGACCGACTTCGGACTCGAGACCCACGCGCTGGGGGGCAGCCCGACCAGGCTGAGCAGCCAGTTCAGGACGCCGATGGTGGGACTCATCATCGTCATCCACACGAGGGCCATCGCCACCGGCGTGGCGATCATCGGGAGCAGCATCAGGGTCCGCGCGAGCCCCCGCCCGGGGAAGGAGCGAACGAGAAGGTGGGCGATGCCCAGGCCCAACGTCACCGTGAGCACGACCGACCCCACCGTGAACACGAGCGTCGTGACGAGCGCGGGCCAGAATCGCTCGTCCCTGGCGAAGAGCTGGACATAGTTCTGGAGGCCGATGAATCGCGGGCCGAGCACGCTCGAGGCGTACCACTCGTGGAGCGAGAGATAGGCCGTGTAGACGAGTGGAAAGACCATGAGGAGGAACATGGTCGCCACCGCCGGCCCGGGCAGGAGCCAGCGCAGGTTGCGATCGATCCAGCGCTCGACGGCGGCCCCCCGCGGGCGAGCCGGCACGGAGGCGGCCAGCTGTCCCGACGCGAGGGTGGCCACGTCGACCTACTGCGTCTTCTTGATGATGTCCGCCACCGCCTTTTGGGCCTTCTCGGCCGCGTCCCGCGCGGACTGTCCCTCGATGACGGCCACGATGGCGGCGCCGATGGCGTCACGCGTCTCGGGCACCGCCACCACCACGGGGTTGGCCTGATTCGGGTAGCCGTCGGGGAGTGTCGCCTGGAACATGGCCAGCCACTCCTTGGGCAAGCTCGACTGGAACTCGGGGCTCTTCCATGCGCTCTCGCGGGCCACGGGAATCTTGGCCTTCGCCTGGCGGAGCACCATGTCGCGGCTCGTCGCCCACTGGATGAAGTACCAGGCGGCTTCCTTGTTCCTCGATTGGGCGGAGACGGAAATGGCCCAGGAGATGAGCGGGGTGTGGCTGCCGGCGGGCCCGCGGGGAATCCGGGCGTAGCCGAGCTGGCCCGCGACCTTGGACTTGGTGGGATTCTCGAAGCTCGACACCCAGTTGCTGGAGTCCGACGCCATGGCCACCCGGCCCTGGGACATCAGGTCCACGACTTCGTAGGTGTGCACGTTCACCACGCCCGGCGGCCCGTACTCGCGGAGCATGCGCCCGTACATCTCGAGGCCCTTGACGGCGGCGGGGGTCGTCAACTGCGGCTGCCCGTCCTTGTCGAGCCACTGGCCGCCGAAGTTGAAGATGAACGGCGCCAGGGTATAGACGGCGGCCGAGCGCTTGCCCCGCGAGACGAAGCCGTAGAAGTTGTTCGCCTTGTCCGTGAGCTTCTTGGCCGCCTCCTCCCACTCCTCCATCGTCTGGGGCACCGCCACGTTCTTCGCCTTGAAGACATCCTTTCTGAAATAGAGGAGCTGCACCTCGGGGTAGAGGGGCACCCCGATGAGCTGCCCGTTAACGGTGGCGATCTGTCGCGTGTTCGGGAAGAAGTCCTCGAAGGCGAACTGCGGGCTCGTCAGAGCCGGGTTCGTCACGTACTTCTCGATGGGCTCGTACCAGCCCGCCTTCAGGAAGCGGAGTCCGTCCCAGGAGGTGAGGCTCATGAAGCCATCCACCGAGCCCGAGCCCGACACCATCTCCACCGCGAGCTTCTGGCGGAACTGGTCCTCCGGGAAGATTTCCCACGCGACCTTGATGCCGGTGAGCTGCTCGAACTCGGGGAGCGCGGGCCGGATGATCTCGTTGGTCCAGTCGTGGCTGTTGACGAGGAAGCGGATCTGCTTGCCGCTGAACCGCTTCCAGTCGAACGCGCCCTGGGCGGTGACCGTTGACGGCCCCGCGGACATCCAGAGGAGGCTCGCGCCCACGAGAGCGACGAGGGTGGTGGCGATGATGGGTCGCGGCGATCTCAGCATGGCGCTCTCCCCTTCCGGAGACGACGGCACGTCGCGCGGTGGCGCTGCCCGCGCGGGCATGCTATGTCAGCCGCGGGGCCGACGCAACCGAGATGCCCCAGGTATTTTCCCCGTTGCCGGAGACCGTCGAAGATGAGAGATATGCAAGGCACGGACGAAGCGGGCGATGGCCAGAAGCGCTAGACTAGCGGCTACTCACACACCCAGGAGGGGAGTCCGATGCCATTCTACGAGCGTGGTGATGTCCGCATCCACTATGAAGAGGTCGGCTCCGGTTTCCCGCTGCTGCTCATCCCGGGCGGCGGTCTCAATTCCTCGATCTCCTGGTGGACGAGCGGGGCGTACTTCAACCCGATGGAAGAGTTCAAGGATGACTTCCGCTGCATCACCATGGACTTGCGCAATGCCAACGCCGGGCAGTCCACCGGGCCGCTGCAGATCGAGAAGCCCTGGGACGCCTACGCGGACGACCAGCTCGGCCTCATGGACCACCTGGGCATCCGCGAGTTTCTCGTGCTGGGCAACTGCATCGGAGGCCCGTTCATCCTCAAGCTGCTCCAGCGGGCGCCCGAGCGCGTGGTGGCCGCCGTGCTGAGCCAGCCGAGCGGGCACCGCCCGGAGGATCCGGACATCTTCTGGAACAACAACACTGCGAACTGGGGACCGGCCCTGTGCGCGCGGCGGTCCGACATCACCATGGGGATGATCGAGCGCTACCTGCACAACCTCTATCGCTCGCCGGCCGATTTCGTCTTCACGGTGACGCGCGACTTCGTGCGCTCCTGCCGGACGCCGATCCTGGTCCTGCCCGACGACATCCCGCCGCACCCGCTCGCGATCTCGATGGAGATCGTGAGCCTCGCCCCCAACGCCGAGGCATCGATCTATCCGTGGAAGGAGTCCAAGGACACGATCCGCAAGGTGGTCGAGCATGTCCGGACCTTCCTGAAAGCCCACGAGCCCGTCCGGTCACGCTGAGCCGATCGGCTCGTGCCCTCGAGGACGCATGACGGCGCTCGCGGGCGGTCCCATGGTCTCGATCGCCCCGCCCCGCGATCCGTGGGACGACGAGCTCCGACCGTTCGCTTTCCAAGGAGACCGAGTGATGCAACGTGACGTCCTGATCATCGGCGCCGGCCCTTCCGGGCTGTTCGCCGCCTCCGAGCTCGCCCGCCACGGCGTCGCCGCGCGGCTCATCGAGCGCGAGATTCGGCCGCACCAGGAGGCCCGCGCCACGGCGATCCAGCCCGGCACCCTCGAGATCCTGGATTCCGTCGGCGCGCTGCCGCCGTTCCTCGATGCCGCCGAGCACATCCGCTGTGCCCGCCTGTACGGTCCGAACATGGTGGAGCTCGGCGCCATGAGCCATGACAGCATCGACTGCCGCTGCAAGTTCCAGTGCAGCCTGCCCCAATACGAGACCCAGCGGATCCTCGAGGCCCACCTCACCTCCCTCGGCGGGAGGGTCGAGCGCGGGGTGACGGCGACCAAGCTGGAGGCAGACGGGGACGAGATCGACGTCTCGGATCAGGTGCACACATCGATCATGGACGTGGCGGATGCGGTCCGGCAGGGCCGAGCGGTGCACCCCGCGATCGTGGAACCGATGGCCGGGGCGCTGCTGGGCAACGCGCGCGCCATGATCGACGTCGACTACACGGGAAGCCCCCTCGTCGTCGACCACGACGGAGCCGGTCTCGCGGGACCACATCCCGGACAGCGCTACCTGGACTGGACGCGGTTCGGGGGAACGTCGCACCACGTGCTCGTCTTCGGAGCCGCGACCCACGCCGCCTCGTTCGCTCAGCTGGGCCGGCGCTGGTCCGGGCTCGTGCAGGTCTCCCACAACCCGAGCGTCGATCCCGCGCGCGCCGGTGTCCCCGCGGGCGGCGTGGTCATGATTCGTCCCGATGGCCACATCGGCTTCAGGCACCCGTCCGCTCAGGCAGACGCGCTCGCGGCGCTCGACCGCCACCTCTCGTCGTACCTGATTCCCGAGCCGGCCGTCGGTCCTCTCGCAAAGGCGACCGCCGATGCCTGATCGCGCCAGCCGGTTCAGCCTTCAGGGCAAGCGGGCCCTGGTGACGGGCGCGTCACGGGGCATCGGCGCGGAGATGGCGACCGTCTTCGCGGATGCGGGAGCCGACGTCGCCATCGTGGGCCGGGACGCCAAGGGTCTCTAAACGACGAGGCAAGCCATCGCCGGCAAGGCTCGCCGATGCATCGCGATTCAAGCGGATCTGGGGACGGTGGAGGGGGAAAGCTTGGATGGAAGGCGACGAAGGTGAGGTCCCAGCTCGGGTCGAACATGAAGTGGTAAACCACGAGCTGGTGGCGCCCATCGAAAAGATCGGCCAGCGCCTCCTCGCCCCGGGGCCCGTCGAGGACGTAGCGCTTCTCCACCTTCTGCCATAGGAGCTCGCGGCGCTCCTGGGCCAGCCGATTGCGCAGGCGGGTGAGCTCCTTCTCGCGCGTCAGGTGCTGGCAGCGTGCCTCGAACAGATCAGTTGATAGTCAACCAGTACCTTGACTGACCCTCCCCTTCGTCAGGCCGCTTCCTCCGTGTGGTTGGCGCGCCGCCGCGTGAGCACGGAGTACACCGCGGGCAGCACGAGGAGGGTGAGGATGGTGGAGGAGATCAGCCCACCGATGACCACCCGGGCGAGGGGGCGCTGGATCTCCGAGCCGATCCCGTGCGAGAGGGCGGCGGGCAGGAATCCCACCACCGCCACGATGGCCGAGACCACGATGGGCCGGAAGCGGATCACACACCCGCGCACGATCGCCTCGCGAGGTGGCAGGCCTTCGGCGTGCGCCTGGCGGATGGAGGACACGAGCACGACGCCGTTCAGCACGCTCACTCCGAAGACGGCGATGTAGCCCACCGCCGCGGAGATGTTGAAGTTCGTCTGCCAGAGGAAGAGGGCCACCGTGCCCCCGATGAGGGCGAAGGGCAGGTTCAGCATGATGAGGAGGGCGTCCCCCACCGAGTTGAAGGCGGCGAAGAGGAGCACGAAGATGATGAAGACGACGAGGGGCACGATGATGTAGAGGCGGGCGAGGGCGCGCTGCTGGTCCTCGAACCGGCCGCTCCACACCATCTCGTAGCCCGGGGGAAGCTTCACGGCGGCCTCCACCTTCTTCATGGCCTCGGCCACCAGACCGCCCATGTCGCGATCGCGCACGCTCCACTTGATGGCCACCCGCCGCACGTTGCCGTCGCGCAGGATCTGGCCGAACCCTTCGGTCTTGGTGAACTCCGCGAGCTGCGTCAGGGGAATCCGCTCCCCGCTCGGGGCGCTGATGAGGAGGTTGCGGAGATGGGCCATCATGTCGCCGTCGTGGGCGAGCTTCACCACCAGGCTGAAGCGGCGTTCTCCCTCGAAGATCTCGCTGACCGTGCGGCCCTTGGTCGCCGCCTCGATGGCGTCCTGGATGTCCTGCACGTTGATGCCGTAGCGGGCGGCCGCCGAGCGGTCCACCACGATCTGGAGCTGAGGCTGCCCCACGAGCTGGTCGTAGTCCAGATCGGTCACCCCGCGGATGGAGGCGAGGACGCTCGTGATCTCCTTCGCCTTTTGCTGCAACACGAAGAGATCGGGGCCGAAGAGCTTGATGCTGAGCTCCCCTTTCACCCCGGCCAGCGCCTCGTCCACGTTGTCCTTGATGGGCTGGGAGAAGTTCGTGGTGATGCCGGGCAGATCGGACAGGGAGGCGGCCATGGCCTCGATGAGCTTGTTCTTCTCGTGGAATCGCCACTGCTCCCGCGGTGTGAGCCCGATGTAGAACTCGTTGTTGTCGGCGCCGTTGGGATCGGTGCCGTCGTCGGGGGCGCCGGTCTGCGAGACCACCACCCGCACCTCGGGAAACCGGCCGATTCGCTCCCTGATTTCGTGGACGTAGGGACGGGTCGCCTCCAGGGCGATGCCCACGGGGAGCTTCACGCGGAGCCACAGGTCTCCCTCGTCCAGCTCGGGGAGGAACTCCTTGCCCAGCACGGTGAAGAGGAACAGGGAGAGGGCGAGGAGGCCGGTGGCGCCCAGGATGGGCAGGAGCGGCCGGCGGACGCACCATTGGATGGCGGGCGTGTAGGGCCGCCGCAGCCAGTGGAGGAGCGGGCTCTCCTTCTCCGACGGCGGCCGCGTGAAGAGGAGGCTCGCGAGCACCGGGATGAGGGTGAGGGTGAGGACGAGGGAGCCGACCACGGCCAGGGAGATGGTGACGGCCATGGGGCGGAAGAGCTTTCCCTCGATCCGCTGGAAGGTCACGATGGGCAGGTAAACCGTCATGATGATGAGCACGGCGAAGGTGAGCGGCCGCGCCACCTCCACGGCGGCGTGCTGGACCTCGCGCACCACGCGGTGCCCGCTGACCTTCTCTTCGCTCAGCCGGCGCACGATGTTCTCCGTCATGATGACGGCGCCGTCCACGATGATCCCGAAGTCGATGGCCCCCAGCGACAGGAGATTGGCGGGGATGCCCTGGAGGTCCATGAAGATGAAGGCGAAGAGAAGGGAAAGCGGGATGGTGATGGCCACGATGAAGGCGGCGCGGATGTTGTAGAGGAAGAGGGAGAGGAGGAGCACCACGAGGGCCGCGCCTTCCAGGAGATTGCGCATGACGGTGGTCACGGTGGTCCGCACGAGCCGGTCGCGGCTATAGTAGGGCTTGAGCTCCACCCCCGACGGGAGGGCCTTCTGCACCTCCTCGATCTTCTTCCGCACGCCCTCGATGACCTTGCCGGGATTCTCGCCCTTGCGCATGAGGACGATGCCCTGGACGACGTCGTCCTCTTGGTCCTTGCCCAGGATGCCCAGGCGGATGCCCGTCCCGATGCCCACGGTGCCGATGTCCCGCACGCGCACCGGCGTCCCTTTCTGGGCCGCCACCACGATGTTCTCGATGTCCTTGGTGGTCTGGATGAGGCCGATGCCGCGCACCATGAGGGCGTACTCGCCCTGCCGGATGTAGCTGCCCCCCGCGTTCGAGTTGTTGCCGGCTACCGCGTCGAAGACCTGCTTGAGGGTGAGGTTGTAGGCGCGCAGCCGGTCGGGATCCACGGTGACCTGGTACTGCTTGATCCCGCCGCCCCACGACACGACGTCCGCCACCCCGGGCACCTTCTTGAACTCGCGCTCGATGGTCCAGTCCTGGAGCGCTTTCACCTCGGGCAGCGGCATGCTCGTCGACTCGAGGGTGTAGCGATAGACCTCACCGATCGCGCTGGCGAGGGGGCCGAGCTGCGGCTTGGCGTCGGCGGGAATCTCGGCCTGGGCGATGCGTTCGAGCACCTGCTGACGCGCCCAGTAGTTGTCCGTGCCGTCGGCGAAGAGCACGCGGATGTTGGAGAGTCCGAAGATCGAGATGGAGCGCAGGAAGGTGAGGTTGGGGACGCCGTTGAGCTCCTTCTCGAGGGCGATGGTCACGAGCCGTTCCACCTCTTCCGCAGCGTGGCCGGGCCAGAGGGTGATCACGTCCACCTCCACGTCCACCACGTCGGGATACGCCTCGATGGGCAGGCGATAGAAGGACACGATGCCGCCCGCGGTGAGGAGCAGGGCGAGGGCGAGGGTGATGAAACGCTGATGGAGGGCGAAGGCGACCAGCCCCTGGATCACGGGGTGCTCCGCCGGGCGCGCGCGCCTTCGCCCACGGCGCTCTCGAGAGACAGACATCCACGCATGCTCGTTCCCCCGGTGGGGATCGGCCCCGGCCGGACGGCCGCCCGATCCTCCACGGATTGGACACAGTTGGCCGTGGACGAGAGGTCATCCCGTGCGGGGATAGACCTCGTCCGCGGTCCTGCGACAGTCGACGAATCGGAGAGAGCGGGCTAGGCGGCGGGCGGAGCGCGGATGGCGTCCCCCGCGGACGGGGGATCGAGGGCGGGATCCTGATCGTTGCAAATGACCGTGGTGACGATGAGCTCGGCGGCGGGCCGGAGACTGGGCGCGCCGAGAGCCTGGACGACGCCCGATTCCGAGGTGATGAGGTCGACGACGAAATCGAAGTCCGCGTCGTCGAAGACGCCGGACACCCACCCCGGATCGACGGGGATGGAATAGGCCAGGGACCCCAGCAACACCAGGCTGGCGACGAGCACGAGGGTCAGCGCGCTGCGGAACTTCATAGTGTTCGGGTAACATTCTTCGCGAGGACTGTCAACTTCGAGGGACTCGACCGGCGTATCATGGCGCCGGCCCCAGCCGGGCACGTGAGGGCATATGAGCTCATTGCGCGATGCGTTCCGGCGTTTGTTGCGGCCCGAGGAACAGAGCGGATCCGCCAGGTCCGTCGAGATCTACGGCTGGGTCATCCTGGTCGAGGGCGGCCTCATTCTCCTCGCCCCGACGCTGGTGGCGGGCCTCCTCCAGCTTCCCGACCTCACCGAGCAGGGCGAGCGCTACTTCCGCACCCTCGGCCTGCTCGTGGCCGGGGTGGGGCTACTCTACACGGTGAGCGGGCGCATGAACGCGGAGGGCTTCGTCTTCGCGTCCCTGCTCGACCGTCCCCTGGTTCCCGTGGCCATGGCGATCCTGTGGTACGTCCGGATCGTGCCGGGCCCCCTCGCCGTCGTCTTTGCCGTGCAGGACTTCGGCACGTTCCTCTGGACCCTGGCTACGTGGCTACGAGAGCGCCGGCACACGCAGCGGCCGCTCCTCGAGCGCGAGCTCGCGTTCACCGACGACCTGGAGAGCCCGAGCATTCGCGCCATGCAGACGATCTACTCGGCCGCCATGTTCGACGAGCTCAAGATGTTCCAGGTCGTGGAACGTCTCGCCACGCTCTTCCAGACGGGGGCCCTCCCCCTCGGCCGCGGGGCCGGCGCCCGGAAGCTGTACCAGTACACGGAGGAGCGCTCCCGCCGTCTGCCCGAGAGCGAGCGGCGCGCCGTCTATCAGCGCGCCTTCGGCGTGGGAGGCGGTGGTGAGGCCGAGGCCAACCGCGATTTCAACGGCCTCTGGCTGAGATTTCTCTCCGCCGTGCGATCGCTCGCCACGGGCGGAGCGGGCGCCACCCAGGATCAGGTGCGGCAGGCGGGGCGCGATCTCGCCTCGAACCTCTCCCTCCACGGCTTCGGCACCGCCTATCTCGCCGCCACCGAGCTCCAGCCGCAGATGCGCGACGTGCTGGACATCCTGGCGGATCCGGAGATCCAGTCCGCCGCCGGCGCCCGCGACGTCTGGCAGGTCGTCGAGCAGGTCTCGGCGCGCGATCTGGGAGGCGCCGCCAGCAGCGTGAGGCTGCGGACGCTCGAGGCCGCCGGCGCGACGATCTTCTGCTGGCTGGCCAGGAAGTCGTGCGAGCTCGCGCGGGCGTCGAGCGAGCCCATCCTGCATGCCGGAGCCGAGTCGAGCCCTGATCCCTCCCGTGCCGGCGATCGAGATCTGGTCCAGGCCGTGGAGCGCTGGCTCGCGGCGTCGGCGTAGCTCTGCCACAATCTCGCGCAGTGAGGATTCGCCAGCGTTACAGTGGAAGGTGGCGACCGGCAAAACTCAGTCATGCTGGTGCCGTGCGTCACCAACCGGAGGACAGCCGAAATGGCAACGAACGGTGGAGGAAAAAATCTGCTATCGCGACGGACGCTCTTGGCTTCGGGCCTCGTGATTGTGCCCGTGACGGCGGCATTGATCACGCTGCGCCCGGAGTCGGCGGCCGCCCAGCAGAAGATGGCCCAGAAGCTCGTGCAGTACCAGAAGACGCCGAAGAACAATCAGAAGTGCTCGATCTGCCTGCACTTCGTGCCGCCGGATTCCTGCAAGATGGTCGAGGGCAAGATCGACCCCAACGGCTGGTGCGCGCTGTTCGCCCCCAAGCCGAAGTAACGCCGCCGTAGAGACGGCGCCGCGGGCGTGCTACTTGCCCGCAGTGCCCGAGGGAAGCCCCGAAGGTAGAGGGCGCCGGCCGCCGCGCAGGCGCTGCCAGAGCTCGCGCCATCCGCCCACCCGCTCCCGCGCACCCTCGAGGCCGAGGTAGATCACCGGCGTGATGTAGAGGGTGAGGAGCTGGGAGAGGATGAGCCCGCCCACCACGGACAGGCCCAGCGAGCGCCGCGAGTCGCCGCCCGCTCCGAAGCCGATGGCGATGGGCAGGGTCGCCATGAGGGCGGCCATGGTCGTCATCATGATGGGTCGGAAGCGCAGGAGGCAGCCCTGGAAGATCGCCTCCCGCGCCGTGCGGCCCTGCCGCTGCGCCTCGATCGCGAAGTCGATCATCATGATGGCGTTCTTCTTCACGATGCCCACCAGCATGATGATGCCCACGAAGCCGTAGAGGTTGAGCTCCTCGTGGAAGATGAGCAGCGTGAGGAGCGCCCCCACCCCCGCCGAGGGTAGTCCGGAGAGAATCGTGAGCGGGTGGATGAAGCTCTCGTAGAGGATACCCAGGATCAGGTAGATGACGAGGACAGCGGCCAGGAGGAGGAGGCCCAGGCCCTTGACCGACGACTGGAAGGCCTGCGCCGTGCCCTGGAAGGACGTGGTCAGCGTCACGGGCAACCGCAGGTCGCGCTCGAGATTGCGGATCTCCGCCACGGCGTCGCCCAGGGCGACCCCGGGCTTGAGGTTGAAGGAGATGGTCACCGCGGGCAGCTGGCCCAAGTGGTTGACGGTGAGCGGGCCCACCGAGCGCGTGAGCTTGGCCACCGCGCTCAGCGGGACGAGCTTGCCCGAGCTCGAGCGGATGTACAGCATGCCGAGGGCGTCGGGATCGTCCTTGAACTGGGGGAGGAGCTCCATCATCACCCAGTACTGGTTGGTGGGGGTGTAGATGGTGGAGATCTGCGGCGCCCCGTAGGCATTGTTCAGCGCGCTCTCGATCTGGGAGGCGGTGACGCCCAGGGCCGAGGCGCGGTCGCGGTCGATCTCCACCAGCACCTGTGGGCTCGTCACCAGGAGATCGGAGTTCACGTCGAGGAAGCCGGGAAGGGCGCGGATCTTGTCGAGCAGGATGGGCGCCCACTTGTAGAGGTTCACGGAGTCGGTGTCCTGCAGCGTGTACTGATAGGCGGCCTTGGTCAGGTTGCCGCCGATCCGGATGGTGGGGAGCTTCTGCGGATAGACGGTGAAGCCCGGGATGCCCGTCAGCTTGGCGCGGAGCTCTTGGATGATGTGGTCCACGTCAGGCCGCTGGTCGCGCGGCTTGAGTCGGATGAAGAACCGGCCCGTGTTCGGCACCACGCTGGTGTTGCTGGCTCCGATTGACGACATGAACGACGAGACGTAGGGCTGCTTCAGCACGATGGCCGCCGCCTCGCGCTGATGCGCCATCATGCTGTCGAAGGAGATGTCCTGAGCGCCTTCGGTGAAGGCGAAGATCTGCCCCGTGTCCTCGTCGGGGATGAAGCCCTTCGGGATGACCATGAAGAGCCAGGCGGTGGCCACCAGCGTTCCCACGAACACGACCACCGTCACCTGGGGGTGGCGGAGGACGACCTGGAGCGTGACCCGGTACAGGTGCAGCATGCCGTCGAACACCCGCTCCGAGGCGCGGTAGAGGCGGCCATGCGATTCCTGGGGCGGCTTGAGGAAGCGGCTGCAGAGCATGGGGGTCAAGGTCAGCGACACTACGCCGGAGACGAGGACCGCGATGCCGATGACGGCGGCGAACTCGTGGAGGAGTCGGCCGACGACCCCCGCCATGAACAGCACGGGAATGAAGACGGCGGCCAGCGAGAGAGTCATGGAGATGATGGTGAAGCCGATCTCCCGCGAGCCGAGGAGGGCGGCCTCCATGCGGCCCATCCCCTCCTCCATGTGGCGCACGATGTTCTCGAGGACGACGATGGCGTCGTCCACCACGAAGCCCACGCCCAGGGTGAGGGCCATGAGGGAGAGGTTGTCGATGGTGTAGCCGAGGGCGTACATGCCCGCGAAGGTGCCCACGATCGACATGGGGAGAGCCAGGCTCGGGATGATCGTGGCGGAGACATTGCGCAGGAACAGGAAGATGACCAGCACCACGAGGGCGATGGCGAGGAACAGGGTGAACTGCACGTCGTGCACGGAGGCGCGGATCGACGCCGAGCGATCGTAGAGCGTGTTGAGGCTCACGGAGGCGGGCAGCTGCGCCTCGAAGGTCGGCAGGATCCTCTTGATCGAGTCGACCACCTCGATGGTGTTGGTGCCGGGCTGGCGCTGGATGGCCAGGATCACCGCGCGCTCGTCGTTGTACCAGGAGGCAACCTTGTCGGTCTGCACGCTGTCCAGCACGTTGCCGATCTGCTCGAGCCGCACCGGCGAGCCGTTGCGGTAGGTGACGATGAGCGGCTTGTAGGCCTCGGCATTCATGAGCTGGCCGGTGGCCTGGACGTTGAACGACTGGTACCTACCGTAGATGGTGCCCGTGGGCAGGTTGACGTTGGCCTGCGCGATGGCGTTCTGCACGTCGTCGATGCCCACGCCCAGGGTGGCCATGGCCCGCGGATCGACCTGCACGCGCACCGCATACTTCTGCGAGCCGAACACCTGCACCTGGGCGACGCCGCTGATGGTGGAGATGCGCTGGGCCAGGATGGTCTGGGCGTAGTCATCCACCTTGTAGAGGGGCAGCATCGGCGAGCTCAGGGACAGGTAGAGGATCGGCTGGTCCGCGGGATTCACCTTCCGGTACGAGGGCGGGGTGGGCATGCCGGGAGGCAAGAGCGGCTGCGCGGCGGCGATGGCCGCCTGGATGTCCTGGGCGGCGGCATCGATGCTGCGGTCGAGGGCGAACACCACGGTGATCTGGGTCAGTCCCAGCGCGCTCGTGGAGGTCATGGAGTCGATGCCCGCGATAGTGGAGAACTGCCGCTCGAGCGGCGTGGCCACCGCGGAGGCCATGGTGTCCGGGCTCGCCCCCGGCAGGCTTGCGCTCACCTGTACGGTGGGGAAGTCCACGTTGGGCAGGTCGCTCACCGGGAGCTGGCGATAGGCCATAAGGCCGAAGATGAGCAAGCCCGCCATGAGCAGCGTGGTCATGACAGGGCGCTTGATGAAGAGATCGGTATTCATCGTGAAGGACCTGCCGGCGTGGAGGGGCTCGGCCCCGACGCCTTCACGTCGACCCGGGATCCCGGCACGAGCCGGAGCTGGCCGTCGGTGATCACCTGCTCGCCCGCCTTGACGCCCTGACGCAGCACGGTGGTCGGCCCGTTGGCGAAGGCGACCTCGACCGGCCTCGACTCCACCGTGGAGTCGGGCTTGACCACGAAGACGTACTGACCCTGCTGCCCCGCCTGGATGGCCTGGGAAGGCACGACGATCGCGTTAGATTCCGTGCGGATGGTCATGGTCACCGCGGCGAACTGCCCGGGCCACAGCGCGTTGTCGTTGTTCTCGAAGGTGGCCTTGAGCTGGATCGTCCCCGTGGTGGTGTCCACGGTGTTGTTGACGAAGGTGAGGGTGCCGCGGGCGACCGTGCTCTGTCCCTGAGGCGTCGCCTCCACGCCGAGCGGTCCCGCGGCCCGCGCCGCCTTGATCTGCTCGAGGAAGCGCTCGGGCACCGCGAAGGAGACGTAGATCGGGTGCACGCGGTTGATCACCACCATGGGATTGCCGATGTCGTTGGCCTTGACCACGTTGCCCTGGTGGATGAGGAGATTGCCCGTGCGTCCCTCGATGGGCGCGCGGATCGCCGTGTAACTCAGCTGCACCTTCGCGTTCTCCACCATGGCCGCGTCGGCCTGCACGAGGGACTTGGCGTTGATCACCGCGG
>Ga0075425_100001928_pt1 | contig 20449 bp, 22 predicted proteins | sample SoiMethybrSBSTD4_FD_75300 | JGI IMG/M metagenome (GOLD analysis project Ga0075425, IMG submission 75300) | Bulk soil microbial communities from a Populus tree surrounding site in Tennessee, USA - Soil MetaG P. TD hybrid SBSTD4 | ecosystem: Environmental > Terrestrial > Soil > Tree plantation... | reverse complement strand
GCTCGCCGCCGGCCGCGCGCGCGTCGCGCGCGACACGCTCAACACGAGCGACCTCGCGGTGAAGGAAGACGAGCAGAAGGCTCTCGCCGAAATGGCGCTCGCCGACTTCGCCGCGAAGGAAGGCATCGCCATCGAGCCCGCGGCGGACGCGACTCCGGCCGCACCCGCGGCGGAGACCGTGAAGTCGATGGGACCGACCACGGAGTAGTAGTTAGTCGTTGGTAGTTAGTAGTTGGTGGTTCATCGCCGCACCAACTACCAACAACTAACTACCAACTACCAGATGCGCTACCTGCTCGCTGCATTCTTCGCGCGCCCCGGATGGCCGCTCTTTCGCGCCATTCCGTGGAACGCGGTCGCCGTTGTCGCGGCGGGCGTCGCGGGATGGTTCGATCCGGCGATCTGGGTCACGGCGGGCGTCGGTGAATTCATCTATCTCTTCACCGTCTCGACGCATCCCGCGTTTCAGCAGTGGATCGACGCGCGCACGGCAAACGCCGCGCTCGAAGACACCGGCGACGCGCGCGCCGAGCTGCTCGCGAAAGTCGGCGGCGCGGCGCGGCAGCGTTACGTGAAGCTCGAAGAGAAGCGCGCCAAGCTCGAGGCGATCTCGAGCGGCGACGACTTTCTCCTCGAGAGCAACAAACACGCGCTGCGCCATCTCACGTGGCTCTTCCTGCGACTGCTCATCGCGCAGCGCGACCTGCGCGTCGCGACGAAAGCCGATCCGAAGGAGATCGAGGGCGAGATCGAGAAGCTGGAACGCGAGCTGCTCGATTCGACGAAAACCGCGCAGGAATCGAAGCAGGCCACGATCGCGCTGCTGCGCGAGCGCCTCGACAACATCCGTCAGAAGGAAACATCGCTGGCCGAGATCGAAGCGGACCTCGCCCGCATCGAAGCGCAGCTCGACGTCGCGCTCGAAGACGCCACGCTGCGCGACGCGCCGGTCGCGATCTCGGAGAACGTCGAATTGACGTCGATGATGATCACCACGGAAGGCTCACAGTCGCAGAGTCTCACAGTCGCACAGACCCGGAACGAAGAGCTGTGAGACTCTGAAACTGTGAGCCTGTGCGACTCTGAGACTGTGAGACTGTGAGACTCTGACCCAATGCAACTCCCTCCCTGGGCCACGCAGCTCATCGCGCTTTACGAAAGCCACGCGGCGAATCAGTTCCTGCTGTACGGGAACGTGAACGATCGCTTCGTGCTGCCGGTCGGCGAGCGGCGCACGCTCGGCAGTCTCTATTCGTTCCTCACGCGCGTGATGATGCCCCGCTTCGACGTCGTCCTCAGCTACGACCTCGGCAACGGTATTCGCATCGACAAGGGCGGCGAGCTCATTTCGAAGTGGCAGGGATTCAAGGAAAATCCCGAGCTCCCGCGCGCGCCGCGTCCCGCGACGGAATGGCTCACGCGCTACTTCCGCTACACCGCGAATCTCGCGCGGCTCGGCCAGGAGTCGCACCAGATCGGCTTCTACATGAAAGCCGCGCACCTCGTCGCGCCGGCAATGCCGGGCGCGCTCAACTACGACTTGAGCGCTCTCGCGATGCTCATGCGCGACTGGGCCTCCGACGATCAGCTCGCGCAGCACACGCTCGTCACCTGGCTCGTCGCGGACAACCTCAACGACGTTCATCCGCTGCTCGTCAACAATCCGCGCACCGCATCGGTCGAGATTCCGCTGCCCGCGACGAGCGAGCTGCGATCGGCGATCGATCTCTTCGCGAACGACTTCCCGACCGCGCTCGACGCGACGAATCGCGACACGCTCGCGGCGCAACTCACCGGCACGACGCTCACCTCACTCGAAAACCTCCTTCGCATGAAGGAGCACGCGAAGACGCCGCTGCGCGGCTCGGATCTCGTCGTGATGCGCAAGCAGCTCGTCGAGAAGGACGCGGCGGGCCTGATCGACTTCATCGAATCGACGCGCACGCTCGACGATCTGCACGCGCAGGATGCGCTGAAGAGCTGGCTGCGCCAGGACCTGCGCCTCTGGTCGATGAATGACGTGCAGGCGCTGCCGATGGGCTATCTGATCTGCGGTCCGGTCGGCACCGGCAAGACGTTTCTCGTCGAGTGTCTCGCCGGCGAGGCGGGCGTTCCCGTCGTGAAGATCAAGAACTTCCGCGACAAATGGGTCGGCTCGACGGAAGGCAATCTCGAGAAAATCTTCCGCCTTCTGAAAGGCCTCGGCCGCTGTTTCGTCTTCATCGACGAAGCCGATCAGGCCCTCGGCAAACGCGACGCGGGCAGCGGCGACTCCGGCCTCTCCGGCCGCATCTACGGCATGTTCGCTGAGCAGATGAGCAATCCCGCGAATCGCGGACGCATCGTCTGGATCCTCGCGTCGAGCCGTCCGGATCTGATCGAGGTCGACCTCAAGCGTCCGGGCCGCATCGACGTGAAGATTCCGATCTTCCCGACGACGACGCCGCAGGAAGGCTTCTCGCTGATCCGCGCGCTCGCGAAGCGGCGCGACGTCGAGCTGCGCGACGAAGACCTCGCCTCGCTCGAGTCGCTGATCCCGACGCTGCTCACGCCGGGCGCGGCCGAAGCGATCGCGGTGAAGCTCTATCGCAGCGTGCGCACGAATGCATTGAAGCCCATCGATGCCCTCCGCGACACGCTCGACGGCTACCAGAATCCCGTGCCGCACGACGTCATGGAATTCCAGATCGGACTCGCCGCGCGCGAAGCGAGCGACGGCGACTTCGTGCCCGAGCCCTTCCGCCACCTCCGGTAGTCGGTGGTCGGTAGTCGGTAGTCGGTGTTTCATGCCGCGCGCGTCGCACGAACACTGACTACCGACCACCGACTACCGACTACAATTCAACCCCTCATGTCACTGCTTGCCCAGCGCAAAGGTCCTCCCGGTCCCATTCCGCGTCTCGAAGGCAAAGAGGTTCTCGTCGGACCGGATCCGAACGTCGCGAAGGTGAAGGGTGTGATGTTCGGCGGGCGGAAGCAGTTCCTGATGGACACGATCGGCGAACAGGGATTCAACGAACTGATCGAGAAGCTGACGCCGCGCACGCGCAGCTACGTGAAGACGCCGCTCGCGTCGAGCTGGTGCGAGTTCGAGTCGCTGATGGAGCTCGATCGCACGATCTACGAAGCGCTCAAGCACAAACATCCGAACGTCCTCGCGCTGATCGGCGCCGCATCCGCGGAGCTCGGCATCGGCCGCGTCTATCGCTCGCTCGACTCCGAACAGCTCGAACAGTTCCTCGAGAACAACGCGCTGTTCCACACGCAGTATCAGAAGTTCGGCACGGTGAAATTCGAAAAGACGCCAACCGGCGGGCGCATGAGCTACTCGAACTACTCCGTCTACAGCCCGATTTACTGCGCCAGCGCCGTCGGCTTTTTCCTCGAGTGCATCCTGCGCCACGGCGGCACCGACCCGAACGTCGTCGAGACGAAGTGCCAGTGCCACGGCGACAAGCAGTGCGTGTACGAGATGACGTGGCGCTAACGCGCGGCGCGGTCCAGGCGCTCGCTTCGCGGTAACCGCGCCAGCAATTCCTCGGTCAGGAAATCGACCTTCTCGTGCAGATGCGCGACCTCGAGCTCCGCCTTCAGGTTGACCTCGTACTCCGCGTCGGCGCGCAAACGATCCTTCGCCGCCTGACGGTTCTGGCTCACGAGGACGAAGATCGAAAGGAAGATCGCCTCCAGCGAAACGACCATCGTCAGGAATCCGAACGGATACGGATCGAAGTGCCGCACGACCGGCGCCGTGTTCCAGATGATCCACGTCGCGAACCAGAGCGCGTTGAGCACGAGGAACGAGATGCTGCCGCTGAACTCGGCGATAACGTCCGCGACCTTCTCGATCGTCGTCGAGCGGATCTCGAGCTCTTCGTTGATGTTTCGCGCGACGCGGCGGCGCAGGATCTCGTCTGTCGAGCGAATGCGCTGACCCATCGTCGTCAGCAGATCGAGCGCGGCGTCGGGATGACGTCTGAGAAACGCGAGGAGATCGGGGCGATCGAGCACGAAGAGCGTCGCGTCGCTGAGGCAGACCGCACTCGCGGTGCGCGCGCCGCCGTCGAACAGCGACAGCTCGCCGAAGATCTCGCCCGGACCGCAGACGGTGAGGACGACTTTCGATCCGGCGTTGTCCTTGACGAAGAGCTCGACTTCGCCGGTGCCGACGATGTAGAGCGAATCGCCGGGCTCGCCGAGGGAGAAGATCTTCTCGCCGGTCGCGGCGGTGCGGCGCTCGAATACACGTTCAAGATCCGCCCGTTCACCCTCGCCGAGGAGTTTGAAAAGAGCGGCGCTGGCAAGCAGCTCCGTTGTCTCCATTGCCACGATTCTAGCGTGCTATGCTGCCCATCCGATTCCTCTGACGGAAGGAAGTCCCTTGAACGACGACAACCGCACCATCGAGGCACCGCTGCCCGAGCTCGACGAGCGCAGCGTGGCCCGAAAGTACGGCCTCCGCGAGTTGATCTATCCCGACTCCGAGCAGATCAAGACTCTGATCCGTTTCCTCGACCAGAGCCTCGAAAGCGGCAGGTGCGGCGCGATCCCGAAAATGGCAGCGGTGGTGGTCCTCGAATTTCTGCAGGGCACGATCAATCGCCAGCACATCACCAAGGGACCGCGGATGTCGCAGGAGGAGTTCGACGTCCTGCAGACGCCTTACTACGTCGCGGCGCGCATCGTCACGAAGCTCTCGCGCGATCGACAGGAAAACGTACGCGGGAAGATCTATCAGACGACGTACGTCTCGATGAATCACTTCATCGAGCTCCTTCGCAATCTCGTCGATCCGGGCTGCTACTGGCTGCGCCTCGGCACGCTGCCCGACGGCGTGCGCGAAGCCATGGAAGCGCTGCGCGATTTTCTCGGCGCCTTTCCCGAGCAAAAGAAAAAAGGGCGCGCGACGTAGAATTGCCCGCGCAGTATGTCCCGCTACCTGCAGCGCATCTCTCTTCGTCCCTACAGCGACAGTGAAATCTGGACCGGCTGGGAGCTCGAAGGCCGTTCGGGAGAGATCGAAGGACTCCTTCTCGTGGATGACGTTCCCGACACGGAGCTCGCGGACAAATACGGCGTCACCGAGTTTCAGCTCATTCCGAAGGAGTATCTCGACCTCGGGGAGTTTCTTCCGAAACGATGACCAAGACCTACGACCGCCAGTACTTCGAGAAGTGGTATCGCAATCCGCGGACGCGCGTCAGCTCGGACATGGAAGTGCGGCGGAAGGTCAGCGTGGCCCTGTCGGTGACGGAGTATTTCCTCCGACGCACGATCCGCAGCGTGCTCGACGTCGGATGCGGCGAAGCGCCCTGGCGCGAGCATCTGCGCGAACTACGTCCGCGCGTTTCGTACCTCGGACTCGATCCGTCTGAATACGTCGTCGAGCGATTCGGACGCGCACGCAACCTGCGCCGCGCCGCGTTCGGGGACCTGAAATCGATGCGTCTGCGCCGCTTCGATCTCGTCGTCTGCTCGGACGTTCTGCATTACGTCGACGAGCGCGAGATCCGTCCCGGCGTCGCGGAGATCGCCCGCCTCACCGAAGGAATCGCGTTCATCGAAGTGCTCACGCGCGAAGACGACATCATCGGCGATCTCGAAGGCCTGATCCGCCGCCCCGCGCGCTGGTATCGCGACGTCTTCACGAACGCGGGACTGCTGCCGGTCGGACCGTACTGCTGGCTCTCGCCGGAATTGCGGGACGTTACGACGGAGCTGGAGCGGCGGTAGCCGTCACGCGTGGCATCCGCAAATCTCGTCATTCGCCGGCCTGCACACGCGCACGGTTTTGTGCATCCCCGCGTCGTGCTCGCAGCGCGCGCATTGCGTCGGGTCATCCGCCGGCTCGAATCCCGTGCAGAGACACGGATAGTCCTCGGACGGGTAATGCGTGACGTGCTGACACGTCCTCACGAAGTGATGCTCGTCGTCGGAATGCGGGCAGCAGGCGCTCATGGCAGCACGTAGTCGAATGTGTATAGATGTTTCCCGCCGGTGATGTCGATCTTCATCGTACCGGTCAGTCCCGCGAGATCGCCGGTCCCGGAATCGGGAATCACGGTCACGACGAGCGTTCCCCTGCCGCGATCCATCAGGCCATTGTGCTGCAGCAGAAACGTTCCGCTGCGTCCATTCAACGTCCCGCTCACGCGTTCGATCGCGACGTAGCCCGCGGATCCCTCGACCGCCGTGCCGGCCATCAGCATCTCGCCTTTGCTCGTGGCGACGAGATCGCCGCTGAACTGCTTGTCGATCGACATGCGGCCCAGTGCGTCGGTTGTCGTTTCCTGGCGATTCAGTTTCACTTCGAAAGATCCGGCCGCGTGGAACATCGACGGCAATCGTACCGGCTTTCGCTTCTGCGCGAAGAGCCATGTCCAGAGCTCCGGCTCACGATACGCGCGATCCCACGCATTGTGTCCGACGCCCGCGTACTCGGTGTAATGCATATCCGGTGCACCCGCGGCGCGCAGGGCCTCGACCATGCGCCGCGACTCCTCGACCGGAATGGTCGTGTCGGCGTCGCCGTGGAAGATCCAGATCGGAAGATGACGCAGCGATCGCGCGACGAAACCGTACGGATCATTCGCATCGGTCACGAGCGGCGACTGCTGGACTGCGGTCGTCGTCGGATGAGGAAAGAGTCCGCCGCAGACGACGACCAGCGCGGCGAAGCGATCGGGATACGCGAGGGCGAGGTGATACGTGCCGTAGCCGCCCATCGAGAGACCGGTGACGTAGATCCGATCGCGATCGCCGTGGAACTCGACGATCGCCTCCTCGAGCGCGCGCATCGCCGCATCGGCGGGCTCGCCGAGCCATCGCGTTTCGGCCGGTGCCTGCGGGAAGACGACGATCGCCGGCACGCGCTCGGGATTCGCGCGGATCCCCTGCGCCGCGCCGATCTGCATCTGACGCACACCGTCGCTGCCGCGCTCCCCCGAGCCATGCAGCGCGAGGATCACCGGCCACGTGCGCGACGCGTCGTAGTTGCGCGGCACGTACACCGTGTACGGATATGTGTGCTCCTTGATCGTGACGGTGCGGTCCATGAAACCCGTTGCGCAGAGAACGAGAGCGGCGAGGAACATGATCGTCGACGGAGCGTACAGTAGACCGATCGTGAAGCGCATCCCGCTCTTCTGGCGATTCGTGCTCGCACTCGCCGCCGTGACGCTCGTCATCGCGATCCTCACGCCCCACAACCTCGGCCAGACCGACGCGCGCCGCACCGGCGCCGAGCGCGACATCCCCGCGCTGTTCAACGATCTCCCGCTGCCCGCGGATGCGAAACCTCACGGCCCGCAATCGCAGAACACGATCCAGCTGCGCCGGCGATTCGGCGTCGTCGTCGAGCAGGAATTCGAGCGCCCCGGCGCGTACGCATCGACCGACGCGCTCTATCAGCGCGAACTGCCGGCACTCGGATGGATCGAGTACGACCACTCCAGCGTGAACCGGCGCTACTGCAAAGCGCCGTACACGTTCGAGGTCGAACAGCGCGCGGTGTTCCCCGACTCACACCGCTTCGCCCTGCGGCTGACATATGACGATTCGCAGGGCGGGCGGTGGCAGTGCGCGGCGCGGTGAGCCTCTGGAGTGCGGCAGCCGCAGCTGCCGCTTTGCCGTGCGCGAGCCACAGCTCGCGCCGCATCGTCGTTTTGCTCATCAAAGCGCGAGCTGCGGCTCGCGCACGGCAAAGCGGCGACTGCGGTCGCCGCAGTCCAAACGAGGAATAGCCTCAGCCCTGGCGCGATTGGAGCGACACATGAGCAAACGCATCGCACTCACGTTCATCCTCATTCTCATGGCCGCGGTCGTGTTCGCCGCTGACAAGAGCGACGCCCAGCCGCAGCCGAAAGGCAAGCTGACGAAGGTCGAATCGAAAACCGTCTGCATGGTCAACGAGCAGGCCATGGGCAAGGATCAGATCGCGGTCACCGTCGACGGCAAGACCTATTACGGCTGCTGCGAGATGTGCAAGAAGACGCTCGCCGAAAACGCCGAGAAGCGCGTCGCCATCGACCCGATCAGCGGGAACAAGGTCGACAAGGCGACAGCCATCATCGCCGCGCAGGAAGACGGCCGCGTGTTCTACTTCGAGAACGAGGAGAACCTCACGAAGTACAACGCGAAGGCGGAGATCACCGTGACGAAGTAGGCGCTTTGGAGCGCAGCGCGCTCAGAACGTCATCTCCAGCGTGCCCTTCGGCAGGAGCTTCCGCCATCGCAGGGTGAGCTCGGCGAGGTCGACGCGGACTTCGTCGAACGTCTCGTCGCGGAGTTCGATGCCGAGGTCGTCGGCGAACTCGTGGGCCTTCAGGAGCTGGTTCTCGTCCGTCAGCCAGCCGAGCGTCGCGAGCGCTTCCGCGAGATACAGCTCGCGCTGATCGCGGCCGAAACCTTTGTACCTGTCCCGGCCGCCGATGCGCTTCGCTTCGTCATTGATCTTCTGCGGATCGACGCCGTCGTCGACGCGTCCCCAGAATCCGTGGCGCAGTCCGAACCGCGACTCGACGACGAGGTGCGCGAGGTCGTGCGGCACGCCGTCCCCGAACGTCGGAAACGACCACGACACCTCGGTGCCGTTCGAGCGCCGCACGTAAATGCGGTCGCGCTCGCCGGCGATGCGAACGAAGCGGATGGTCATCATTTCAACGCTATCCGAAACTCCGCCCCGCCCCCCTCGCGATTCCCCAGCGAGAAGGCGAAGCCGTGATTGCCGAGGATTTCCTGGACGATCACCAGGCCGAGGCCGCGGCCGTCGCGCTTCGTGGAGAAGAAGGGCGTGAAGAGCTCGGCGCGCGCGGAGTCGGCGATGCCGGGACCGCTGTCCGCGATCGCGAGCACGCCGTCGCGCAGCGTCGCGACGATCGCGCCGTCGCGGCCGACCGCTTCGATCGCGTTGCGAAAGACATTCAGCAGCACCTGCTCGAACTGGCTCTCGTCGACTTCGTATTCATCGCGATCGTCGAGACTCGTTTCGATCGTGATGCCGCGCTTCTGCGCCTCGGGACGGACGAGCGCCGCGACGAGCTCGACGATCTTCGCCACGCTCACGTGCGAACGCCGCGGCGGCGGGATGCGCACGACGTCCGCGAACTCGCCCATGAAGCGATTCAGCGCGTCCATCCGTGCGGAGGCGATCGACAGCGCGCTCGTGAAGTCGTTGCGATCGGCATCGCCGACCTGCGGCGCGTACGCGTTCAGCGACTCCAGCAGCGACCGCACGGCGCCGACGGAGTTGTTCACCTCGTGCGACATCATCCTTACCAGCTTCTCGTACGCCGCCTTCTCCGTCAGCCGCAGCTCCTCGGTCATCTCCTCGATCACGAAGAAGCTCTTCTCGAATCCGCGATCGCGAAACGCCGCGCGCTCGGCGCGCAACCGCCGCGATCCGCGATGCGTGAAGAGGCGCGACTCGCCGGGCGCGAGCGAAAAGAGATCGCTCTTCAGGTCCTCGTCCAGATAGCGCTGCGCCGCGGGATTCATCCGCTCGATCCCGCCCTCGAAGTCGCAGATCACGATGCCCGCCGGTGAGGCCTCGACGATTCTCTCGAGCAGCTGATGCTGTTCCTCGCCGGCGAGGCGCTCCTCACGCAGGCGATCGACCATCCGATTGAAGACGTCGATCAGCGTGTCCATCTCCGGCTGACCGACGGGCACGAACCGCGATGTGAAGTCGCGCTCTTCGATCAGCTCGCGTGCCGTGCGCGTGAGATCGAGCGGCACGAAGAGCGCGCGCACGTAATGGACGCTGAGGATGATCGAGAGCACGAACACGGCCTCGACCGCGAAGAGGATGTCGGGGTTTCTGATGAGAAGCCAGGCCGCGAGCGCGGCCAGCGCGAGGTGGAGCGCCGTGAGGTAGATGATGAGCTTTGTGCGGAGCGACATCGGAGAGTCTCAGAGTCTCACAGTCGCACAGTCTCACAGGGCAACGCCGCCTCTGTACGACTGCGAGACCGTGCGACTGTGCGGCTACTCGGATGCGATCCCATGCTTCTCCAGCCTGCGATAGAGCGCCGCGCGGCTCAGCCCGAGGGCTTCCGCCGCACGCGAGACGTTGCCGTCGTAGTGCTTCATGCACTTCTCGATCATGCGCCGCTCGATTTCGTCGAGGGTCATCGTGCCGGCGTCGGGAAGCGCGTCGTCGGGACGTTTTTCGCCGGCGTCGCGCAGGGCAAAGAAGTCGTCGACGTCGAGGGCGCATCCCTGAGGGCTGCCGCGCAGCAGCACCGCCCGCTCGATCGTCTGCCGCAATTGCCGAATATTGCCGGGCCACGTCTGCGTGCGCAGCCAGTCCATCGCTCGCACCGTGATCGCGCCGACGTCCGCGCGATAGGCCTCGTTCGCGAGGCGGAGGAAATGATTGGCGAGGGTCGCGACGTCGCCGCGCCGCTCGCGCAGCGGCGGGAGATGGATGTTGATCAGGTTCAAACGGTAGAGCAGGTCCTCGCGAAACTCGCCGCGCTGCACCATCTCGTGCAGCGGGCGATTCGTCGCCGAGATCACGCGCACGTCGACGCTGCGGGTGCGACTCGAGCCGAGCACTTCGTACGTGCGGTCCTGCAGCACGCGCAGCAGTTTCACCTGCGACGCCGGATCGAGCTCGCCGATCTCGTCGAGAAAGATCGTCCCGCCGTCCGCGGTCTCGAATCGCCCGCGGCGATCCTGCCGCGCGTCGGTGAACGCGCCGCGCACGTGGCCGAACATCTCGCTTTCGAAAAGCGTCGATGAGATGCCGCCGAGGTTGACCTTCACGAAGGGAGAGGCACGGCGGCGCGAGTTGCGATGCAGCGCTTCCGCGACGAGCTCTTTGCCCGTTCCACTTTCGCCGGTGATGAGCACCGACGCGTCGGTCGGCGCGACGCGCCCGATCAGATCGAGCATGCGCAGGATCTTCGGATCGCTGCCGATGATGTTCGAGAAGTCGTAGCGCTCGTCGAGGTCCGCGCGATCGAGCGCGTCCTTTTCGCCGGATCGCGCCTCGACGAGCTTCAGCGCGGTCTCGATCGACTGCAGCACGCTCGCGTTCGACCATGGCTTGGTCACGAAATCGGCGGCTCCGCGCTTCATCCCTTCGACCGCCAGCGCGATCGATCCCCACGCCGTCATCAGGATCACCGGCAGCGACGGATTCTCGTTGCGGATGCGCTCCAGCAGATCGAGGCCTTCCTCGCCGGTCGTCTGCCGTCCGAAGTTCATGTCCTGCAGAACGAGCGAAGGGCGCTCGGCCCGGATGAGCTCGAGCGCCTCCTGAGGCGCGTTCGCCGACGACGCGCGATACCCGTTCTGCTTGAGCAGCAGCGCGAGCGAAGCGCAGATCGAGGCGTCGTCGTCGACGATGAGAATCATGGCTTACGCGATGGCGGATTGCTGATGGCAGATGGCGGAAAGCGCTAGTTTGTCACTGCCATCCGCCATCTGCGATCCGCCATCATTCATACCGTAGCGCATCCGCCGGCGTGAGTCTCGACGCAAGCCAGCTCGGATAGAGACCGCAGGTGACCGTGATCGCGTAGATCGCGAGCAGCGAGGCGATGAACGCGGCCGTGTAGACCGCCGGCGGCACGATCGTGAAGATGCCGAGCAGCGGGAACTGCCACACCACGATCACGCCGACGATCAGCGCGAGCGTCGTCAGGAGAATCACCTCCAGCAGGATCTGCGTGTGCACGCCGCCGCCGCTCGCGCCCATCGCGCGGCGCAGGCCGATCTCACGCGTGCGGCGCGTGACGCTCTGCCAGAGGATGCCCGTCAATCCGAGAGCGACCATGGAGATGAGGAAGAGCGCGATGACGCCGCCGGCGATCACCGGCGCGGCCATGAAGCGATGCGCGAAGCCGCGGGCCTGTTCCATGCGCGTCAGTTGCATCGAGATCGCGGGCGCAGTGGCTTCGAGCCGCTTCATCAGCCGCGCCTCGAACGCCGCGCCGGTGCCGGGCCGCACGCGAATCATCAGATGGCTTCCCATGCGACCCACCGGGCGAACGAGCGAGTAGCGACTGAAGACCATGTTGTGCGGCCCCGACATCTCGCCGTCCTTGCGATACGACGGAACCACGCCGACCACCTGCATCGGCCGGTCGCCGTCGGGATCGAACTTCTGCCCGACCGGATCACTCTCGCCGTAAAGCGCGCGCGCGGTCCTCTCGTCGACGACCACCGCCTGATAGTTCGCGGCATCGTCGTCGGCATTGAACCAGCGGCCGCGAATCGGTTTGATGCGCATCACGTCCGCGAAGCCGTCCGTCACGTCATCGAACATGAGCCGGACATCTTTTCCCTGGATGCGCCACACGCCTTCCGAGGTCGAGAACTGATACGGCGGCGTGTTCGATCCCCCCACCGACTCCACTTCCGGAAACGTCTTCGCCTCGGCCACGAGTCGCCGCAGCGTGTCCCGCAGCTGCGGGTTGTCGGCCGACCCCGCGTCGACGTCGAAGCCCATCTGCACGTCCCACACGTCGTGATAGTCGTAGCCGAGCGGGAGACGCCAGTACGACCAGAACGTGATCACCGCCGCGAGCACCGCGAACACGACGATGAACGAGAGAAAGATTTCCGTGATGATCAGCGCGTTCGCGCGCTTGCGGTTCCACACGAGCTTCAGCAGATGACGAATCACGCGACACCTCCACGCAGGGCATTCACGGGATGCATCCGCGACATCCGCCACGCCGGCCAGACGCCGGAGATCACGCCGAAGATCGCGGCGATGAGCATCCCCCAGAGAAAGATTCGGAAGTTGATGTCGAAGCTCGCGTGCGGAATCCATCCCGAGCCGTTGAGCGCCGCGATCGCGGCGACGGAGAGCAGGAAGCCGATGAAGCCGCCGATCACGGTCAGAACGATGTTCTCGACGATGAACTGACCGACGAGCGATCGCGACGACGCACCGAACGCCTTCCGCACTCCGATCTCCGAGGCGCGCTCCATGATCCGGCTGAGATTGATGCTGATGAGATTCATCGTCGGCAACGTGATGAAGAGCAGCGCCATGACGAGGAAGACCGTCCGCACCACGTTCGACGCCTTGCGATCGAACTGATTGTTCGTCATCACGCGGGCGACGCCTTCGAACGGCGTGTCGAGTCCGGCCACGAGCTGGTTGAACTCCCTTGGATCGTCGAACTTGAAGTGGCTGATGCGCTCCGCGAATGCGGAGCGAAGTCCGTCGAAGTCGGAGCGGCTGTGCGCGAGCACGATGCCGTTGAACGAGCCGGTATTCGCCCGGCGGAAGTTGTCGATCTTCGTCGTGTGCGTCGGCACCCAGATCTCGGAGAAGCCGGCGTAACGCGTGATCGGCACGCCGCGCACGACGCCGACCACACGGAACCGCATCCCGTCGGCCTCGAACGTGCGGCCCAGTGCCGCGTTGCGGCCGAAGAGGCGCGTGCGCAGCTCATCGCTGATCACGGCGACGAAGCGGCCCGCGTCGTCGTCGGCCTGCGAGTACGGACCGCCTTCGACGAAATCGAAATCGAGGATCTGCCAGTACGCGCCGTCCGCGCGCTTGATGTACGTCTCGATCCTGCGGCCCTCGTGATAGAGCACCGTGCCCGAGATCGTCGAGAAGATCGACATGTTCTCCGCACCCGGCAATCCGCGCAGGTTCTTGTCGAGAAAGCCGTAGCCCGGAGGCCCGGTGTGCGAGCCCTGATCGCTGCGCAGGCTGATCACGTAAACGCCGAGGACGCGGTCGAAACGGGACTGCGGCTTGCGCGGCGCGAAGAGGTTGTCGCCGATCGCCGTCGCCACCATCAGCACGACCAGCGTGAGACTGATGCCGAACAGCGAGATGAACGTGAAGAACTTGCGGCGTGCAAGAACCTTGAGGGCGAGTTTGATGTAGTTGTTGATCATGGTGTTGGTCCGTTGGTCGGTTGGTCCGTTGGTCGGTTGGTGCACGCCGGTCTACGGACCAACGGACCAACGGACTCACGGACAACGGCCTACGCCACCTGCCTCCCGTCGAACAGCCGGACGATTCGATCCGTGCGCCGCGCGAAGCGGTCGTCGTGCGTGACCATCACGATCGTCGTGCCGTCGGTTTTGTTGAGGTCGTGGAGGATGTCCATGATCTCGTCGCCCATCGCGGAATCGAGGTTGCCCGTCGGCTCGTCGGCGAGGAGGATGCGCGGGCGGCCGACGATGGCGCGGGCGATGGCGACGCGCTGCTGCTGGCCGCCGGAGAGCTGCGTCGGGAAGTGCCCGACGCGCGAGCTCAGGCCGACGCGATCGAGCGCGTCCTTCGCGAGCTTGCGGCGCTCGCTGCCGGACATCTTGCGATACAGCAGCGGGATCTCGACGTTGTCGACGACCTTCAGATCGGGCACGAGGTGGAAGCTCTGGAACACGAAGCCGAGCTTCTCGTTGCGGAACTTCGCGAGATGCTTGTCGCCCCACTTCGCGACTTTCTCCTTGTCGAGCTGCAACTCGCCGCTCGACGGCGCATCGAGCAGTCCGATGAGATTCAGCAGCGTGCTCTTGCCGCAGCCCGACGGTCCCATCACCGAGACGAACTCTCCGGACGGGACGTCGAGATTGATGTTCTGCAGCGCCAGCGTCTCGACACGCTCGGTGCGGTAAACCTTGTCGACGTTTTCGAGTCGGATCATCGTCTTCTCCTCATTTCACGCGCAGCGTCTTCACGCCCGCGTAATCGTTCATGTTGGAAATCACCACTTCGTCGCCTTCGACGAGTCCTTCGACGATCTCGATGCGATCGTCGCCGGCGAGGCCGAAACGCACCGGAACGTGCACCGCGTTGTCGCCGCGGATCACGAACGCGTGATCGGCGTCGGTCTGATTGAGCGAGCCGCGCTGCGCTGAGAGCACGCCGCGGCGCACCGCGGTCACGACGTAGACGTCGACGCGCAGGTTGTTGCGCAGCGCGCGATGCGCGGGCTGATCGAGATCGACGTAAAGACGCACGACGCCGTTCTCGATGCGCGGATCGATCGACGCGACCGTGCCGGACAAACGCGAGCCGTCGTCGAGCTTCGCGTACGCGCGCTGTCCCGCGGCGAGAGCCGCCGCGTGGACGTCCGAGATCGTCGCGACGACACGAAACGACGAGAGGTCCGCGATCCGCGCCAGCACGTCGCCTCGCCGAATCGTCGCGCCTTCCTCTGAAACGACGTACGTCAGCACGCCGTCGCGATCGGCGCGCAACATCGCGAGGTCGAGCTGACGGCGCGACTCGGTGCGCTCGCTGCGCACGGTGCGCAGTTCGGTCTCGCTCGCCTGCAGGTCCGCGGCGCGCGAACGGCTCGCCCGCACGAGCGCTTCCTGGAGCTGGCGAATCTCGATGTCGCTCTTCTTCGCCGCCGCCTGCGCCGCGCGCGCTTCCTGCTCCGCGACGAGACCCGCCGACTGCAGCTTCGTTTTCTGATCGGCGGTGTAGTGGAGGATCTCCGCGTCGAGCTTCCGCTGCTCGAGCTGCGCCTGCAGCGAGGCCATCGATTCCTCGAGCGTGAGACGCAGCTTCGCGTCCTCGCTTTCCTTCTGCGCGACGCGCTGATCGAGGCGCTCGACCTCGAGGCGCGTCGCGGCGGTGTCGAGCGTGAGGATCTCGTCGCCGGCGCGCACGCGATCGCCCGCGCGGCGGCCGATGCGCGTGACGCGCGCCTCGACGGGACTCGACACGACCTGCTCGACGAGCGGCACGACCGTGCCCGCCGCGGACAGCGTCGCCTCGACGGTGCCGCGCTCGACGCGCGACGTGCGCAGATCGCGGCGCCTGATCGAGGGCCGCAGCCACTCGATCGTCGCCGCGAAAAAGAACGCGACCGCCGCGACGGCGATCACGGCGGTCACGACGCGCCGCACGACCCGCCGCCGCCGAACTTCAGGTGCAATCTCACGATCCATGACCGTCCGCTAAGGCGAACGGGGTGCCATGCGTTCAGTACGTGTTTTCAATGAGTTAGGTCATGAACGGTGTACGCATTCGAACGCGACTGTCCGCTTCCGAACACCTATGGAGTGCGGCAGCCGCAGCTGCCGCTTTGCCTTGCCGCGACCGCAGTCGCGGCAGCTGCGGCTGCCGCAGGGCAAAGCGGCGACTGCGGTCGCCGCAGTCCAAATCCCCGAAGGATTTCCCGCGAACGCCCCGTCCAACGCGGCATGAGAACGACCATCCTGCTGCTGCTCCTCGCCACGCCCGTCGTCGCACAGGCACAAGTCAACACGTTGACCTTCTTCGCGACCGGCCAGCACAACGGCGGCGACACGCCGTTCGCGGGCGATCCCGGCGAGTCTCTGAAGGTGCACTTCGAGAACGGCCGCGGCTTCGGCGCGAGCTACACGCGCGCGATCCGCGACCGCTGGTCGATCGAAGCGGCGGTCTTCCGCACCAGTTCCGACGTTCGCATCGTGGAGCGCACGGCGGGGTCGTTCGACGCCGGCGAGCTCGATCTCACGTCGCTCATCGGGATGATTCGCGCGCACACGCATCGCGACGGACCGTTCGACGTGTGGGCCGGCGCCGGCGTCGCGCACGTGATCGCGAGCGATGTCTCCGACGTGCCGGTCGACAACGAGTCCACGCTCGCGATCGGCGCCGGCGTGTCGTGGGATTTCTCGCCGCGCGCCGGCATCACCCTCGATGCGCGCTATCTTCCTCTCACGCTGACCGGACAGACCGACAACGGCGACGTCGAAGCGGACATCAATCCGCTACTCGTCTCGATCGGCCTGCGCTTCCGCTTCTGAGAAAACAGCGATGGCCACCGAACATCCCGATCGATTCCTCGTCGCCCGCCTCCTCGGCGGCGACGAGGGCGCGTTCGCCGAATTCTTCGACGCCAGCTTCGGTCCGCTGTTCCGTTTCGCGCTGCCGCGCGTCGGCGGCGATGCCGGGGCGGCCGAGGATGTCGTGCAGACGACGCTCGTGCGGGCGGTGCGGAAGCTGGCGACGTATCGCGGCGAGGCCGCTCTTCTCACCTGGCTCACCACCATCTGCCGCCACGAGATCGCGGACTTTTACGAATCGCAACGAAGGATGCCGCCCGTGATCGACCTCTCCGACGACCTGCCCGAGATCCGCGCCGCGCTCGAATCGATCGGCGCGGAGAACGCGGAGCAGCGCCGGGAAGCCGGCCGCATCGTCCAGGTCGTGCTCGACCGCCTGCCGCATCGCTACGGCGATGCGCTGGAATGGAAATACATCGACGGACTCTCCGTCGCCGAGATCGCCGAGCGGCTCGGCATCGCCGTCAAGGCCGCCGAGTCCGTGCTCACCCGCGCGCGCGCCGCGTTTCGCGACGCATTCCGCATCGCCTGGGGCGGGAGTTACCAGTCATGAACGATGAAATGAACGACGATTCCGTGGCGACGCTCATCCGCGCCGCCGGCAAACGCCCGCAGCCGTCGGCGGAGCTCATGGAGCGCGTGCGCGCGAGCGTGCACGATGAATGGCGCGAGGTCGTGAGCCGCCGCCGGCGGACGCGCTGGACGCTTGCCGCCGCTGCGGCGATCGTGCTGCTCGCGATCGCAATCGGCACGCTGGTCCCGCGCGATTCGCAACTGGCCGTCATCGCGACGACAGCCGAGCCGCGCTCGATCGAGTGGACCGGCAACACGCTTCGCGTCGGCCGCGACAGCCGCGTCGTGCTCGTCTCCGACGTCGTCGCGCGACTCGAGCGCGGCACGCTCTACGTTTCGCGCACGAATGGCCCGCGCGTCACGATCCGCACGCCGTTCGGCGACGTGCATGACATCGGCACCATGTTCGCGCTCGACCTCGCGAACGATCGCCTCGAGGTGCGCGTCGACGAAGGCATCGTGACGCTGCGCAACGCATCCGCGTACGCGGGCGACGTACTCGTCGCAACGCGCGACCGCATCGAGAAGTCGATGCGCCTCGAAGGACTGCGCCTCGATGACGTGCTCCAGCGCATCGCCCGCGAGAAGCACCTCACTCTCGACTGGCACGCGCCGTCTGCAGCGCGCGCCGTCCGACTGCACGGCGACACGCTGCTGACGATCGACGAAGCGCTCGATGCGGCGACAGCGGCGGCAAGCGTGCGCACCCATGTCGAGGACGGTCGTCTCGTCGTCGAGGAGCGACGATGAAGAAGGCGATCGCCGTCTTCTTCATCCTCATCGCCACCGCTGCGCACGCAACGACCTACGCCGGCCGCCCGCTCGTCGCGGCACTGCGCGATCTGCAGTCGCGCGGGTTGAAGCTGATCTACAGCGACGATGTGGTGCGTCCCGACATGATGGTGTCGCGCGAGCCGCGCGAAACGCAGCCGCGCCGCATCCTCGACGAACTGCTGCGCGAGCACGACCTGCGCGTCGAGCCCGGACCGCGCGACACGCTGCTCATCGTCCGCGCCGTGCCCGCAGCGACGTCCGTCGCGACGGTCGCGAAACGCGAGACGCCACACATGCCGGTCGCGCTTGCGGAGATCGTCGTGACGCCGAGCCGATTCACGATGCTGACCGATGCGCCGGCAGGCGGCACGTTCCTCGATCGAGAGGACGTTCGCCGCCTGCCTCATCTCGCCGACGACGTTTACCGGGCCGTGGGCCGCCTGCCCGGCGCCGCGACGACCGACGTCAGCGCGCGCTTTCACCTGCGCGGCGGCGTGCAGGACGAGGTCCTCGTGCTCGTCGACGGCGCCGAGATCCACGACCCGTTTCATGTCAAGGATCTCTACCGGGCGTTCAGCACGATCGATGCGGAGGCGGTCGGCTCGGTCGACATCCTGAGCGGCGGCTATCCGGTCGAGTACGGCGGCCGCATGAGCGGCGTCGTCGACATCGCCACCCTCGCGCCGCAGGAAACGCGGACCGAGGCGGGAATCGGACTGCTGAACACGCGGGTGCTTTCGCAGGGAACGTTCGGCCAGGGCCGCGGAGCGTGGCTGCTCTCCGCGCGGCGCGGCTATCTGCGCGAGGTCCTGCAGCTCATCGACAGCAGCAACCAGCTCGATCCCCGTTACTACGATCTCCTCGGCAAGGTGCAGTGGATGCTCGGCACGCGCGGCGTCGCATCGGCTCACGTGCTCGCTGCGCGCGATCGGCTGCATTTCCGCGAGGACACCGGCCATGCCCAATCGAATCACGCCGACGAGTACTTCTGGATCAACCTCCGCGGGTCCGTTTTTCCGCGGCTTTTCGCGCAAAGCGTGCTTTCGCTGGGGACGCTCTCGAAGGATCGGACGGGCGCGTACGACGAGTTCGGCAGTCAGCGCGGCATGCTCGACGAGCGGCGCAGCACGCGCATCGTTTCATGGAAGAACGACCTCACGTTCGATGTCACGCCGCGCGACTCGCTGCGCTTCGGCGCGACCGCGACGTCGACGCGCGCGCGGTACGATTACGAAGGCTCGGCGCGCGTGACGCGCTCGTGGTTCGAGCTCGGCGCGCCGCCGCGCGACGCCATCCGCTCCGCGCATCTGCGGCCGGACGGCCGCGAGCTGTCCGCGTACGTCGCGGATCGCGTGCGCCTCTCCGATCGGCTCGTCGTCGAGGCCGGCGTTCGCGCGCAATCCGAGTCCTGGACGCCGGATGGCGTGCATCTCGACCCGCGCGTCCACGTCGCGTGGGCTCCCGGCGCGTCTACAGCCGTGAGAGTCGCCTGGGCCGTCGTGCACCAGCCGCAGCGCATCGACGAGCTGCAGGTCGAGGACGGCGTCACGGCCTTCGACGAGGCCCAGGAGTCGGTGCATCGCGTGATCGGCATCGAGCATCACTTCGCGCGCGGCGTCGACACGCGGCTCGAGGTCTACGACAAGTCGATCCGGCACGTCCTGCCGAGATTCGAGAATGTGTACGACAACCTCGTGCTCTTTCCCGAGTTTCGTCCCGATCGCATGCGCATCGCGCCGTCGCGCAGCCATGCGCGCGGCGCGGAGCTGCTCGTGCGCAGCGATGCGTCGCGGCCGCTCAGCGCGTGGTTCAGCTACTCGCTCGCGAACGTGACGGACGAGATCGACGGCCGCGACGTGGCTCGGGCGTGGGATCAGCGCCACGCGGCGACGTTCACCCTGAACTATCACCGCGGCGCCGCGTGGAACTTCAACGTCGCCGGCACGTGGCACACCGGCTGGCCGACGACGCCGATTCTCGCCCATCTCAGCAACGGCAGCATCGTCAGCACGCTCGGCCCGCGATCGGCCGCGCGCCTCCCCGCCTACCGCCGCGTCGATCTCCGCGCCACGCGCTCGTTCCGCCACATCGATCTGTTTCTCGAGCTGTTCAACGTCCTCAATCAATCGAACGTGACCCGCGTCGAGTCGTTCAACTTCGACGTCGACCGAAACGGCAACGTCAACCCGCACCCCGTCACCGAGTCCGCGATCGGCGTGATCCCGAGCTTCGGCGTGACGTGGCGGTTCTAGATATGGAGTGCGGCAGCCGCAGCTGCCGCTTTGCCTTGCCGCGACCGCAGTCGCGGCAGCTGCGGCTGCCGCAGGGAAAGCGGCGA
>Ga0075425_100001927_pt1 | contig 20452 bp, 15 predicted proteins | sample SoiMethybrSBSTD4_FD_75300 | JGI IMG/M metagenome (GOLD analysis project Ga0075425, IMG submission 75300) | Bulk soil microbial communities from a Populus tree surrounding site in Tennessee, USA - Soil MetaG P. TD hybrid SBSTD4 | ecosystem: Environmental > Terrestrial > Soil > Tree plantation... | reverse complement strand
GTCCAGCACATCAACAACGACGTCACGCTCGGCTGGCTCGTCCGCGGCATGCACCGCTGGGGCGCGAGCGTCTTCATCATCCTGATCTTCTTCCACATGGCGCGCGTCTTCCTGTTCGGCGCCTACAAATATCCGCGCGAGCTGAATTGGATCGTCGGCGTGCTGATCTTGCCGCTCGCGCTGCTCGAGGGCTTCTCTGGCTATCTGCTCCCTTACGACCAGACCGCCTACTGGGCGACCGTCGTCGGCATCAACATCAACGGTACGGCCCCGTTCCTCGGGCCGTACCTGGCGAGCTTCTTACGCAGCGGTGCGGAGATCGGGCCCGACACGATCAGTCGCTTCTACTCGATCCACATGCTGCTGCTTCCAGGCGCGATCCTCGGCCTGATCGGGCTGCACCTCTACCTCGTCGTGCGCCTCGGAGTCTCCTCGCCGCCCTGGTCCAGCGAGGCGGCGGGACGTGAGCGTGCGGAACCGCCGCCGGTCCCCGGGAGCGGGCTCGTCAACCCGGCGCCGCGAGCGGCGACAAAGAGGCCCGACTGATGGCTTCCCGCCGAGTCGAAGAAAACCGGGTCGCGTTCCAGCGCTACAAGGAGGATGTCAAGCGCGACGGGAAGCCCTTCTACCCCTACGCGATGTTCCACGACACGGTGATGAGCCTCGTCGTCGTCTCCGTGATCGTCGGCCTTGCCTTCATCTGGCACTACACCAACCTGCTCGGCCCGACGCTGGCGGCGAAGGCGGACCCGGGCACCACCAGTTTCGTCCCGCGTCCGGATTGGTACTTCTACTTCCTCTTCTACCTGCTCCGGATCTTCAAGTGGCCGAACTCGGTCGTCCTCGGGACGGTCGGGATTCCGACGATCCTGCTGATCCTCGCCCTGGCGATCCCGTTCATCGACGTCCGGCGTGAGCGGCGGTTGCTTCGGCGTCCGATCGCTATCGTCGGGGCTGTCCTGGTCGCGCTCTCGATGGGCGTCCTCACCTACAAAGGGGCGACCGCGAAGGAAGCGCTCGGCGCGGAGCTCCTGGCCGACGTTCCGCACTGGGTGAAGACCGAAAAGCTTCCGCCACAGGCCGTTCCGGGCGCCAAGCTCTTTGCGACCTCAGGCTGTCTCAACTGCCATACCTACAACGGCGTCGGCGGCGCCTTGCTCGGAGCGCCCAACCTGACCGCCGAGGGCGCCAAGAACAAGGGCATCACCTTCCAGATAGCGCATCTCAAGTGCCCAAGCTGCGTCAACAAGGGGTCGCCGATGCCGTCATTCGCCGATTTCGGCGACGCAAACCTGCGCAAGCTCGCGATTTTCCTCGAAGCCTCGAAGGGGACAAAATAGAGCCTTGCGCGTCTTCCTCGGCATAACCGGCGCCTCGGGCGCCCCCTACGCGGCACGCCTCGTTCAGGCGCTCGCCGCGGCGGACTGCGAGGTAGGCCTCTGCATCTCGCGCGCAGGTTACGAAGTGCTCGCGACGGAGCTCTACAGTGACCTCTCGCTACCGCAGGACGAAATCGCGCAGCGGCTGACCGGCGGCGCCGACGGCATCACCGTCTACGGCGAGCGCGACTGGAACTCCCCGTACGCAAGCGGCTCCGCCAAGGTCGACGCCTACGTGATCTGCCCCTGCTCGATGGGGACGCTCGGGACGATCGCCTCAGGCGCGATGTCCAACCTGATCCACCGCGCCGCCTCCGTCGCGCTGAAGGAAGAGCGCCGTCTGATCGTCTGCCCGCGCGAGACGCCGCTGTCGCACATCCACCTGCGGAACATGCTCGAGCTCAAGCAAGCCGGCGCGACGATTCTCTTCCTGGCACCCGGCTTCTACCACGGGGCAGAGACCGTGGACCAGCTCGTTGACTTCGTCGTCTCGCGCTGCCTCGATCAGCTGGGCATCGAGCATGAGACGGCCCGCTGGGGCCAGGACTGAGATGAGCGTCGAGACCGGAAAGCTCGAGCCGGACGCCGTTCGGACGATGTTCGACCGGATCGCTCCGGTCTACGACTTCATGAACCGCGCGATGACCGCGGGGCTCGACCGGCGCTGGCGGGCTGAGACGGCGCGCGCTGTCGTCTCGCCGGGCGATCGAGTGCTCGACTCCTGCTGCGGGACCGGCGACCTCGCGATCGCGGCCCGGCGTGCGGGTGGCCGAGTTACCGGCCTCGACTTCTCCGAGCGGATGCTGGAGCGCGCGCAGGCGAAGTCCCGCGAGGTCGAGTGGATCCGCGGCGACGCGCTGGCGCTGCCCTTCGAGGACGGCTCCTTCGACGCCGCGACGGTGGGCTTCGGTGTGCGTAACCTCGAGGATCTGGAGGGCGGCTTGCGCGAGCTGCGGCGCGTGCTCCGCTCGGGCGGGCGAGTCGGCATCCTCGAGATCACGCAGCCACGGGGTCTCTTGAGGCCCTTCTACAAGCTCTGGTTCGACGGTCTCGTTCCCCTCGCAGGGAAACTGCTTCCAGGCGGTTCCGCGTACACGTATCTGCCGGCCAGCGTCCGCCGGTTTCCCGGAGCGAAGGAGCTCGCCGAGCTGATGCAGACCGCGGGATTCGAGCAGGTGCGCTATCGCCGTTTCGGCGGTGGCATCGTCGCGCTGCACACCGGGGTTGCAACATGAGCGGGGTTGCGACATGAGCGCGCTGACGACGATCCACGAGATGGATGGCCTCGACGAGTACCTGGAGGAGATCGAGCAGCGCTTGCTCGGGGCGGTCAGTTGCCATCCTGGGCTCGCCGCGACGGTCGGCGCAGAGGCGCTCGCCGCCGGCGGCAAGCGGCTGCGGCCGCTGCTCGTCTTCCTCGCCGCACCGGCCGATCGAGAGCCGCCGTACGTGGCCGGGGTAGCCGTCGAACTGGTGCACATGGCGACGCTCGTCCACGACGATCTGATCGACCGTGCGGGTTACCGCCGCGGCCGGGCCTCCGCGTGGACCCGCTTCGGGCCGGATGCTGCCCGGGCAGCAGGCGACTATCTGTTCGCGCGGGCGTTCGCGGAGCTGGCGGCGACCGGAAACAGCCGGGCCGTCTCGACCCTGGCGTCGGCGTCCCTGTCGCTTGCGCGCGGCGAGGCGCTCCAGCGCGCTCAGACGCACGACCCGGAGACCTCCGTGGAGAGCTACCTCGAGCGCTGCGCGCTGAAGACCGGCAAGCTCTTCGAGGCCGCCTGCCTGCTCGGTGCGGGCGCCACCAGAGAGGAGGCCCTCGACCTGGCCGAATTCGGACTCGCGCTCGGAATTGCCTTCCAGATCGCCGACGACATCCTGGACTGCACCGGTGACACGATCGACACAGGCAAGATCGCCGGCACCGACCTTCGAGAGGGAACGCCGACGCTGCCGCTGCTCCTCGCTGCGCGGGAAGACGACGTCGTCCACGAGGCGCTTGCGGGCGGCTCGCTCGACGGGGCGCTCGTTCGCGTCGCGTCCACCGGCGCGCTCGACCGGTCGCGCGCGGTCGCGCTCGAATATGCGGAGCGCGCCCGAAGCTCCCTGAACGGCGAGGTGCACAGCGACGAGCTCGAGGCGATGACCTACGCCGTGGTCGAGAGGAACATGTGATCCGGCTCGGGCGGATCGGTTACGTGAATATGGCGCCGGTCTTCTACCGGCTCGACGCTGAGGTCGAAGAGCTCGTCGGGGTCCCGACCGACCTCAATCGCGCGCTGCTCGCCGGCGAGTGCGATCTGGCGCCGATCTCGTCGATCGAGTACGCCCGCAATGCCGACCGGCTCCGGATCCTGCCGCGTTTGTGCGTCGGCTCTGAAGGCGCTGTCGACTCGATCCAGCTCGTCTCCCGAACGCCGCTCGAGCACATCCGCTCGGTTGCGGTCACACCGGAGAGCGCAACCTCGGTCGTCCTGACGAAGGTGTTGCTGCCCGAAGCCGACCACGTCCCGCTGGGCGAGGAGGCCGAAGCGACCCTGCTGATCGGCGACGCGGCGCTCAAGTCCGCGTTCGAAGATCCGACCCCGCACCACGATCTCGGCCGCCTGTGGCTCGAGCGAACCGGGCTTCCGATGGTCTTCGCGGTCTGGGCGGCGCCCGACGACGCCCCGCCCGGCCTGGCCGAGCTGGAGGAGGCGCTCGTCGCCTCGGTCCGGCACGCCCGCGCCGAGCCCGAGCGCCTCGCTCACGAGTCGAGCGAGCGTTACGGGTATCCGGCAGGCTTCCTCGCGCGGTACTTCGAGAAGCTCCGCTACTCGTTCGGGCCGCGTGAGCGTGCCGGGCTCTTGACGTTCCTGGAGTTGGCCCGCGACGTCGGCGAGCTCGACGAGGTGCCGGAGCTGCGCTTCGTGAAGGCACCAGCGATCGTCTAGGCAAATCAGACCGCTCGGCGGCTGTTAGAGCGCAGGATTGCGGGTTAGGCTCTTCGAGATGATCGCCTGCCCGAGTTGCGGCGCTGAAAATCCTGCTGGGAAGAAGTTTTGCGGCGACTGCGGCAGCCCGCTCGCCGTGATTTGCTCCTCCTGCGGAGGCTCGAACGCGCCCGGCAAGCGGTTCTGCGGCGACTGTGGAGCGCCGTTGGCGGGAGCTGGACCTGCGGCAGCTGCGCCTCCAGACCCAGCCGCGGCGCCAACGGCCGAGCGACGCTTGGTGTCAGTGCTGTTCGCCGACCTGGTCGGATTCACGACCTGGTCGGAGTCGCGCGACGCCGAGGAAACCCGCGACCTGCTCTCGCGGTACTTCGAGCTCGCGAGAACGCTGATCGGCCGCTATGGCGGAACGGTCGAGAAGTTCATCGGCGACGCGGTCATGGCCGTGTGGGGAACGCCGATTGCGACGGAGAGCGACGCTGAAAGGGCCGTGCGGGCGGCGCTGGAGCTCGTCGCCTCGGTGCCGGAACTGGACCAGCGCCTAGCGGCGCGGGCGGGCGTGATGACCGGCGAGGCCGCGGTCACGATTGGCGCGGAAGGCGAGGGAATGGTCGCGGGCGATCTCGTCAATACGGCTTCGCGGATTCAATCCGAGGCGGACCCCGGGACCGTGTTGGTCGGCGAGGTGACCCGTCGAGCGAGCGAGCAGGCGATCGTCTACGAGACGGCCGGCGACCACGAGCTGAAAGGCAAAGCGGAGCCGGCGACGCTGTGGCGGGCCCTGCGCGTCGTCTCTGGCGTGGGTGGACAGTTGAAGTCGGCCGGCCTGGAGGCGCCGTTTGTCGGCCGCGAGCGGGAGTTCAAGCTGATCAAGGAGCTTTTCTTCGACTATGCGGCCGAGCGGAAGGCGCACCTGGTCTCGGTGACCGGAATCGCCGGCATCGGCAAGTCGAGGCTCGCCTGGGAGTTCTACAAGTACTTCGACGGGATCGTCGAGCAGGTGTACTGGCAACGAGGCCGGTGTCTCGCCTATGGAGAGGGCGTCGCCTACTGGGCACTCGCGGACATGGTCAGGATGCGTTGCGGGATCTCCGAGGACGAGCAACCCGGCTCGGCACGGCCCAAGCTTCGCGCCACGTTGGAGGAGCACCTCCTCGACCCAGAGGAGCGCGCCTTTGTCGAGCCGCGGCTGGCGCATCTGCTCGGCCTGGATGAGGCAGCTGCGGGCGACAGGCAAGACCTGTTCGCGGCCTGGCGCTTGTTCTTCGAGCGTCTGGCCGACGTCTATCCGACCGTGCTCGCGTTCGAGGACATGCAGTGGGCGGATACGAGCCTGCTCGACTTCGTCGAGTACTTGCTCGAGTGGTCACGCGATTACCCGCTCTATGTGATCACCCTTGCCCGTCCTGAGCTGCAGGAGCGGCGGCCCGGTTGGGGCGCCGGCCAACGGAACTTCACCTCCCTCTTTCTGGAGCCGCTTTCGCAGGACGCGATGGAGGAGTTGCTCGAGGGGCTTGTGCCCGGGCTGCCGGGGCGGCTACGCGAGCAGATCCTGGCCCGTGCAGAAGGGGTGCCGCTGTACGCGGTCGAGACCGTGCGGATGTTGATCGATCGGGGCCTGCTCGTTCAAGACGGGGCTGTTTACACCCCAAAGGGAGAGATCGAGACGCTCGAGGTTCCGGAAACGCTGCACGCGCTCATCGCGGCTCGCCTGGACGGGCTTTCGGGAGATGAACGGCGGCTGCTCCAGGATGGCGCAGTGCTCGGCAAAACCTTCACCCGGGAGGCGCTCACTGCTCTCGCCGGCACAACCGGCGACGACCTCGAGCCGCTGCTCTCGGGGCTGGTGCGCAAGGAGGTGCTGGGCGTGCAGTCGGATCCGCGCTCGCCCGAGCGCGGTCAGTACGGCTTCCTGCAGGACCTCGTTCGTCATGTCGCCTACGAGACGCTCTCCAAGCGGGAGCGCAAGACGCGCCACCTTGCCGCAGCCGAGCACTTGGCCGGCATTTTCTCTGAGCTCGACGAGGTCGCCGAGGTACTCGCCTCCCACTACCTGGCCGCATTCGAGGCCGCGCCGGAAGCGGACGATGCGCAGGCAATCCGAGCGAAGGCTCGGGAGATGCTGGCCAGCGCGGGCGAGAGAGCCGGGTCACTCGGCGCGCCTGCGGAAGGCAGACGCTATTACCAGCAGGCGTCCGAGCTCGCAGACGACCCTCTGCTTGAAGCCGAGTTGCTCGAGCAGTCGGGCCGTCTCGCCCATGTGGCAAATGAACCGGCCGAGGCCCGTCGGCAACTCGAGCGCTCGCTCGCTCTCTTGTCCGAGGCCGGGGACGCTCGAGCCGCCGCGCGCGCCAGCGCTCTGCTGGCCGACGTCGATGTCGCCGAGGGGCGGCTGGAGGAAGCGGCAGCCAGGCTCGAGCAGGTGGTCGCCCAACTGGAGCTCGAGAGGCCGAGCACCGAGCTGGCGGCCGCGCTTGCTCAGCTCGGCCGCGTGCGGAGTCTCGCCGGGCACGCCGAGGCTGCGACCGGGGCTCTCGAGCGTGCGCTCGCCCTGTCCGAGCGGCTCCAGCTGCCCGAGATCTTTGTCCAGGCGCTCACGAGCAAGGCGGTCGTCCTCCTCTACCAGGGGCGGCTCGCCGAGGCACGGATTCTGCTCGAAGCCGCCGCAACCCGAGCGCAGGCCGAGCAGCTGTACGCGACCGCGCTCCGGGCATCGCAAAACCTCGCCGCCGTTCTCGAAGCTTCTGATCGCTACGAGGAGGTGCTGGAGAGCACCGAGCGCTCGCTCGTGCTTGCGCGACGCCGCGGAAATCGCCGCATGGAGTCCATCTTGCGCACCGGTGACATCGGGCCGTTGTTCCTGCTTGGCCGCTGGGACCAGGCCTTGACGATCGCAACCGAGGAGGAACCGACCGTGGCAGGCGAGCTCGCGAGAGCGCAGATGCTCGCCGTGGCGTCGATCCACTGCGAGCGCGGCGATCTCGATTCTGCGCGCGCCGTGCTCACGGCCTCCGACGCCCTTCGAGACAGCGACAACTGGCAGCTCAGAGCCGGCTACGCGATGGAGCGGGCGCGCCTACTGCGCGCCGAGGAGCGCCCCGCGGAGGCGGTCGGAGTGGTCGAGCAAATGTTCGCTACCGTCGGCGACCTCGTCGCCACGGAGACGGCGATCAAGGTGAGCCTGGTTGAAGCGATTGAGGCCGCCCTCGACGTCCCAGACCTCGACAAGGCAGAGGAGCTGCTCGCGATCCCCGAATCGCTCGATCCAGGCGAGCTGACACCCTACTTTCGCGCCAGCACCGCCCGGCTGCGCGCCCGCGTTGACGCCGCCCGCGGCAACCACGAGCGAGTCGAGGAACGTTTCAGAATCGCGGCGAGCCTGTTCCGCGAGTTCGGGATCGTCTTTTACGTCGCGGTCACCCAACTCGAACACGCCGAATGGCTCATTTCGCAACAGCGCGCCGATGCAGCGGAACCGCTGCTGGCCGATGCGCGAGAAACGTTCGAGCAGTTGCAGGCGACACCTTGGCTCGAACGAACGACGCAAGCCGCTGCGACGAGAGGCGAGCCGGAGACGGCGATCTCCTAACGGTGGTTTCGATGATCGACGTCGCGCCGGGTCTCTGGGTCTGGCGGGTCGAGCACCCGGATTGGCATGAGGACGCGGGCTGGGAGCGGACGGTCGCATCGACCCTCGTCGAGTCCGGCGGAGAGATTGCAGTGCTAGACGCGATCGCTCCTCCAGCCGAAGCCGGTGAGGTCTGGGAGCGTCTCGACGCCAGACCTCCGACGCTGGCGGTCGTCCTGAAACCGGATCACGTGCGCGATGTCGACGTCTTCGTCCGGCGCTACGGCGCCCGGGCGTACGGACCGGCGCTGTTCTGGCGTCACAACATTCCGGAGACCGAGCTCGAACCCGTGGACCCCGGAGACGAGCTCCCGGGCGGGTTAGTGGCCCTGTACGACGGGCGCGGGCGCGCCGAGACGCCACTCTGGCTGCCGGAGCAGCGAGCGCTGGTGTTCGCGGACGCGCTGACTGAGCGTGGCGGCGAGCTACGCGTGTGGGCGACACCGTGGCACGAAGAGCGCGTCCTGCCGGCTCTGCGGGGGTTGCTCGAGCTCCCGTTCGAGCACGTGATCGTCTCCCACGGCGAACCGCTCCATGATCGAGCCGCCTTCGAGCGCGCACTTGAGGCGCCGCCCTTCGACGATGACTAGTAACAGACTGTTGCAAAGTTCGACACGGCCGAAAGAGCGGAGCGCTTACAGGGTTCGGCCGGTTTTGCAAGTAACAGTCTGTTACTAAGTCGAGGACGTCTCGGCCCGGCAGGTGTTCGTGAGTAGACGCTTCGCTTTCACGTCCGGGCGTGCCGGGATCGGGATGCTCTGCTGCCGTCCAGTTGGGCGTTGAGCGCGCCTTCGAGCTGTGGCACCTAAGACGAAGCCAGCGCCGCAGGCCGCTCCGCACGCCGGTACTCGACCCTATAGCCGAGCGAGCGCGGAACTGCGAGCAAGCCCTCGAGGTCGAGGTCGATCGTCGCGCCGGCCTTCTGCGTGACCTCGTCCTCGATCGGCAGGTCGAAGTCGTCGGCACCGTAATCGAGGGCGCGGAAAGCGTCCTCGTTCTGGGTCAACACGGACGTACGGATGTGCGGGACGTTGTCGAGGAAGATGCGTGACAGGGCGATATGGCGCCAGTACTCGGGCGCGGGAATCTCGCGACCGCCGAAGGCAGTTCCGTACGGCTTGTAGGTCCAGCAGAGGAACGAGAAGAGGCCGCCGGTCTCGTCCTGGAAGTCGCGCGTGCGCTGCAGGTGCTCGAGTCGCTCGTCGAGCGTCTCGTCGAAGCCGATCACCATTGTCGCGGTCGTGCGCATCCCGCTCTCGACGATCGCCCGCTGCGCTTCGAAGTAGTCGGCAACCGTGTACTTCCACTTGGCGTGCCGGGCACGAAAGTCCTCGGTCAGGATCTCGCTGCCGCCGCCGGTGACCCAGTGGACGCCGGCGTCGCGCAGCCGCGCGGCCGTCTCCGCATACGACAGGCCGGCGCGGTCGGCCAAAAAGACGAACTCGGCGACCGTGAGCGCATAGAACTCGACCCGCTCGGCGTACCGTTCTCGCACCGAGGCGAAGAGGTCGCAGTAATAGTCGAGCGGCAGCCGAGGGTTGAAGCCGCCGTTGAAGGCGACGAGGTCGCCGCCGAAATCGACCAGCTCGTCGATCTTCGTGAACACCTCGTCATGCGAGAGGACGTAGCCGCCGTTCTGGTTGGGGAGCACGTAGAAGGCGCAGTAGTCGCACTGGGCGACGCAGACGTTGGTGTAGTTGATGATCCGCATGACCATGTAGGTCGCCCGCTTCGGCTCGTGGAACCGGTCGCGCACCTCGTTCGCGTGCGCGATCAACTCTTCGTCCGACGCGCTCTCCCAGAGCGCACGCGCCTCGTCGACCGAGAGGCGGCTCATACGGGCACCACGTCGAGCGAGTCCATGAACGAGCTGACGGAGAAGACTGCGTTGCCCGGCCCTGAAGGCCCGTAGCCGGGGGGCGGCTCCAGGCCGTGGCGATCGATCGCTGCTCGGTACGCCTCCAAAAGACGTACGTGGTATTCCAGCGGCGCGCCGTCAGGGTTGTCCCTCCCCAACGGCGTCGTCGGCTCGGGACACCAGGTCGTGAAGCGCGGCGTGATTCCGCGGCTCATGAAGTAGTCGAGCCCCTCCGTCGTCGACGCGATTGCCTCGTCGACGCTCGCAAACCCAAACGGCTTCGCCATCTCGACTCCCGCCACGAAGTTCGGGATCACGAAGCGGGCGCCGAACACGTCGGCGGCGTCGAAGATCCGCCGGTGCCACTCCTCCCGGCCGACATAGCGCTCCTTGCCGGGTGAGATCAGCGAGAACAGCCGCTTGTCCCAGACCTCGTAGTTCGGGTGGTAGATCGTGATCCCGTAGTCCTTGTAGCGCTGGACGTCCTCGCGCGGTAGCGCCTGCGCGACGACCTTGCCGATCCAGCGCTTAGGGAACCGCTCCTCGATCGCCTGCGCGTAGCGCCCATAGAAGTCGGCCTCGGCCAGCCCGTCGACCGTGCTCGTGACGGAGCCGCCGGTGAGGGTGTACGCCTTGCTGGCGCCGTTGTCGTACTGGTCGATGATCGCCAGCGCCTCGAGCACGTCCTCGACCGGTTTCACACCCGTATACGGTCGGCCCTCACGCTTGTGCTGCCGCCAGTTGTGGTTGATGTCGCAGAAGCCGCACTCCTCGTGGGCACCGAAGTACTGACAGAGCCGCAGCACGGTCAGGTAGATCAGGTAGCCCCACTGGATCGTCGGCGCGGTCTCCATCACCGTCTTTCCGTTTGCGAGCGTGTGGCGGTAGTACTCCGGCATCGGCGGCAGCCCGACCTCCGCGATCTCTCGGCCCTCGAGCGAGAGCATCAGCTTTTCGTCGGTCGCGGAGACGCGATACGGCGAATCGGGATTGACGCGCACGGAGACGATCGTCCGACGCAGTCCGTACGGCCCACCGGTCAGCGCCACCTCCTCTGGCGGCCGGCGCTTCGCCGCCTCCCCGAGCTCCGCCAACGGCTTTTGGTCGAACGAGAAGATGAAGTACGACTTCGGTTTGATCTGGCCGTCGAGGTTGTCGGTGAGCGCGGACTCGTCGAAGGCGAAGCCGGTGCGAAGCAGATCCTCCTTCAACACCGCCTCTGGCGGGATGTGCGCGAACCGCGCCATCAGATCCTCGACGAGCTCCGTGCGGGTGGCGACGGCGGCTTTGCTCACGTCACAAACCTAACCGTAAGAGCCAAGTTTCGCGGCCAGGCCGGAGACGCCGTCTGAGCCGTCGACCCGGATCCGGGGCAGCGTCAGCAACCCGTCCCGCGGCGACGCGCGGCCGAAGCCCTCGATCGTCGCCCCGAGGAAACCGGCAGAACGCACGGCGGCGAGAACGCGCGCGTTGTAGCGGCCGGACGGGTAGCAGAAGAAATCGACAGGCACGCGGAACCGGCGCCGGATCCACGTGCGCGAACCCGCAACCTCGTGTCTGAGCTCGGCGGCGTCAAGCGTCGTCAGGTCGAGGTGGTTGATCGTGTGGGCGTCGACCTCCCAGCCCTGGCGGATCATCAGCCGGATCTGCGGGACGGTCAGCTTTCCGTCGAGCAGGTTGCGGACGGCGAGATTGAGCACGCCGGGCCAGTGGCGGCGTGCGAGCAGCGGCCGGACGTTCGTGAAGTCCTCGCGATACCCGTCGTCGAACGTGAGCACGACGGGTCGCTGCGGTAGCGCGTACCCATGGACCCAGTAGTCGTAGACCCGGAGCAGGGAGACCGCCTGGTACCCGTGGGCGCGGAGCCAGGCGAGCTGGCCGGCGAAGTCTGCCCGCGGGACGTACAGGCTCGGAAACGGTGCGCCGGGGGGCGACGTGCCGACGACGTGGTACATCAGGATCGGCACCGGGCGGTTGTGCGGGTGGACGATTCGTGGCTTCGGCGGAGCTATTGCCCGCGGCGCGGGCTTCGTCGTCTGAGGCCGGGGCGAACTTTGCTTCTCCTGTGAGCTGCACCCGGTGAGAGCGGCGGCTGCCAGCAGTACACCGAGCCGTGTCGTCAGAAGAATCTTGTCGCTCACGTAATTGCGCTACCTTCCTGCGGGGTCAAGTCTTTTGCTGCGCCGGGTCCTCATCGCAGTGTTGCTGGCTGGCGTCTTCGCCGCGCCGGCGAACGCGTCCCCTCAGACGCTGTTGCCGGGTCTGACCTACACGCGCCAGCTCCTGTTCACACCTCACGGCCCGGTCGTCGTCCACGTGCTGGTGGCGCCGAAGCCAGGCGGGCTCTGGGGTCTCAATCCGGTGCTCTCCGACAACGCGATTTCGGGCAAGCAGCGGCTGACCGGGATCGAGCGCGCCGCCTCGGTGTCCGCGACCGTTGCGGGCATCAACGGCGACTACTTCAACGCCGCCGACGGACGGCCGGACGGAATCGTGATGCAGAACCGCGTGCTGCAGTCGCTCCCGAACTCGGGCCGCTCGAGCATCGGGATCGAGCCGAACGGGAGTCTCGACGTCCGTCACGCGGCGTGGAACGCGTTCTGGCAGGGACGCGGCCAGCGCCGCCCCCTGACCGGCTTGAACGAGCCCGCCAACCAGGGCGGGATCACGCTCTACACCCCGGCGTGGGGGGCCGCAACGCCGCCTGCAGCGGGTGCCACCGAGGCCGTCATCTTTCCCTTTCCGGCGGTGACGCCCGGGAGCGATCTGAGCGGCAACGTCGTCCAGTTCAGTCAGGGAGGCAACACGCCGATTCCGGCCGGCGGGGCGGTTCTCTCGGCGGTGGGCGGCTCCGCCCAGAAGCTCGACGCCGAGGCGCCTCCAGGTTCGCGTGTGGCGATCCGCTACGTGCTCAGCTCAGGATGGGCCGACGACATCGACGCGCTCGGGGGCGGGCCGCTGCTTGTTCGTAACGGCAAGGCCGTCTTCCGGGCTTTCGAGGACTTCTCCGCGACCGTGCTCGCGCCGCGTCTGGCGCGCTCGGCCGTCGGACAGCGTCGCGACGGATCGATCGTGCTGGTCGCTGCCGACGGCGGACAGGTCGGCTACAGCGTCGGCCTGACCAACTACGAGCTCGCGCAGGAGCTCGTCCGGCTCGGCTGCGTCACCGGCTCGGGCCTGGAGCCGGGCAACTCTACGACCATGGCCTTCGACGGCCAACTCCTGAACCGGCCCTCGGATCCGAGCGGAGAGCGTGCGATCTCGGAAGGCCTGCTCGTCTCCTACGCGGGGGTCTACGCGCCGCCGCCCTCGGACCCGGTGCTCTCCCCGAACGGCGATGGAGTCGGCGACCGCGAACTGCTCAGCTACAAGGTCGTCCGACCGTCGACCGTGACCGCGAAGATCGTCGGCGCCGACGGCGTCGCCCGCTTCTCGCAGAGCGGCCCCCAGGCTCCCGGTACCTACAAGTTCTCGTGGACCGGGACGAAGACGGACGGCTCGGTCGACACCGAAGGCCGCTGGCACTTTGTGGTGGCGGCGGTCGACGATCTCGGCCGCTCATCCTCTGCCGACCAGCCGTTCTGGGTGAACAACACGCTCGGGAACCTCCGCGTGCCGCGAACCGTCCTCGTGCGCGCCGGCAGGCGGCTCACGATCGGCACATTCAAGCTCACTCGTCCGGCGAAGGTAACGACACGGGTGGAGAGCACGAACGGCGTCGTCGTCAGAAAGCTCGGAAGCGCGAGGATCGGCGCAGGCACCGCCGGCGTGCGCTGGGACGGGCGCGACAGGCGCGGAAACCTCGTCTACGGCGGGCGCTACGTCCTCCGCGTCCGGGCGCAGAACCAGTTCGGGCCGAGCGACCTGACGCAGAGTTTCCTGGCTCATCGCTAGCGTTCAGCAGTAGTGGTCGCCTCCCTGACGAGCTCGGTGACGACGTTCATCGGCGATCACGGGCTCTACGCCGTCTTCGTCCTGATGGCGATCGACGCTGTTTTCCCGGCGGCGAGCGAGCTCGTGATGCTCTACGCGGGCGCCCTCGCCGCGGGCGCTTTCTCCGGCCAGCACGTCGTTCTCTTCGGCAATCGGATCGATTCTCACTTCTGGGCCTACGTCGCGATGTCGCTCGCGGGCACTATCGGCTACACGGTCGGTGCACTTGTCGGCTGGGGAATCGGCGCCTACGGAGGCCGGCCGTTGCTCGAGGAACGCGGGCGCTGGTTCCACCTCGACCGGACGAAACTCGAGCGGGCCGACCGCTGGTTCGAGCGCTGGGGCGACTGGACGGTCTTCCTCGGTCGCCTGACACCGGTGGTGCGGTCGTTCATCTCGATACCCGCGGGGATCGTGCGGATGCCGATCGTCCGCTACACGGTGCTCACGTTCCTCGGATCAGCCGTCTGGTGTTTTGCAATCGCCGGTGCCGGCTGGGCGCTCGGGTCGAGCTACGAGCACTTCAATCACGCCTTCGGCTATGTGGAATACGCCGTGCTCGCGGCGGTGATACTCCTGATCGCCTGGCTGATTCTCCGCTGGCGCTCGTCTACACTGGCTCGCCGTGCCGGTCCCTCTCGTTGACGTTCGCGCGCAGTACGAGCGCCTGATCCCACAAATCCTCGAGCGGTTCCAGGAAGTGCTCGAGTCGGGCATCCTGATCCTCGGGCCGAACGTGCAGGCGTTCGAGGAGGAAGCGGCCGCCTACCTGGGCGTGCCGCGGACAATCGGCGTCGCCAACGGAACGGATGCGCTCGTGCTCGTTCTCGACGCGATGGAGGTCGGGGCCGGCGACGAGGTGATCTGCCCCTCGTTCACGTTCTACGCGACGGCGGAGGCGATCATGCGGACCGGTGCGACGCCGGTCTTCGCCGACATCGACCCCGTCACTCTCAACGTCGACCCCGAGGATGTCGCAGCCAAGGTGACAGAGCGGACGCGGGCGATCATGCCCGTCCACCTTTTCGGCCGCCCGGCCGACGTCGGGGCGCTCACTCCGCTGGGCGTCCCGATCATCGAAGACGCCGCCCAGGCGTTCGGCGCGGAGGGCGTGGCGACGACCGGGATCGCGTCGACCTTCAGCTTCTTCCCGACCAAGAACCTGTTCGCGCTCGGGGACGGCGGCCTCGTCGCCGCCACCGACGAGGAGCTCGCGGAACGGGTGCGCATGTTGCGCTTCCATGGCTCGCGGGATAAGAAGACCTTCACCTATGTGGGGACGAACTCCCGGCTCGACGAGCTTCAGGCAGCCGCGCTGCGGCTCTTCCTGGGCGAGCTCGACGGCTGGAACCGGGCCCGGCGCGAGGCCGCGGCGCGCTACGCGGAGCTCGGTCTCGGCGAATTCTGCGAGTTACCCGAGGACGAGCCTGGGCACGTCTACCACATGTACGTCGTCCGCAGCCCGGAGCGGTCGCGACTAGCCGAGGCGCTCTCCGCCGCCGGCATCGCGAATGCTTCCTACTACGTGACGCCCACTCACCTGCAGCCGGCGCTCGAGCGTGTAACCAGGGCGGAGCCGGCGCTGCTGCCCGAGACGGAGAAGGCGTCCCGCGAGAACCTGGCGCTGCCGATGTGGGCAGGCATTCCGGCTGAGGTTCAGGAGCGCGTTGTGAGCGTAATGAGAGAAGCTTCCTCCGTGGGTGCGGCCTCTTGATCCCGATCAACCGGCACCGGATCTGGCAGGTCGTCGCCGACGGCTTCCTGATCGCCACCGCGTGGTGGCTGGCGTTCGAGCTGCGTTTCGACCACGGCGTGCCCCCGTACTACGACACGCTCTTCAAGCGGACGGTCTTGATCGTCGTCGGGATCAAGCTGCTCGTCTTCATCCTCTTCGGCTTCTACGACCGCTGGTGGCGGTACGTGTCCACGCGCGACATGTGGGGCGCGGCGCGGGGCGTCACCGTCGCGTCGCTCGTCGCGGACGTGACTGTCTATTTCGCCTCGCCGGTCGCCGACGTCCGCCTGCCGCGCTCGATCGCGGTCATGGACTGGCTGCTCCTGCTCGCTTTCATCGCCGGCTCGCGGCTGATCGCACGCTCAGTCTTCGAACGGCCGACGCCGGGCCGCCTCGTCGCGCGCGGCAAGGAGGTCCTCGTGATCGGAGCGGGCGAGGCGGCGCGCGACACGATTCGGGAGATGCACCGCAACCCGCAGCTCGGGTACACGCCGATCGGCCTTGTCGACGACGATCCGCGCAAAAAGAACATCCGCATTCACGGCGTCCGCGTCCTCGGCGCGACCGCAGACCTGCCGCACCTGCTGCGCGACAACAAGCCGGACGAGATCCTGATCGCGGTCCCGTCGGCTTCGGGTGAGTTCCGTCGCTCGGTCGTGACGACGACGCGCGAGCTCGGCGTGCCGGTGAAGACGCTGCCGGGTCTCCACGAGCTGATCTCGGGCGAGATCGACCTTGCGGCTCAGATTCGCCCGGTGCAGGTCGAGGACGTGCTCGGCCGCGACCCTGTCGACGTCGACCTCGACTCGGCGGCACCGTACGTCGAGGGCAAGACCGTCCTCGTCACCGGCGCGGGTGGCTCGATCGGCTCGGAGTTGTGCCGCCAGCTGACTCGGCTCGGCCCGCAGCGGCTGATCCTCGTCGAGCTCGGCGAGGGCGCCTTGTTCGAGATCGAGCGCGAGCTCGTCGACGAGCGGGGCTTCTCGGCCGCCGTCCCGGTACTTGCCGACGTCGGCAATCCGACGAAGATGCGGCAGGTCTTCGAGCGCTACGAGCCGAGCGTCGTCTTCCACGCGGCCGCCTACAAGCACGTGCCGCTCATGGAAGCGAACCCGCTCGAGTCGGTGCGAAACAACGCGCTGGCGACGAAGGTCGTCGTCGACGCGGCCGTCGAGCACGGGGCGCACCGCTTCGTGCTCGTCTCGACCGACAAAGCGGTCAACCCGAAGACGGTGATGGGCCAGTCCAAGGCCGTCTGCGAGTGGGTGGTCGAGGCCTACGGCGCGCGCGAGGACATCGCGACCCGGTTCGTCGCCGTTCGCTTCGGCAACGTGCTCGGCTCGTCCGGCAGTGTGATCCCGATCTTCCGCCGACAGATCGAGAAGGGGGGCCCGCTGACCGTCACGCATCCGGAGATGACGCGCTTCTTCATGACGATTCCCGAGGCGGCCTCGCTCGTGATCCAGTCAGGCGCGATCGGCGGCGAGGGCCACGTGTTCGTGCTCGACATGGGCGAGCCGGTCAAGATCGTCGAGCTCGCAGAGCAGATGATCCGGCTCTCCGGCAAGGATCCCGACGAGATCGGAATCGACTTCGTCGGAGCGCGCCCGGGCGAGAAGCTCCACGAGGAGCTCTGGGGGTCCGGCGAGAGCGTCGTCGCGACGGCCCATCCTAAGATCAACCGCGTCAGCGGCCCGGTTGTCGACGCGGTCTGGCTCGAGGAGGAGCTGGGAGAGCTCGAGCGCCTCGTCGAAGCCGGGGAAACGCTCGAGGTCGTCTCGCGTTTGGCTGCGATGTCACGCGACCCGCGCTACGCGATCGTGCGCGACGAGCGCTCGATTCTCGAAGACACGCTGCACTAGCCGTTTCCTCATCAGCTCGCGCTCCGAACCGCGTTGACAGCCCAGCCACCCAGGGCAAGCAGCAGGAGCGCGAGCAAGAGGCAAGCAAGGAAGAGGCGGCGCTTCATCCCGGGCTCGCGTACGTGGTGATAACGAGGACGATCGCCGCGCCGATGGCTCCGAGCGCCATGCCCAAGGCGAACAAACGGAAAGAGAAAGGTCTTACTGGAGCGTTACTTCTTCGAAGGTGGTTGCGTCTAGCCGCACCGTTCTGCTGATGTCGAACGCTCATGAGATCGGGTCGATCGGGTAGAGGAGCGACTCCGGCCCGGATGCCGGCTCGCCGTCGCCGAGGCGCTTGAAGCTATGGATCCGCGCTGTCCCACCCGAGCCGTCGACGCGGCTGACGCTGTAGATCGGGCCAAGGATGAGGCGCCCGTTGCGAATCGAGAACTGGTAGCGATCGAGCGCTCGTGGCGCCGGTCCGGCCGTGCGGTTGCCCTCGGTGTCGAACTCGCTGCCGTGACAGGGGCAGCCGAATCCTCCGGCCGGCAGCGTCGGGACGAACTTGACCTCGCCCACGTTCGTCCGCCGGAACTGTTCTTTCTTCACGAAGATGGGCCCGTTCGGCTGCGTCGGACAGCCGACGTGCGTGCAACGGCTGGACATGATCGTGAAGCTCGGCGACTTCCCCACGAAGCCGTTGTTCCGGACGTATGCGGCGCGGCGAGAGATTTCGCCCGCCTGGGGGTCGGACAGGAAGGTCGCGATGACGAACTTCCCCTCCGGGAACGCGCCGATCGGCCCGAGGTCGATCGCCCGGGCTTTGGTGCGGGTGAACGCCGGCAGGACCGCCGCGCCGATCGCGGGCAGCGCGACACCTGCGGCGATCAGGCCCCCGAGCCCAAGAGTCGCCCGCTCGAGGAAACGGCTGCGGGGGAACTTCTCGGCGTTGCCGGCCGCAGGCTCGGTTTCCCGCGGTGCGGGCGTAGTGTCCGAGCCGCGTCTGTTGCCGCGAATCCATCCCACCGCGGCAAGGAGCGTGATCGCGACCCCGACAGGCGCAATCACGCGCAGGTTGACGACCAAGCCGACAAGGATGACGGCGGTGCCGACTGCGAATGCGATCGGCGCAAGCCTGGGGGCCGATTGGTGATCGAGCTTCGAGTTTTGGGCCATTTCGCCTCTCCCTTGGACTCTCCGCGTGAGCCCCGAGGCTCCGCGTGGGAAAGAGGCGACCGTGGCCTCGCCGACACCTTTCGTGGGTGCCGCTCCTCCAAGCTAGCAGCGGCGGTCAGGGCCGCGCCGGGTTTGCGGTCTTGATGCAAATTCGTCTCAGCGCCGTCACACGCCGGGGCTAGGGTGGCCCGGTGGCCGCGGCGGCGATCTTCGACGGGCTGAACCCCGAGCAGCGGCGCGCCGTCGAGACGGTGCGTGGGCCCGTGTCCATCCTGGCCGGTGCGGGGTCGGGCAAGACGACGACAATCACGCGCCGGATCGCCAACCAGGTTGCCGGGAATGCGTTCTCGGCCGACCAGATCCTCGCCGTGACCTTCACCGACAAGGCCGCGCGCGAAATGCGGAGCCGGCTGGAAGAGTTAGACGCCGGCGGCGTCCGCGCGCGGACATTCCACTCGGCCGCCTTCGCGCAGCTGCGCTGGTTCCGCGGGGAGCCTCCCGGGCGGATCCTTGCCTCGAAGGCGCTGATGCTGCGGCAGATCGGGAATACGCTGCCGAGGCCGTACAGGTTCCGCCCCGCGGTCGATCTCGCGACCGAGGTCGAGTGGGCGAAGAACCGGCGGCTCACGCCGGAGACCTATCGCCGCGGCCTGGGCATGCACGAGCCGCCGATACCGGACGACCTGATGGCGCGCGTGTTCCGAGAGTACGAGCGGCGCAAGGAGGCCTCGGGGGCGCTGGACTTCGAGGACCTGCTCGCGCTCGCGATCAAGCTGCTCGAGGACGAGCCCGAGGCGCTCGCGCAGGTGCACGACCGCTACCACGCCTTCACGGTGGATGAGTACCAGGACGTAAATCTGCTGCAGCAGACCCTACTCGAGCTCTGGCTCGGCGAGCGCGACGAGCTCTGCGCGGTCGGCGACGACTACCAGTCGATCTACGCCTTCACGGGTGCGACGCCCGCGTATCTGCTGGCGCTACCGCAGCACTTTGCGAACGCGACCGTGGTCCGGCTCGAGGCGAACTATCGCTCGACACCGCAGGTGCTCGGTCTCGCAAACCGGCTCGTCCCGAGGCTCGGCGGTGCCGAGAAGCAGCTGCGGGCAACGCACTCGCCCGGGCCGGAGCCCGAGCTGCTCGGATTCGACAGCGGCGACGCCGAGGCGGCGTTCGTCGTCCAGCGCGTCCGGGAGTTGCACGCCGGCGGTACGCCGCTCGAGGAGATGGCGGTGCTGATCCGACTGAACGCGCGCTCGGTCGACTTCGAGGAGGCGTTCAGCGACGCCGAGATTCCGTTCCAGGGCGCGGCACTACTGACGCGCGACGCCGCGCGCCAGCTGCTGAAAGGGCTCGCCGGCTCGAGCTCGCGTTCGGTCGCCTACGAGGTTCGGCGCCTCGCTCTGGAGCATGGGTGGGAGGAGACGCCGCCCCCCGACTTGGGAGAGCGCGAGCTGACCCGGCAAAGCGACCTCGCCCGCCTGATCAAGCTCGCCGAGGAGTTCGACGACGGCGCCCGCGACATCGGCGCCTGGATCGCCTGGCTTCGCGAGCGCTTCGACCACGGCGCCCAGGGCGGCGTCCATCTGCTGACGCTGCATCGGGCGAAAGGGCTCGAGTGGGACGCCGTCTTCCTGCCCCGAATCGAGGAGCGCGAGCTCCCTTGCAAGCAAGCGCTCCGATATGTGGATGCGATTGCGGAGGAGCGCCGGCTGCTCTACGTCGGCATCACGCGTGCCCGCAAGCACCTCGCCTTGACATGGACGCGCAGGCCGAGCCGGTTCCTTGCCGAGCTCGGCGTCGAAACCCGCCGCGAGGCTGCGCCGCGCCGCTCGGAAGAGGAGCTTCCGCCGGCGTTTCGCACGCTGAAGCAGTGGCGCCTCGAGCGGGCGAAGGCGGATGAAGTACCGGCCTACGTCGTCTTCCACAACTCCACGCTCGAGCAGATCGCCGAGCGAGGACCGAGAACGCT
>Ga0075425_100001926_pt1 | contig 20468 bp, 18 predicted proteins | sample SoiMethybrSBSTD4_FD_75300 | JGI IMG/M metagenome (GOLD analysis project Ga0075425, IMG submission 75300) | Bulk soil microbial communities from a Populus tree surrounding site in Tennessee, USA - Soil MetaG P. TD hybrid SBSTD4 | ecosystem: Environmental > Terrestrial > Soil > Tree plantation... | reverse complement strand
GGCGGTGAAGGCCTATGACGCCGGCCGATGCGATGCTTACACCACCGACGCCTCCGCCCTTTATGCGGAGCGGCTGCGCGTCGCCAATCCAAATGACCACATTATTCTGCCAGAGATCATCTCCAAGGAGCCGCTCGGCCCGGTCGTTCGGCACGGCGACGACCAATGGTTCGACATTGTGAAGTGGACGCTGTTTGCGATGATCGACGCGGAAGAATTGAACATTTCGCAGAAAACTCTCGACGAAGCGTTGAAGTCGACAAATCCGGAGATCAAGCGCTTTGTCGGAACTGAAGGCAATTTCGGCGAACAGCTCGGCCTGACCAAGGATTGGGCCGTCCGCATCGTCAAACTGGTCGGCAACTATGGCGAGTCGTTCGAGCGCAATGTGGGCCAGAGCTCGCCGCTCAAGATCGAACGTGGCCTGAACAAGTTATGGACCAAGGGCGGCATCCAGTACGCGCCACCGATCCGCTGACCGGGGCTGCCGGCCCGCGGGTGCGAGGCCCGCGGCAGTTCTGTCGGAGGAAACCGCCGCGGCAAGCGCGACGAGGGGGAAATGTCGACTGACCTGCCGGCGCCGTCGCGCCCCGCGCCCGTCGTGTTTTATAACGACCCAAGGGTCCGGAGCATTACATATCAAGTTGCGCTGTTCGCGGTCGTTGCGTTTCTGGTTTATGCCGCCGCCAGCAATGCGATCGAGAACCTGGCCCGCGCACGTATCGCCTCCGGATTCGGATTCTGGAACAACGTGGCGGGCTTCGACATCAGCCAGACGCTGATCGAGTATTCGTCGCGCGGCTCGACATACGGCCGGGCGTTCTGGGTCGGATTGCTCAATACGCTGCTGGTCGCCGGAATCGGCATTATCCTCGCGACAATTCTGGGCTTCATTGTTGGCATATCCCGGCTATCGAGCAATTGGCTGCTGGCGAAGATTGCCGGCTGCTATGTCGAGATCATCCGCAACCTCCCGCTGCTGCTGCAGCTGCTCTTCTGGTACAACGCCGTTCTCAAGACCCTCCCTGATATTCGCGAGAGCATCGCCTTCGGCGGCGCCGTCTTTATTAACAATCGCGGTTTATTTCTGCCTACGCCGATTTTCAAAAGCGGTTTCGGCGCGGTGGAGGTCGCACTGCTTATGGGCATCGTCGGCGCGATCTTGTTTGGAATCTGGTCACGCAGGCGGCAGGAGCGCACCGGCCGGCAAGCGCCGGTCCTGCTGGTTACGCTCGTGTTGGTGATCGGATTGCCTCTCGCGGTATTTTTCCTCGCCGGTCTTCCGCTGGGATTTGAATTTCCGCAGGCCGGACGCTTCAACATTGCCGGGGGCACCGAGGTGCTTCCCGAATTTGTGGCCCTGTTGTTCGGCCTCTCGATTTACACCGCGGCGTTCATTGCGGAGGTCGTTCGCGCCGGAATTCTGGCAGTAGCACGGGGCCAAACCGAGGCCGCCTATTCGCTGGGATTGCAGCCGGGGTTGACCCTTCGGCTGATTGTGGTGCCTCAGGCCATGCGTGTGATCATCCCGCCGCTCACAAGCCAGTATCTCAACTTGACCAAGAACTCCTCGCTCGCGGTCGCGATCGGTTATCCCGATCTCGTGCAGGTTTTTACCGGCACGGTGCTCAATCAGACCGGACAAGCGGTCGAGGTCGTTGCGATCACGATGCTGGTCTATCTCGTGATCAGCCTCACGACTTCGCTCCTGATGAACATCTACAACAGACGCGTGACGCTGACAGAGCGGTGAGGGCTCCCTTATGACCATGGCCGAAGCCGATCTTGCCGCCGCCGAGATGGCGTTCGTACGGCGCGCCACGATCCCGCCGCAGCCGCCGCCGACGAAAATGACCGGCGCGCTAGGATGGCTGCGCGACAATCTGCTATCGACGCCTTTCAACATTGCGCTCACGATCCTGATCGTCCTGCCACTGGCCTGGGCCATCCCCGAGATGGTCAAATTCCTTTTCCTCGACGCGGTATGGAGCGGCACCGATCGCGACGCCTGCCTCGAATCGGTTCAGCATCGCGAGGTCGGCGCCTGCTGGCCGTTCGTCTGGGAGCGCCTGCCATACTTCATCTACGGCTCCTATCCGATTTCCGAGCGTTGGCGGGTCGACGTATTCTTCGCGATGCTTGCCGTGGGAATTGTCTGGCTGCTGTGGCTCAGCGCGCCGCGGCGCGATCTTGGCGCGATCTATTTCTTTGCGGTGCTGCCCATCTCGTCTTTCATTTTGCTTACAGGGTGGTCGGCAATCGGTCTTCGTCCTGTCGACACCGTGCTGTGGGGCGGCGTGCTGGTGACGATCGTGGTTGCGGCCGTCGGCATCGTGGTCTCGCTGCCGCTGGGGATACTTCTTGCGCTTGGCCGACGATCCCATATGCCGGTCGTGCGATCGCTCTCGGTCATATTCATCGAATTCGTGCGAGGCGTACCTCTGGTGACGGTGTTGTTCATGGCCAGCGTGATGTTGCCGCTATTCGTGCCGGAGCAATTATCGCCCGACAAACTGGTGCGCGCCCTGGTCGGTATTGCGCTGTTCGCATCGGCGTATATGGCGGAGGTTGTCCGCGCAGGGCTGCAGGCGATCCCGAGAGGTCAATTCGAGGGCGCCATGGCCGTGGGGTTACGGTACTGGCAGATGATGCGTCTGGTAGTCCTGCCCCAGGCGCTGAAGGTGACGATCCCGAATATCGTGAACACCTATATCGGCCTGTTCAAGGACACCACGCTCGTCTTTATCGTCGGGATATTCGATCTCCTGCGTACGATCGAGGTGGCGCGGATAGACCCCAAATGGGCGACGCCGGTCACCAGCACGACCGGTTACGTCGTCGCCGCGATCTTCTATGTGGTCTTTTGCTACGGCATGTCGCGGTATGCGCGTGCCATGGAGGCTCGGCTTGCAAGGAGCGAGCGGCGCTAAGGAGAGGGCATGAACACTGCAACGGCACAGGGGTCGCTGCTCAAGCCGGCGAAGCTCAACACGCCGGTCGCCGTCGAAATTATCAGCATGAACAAATGGTACGGCGATTTTCATGTGCTCCGCGACATCAATCTGAAGGTGTTGGGCGGTGAACGCATTGTTGTTTGCGGCCCTTCCGGATCGGGCAAGTCGACCATGATCCGCTGCATCAATCGGCTTGAAGAGCACCAGACTGGCCATATTCTCGTCGACGGTGTGGAGCTGACGGCGGATCTGAAAAAGATCGACGAGGTGCGGCGCGAAGTCGGCATGGTGTTTCAGCACTTCAACCTGTTTCCGCACCTGACCGTGCTGGAGAACTGCACGCTGGCACCGATCTGGGTACGCAAGATGCCGAAGAAGCAGGCGGACGAAGTGGCGTTGCACTGTCTCAAGCGCGTGAAGATTCCCGAGCAGGCCAACAAATATCCGGGCCAATTGTCAGGCGGACAGCAGCAACGAGTCGCGATCGCGCGCTCTCTCTGCATGAACCCGAAAATCATGCTGTTCGATGAGCCGACGTCGGCGCTCGATCCGGAGATGGTCAAGGAGGTCCTCGATACGATGGTCGAACTTGCCCATGACGGCATGACGATGTTGGTGGTAACCCACGAAATGGGTTTTGCCCGGCAAGTGGCAAATCGCATTGTGTTCATGGACGAGGGGCAGATCGTCGAGGTCAATGTCCCACAGGAATTCTTCGCGCATCCGCAGCACGAGCGCACAAAGCTTTTCCTCAGCCAGATTCTGCACTGAGAACGAGTGCTGAAGTCTAGTCCTTGGCGACCGGAAGATCGGGACGCGCGCCCCATTCCGACCACGAGCCGTCATAGATGCGCGGCATCTTCTTGCCGATGGCATCGAGTCCCATCGCGAGGATGACCGCGGTAACGCCGGAGCCGCACGTCGTGATGATCGGCTTGTCGGTATCTACGCCTGCCTTCCTGAACGCGGCGGCAATTTTATCGGGCGAGGCCAGCCGTCCATTCTCCACGATTTCCGTCGAGGGCACGCTGTGGGCGCCCGGCATGTGACCGGAACGCAGGCCGGCCCGCGGCTCCGGCTCGCTGCCGGCAAAGCGACCGGCCGAGCGGGCGTCGACCACCTGGGCAGTCTCGCTGCTGATCGCCATCTGCACGTCGCCCACCATAGCGACGGCGTTCGTGTCCATATTAGCGTTGAACGTCCGTTTAAGCCGCTTTACTTCGCCGGCTTCTGTCGGCCGGCCTTCCGTCTTCCACGCGGGCAAGCCGCCATCGAGGATGAACACATTACGGGCGCCGAAAATACGGAATGTCCACCACACTCGCGGCGCGGAATAAAACCCGCTGCCGTCGTACACTATAATGGTGTCCTTGTCTGAAATGCCGAGCGAGCCGGCTGCTTCGCCGAATTGATCCGGCCCCGGCAACATGTGAGGCAGGTCGGTTGACTTATCGGCGATGGTATTGATGTCGAAAAATACCGCGCCCGGAATATGCGCAGCCACATATTCCGCGTGTGCATCCCGGTTTTGCGTGGGCAGATAATAAGAACCGTCGACAATGGCGACGTTGTTCTTGCCAAGCTGGCCCGCTAGCCATTCGGTTGATTTCAGCCAGCGGCTCGATGTTGATGCACCCATTGCAAACTCCGTATAACGCAAGCTTGGTCGATCTTGCGTCCGAGTGCAACGATTGAGGCTGCCATTAGGTTGCATGCCGCACAGTGGGGATGATGAATGATTACGCGAATTTGGCATGGCTGGACTAGCCCGCAAAACGCCGATGCCTATGAGGCTTTGCTCAAGACCGAGATCTTTCCCGGCATTCTGGCGCGCACTATCGCCGGCTTCCGGCGCATCGAACTCTTGCGCGCGCCGGCCGGCGAAGAGGTCGAGTTCGTGACCGTGATGTGGTTCGACTCGCTCGAGGCCGTGAAGGCTTTTGCCGGCCCGGATTACGAAACGGCAGTAGTCCCTCCGAAAGCGCGCGCAGTGCTCAGCCGTTTCGATGCAAGCTCGCGGCACTACGAAGTGCGCGAGCAGCGTGACGCGCGCTAGGCGAGAGCAAGGCGCACGCGGCGGTTCTGCTTGCCCTTCTTTTCGATCTGTGTGACGCGAACCTCGCCGATTTCTCCCGTCGCGCGCACATGCGTGCCCCCGCACGGTTGCAGGTCAAGACCCGCAATCTCGATCAGTCGCACGCGGCCCGTCCCCATCGGTGGCTTCACCGACATGGTTTTGACAAGGCTCGGGTTGGCCTCTAGCTCGGCATCGGTGATCCAGCGGCTGGTGACCGGCGCATTGGTCGCGATCATCTCGGCAACCTTTGCGGCGATCGCATCCTTGTCGAGGCCGGCTTCCGGAATGTCGAAGTCGAGACGGCTTTCGCTGTCTCCGACCGAACCTCCTGTCACTGCATAGGGCAGCACCGCGGAAAGCAGGTGCAGCGCGGTGTGCATGCGCATGCGCGCGTAGCGCTTGTCCCAGTCGATGGCGGCAGTGACGCGATCGCCAACCTTGAGCCCCTGTGCATTGGCCGCCGGCACATGGGCAATCTCGCTCTTCGCGGTGTCGGTATAGATGGCGGTCTCGATCGCTACGCGCGCGCCATTTTCCGACGTCAGCTCGCCGCCGTCACCGGGCTGTCCGCCGGAGGTCGCATAAAAGACTGTGCGGTCAAGCACGATGCCGCCCTGTTCGGTCACTGCGACGACGCGGGCTTCGCAGCTTTTGAGATATGAGTCCTCGCGAAACAGGCAGTCCGTCGGCATCGTCAGGTCTTTTCGAACGGCGGTTTGATGTCAGATTTGCGTTCAAGCCATTCCGGCAAAGGCAGCTTCTTTGAACGCAGAAAGTCTGGATTGAAGAGCTTCGACTGATAGCGCGTCCCGTAGTCGGCAAGAATCGTAACGACCGTCTTGCCCGGACCAAGATCCTTCGCCAGCCGGATGGCGCCGGCGACATTAATGCCTGAAGAGCCGCCGAGGCAGAGCCCCTCATGTTCGAGCAGATCGAAAATGACGGGCAGCGCTTCCTCATCGGGAATGAGATAGGCCTTGTCGACTTTTAATCCATCGATGATCGGCGTCACGCGCCCGAGCCCGATGCCTTCGGTTATCGAGCCGCCTTCGGTCGCTTTTGCCTGTCCATCCTTGAACAGATGGTACATCGCGGCGCCGCGCGGATCGGCGATGCCGATGACGACGTCCTTATTTTTTTCGCGCAGAAAGGCCGAGACTCCGGCTACGGTGCCGCCGGTGCCGATCGAGCAGATAAAGCCGTCGATGCGGCCGTTGCAATCTTCCCAGATCTCCGGACCCGTGGAAACGTAATGGGCCTTGCGGTTGTCCAGGTTGTTCCATTGATCGGCGAAGATCACGCCGTTCTTCTCTGTCGTCTTCAGTTGCTCGGCAAGCCGCCGACCAACATGCTGGTAGTTGTTCGGGTTCGAATAGGGAACCGCAGGGACCTCGACCAGCTCTGCACCGCACAGGCGGAGCATGTCTTTCTTTTCCTGGCTCTGCGTCTGCGGGATAACAATGAGCGTGCGGTAGCCTCGCGCATTGGCGACAAGAGCAAGACCGATGCCGGTGTTGCCGGCGGTCGCTTCCACCACCAGCCCCCCGGGGCGAAGTTCGCCGCGCTTCTCTGCCTCAAGGATCATTTGCCGGCCTGGCCGGTCCTTGACCGAGCCGCCCGGATTCATAAATTCGGCCTTGCCAAAAATCGTGCATCCCGTTTGTTCGGAAGCGCGCTTGAGCTTGATCAGGGGCGTATGGCCGATGGCGTCGATAGTGTCTTTACGGACTTGCATGCCCGGTTCCGGGACTGGTGAGAGTATTCGAACCTAGTGGAGCCTCGATAGCCCCACAAGACCGACTAAGACGACGCTTCAGGACAATTGCATTGGCTTTGGCAACGTCTTCGCAACCATAGCGGTGCAATAGCGGTGTCGGAATAAGCGCATTCATCAGTTCTTTTCCTGCCACAGGCTATGTGGCAACGGGGGACTAATTCGCAAAACCGGCCCCGGAAGACTGGTGATCAAGCCATGACGCTCGACGTCCACACCCTGTTTCTGGTGACGATTTATGTCGAGGCCATTCTGGGCTTGCTGGTGCTTTTCGTGTGGGCGCAGAACATGGCGTTGCGCGCCGTCTGCTGGTGGGGCTTCGCCCATATGGTGAGGCTTGTCTCGATCGGCCTGTTCTCAATGTATGGGGCAGTGCCCGATCTGGTCAGCATCGATCTCGCCAATGCATTGCTGTTCACCGCCTTCGCCGTGACCTGGACGGGCGCTCGCGTCTTCGACGGGCGTCCGGTCGAGCCGGTCTATCTGGTGACCGGCGCCGTGATCTGGCTCCTGATCTGCCGCCTTCCGATATTGGCAGAAGACGTCAACCTCCGCGCACTCATCGCCTCCGGGATCATCACCGGCTATACGTGGCTGACGGCCTACGAGTTCTGGCGCGGCCGCGACGAACCGCTCGTATCGCGCTGGCCGGCCATTTTCCTGTTTTTCGCGCATGGCGCGCTGTTCCTGTTGCGCACTCCGATGGTGGCGCTGCTGCCAAGCCTGGCCAGCGACAGCGTGTTCGGCAGCGTGTGGATGACCGTGCTGAGCTTCGAAGCCCTGCTCCTCACCATCGCGGACGCCTTCATCCTGCTTGCGATGGCGAAGGAGCGCACCGAATTGCGTCACCGCACCGCTGCGATGGTCGACCCGCTCACCGGGGTCGCCAACCGCCGCTCGTTTCTGCAGGATGCGGCACTGATCGCCAAACGTCATATCGGCAATCCGCGGCCGACCGCGGTGCTGCTGATCGACCTTGATCATTTCAAGTCAATTAATGATCGTTTTGGCCACGCGGTCGGCGACAGGGTGCTCGCCATTTTCGCAGAGGCCGCACGCAAGTCGATGCGCGTATCGGATCTGATCGGCCGGATGGGCGGCGAGGAGTTCGCTGCCATTCTGGTCGAGACCAGCCGCGACAAGGCATTGGAAGTAGCGGAGCGGATCCGCGCCAGCTTTGCGCACCTAGCCCAGGAGGTCGATGGCTATCGTGTCGACGCGACCGTGAGCATCGGGCTCGTGCACTGCCTGGAACGGACCTTGAATATTGCCGAGTTGCTGACTCAGGCCGACCACGCCCTTTATTACGCGAAGGAGCGCGGCCGGAATCGCACCGAGATCGCGGCGATTCCGATGCACGCCGGGCAGGGCGGGGTGCCTTCGCCAAGATCCGCAGTCGCGACCACAGCGAAAACTGCCGCCTGATCAAAACAACACTAGTGCAATGCTGCGCGACACAGGGCCGTGACGCGCTGCCGCGTCCATGCCAATTGACCAATGGCTTCGACTTAGTCCAGTTTAGGACAAGTGGGCGGCATTGCCGTTTGGTGGGATTCCAAACCAATTCAAAGACGTAGGGAGGAAGACATGCGTAAATTTGGCTGGCTTGGAATAGCCGCCCTGGCTTTGACGGTGGGCGGCGCCGCCCAGGCCGAAACCATCAAGATCGGCGTGGTTCTTCCGTTCAGCGGCGCCAATGCCGACCTTGGTCATCAGATCGACAAGGCCTTCGACCTGTACGTGAAGCTCCATGCCAAGGACATCGCGCCGCACAAGGTCGAGATCGTCAAGCGAGACGAAGGCCCGCCGACCGGCGCGCAGGCAAAAACCGTTGCGACGGAGCTGATCACCAATGACAAAGTGCAGATCCTGACCGGTTTCGTGTTTTCGCCATCTGCAATCGCACTTGCCCCTGTGGTGACGCAAGCGAAGGTGCCGATGATCATCGCAAATGCCGGCACGGCCTGGATCACCAATCTGTCACCCTATATTGCGCGACTCTCGTTCAGCATGTGGCACCACGCTTATCCGATGGGCGCCTATGCCTTCGGCAAGGTCGGTTGCAAGACCGCGGCGCTGGCTTACACCGACTTCCCGCCGGGAAAGGATTCCACAGAGGCGTTCAAGACCGGTTTCGAAAAGGCCGGCGGAAAGGTCACCGAGGCCATCCCGATGGGCAGCCCGGTGCAGGTGCCGGATTTCACGCCATTCTTCCAGCGCATCAAGGACGCCAAGCCCGATTGTATGTACGTGTTCATTCCGTCCGGTGCCCACGCGACTGGTGTGACAAAGGCCTACGGCGAGCTCGGCATGCGTAAGGCCGGCGTCAAGCTGATCGGCCCGATGGACTTGATCCCCGACAACAAGCTGCAGGACATGGGCGATGCGGCGATCGGCACGATCGTGATGGGCAACTACGCGGTTGACCTCGATAATGCCGACAACAAGGAGTTCAACAAGGCCTGGCACGAGGCATACGGCAAAGACTCTTACCCGGATTTCATGTCCGCCGCCGGCTGGGACACCATGCACGCCATCTTCGATGCGATCAAAAAGCTCAATGGCAAAGTTACCGACGGCCAGCAGGTCATCGATGCGATGAAGGGTTGGACGGGCAATGGTCCGCGCGGCAAAGTCTCGATCGACGCCGCGACCCGCGACATCGTGCAGGATGAGCACGCCATGGAAGTCATTCGCAAGGCGGACGGCAAACTTGGCATCAAGGTTCTCGACACCACCAAGGGCGTGAAGGACGAGTGCAAGGAGCTCAAGGTCGGCCGTTGCGGCTCGTGATCCTTCGCGGCTTGATTGACACCTGACTGCGCCGCCGCGCATAAAGGCGCGGCGGCGTTTTATTAATCGCGAGGTGGGGCTCGTGCCGCAGGTCGCCAATATTGCTGTCAGCATTCTCTTCGACGGCTTGGCCTACGCCATGTTTCTGTTCATCACCTCCGTCGGCCTTTCGGTCACGATGGGGTTGATGGGCTTTGTCAATCTTGCGCATGGTGCCTTTGCCATGGCGGGCGGCTATCTCGTGGTCACGCTTACGCGCACGCTCGGGGTCGGCTTTGTGCCTTCCCTGATTATTGCCGCCGTGGTCGTCGGCGCGGTGAGCGTGTTGTTCGAGCGTTTCCTCTATCGCCGGCTCTACAGGTCCACCGATCTCGAGCAGGTCTTGCTGACGATTGGTCTCGCCTTCATGGCCATTGCGACCGCTACATATTTTTATGGTCCAATACCCAAGTCGGTGCCGCTGCCGGACTGGCTGCAAGGCGACGTCAATCTCGGCTTCCGCTATTTCCCCAGCTACCGTGCCTTTCTGATCGTGCTCGGCGCGGCGCTGATTGCCATCCTCTGGTATGTCTTCGAGCGCACGAATATCGGCGCCAAGATCCGTGCCGCAGTCGATAACCGGCGCATGGCGGAATCGGTCGGCATCAATGTCGATCGGCTGTTTACGCTGACTTTTGCTGTGGGATCCGGGCTTGCCGCGCTCGGTGGCGGCCTTGCCATCCAGCTGTTGGGCCTGTCGCCGAGCTTTGCCGTGATCTACCTGGTGCTGTTCCTGATCGTCGTGGCGGTGGGCGGTCTCGGGAGCCTGAAGGGCACCTTGCTCGCCGCGCTCGTCCTCGGCATTTTCGATACAGGGGGCAAATATCTGCTGGCCGATGCCGGCGGGTTTTTTGTCTACGCGGTGACGGTGGCTGTTCTTCTCGTCAAGCCGGCAGGCTTCTATGGCCGCGAGTGACACCATCCGCGCAGCCGGCCCTGCCGTCAGCACGCGCGAACGCGCGGCGGACTATCTTCTGAAACGGCATCGTTTCCACCTAGCCGAGGCGTTGCCCTGGCTGATCGCCATCGCCGTGTTTTTCATTTTCCCGACCCGCATGACCTTCGGCAGCCAGGTGTTGGTGATGATCATGTTTGCGCTCTCGCTCGATCTGATTCTCGGCTACGCCGGAATCGTGACGCTGGGCCATGCTGCTTTCTTCGGGATCGGCGCCTATACGGTTGGACTTGCGGCGGCGCGCTTGCAGTGGACCGAGCCGATCAGCGGGCTCTTTGCCGCTGCGATGGCGGCCGGTCTCGTCGGGTTTATTACCGGGTGGTTTCTGCTGCGCTATCGCGGCCTCACGCTGCTGATGCTCACGCTTGCGACCGCCATCCTGCTGCAGGAGACCGGCAATCTGCGGTCAGATATTTCCGGCGGCTATGACGGATTGCCAGGGCTGACCTTCAAGCCGCTATTGGGCCTATTCGATTACGACCTCTACGGACACACTTATTACCTGTATGCCCTCGCGGCACTTGCCATCGTGTTTTATCTCGTCCGCAGGATTGTCTATTCGCCGTTTGGTCAGGCGCTCACGGGGATTCGCGAAAACGTGCGGCGCATGCATGCGATCGGATCTCCCGTACATTGGCGGCTGGTGACTGTTTATACGATCGCGGCCGCGATTGCCGGCGTTGCAGGCGCACTTTTCACCCAGACCAATGCCTACGTCACCTTGACCGTTTTCGACTTCGAGAATTCCGCAAAGGTGATGGTGATGCTGATCCTCGGCGGTACGGGGCGGCTTTACGGTGCATTCATCGGCGCGACCGTTTACATGGTGCTGGAGGATTACTTCTCGAAACTCAGTCCGACCTTCTGGCAATTCGGTATCGGCCTGATGCTGGTGCTGGCGGTGCTGTTTGCGCCGCGCGGAATTCTGGGCGTGTTCGAGAACATCGGTAAATACTTTGCCGAAAGGAAACGGACGTGACCGCCGCGCTGCAGGTCGAAGGATTAAATCGCACCTTTGGGGCATTGCCGGTCACGCGCGACGTCAACCTGACGCTTGATCGCGGAGCGCGCCGTGCCCTGATTGGCCCTAACGGCGCCGGCAAGACCACGCTCGTCAACCTGATCACGGGAGCGCTCAAGCCGCATTCGGGCCGCGTCGTGCTCAATGGTGAGGAGATTACATCGCTAAGCCAGGCCGACCGCGCGCGGCGAGGCCTCGCGCGCACTTTTCAAATCAATCAGCTGTTCCGCGGTCTAACCGTGCTCGAAAACCTGTGCATGACTATCGGCGAGCGCGACGGTCATTGCAACAATCTCTGGCGTTCGGCCGGGGCGAAGCGCGAGGTGATCGACGAGGCGCTTGGCCATCTTGATTCGCTGCGGCTGACGGACGACGCGCTCAAGCAGGTGCGCGAGTTGCCCTATGGACGACAACGCCTGGTCGAGATCGCCATTGCGCTCGCGCAAAAGCCTCGGGTCCTCCTGCTCGACGAGCCGGCTGCGGGCGTGCCGTCATCGGAAAGCCATCTCATCCTCGATGTGGTGGCCGCGCTCGACCCCGACATCGCGGTGCTGATCATCGAGCATGACATGGACGTCGTGTTCCGTTTTGCCAGGGAAATCACGGTTCTGGTGCAAGGCGCGGTGTTCACGCAAGGCACGCCCGAAGAGATCATGAACAATGAACAGGTACGGGCGGTCTATCTCGGCGAGGAAAGCCACCGTGGAGCGCGCCGAGGGGGACACCATGGCTGAGCGTGCGCTCGAGCTCGACAAAGTTCGCGCGGGGTACGGCGAAACTGTCGTGCTCGAGGACATTCGCCTTGCGCTTGGCGCCAGCGAGACCGTATCGATCATCGGCCGCAACGGCGTCGGCAAGACCACATTGCTCGCGACCATCATGGGCCACACCACGCTGCATGGCGGGCGAATATCTCTTCACGGCAAGAATATTTCCGGCCTCGCGACCTATCGCCGCGTCACCGAAGGCCTTGGTTATGTACCGCAGGAACGTGAAATTTTCCCTTCCCTGACGCTACGCGAAAATCTTGAAGTTGCCGTTCGCCCCGGCCCCTGGACGATGGCAACGGTGTTCGAGCTCTTTCCGCGGCTAGCCGAGCGGGCCGACAATCGGGGCAACCAGCTGTCGGGTGGCGAGCAGCAGATGCTCGCGATTGGCCGCGCGCTGGTCAGTAATCCAACCGTCCTGCTGATGGACGAACCGTCCGAAGGGCTCGCACCTGTGATCGTTGAGGAGCTGGCACGTGCAGTGAAGCGTCTTACCCAAGCCAGCGGCCTCGCCACGATATTGGTAGAGCAGAACTCCCGCCTCGCGCTTGATATCGCTCCGCGAGCCGTGGTGATGGATCGCGGCCGCCTGGTCTATGACGGTCCGAGCGAAACGCTGCGCAATGATCCGGCGAAGCTTGAGCAACTTATTGGCGTGGTGAAGGCGTAGAGCCGGGTACAGTCGACCTCGGCCGTCATGCCCGCTATGCGGGGTGCACGGCTTGCGAGCAAGGAACTCTGGTCATAGTCTCGCACTGAATTAGCCGTCCCCGCGAAAGCAGGGACCTAGAGCGACTACGTAAACGTTTTCATCTGGGCCCCGCTTGCGCGGCAATGAACGGATCAGCAGGAGACCGGATCTCATGAATATCAACGCTCAGCCATCGAGTGGTCTTGCAATTCCGTTCGACCATCACCGCCTCGACCGGCTGATGGAAGAAGCCGGCATTGACGTCGTCATCGCCACGTCGAAGCACAATGTACAGTATCTGCTCGGCGGCCACCGCGCAGATTTCTTCGATTACATGGACGCGACCGGCGTCACCCGCTATCTGCCGGTTTTCGTCTATCCGAAGGGCGCGCCGGAGAAGGCCGCCTATATCGGCCACCGCCTGGAGAAATTCCAGCGCGAGGTGAAGCCGATGTGGACGCCGGAAACGCAAACCAATACCTGGGGCTCTGTTGATGCCATGCAGAAAGCGGTCGAGCACATGCGCAAAGTCGGCCTCAAGCCGAAGCGCATTGCCGCCGAATTCGGCTTTTTGCCCTATGACGCATCGCAGGTGCTGCGTGCCGCTTTTCCGGATGCTGAATGGGTGGATGCGCTATACGTGCTCGAGCGGCAACGCGTGAAGAAGTCGGCCGAAGAGCTGAAATTATTGAAATACGCCTCCGAAGCCGTGATCGATTCCATGAAGGCGGTGATTGCCGGCAGCAAACCTGGCGTCACGAAGGCTGATGTGGTTGAAGCGCTGCGACGCGAGGAAACAAACCGCGGACTGACCTTCGAATACTGCCTGATCACGTGCGGCACCGGCATGAACCGGGCGCCCTCCGATCAGAAGTGGGAGAAGGGCGACATTTTGTCGATCGATTCCGGCGGAAACTATGAGGGCTATATCGGCGATGTTTGCCGCATGGCCATCCAGGGCGAGCCGGATGCCGAACTGGAAGATCTGCTCGGTGAGATCGAATCCATCCAGCGCGCCGCGATGAAGCCTATCCGCGCCGGCGTCATCGGTGGCGAGATCTACGCTGCGGCCAAGCCGCTGGTGCAGAAATCGAAGCATCACAACCACATGGAATTTCTCGCCCACGGCATGGGGATGGTCAGCCACGAGGCACCGCGGCTGACCGACCGCGGGCCGGTGCCTTATCCGGCCGAATATGCGGATCAGCCTCTTGAAGCGGGCATGGTGGTGTCGGTCGAGACGACGCTCATGCATCCGTCACGAGGCTTCATCAAGCTCGAGGACACCGTGGTTGTCCACGATGCCGGCCATGAGGTCTACGGCGAAGGTGCGCGGGGCTGGAACAGGGCAGGCGTGCGGTAGCGCGCGTATCGCCGTTCGTCGCCGCGAAAACGGGGACCCAGTGCAAGACTGCAAAGCGACAGTAGCTCAGGATTCCCGCTTGCGCGGGAATGAACGGAAAATTATCGAACCTGCTTGGCAGTTATTTCCGCCGCCAGCTCTTTGAGCTTTTCAGAAAACTGAACGGGATAATCGTCGCTTTTTTCCAGCCGCCGGAGCGGTTCGGGCAGACGCGCGAGCTCGCGCGCTGCATGCTCGCGGATCTGGGAGAGTTTTGGCGCTGGCACAATGCGTTTCCCCGCACGCATCACCGGCACGACCAGGAGATCGCCTTTATGTGAGTCATTCTCCAGCGAGAGTGTGTCTCCGGACATTCGCCCGTCATCGCCGAAGCTGCGCCAGATCTGTTTGCGTCCGGGCCAGGTGACCTTGCCTTCGGACAGCTTTCGCCTTGGCCGGCCGGCATATTCCTGAAGCTTGTACGCGCAATCGAGCGACGGGGCGTCGATCGAGGCATCAAGGTTGACGCCGATACCATAGCCATCGATAGGCGCTTTGGTCGCCGTCATTGTTTGCAGTACGTCTTCGTTAATGCCGCCGCTCACGAGAATAATGACATCGTTCAGTCCGCCGGCATCGAGGATGGCACGCACTTTTGTGGCCATCGCGGCCAGATCACCGCTGTCGATGCGCACACCGCGGATAGCGATGCCATCGGCTTTCAGTTTCGGCGCGAGCTGCACGACTTTGCGCGCGCCCGCTTCCGTGTCGTAGGTGTCGATGAGAAGAATAACGCCGTCCGGCCGCGAGCGCGCGAAATTCTCGAAAGCGGTCATCTCGTCGTTATGCACCTGCACAAAGGAGTGCGCCATGGTGCCGACAATCGGAATTCCGTAACGCTCGCCGGCAAGCACGTTGGCCGCGCCGAAGAACCCGGCGATGTAGCTCGCACGCGCTGAAAAGAGCCCGGCCTCGGCGCCGTGCGCTGTGCGTAGTCCAAAGTCCGATAGAATTTTTCCCGGCGCTGCGAGCACCATACGCGCTGCCTTGGAGGCGATCATGGTCTGGAAATGCAAAATATTGATCAGCCGGGTCTCGACCAGTTGTGCTATCGGCAGCGGCGCGGTGATCCGGATAAGAGGTTCGTGCGGAAAGCATATCGTGCCTTCCGGAATCGCATGGACGTCACCGGTGAAACGGAGTCCGGCGAGATAATCGAGGAGATTGCGTCGAAAGCGACCGGTGCTTTTGAGCCAGTCAATCTCGTGCGCTGAAAAGCTCAGCGTCTCGAGAAAGGCGAGGGCGTCCTCGAGGCCCGCCGCAACCAGAAAATTGCGTCGCTCCGGCAGCCGCCGCACGAAGAATTCAAACACGGCCTCCTTGTCCTCGCCGCGGTCCAGATACGCCTGGACCATGTTGAGTTCGTAGAGGTCGGTGGTGAGAGGGCTGGTTAGCGTCATGTTAACTTCCAGTACCGAAACTCGGTATCGCGGCCGAAGGGAATACTGTCCTATAAACGGGCCTGGGGATAGCTGCAATTAGGCCACGATCCGGACAAATAGTATCGCTTGGTAGGCTGCGATAGATTGATCAGAAGCGGAGCTGACCAAGTGCGTAAAGCGTCCCGCCTGCCGAGGCATTTGCCTGAGGGCACCAAGTACGTCGTCGAGAGTGATGGACCACTCGTCCGGCGGTTCGTCGAGTTGCCGAATGGCAAAAAGATAAATCTGCCATCTAGGAAGGCAATGGCCTGCAGCTGCGGCGAGCGGGTCAGCATCGTCCCCGAACAGGAAACCGGGGCCGAGTCAGTTAAGTCCGCCTCGGTCGCGAAGACATCGCATCGCGCCTGACATTCGTTTCCGGAACGGATTGCGATTTTAATCTTCGATCCTGTCGGGATCTTTCACGCGGCGGAGTCGTTCGGGGATTTTTTCTCTGCTCGCTGAGCGCTATCAGTTTTTCCCTGTTCGCGCCTCACCTGATCTTGTGATCCGGCATTGTCATGCGTCCCGCGCTCCCGATCCGGTCCGGTGGGTCCGTCCCCTCCCATTGTACCTGGTTTGCCGCCCGTGCTGATCGGCGCTTTTGGCATCTTCAACCTGCCTTTCGATGGCGCGAAGGCGATCGTGTTTTCCGTGTCTCTCTTCGATGGTCGGCGCGCCGTCGACGGTGCGAGTGGGCCGCAATCGCACTTTCCCCTTTGGCACTCCGGCGCAAGGCGTCCATGAGGTTTATGACCTTGGCCGGTTCCCGATCCTGGGGGGCCTCGATCTTTTCGCCTCTGTCCTTTTTACGCAGCAGTTCTTTCAGCGCCTGCTCGTAGTGATCCTCGAATTTTTTCGGATTGAAACTTTTTTTATTTCGAACTTCCGCACCCGTTCTTTTCAGTCTGTACTTTTTTCGGACGGGAAAACGGGAAAAGTGTCTTTCAGATGATTGCGACTTTCTCGCTGACCACACCGAGCCAGCGGCAGTCACTGATCCTGTTGGAGCGGTCGTCTACTGTGGTTGGATTTTACCGGGTTTGATTGCGTGGATAACTGCAATTTCGACAAAATCCGGACAAGCGGTTGCGCGCTAATTGCTGCGGGTTAATTTGGGACTGGGGGAAGTCAGTGAACACCGCGTTTCAGCTTCCACGGCGCTTGCCGGTGGGGACGAAGTACGTCGTCGAGAGTTGTGGTGAATTTGTTCGGCGGTTTGTGGAATTGCCCAACGGAGCCAGGATTCCGCTAAGAAATCGAAAAGTCCAGAAGGTGACTAGCAGCGAGCGTCGGCTGGATAAAGCCGCCTTGCTGGGGCCGCGTTGGCCGAGGCACCCAACGCGGCCCTTCCATCGTCATCAGTGACGAATTTCGCTCCACGCGGAACGGCGAACGGATCGTCGTAGAGGCGCCTGCGGCCATCGTGCGCATTGTACCTACCGTGCGACAGCGACATTAAGCATATTGCGGGAACGGTGCTCGGGTGTTGTTTCAGGTTGGCCGTTGTCTCCTCTATACGGGCCATCACTACTTCGTTGAGAACCCCTGACTCCGCGCTGTAGCGGCACGCCCACTCCCGCTACGGCGCGGAATTTTTATTACGAAAGCGACAACGTTCCGGGAGATAAGTTATTTATGCCGAATAGTTGCCAATGGGACACAGTTTCGTCCTATGTCAGACAGAGGAATAAGAACTAAAAAAGCTGTGAATTGCCTAATTTTACCTTTGGAACTTTGTGGACTGTTGCTTTTCCGCACCACCTTACGCCAATCGATTTCGTCACTACGACTGTACCCCTTTCCAGCAGCCGGCATCCATACGCTGGTGGTTGCGGATTCGCAGGGTGAGGTAAATCCGCAACCTTCGATCAAGGCGCTTTCGGATGAACACACAACAAGAAGGCAAGTAACATGAAACGACAGCAAACTTGCGCTGTCGCGCTCATGCTCGGGTGCGTGTTCGCGACTCCATCAAATGCAAGGCCTGACCCAAAGTCGGCAATCGGGCCCGTCACTCAGTTTTGCGGTGACCGCGTCTGTCCGACTTATCTGACCACAACGCCACGAATAGTTGAGCGTCCTCCAGTGCGGCGTCATCAGCGCATAGCGCGACCGGTCCTGCCAAAGGCACGTCCGCTCGACGCCAACGGCAACCCGGGTCTTGGCCTTGTGACGGTGCCGACTGCTGCCGGAATCAACATCACGGTATCGAGGACGATGGCACCGAAGATGCAAGCCTTCATCGCCGATCTGATGGACATCGGTTACAAGCCGAAAGCGATTCATTGCTTCGCACGCCACGGCCATGTTCGCGGCTCGCGACATTACAGCGGCAACGCCTGCGATTTTGATCAACGTAGCTGGGGCAAGACGGCGAAGATGATGTACCACGTTAGTGTGCTGGCCAAACTGCATGGCCTGCGCGATGGCGGCTCATTCCGCGACTGGGGGCATATCGATGATGGTCAACCGCTGTCGCGTCCGCGTTACGCGCGCCACAAGCGTCACACCGTGACGTTGGCGGCACGTCGCGAATCCTACCCGACCAATCCCTTGATCGCCCATCACCCGGCGTACTGAGCGCAAAACCAAAGCCCCGCTCGATGACGAGGGCAAGGGCTGCTGTAACAGCAGCCCTTTTAGTTTAGGAGACACCCTCAACAGGGTGACCGATTGGCCGCAGCCTGCTCCAGGAAGCAAATATCCCACTTCAGCTACGATATTCCGAATTTTTGCGATACTGGCTTGGTTATTTTGACAACCGATTTCGGGTGGAGCTCGCGCGGCGTGGTTACCACCAAACCCGCTGGCCATGTCGTTCGCGCGCGAAGTTCATCAACAGTCTTTTCCAAAACGGACGTTTCGGATTGGGCTATAACCTTCATGTTGTCCGGCAAGCCAGCGAGGGCTAGATGAAGTTCATGAATGTTTGCCGGGATATGTCGGAATAGTTCATCTACTTTCATTCGTATGAATCTGCAGGCGATTAGCGGTCGCATTCCATCGATGCGACCAGCCGTCCAAGGGGTACGCAAACATGCGAAGCAAGGATCGCTGAGTTGCATGATGTTTGCGAATCTGGCTTATACAAACAAAGAAGCGAGGATCGCGTGAACGATCCTCGCCTCCCTGTCAGATCTAGATCTCGATATTGCCGCGGTGCCCGGAGGCGCGCGGCAATATTGATCTTGACCTCAACACTGACCCGAAAGTTCTTAGAACTCTCGCGCCACGCTGGCGAGATCCGTAAGGATCGCGTCTGCGCACCATCAAACGGTTTTTCGCCGCCGTTTATGACCAGCATCGGCCCCGCCATTGGCGTTCATGACCGTCGATAGCGGTACCCGTTGGCTCCCCAGCCTCTGAAACCTTCGGCTCAAAGTCGGGGCAGGTGGTGCCTCCCTTGGGACGACGGCTGGCCACCAGCTGCGATCCTTCGGTCGGCGCCGAAATGGTGTGCTTGCTCCGATCAAGAGTCGAGTCGTCGGTCACATAAAGCTGTTGAGGAACTGTGACGAGATTTGCAGCCAATCGCGGCACCGGAAAATTTTACCTGTGCATCCGCCGTCTTGGGCCGCGAGAACTGACAAACCCCGCGATGTTTGTAGCTGAGTACCTATCCGCCGCGCCCGAGCGCGTGGTTTCTTTTTGAAAACTCGAACCAACAGCCCCTGGGCTGAAATCCAAGGGAGTCGTTAGGCAATACGGAGATCGACGGAACGTCAGTGAGTGGCTGCCTCCGCCCCCTCCGGTTGGCAGCTAGCGGCCGAAGAACTGAAATGGATGATTATAGAAGCGGCGCGGTTCTTGGGCGTATCCGTACGCGTCAAAGCCTGATGAGTAACTCGGCACTTCCTCTTTCCGCTTATGAGTTACCTTGCGCTTCTGCCGAGGTTGCGCATCTTTTTGATCAACGGTCTTTTGCCTGATCGGCTTCGCGAGACGTTCTGCTTGCGATGTGGCCGCGACGGACGCTGCCGACGGCGTCGGTTTAGTAGACGACTGTAGTGCCATCAGACCCGCGATACCGAAGCTAACTATCGCGCCAAGTCCGAGCAAATAAGCGATCAAGAGAGCAACGCCACGCATTTACATCGCTCCGGGGGATGGCCGAGGCGCATTATTGCAAGAGTACACCTAGACGATCCGCGAGGGAAAGTACGGGGATGGACACGGTACGGGGCCTATAAATAGCCCCCCGTAAGGTACCCTCCGTATCCCGGAAGTCCCGTATCCGTATCGTATCTTCCGTATCTCAAAGATCCTTCCCATCGAATGACTCTTAAAAATAGCACCGCGCGCGCTCGCCCGCGTAACGGCCCAAGATTCGTTATTTGCGACCAGCCGCCTCGCGTGGGCCGCGTTCAACGCCCAGGTTCGCCGTACGCTAATTCCGAGTCATGGCGGGCCATGACAGACGAGATTGCAATCATGTGAGGACTCATGAAATCAAAATTGGGAATTGTTTGAGTGTCGGGGCCACCGTCGATGAAGGTGGGCTTAACAACGGTGACCCCGGGGCGATGTTCACGGAGCATTACTCACCGCCCACACGATTTTAGTGTGAGGGC
>Ga0075425_100001925_pt1 | contig 20472 bp, 18 predicted proteins | sample SoiMethybrSBSTD4_FD_75300 | JGI IMG/M metagenome (GOLD analysis project Ga0075425, IMG submission 75300) | Bulk soil microbial communities from a Populus tree surrounding site in Tennessee, USA - Soil MetaG P. TD hybrid SBSTD4 | ecosystem: Environmental > Terrestrial > Soil > Tree plantation... | reverse complement strand
TGGTCACGGGGCTGCTCTCCGAAGGCATCTTGGCGCCGCTGGAGCCGGTGATGATGCTGAAGGACGTCAAAGAGCCGGGCAACTGGTGGGGCGGCCACATCTGGGTGGACAACGCGAAGCGCTACATCTACGCCTCGCAGGCGTACCAGATCGAGAACATCTGGTGCAACACGGATTTCGTGAAAGCCGACGAGATTCGCTCCTTGAACGATCTGCTGAACCCCAAATGGTCCGGCAAGATCGGCTACCTCGATCCGCGCACCGCCGGCGCGGGCGCCTCGATGTGGTCTTTTCTCTGGCGCGTGAAGGGCGAAGACTATTTGAAAAAGCTCGCGGGCCAGAAGCTGCTCCTCGGCCGCGATCAACGCGTGCTCGCGGAGAGTCTCGCCAAGGGGAAGATCGCGATCGTCATGGGGCTCAGTTATTATTCCCTGCTGCCGTTTGCCAAAGCCGGGCTCCCGGTGAAATCGGTTCGCAGCCCGCGCGACGAGGTCTACGTCAGCGGCGGCAGCGGCAACGTGACGATGATCAAAGGCGCGCCCCATCCGAACGCGACCAAAGTCTTCATCAACTGGTTCCTCGGCCAGGAAGGCCAGGAGACCTATTCGCGCGCGATGGGTCAGGCGACGCGCCGGCTCGACGTCGACACGCAATGGCTGAAAGAATTCGGCGTCATGCCGGCAAAAGACACATTGACGCCGGACCAATATCCGAAGCTCGAGAATCAGTCGGAAGAAAGAATTCTCAAGACCCGCGAGCCGTCGGCGGAACTCGCGCGCAAGCTCTTCGACTGAGGAAGGACGACGGGCGTGAAGCGAATGCTGGACGCCGAGGAGCGGCGCGCGACGATCAAGCGCTACAACGCCGGCATTCAGCGCGCGCGCGGACTCCTCGAGCTCGCCTCGGGCCTGTATGACAGCTCGCTCTCGTCGCAGTCGTGGAAGGCCGCCGAGGGCGTGCTGCAAACCGATACGCCGATCGGCAATACGCTCAAGCTCTCGCTCACGCCCAAGCTTAACGACCCCAAAGGCATTCGGCTCGCCTTCACGACGGGCGGCTTCGCCGCGATCAGCGGCGTGGCCAAAGGGGAGTTCTCGCTCGCGTGGGTGAACCCATCGGTATTGCTGACGATGGCCCATCGCGGCAAAGGCATGTTCGCGAAGCGGCTGCCGCTCCGCGCGCTCGCCGTTTTCCCCTCGTACGACGTGATGGGCTTCGCGGTGCGCGAATCGACGGGAATGACTTCGCTCGCGCAGATCAAAAAAGAACGCTTCCCGCTCAAGGTCTCGATTCGCAGGGCGGATAAAGCGGCGCGCAAGGAAGACTCGACGATGTTCACCGTCGCGGAGGTGCTTCGCGCCGTCGGATTTACATTGGAGGATGTTCGACGGTGGGGCGGAGAGATTCAGCCGACGCTGCGGCCGACGGACCCGATCAGACGACAAGGCATCGAGAGCGGCGCCATCGACGCGGTCTTCGACGAAGGCATCAAGAGCTGGGCCGGCACGGCGCTCGAGAATGGGTTTCGCTTCCTGCCGATCGAAGGCAAGGTCCTAAAACACATGCAGTCCCTGGGATACCGCGCGGAGCGCATGACGAAAACGGAGTTTCCCGGAATTCGGGACGAAGTTCAGACGCTGGATTTTAGCGGCTGGCCGATGATCGTGCGCGCCGACCTGCGCGATGACGTCGCGTACGCCCTATGCGAGACGCTGGAAACACGGAAGGAATTGATCCCGACGGACAACTATAAGCCGCTGGATATCGCGCAGCTCTGCGCGAACGATGAAGAGGCGCCGTTCGACGTGCCGCTGCACCGCGGCGCCGAGCGGTTTTATAGAGAGAGGGGATACCTGAAGAAATAGTTTCGGGTTTCGAGTTAAGAGCCATCCAGTTCTGGACTCGAAAACTCGCCAACGCGAAACTCGAAACTTTACTGGTACAGCTTGTCGATATACCCGCTGTCGTCCAACTCGCGCACGAAGTGCGTATCCCACATCGCCATCGGATTATAGTCGCCGCGAATCTCGGGATTGCGCCTGAGCGCCAGCTCGAAGACGTTGGCGACCGCCTCTAGAGAAGGATAGGGCTTCCGCTCGAGCGAGCCGGCCCACTCGTCGTAAAGCGCGCCCAGCTCCTCGTCGTTGTGGATCGGCAGAGCCGCCGGCAGATGATTCTTTAGAATCTTCAGCGTCTCCTGCTTGCGCGTGAGAAAGAAGTGGATCGTATCCACCATGCCGCGCACGAGGCGGCGGACCTCTTCCTCGTGCGTGCGCACGAAGCTCATCGTCGTCGTCAGCGTGACCCCGCGCACCATCGGCATGACGCGCACCGGGATGACGCGGCCGCCCGCCTTCTCGACCCGCGTGTTGTGGGGGATGCAGACGAACGTCGCGGCGAACTCCCCGTCGAGCACGCGTTTCCAGCGATCTTCGGCCGAGCCTTCCAGCCCTTCGAGCTGAATATCGCCGCGGTCGACGTCGAGCCCTTCCTGGCGCAGAAACAGCCAGACGTTGAGGCCCGAGTGCGACGAGACTTTATCGACGAGGACTTTCTTGCCGCGGAGATCCTTGACGCTTTTGATGCCGTCGGAGACGACCATGAAATTGTCGGTCCACGTGTTCGCCGCCTGCGCGAGGTGGAGGAAGTCCTCGCCCTGGGCGTTCCGCGCGTAGAGATTGTGATGATTGCCGGAGATGACGTCGACGGCGCCTTTTTTGAGCGACTCGACCGCCTTCTCGCGGACGAGCTGCGGGCTCGTGTCGACTTCCAGGCCGTTCTCGCCCCACAGTCCCGACTTGTCCGCCACGACCCAAAAGGGCGAGTGGGCATTGGAGCGGTAAATCACGCGCAATTTTTTCTTGTCGCTCATCGAGTGAATCCTCCGGTATTTTTTATAACTACTGTTTCTCGCGCAGTTGCGGAAGTATGTCAAACGCACTGGCTTGAACGCGGTCTCGCCTACTTGACACCTTTCGAGCGCCAGACCTATATATTAACCTTCACGCGATCGTATTGAATTGGAGTCGATTTTTTCATGAGCGACAAATACGGCAATCTCATTCCGACCGGCAGACTCCTCGACGGCAAACCGCGCACGATCTTGTTCGACGCGACGAAATGCATCGGCTGCCGCCAGTGCGTGCACGCCTGCAAGGACTGGCACGATCACCCGCGCACATCGGTGTACGAATTTTCCAGCAGCAACTGGATTCAGATGGAGCCGCCGGTGCTGGAGGGGCTTTCGCCGCTATGGGCGCGGAACAGCTGCATGCACTGCGAGTATCCCATGTGCGCCGCTGTCTGTCCGGTCGAAGCCATTACGAAATATGAAGAAGGGCCGGTGGTGATCGATCCCGTGAAATGCATCGGCTGTGAATACTGCGTTTACGCGTGCCCGTGGGGCGTCATCTCCAAGGATGAAGTCACGCAGAAGGCGTCGAAGTGCACGATGTGCGCGCCGCGCGTGAGCGCGGACAAGAGCCCGTTCTGCGTTCAGGCGTGCCCGGTCGGCGCGCTGGATTTCGGTCTCGAAGAAGAAATCACCGCCAAGGCGCACGCCCGGGCCGCTGAGATCGGCGGCGAAACCTACGGTGAGAACGAGGCGGGCGGAACGCAGGTGGTGATGGTGCTGAAAGAAAGAAAAGAGGCCTACGGCCTCAAATTCGTCCTGCCGAAAAAATATCCCGCGCATAAAATTCCGCTCGGCCTCATGCTGAAAGATCTCTTCACGCCGCGCTGCGGCGTCTCCGGCAAGCTCCGCGCGCTCTACCTCGCGATCGTTCATCCGAAGCGGCTCGCCTACCGCTACTGGCCGCGCCGCGCTTAGACGAGATTGGCGATGATCGACGGCAGCGAGCTTTTTCCCGCGCGGCGCGCGACCCGGCTCCCGGGCGGCTACATGGGCCGCATCCTGCGCGTCGATCTCACGACCGGCAGCTTCACGGACGAGAACCTGCCCGAGGAGCCGGTGCTCCGCAAGTTCATCGGCGGGCAGGCGCTCGCGCTTTATATTCTGCTGAAGGAACTGCCGCGCGACGCGGCGCCGCTCGGTCCGGAAAATAAAGTCGTGATGATGACCGGCCCGATCACCGGCACGGGCCTCACGCCCGGCGGCACCAAAGTGACCGCGGTCTATTTGAGTCCGCTGACCGATTATACGCTCGGGCGCGGCGCATCGAGCGGCTTCTGGCCGGTCTATCTCAAAGCCGCGGGCTACGACGGGATCATCATCCAGGGCGCGTCGCCGCGCCCGGTTTATCTATTCATCAACGAGGGCAGGGCGGAGCTGCGCGACGCGTCGCGGGTGTGGGGCCAGGGCGCGCGCGCGACCGAGGATATGCTGAGGGCGGAAGTCGGCATTCAGGACGCGCGCGTGATGGCGATCGGCCCCGCCGGCGAAAATCTCGTGCGCGCCGCGATGCTCTGCAACGATTACAACCACAACGCCGCGCACAGCGCCGGCGCGGTGTTCGGCGTGAAGAAGCTGAAGGCGATCGTCGTCTACGGCACGCAGCGCCCCCCGCTGCACGATAAAGAAAAGCTCATCGAAGCGGGGCTCCGCTGGCGGAAAACGTTGATGGTGCGCAGCGTCGACGAGAAAAAGACCGCCGGCCATGCCGAGGACCTGCACGCGCTGCCGAATCTGAATTACCGCAGCTCGCTCATCCAAGACCATGCGCGCGGCTTCGAGCAGAACCGCATCACGCTGCGCCCGTGCTTTCAGTGCCAGCGTCTCTGCCCCTGGGACGTCGAGATCGGCGAAGGGCCGAAAAAAGGCGCCGTCGGCCACTACAACGCCGGCAGCGAATGGCTCGACACCTTTTTCAATCTCGGCGTCAAAGGCAACGAGGCGCTCTATCTCGCCGAACGCATCAACGATCTCGGCATCGAGTGCAGCCACTTTTCATGCGGCGCCGCCGTCGCGTTCGAGGCGTGGGAGAAGGGACTCATCGGCCCCGCCGATACCGACGGCCTCGCCTTCGAATGGGGCAACGTCGCGACGATTGATCGATTGCTAGACATGGCCGCGCGCCGCGATGGCAAGTGGGGCGAACTCCTGGCCGAAGGGCCGACGCAGGTCGCCGCGGCGATCGGCGGCGATGCGCCGAAGTGGGTCGTGCATACAAAAAAGGGCACGCCCGCGCTGCACGATTGGCGCCCGCACTTTGGCCAGATGCTGCGCGAGATCGTCGCCTCCGGCGGCATGAAGCCGCAGGGCGGCGGCAGCGCCAAGCCGCCGCCGGATTTGGCCTATCGAGAAAAATGGGGACCGCTCGACCGCGACGACCCGACCGGCTGGCCGTGGTCGCAGGTGCTCTCGGAGCAGTACCGGCAATTCTGCGGCCTCACGGGCGGCTGCTGGTTCGCGCAGATGCACATGAAGCCCGACGGCCTGAAAAGCGTCAGCGATTCGTTGAGCGCGACGACCGGCTGGAATTTCGATCTCGACGAGGGGCTCGTCGCCGGCCACCGCAGCATGATCCTTCAGACGCTCTTCGGCACGCAGCGCGGCTGGATCGCCGATCACGACTGGCAGCAGGTGGGCGAGAGATTTCTCGAGCCGATACCCGACGGCAAGTTCCAGGGATTTACGATCGGCAAATGGATTCCGCAGATGGTCTACGACTACTATCGCTTATCGGGCAGGCACGAGCGCACCGGCCGGCCGTTCATGGACACTTTGCAGCGGCTCGGTCTGGAAGAATTCAACGAATGGGCGCAGCTCGATTGAGGAGGCGCGATGTTCAACGAAGACGAAGCACGGGAAAAGCTCGCGCAGCTCGCGCGCATCTTCGCGATGCAGGGGATGCTCGGTCTCTTTGGCCACCTGAGCGTTTATAACCCGGAGAAAAAGCGCCTCTTCATCACGCCGGGCATGGGCTCGGACAAGGCGCAGCTCCGCCCCGAAGACATGGTGCCGTGCGGTCTCAACGGCAAGCCCCTCGACAGCGGACGGCCTCCGGTCGAATGGCCGATCCACACCGCGCTCCACGGCGCGCGCGCCGATGCGCTCGCCGTCGCGCACTTGCATCCGCCGCACGCGACGCTGTTTACGATCGCCAAGCGCGAGTTCCAGCCGGTGACGCTCCAGGGGACGATCTTCAGCGGCGGCGTGCCGCTTTACCAGGAAGCGCAGCTCATCACGACGCCGGAGCGCGGCCGGAGCCTCGTCGAAGTCATCGGGAATAAGCGCGCGGCGCTGCTCCGCGCGCACGGCACCGTCGTCGCGGGAAAAAATCTGACGGAGGTGCTTTACGCTTCGCTCGTCTTGGAAGACGACGCGAAGAAGACGCTCCAGGCCGCGGCGCTGGGGACCGTCGAAACGCTTTCGCTGGACCAGTCGCAAGCGTTCGACGCGGAGATCGACCTCGCGCGCCGCGCGCAGCGCGCCTGGGATTACTTCGCATCCGTCGAGGCGCGCTGGGACCGCCAGCCGGGCACGGGCAGGGTGGAATTATTTCCCTGAAAGGAGTTTCAAGTTCCAGGTCTCTGGTTTCAGGTCAAGAAGTCTTCTAGAAACCGGAAACTGGAAACTCGAAACTTTTTTATGAATATGAATAATGTTCGCCTTTACGCCGGGACACAGCACGGGCTCATCGTCTGGCGCGCGCAAAACGGCGACTGGGAAGAGGCGAGCTGCGCGTTCCGCGACGGCATCATCGATTCGATCCACGGCTGCCACGATCATCCGGAGCGCGTCTACGTCGGCGTGACACACGACGGACTCTACCGCACGGCCGACGCGGGAAAATCGTGGCGGAAAGTTCTCGACGGCGACATTCGCGCGGTTACCGTCGATCCGACGAGCGACGACGTCGTCTATGCCGGCGTCGAGCCGGTGGGCCTTTTCCGCAGCGACGACGGCGGCGACCGTTGGGAGGAATTGACCGCGCTCAAGGCGCTGCCCGACGAAGTCAAGAAAAACTGGCGCTTCCCCCAGCCGCCGCACCAGGGGCACGTGCGCAACATCTTCATCCACGCGGACGAGCCGCGCACGATCTATTTATGCATCGAGCACGGCGGCATCGTGCGCAGCTTCGACCGCGGCGCGGCCTGGGAGGACGTGAGTAAAGGGATCGAATACCTCGATATTCATGTGATCGCGAATCTGCCCGGCCGCTTCGACCGCTACTTTGTCGCGAGCGCGCGCGGCTTTTTCACCAGCGATACCCCCGAGAACGGCTGGGCGCGCGCGGAGAACGGTCTCACGCGGAATTATTTCCACGATTTTATTTTTCTGCCGCCGGCGCGCGCGGGCGAAGGCCCCGAGATGCTCGTCGCGACTGCCGACGGCTCGCCCGGCTTCTGGCGGCGCGAGCAGCGCGGCGCGCGCGCCGCGCTCTTCAAGAGCGGCGACGGCGCGAAGTCGTGGCGGCGCGTCGTTGCAGGGCTTCCGGACGATTGCGATCCGATGTTCTGGGCGCTGGTGCATCACCCGCACGATCCCAATTCCATATTCGCCGGCACCGGGCTTGTGGCGCGCGGCCACGCCTCCGGCAGCGGCGGCAAGGGACAGATTCTCTTCAGCGACGATCGCGGCGAGAGCTGGCGCGAGCTCGCGATCGAGCTGCCGGCCGACCGGGTCATGTGGGCGGCGGCGGATTGAGACATCGAATGGAGGCGAAATGAAACGCGCGACGACATTGTCGGCTATGCTGCTGGCCTTGCTTTGTTTCGCGCCCGAGCTTCACGCGCAGACCCTCAAAAAAGTCCGCATGGGCAGCTCCTCGACCAACGTCTCGTTCCTCGCGATCTTCGCGGCGCAGCATCGCGGCTTTTTCCGCGATGAAGGACTCGACTTGGAGATCATCTTCATGCCCGCCAATCTCGCGAGCACGGCGGTTCTAAACGGCGATCTCGACTACAACGGCGCGGTCACCGGCACGATCGGCGCGGCGGTGCACGGCCAGCCGATGAAGGTGCTGCTGTTCACCGTCTCGAAGCCGCTGCTCTTCTTGATGAGCAAAAAAGAGATCAAGGAGCCGCAGCAGCTGCGCGGCAAGAAGGTCGCCGGCAGCTCGCCGGGCGGCTCAGCGACGCTGCTCGCGACGCAGGCGCTGAAGCACTTCGGCCTCGAGCCCGGGCGCGACGTGTCCGTCCTGCCGATGGCGGGCAGCGCCGCGAGCCGCTACGCTGTGCTGGAATCCGGCGTGGTCGATGCGTCGCTGCTTTCCGTCCCCGAGAACATCATCGCGCAGGAGAAGGGCTACAACGAGCTGATCTTCCTGGGCGACGTGATCGAATTTCCGCAGAACGGCTTCGGCACGTCGGAGAAGCGCATCCGCGAGAACCCCGACGAGGTCTACAAAATGGTCCGCGCGACGCTGCGCGGCCTCATGTTCGTAAACGATCCCAAGAACCGGGAGGCGGTGATCGACATTTTGATGAAGCAGTGGAAACTGAGCGACCGGAAAATGGCCGCCGAGACTTTTCGCCACGTCTCGCGTGTCCTAACCAAAGATGCGGTGGTGAAGCCCGAGTCGGTGCAGGTGCTGATCGATCTCGCGCGCGAGAGCGCGAAGATCACGCGGCCGGTCGGTGTGGCCCAGGTGGTGGATTACAGCTTCGTCGAGCGGGCGCGGAAGGAACTCGGGTTATCCAGATAGGCTGTTGATAGCCTGTGGACAAACGGTGGGAAAGAACGGCGGGGTTGTTGACGACAGGATAAAAGAACCGCTCTCAACAGACTTATTCACACGGGGTCTGTTGATAAATTCTTGACTTAGGATCTACAGAAAAGCCGAAAAAAAGCGGCTGCCTCATCGAGCCGGCACGACTCCGGCACGGCGAGACAGCCGCCGATGTTAGATATGGCGGTGCCGCCTTAATCGACGATGACGCGGTCTCCCGCTCTCAGCACAAGGTCTTGCTTCAGATCGCCTCTGACGATCGCGTCGTAATCGACGATGTATTCTTTGACCTTGTCGTTCTCGCGCCGGACGACTTTGATGTTGCGCCGGTCGGCGAAAATCGTAAGACCTCCGGCGCGGGTGATGAGCTGCAGAACGGTGTCGTGGCCCGTGGATGGATACGCGCCGGGCTTGGCGACCTGCCCGACCAGGAAGACTTCGCTCGAAGTGATCTCCGTCACGCGAATCGTGACGAAGGGGCTCTGGACGTATTTCTTATACCGGTCTTCCAGCGTCTTTCTCAGCTCGACGGTCGTCTTGCCGGCGGCCTGGACTTCGTTGATAAGAGGCAAGGTGATGAAACCGTCCGGGCGCACCTTGACGGGTCCCGAGAGCGTCGGCTCTTTCCAGACGACGATTTCCAGCGCGTCGCCGGAGCCGATGACGTAAGACTCCGCCGACGGCTTCGCCGGATTCGGGGTATCCTTGCCGATCGTATACTCCCTCGTGCGCAGCGGCTGCGGCGCGCAGGCCGCGATTAGAAACAACACCCCCACAACAAGGAAAAACCTAGTCTTCCTCATACTCCCTCCTTTTGTAGACTAAGATTAACGCCGATAAAGCGAATTTGCGAGAGATGCGCAGACCTCGAGAGTCGCGTCTCTTGAAGTTGAAACAGTGGCGGAACGAAGAGTGTTTAACGCGCCGGAGGAGTCTCCGATTCGGCCGGCGGCTGGGACTCTTCGGGTTTCGCAGGCGGCGTCGGCCGCGCCGGCGGCTCGCGCAGAGGCTGCTGAAGCTGCTGCTGGGCCTGCGGGCGAGCGCCCTCCGGCCTAAGCGGTTGCTGCATCTCGGTCCGCTCGTAGGTCGGCGCGCCCATCGGCGCGAATACCGGACGATCGATGCCGCCTCGGGCCAGACCGGGATTGGGATAAAGGTCAAAGTGTGCTGTGACGGAAGCGATGACGCTGTCGCCGCTGGCCCGCCCCGCCGGCACATCGAGAGCCTTCGCCGTACCGCTGCGCCAGCGGCGGCTGTACCACAGATTGGAAGAAAGCCAGCTCGTCACCCAATACTGAAGTCCCGCCGAAGCCCGGAAAATCTCGATTTCAGCTTCCTGGTGTTGTCCGAGTAACGAGTAGTCAGCGCCGACCAAACCCGTCAGCAACGGCGTAATGCGGATGCCATAGCCTGCGGAAAACGTGGTCGTCGTCGACGGGCCCGTGAAAAGACCCTGGCTCGTCGTGAGACCGCGCCGAACGGCGAAATTGAAAGTGGCGTCCTGCCAGACTTTGACGAGCACCGCGTTTAAATTCGTGACAACCGTCGGTCCGGATCCTCCGGTGTTGAACGCGAGGCCGAACGCCCCCGACAACGTCCAGGTCGGAGACAGCCGGATTTTCAGATTGCTGAAAAAATCGTCGCCGATATCGATGCTGTGTACAGTGGTTGTTTTGGTTTTGCCGCCGCTCGAATGCGAGGTGAATATATTAGCGGTATACCCGGCGAAAAGGTTATGCTCCTGTCTCCAATTATAGACGGCCTTTCCGCCGATGGAGTGGGTGAAATCGCTTGAGCCGTTGGAATTTGAAAAACCCAGTCCATAGCCGCCGGTAAAAGTCAGCACCGGCGAGTAGAGATAAACCGGCTGGACCGAAAAGTTGTTGGTGATGCTTCTCCCTTTGCTAACCAGGGATTCGACGTCTTGAATTAATGGAAGCGGTATGAAGCTTCCGAGAGTCGGCAAATCGGTCGGCGTGGTTGGCAGCTGGGGCGGCGGGCCCATCGCATCGAGTCCGATCGTGCGAGTGACTCCGCGGCGGCGGAGATTATCGATGAAATTGAAATTCAGATTGGGAGAAAACTTGTAGGTGTAAGCGGAGTTGAACGCGATATTGTCCGCAAAGTTGTCCAAATTGGAGTTATGCGCGTATATTTGCCCTTCCGGCGAAAGCGTCGCGGTAAGGACCGGGGTTGGATCTCCCGGCGTTGCATACAAAAGCGAAAAGGTCGGGACGATATGCGTGATCCAGTCATTGATATTGTTCTTGCCCGACTGCGTCCTAAAATAAATATTGTCGTTGTATTCCTCGCCGGTTCCGAGGGAGAAGCCGCTGTAGACCGCGGCGGCGGCTTTATCGTTCGCGAGAACGCCGGCGAATAGGAGCGCGGCGAGAAGTGCCGCTAGTGCTCGATAGATTCTTCGCACCGGACGGCGGGATGACCGCATATCTGTCATTGTTCGACCCCCGTGAAGCCCGAAATTGCGTTCTACCGCACCCGGCGCAAACTAACATAATGGCGACCGATTTTGCAAGTCAAAGATAGCCGATTATTCTATAAATTTTACAGGGATGAGGAGTGTCGCGGGTGGAAAATCAGCGCGAATATAGCTTCGCCCTTTCGGGCGGCGGCGACCCTAATTTTGCACATCACTGCAGGCAAAACTCCTCAGCATAAACCGAGGATTTCTCTTTTGACTGGAGCCGAGGGCGCACTCCAGATAGCTGCAATTTTCTAGCAGACACGTGCGCCTTGTCAATATAGGTAAACCCCCGGGTTCGCCGGCGGCTTTTAACCGACTGCGTAGTGTTTTATAAAGCATCGCTGGGAGATATCGATGACCAAAAAGACTCTTGCCATAATCGCCGCGGCAATTTTTTTGGCGTGCGCGTTTGCGGCTCCCGCCGCAGAGCCGGTGTTGAAGCTCGGCTGGAGCGGCTCGGGCATCGGCGCCGACCTGTTGAAGCTCGCCGGCCGGAGCACCGTCTGGCGTAAGCACGGCCTAGATGTGCGGCCGGTCTATTTGACGAGCGGCAACCTGATGGCGCAGACCCTTTCGTCTGGAGAGATCGGCCTCGCCGGCTTCGATGTGACCGCCATGCTGGCGCTAGGCGTCTCGGGCATGAAAGATTTGCGCGTCGTGGCGGTGCTGATCGACCGGCTCGAGCCGTTCTTTGTCGTGCAGAAGTCGATCGCCACGCCGGCGGACCTCAAAGGCAAGCGCGTGACGATCAGCCGCTTCGGCTCGGGCTCGGACATCATCACGCGCGTTGCGCTCCGCTACTGGAAGCTCGACCCGGAAAAGGACGTCGCGTTCCTGCAATCCGGCAATACGCCGACGCGGATCGCCGCGCTGGTCGCCGGCCACGTCGACGCGGCGCTCGTCAGCTCGACGCAGGTGCAAAAAGTCGTCGAGACCGGCTGCTGCCGCGTCCTGGCCGATCTCTCCGAGCTGCCGATCGACTACGCCAACTACGGCGTCGTCGTCTCCGGCGCGCTGCTCAAAACGCAGCGCGACAACGTGCGAAAATTTTTAGAGGCGCTCACGGAAACGATCTATATCTTCAAGACCAAGCCCGAGGCGGCGATGGCTATTTTGCGCGAGAGCAACGGCGACCCGCAGGTCGTCCGCCCGCTCTACGAGCGGCTCGCCAAGGCGATGGCGGAATTTCCGGTGCCCGAGCCGAAGGGCATCCAGACCGCGCTCGATTTTCTGCCCAATCCCAGAGCGCGCGGCGTTCGCGCGGAAGAGTTCATGGACACGAGCCTGATGGAGGAGATCAAGAAGAGCGGGTTTATAGAGAAATTGTACGGAAAGAAGTGAGGACTCCAGAAACCTGGATTCCCGCTTGCGCGGGAATGACGGAGAGCATGGAGACAACCTCTGTTAGGCCGCGCATAAGAAAATGACTGACATTCTCAGATTCCGGATTCGGAGAGATCCTTCACTTCGTTCAGGATGACAAACGTGCTTTCCCATTCTTTTTTTGTCATTCTGAGCGTTGCGAAGAATCTCTCCGGGAATTTCATCTCCCTCCGTTCGTGCTGAGCCTGTCGAAGCACGTCACCTACGCCGCGCTCTCCTGCAAATTCTGATAGTGGTGCGCCTTCGAGACCGCGCCGATGCCGGAGATGATTTTCTTCCAGCTATCGCCTTCGTCCTCGCTGGCGAAGACGTCGCCGTCGGTCGTGCCGGCAAACAGCGCGCTGCCGCCGCTCCACGCGTCGATCGAGAACGCCTCGACGTTGCCGCGGATGTGCTCGGGAAGGCCGTTGGTGAGAACCTCCCAGCTCTTGCCGCCGTCGCGGCTCCGCGCGATGCGCGAATCCGCCGTGTGCAGCTTGCGCCAGGTGCCGGGGCCGGTCTTGCCGCCGGCGACGAACATGAGATCGGGCTTGAACGGATGGACGAGCAGGGGATCGACGTAGCCGATGCGGAAATCGCGCGGCGTGAGGCTCGTCCAGGTAGAGCCGCCGTCGGCGCTGATGCAGACGCCCGCGGTCGTCTCGGGCCCGCAGTTGGTCGTCGGCATGACGTGATAGACTTTTCCCGGATCATTGGTCGTCAGCACGCGGTGCGCGTCGGGATTGAGCCCTTCGACCGTGCGCCAGCTCCTGCCGCCGTCGTCGCTCTTCAAGAAGCCGCCGACCTCGACCGCAGCGTAGATCGTCTCCGGCCGCTTGGGATCGAAGGCGAGGCTTTTTACGTGCGCCTGGTGCGGCGGCCCGGGAAAAGTCCATTTGTCGACCCCCGGCACTTCGCGCAGCGCAGTCAGCTCGCTCCAGCTTTTTCCCAGATCGTCGCTCTGGAACAGATGCGCCGGCTGGGTCCCGGCGTAAAGGCGCGTCTGACCGCCGATCTTCTGGCACGCGAGCGAGTAGATCTCCATATCGCGCAGGCCGCGGTCGCGCCGCTCCCATGTTTTTCCTAAATCGCTGGAGGCGTGGAGCGCCGACGCGAAGGTGCCGGCGAAAAGCGTCCGGCTCTCGGGCTCGAAGAGCAGGGCGCTCACGTGCTCGCCGGGTAGAAAATGGGCGCGCTGGCTCCACGCCGCGCTGCTCCGCGCGAACGAAAAGATTCCATCCACCGTGCCGACGAGCAGCGTATCGCGGCGCGCGTCGCCCTGCGTCGTCATCTGGCCTCCGGGGGATAAGCAGATAAACATAAGGCCTCCTCTGGGGAATTGAGATTGGCGATTAGACGACTCAACTCCTAATCCCCAATCGGCTCTCGGTCAAGTGCAAAGAATAATTTGAGAAAGGAGAGATTCTTCGCTGCACTTGGAATGACAGGAGGCCTTTTGTCATACTGAACCCTTCGGCATGCTCAGGGTAAACTCCGTGAAGGATCTCTGCTTATTTTTGTTTTTTACTTGCCCAGTCCGATCATGATAAGCAGGACGGCGGAAGACGCATTCGGGTGGACCTCGACTCTCATTCCAAGCCGCGCGCGGCCCGCATGTTCTACGGCTGGTGGATCGTCGTCGTCGGCGTGCTGACGCAGCTCGCCGGCGTATTTTCCCTCTCCAGCACGCTGAGCATTTTTCTAAAGCCCGTCACCGAGGATCTCGGCGTCTCGCGCGGCGCCTTTTCGCTCGTGCGCACGGGCGAGATCCTCGTCGGTGCGCTGATCGCGCCGTTCGTCGGCCCGATCATCGACCGCCGCGGCGGGCGCAAGCTCATCGTCGGCGGCGCGATCGTCGCGAGCCTGGGCTACATCCTGCTCAGCCGCGTGCGCGCGTTCTGGGAATTCTTTCTCGTCCGCTGCACGCTCGTGGTCGCCGGCGACAGCCTGATGGGCTCGCTCGTCGTCATGGTGATCATCTCGCGCTGGTTCGTGCGCAAGCGCGGGCGCGCCATCGCCGTCGCCAATCTCGGCACGGGCATCGCCAAGGTCACCATGCCGCTCGTCGCGGCGGCGCTGTTCGTCTCGGTCGGCTGGCGCCAAAGCTGGGCGCTGTTCGGCATCGCCACTTTGCTGCTGGTCGTCGGTCCCGCGCTCGCGTTCATTCGCAACAGCCCGGAAGAGATGGGTCTTCGCCCCGACGGCGAGCCGCCAGCGCCGCGCGCGGAAAATGCATCCGTCGATGCGCCGGCCGTCCACGCCGCGCTCGGCGACGAGGTGACGTGGACGCGCGCCGAAGCGCTGCGCACGCGCGCGTTCTGGCTCTTGGGCGTGACGTTCGGCATCGCCAATGTCGGCATCGCCGGGCTCAACCTGCACATTTTCTCATTCGTTACGGATCTCGGCCATCCGCCGATCACCGCCGCGACGGTCATGAGCACGGTCGCGCTCACCCAATTGGGCTCGACGATGTTCTGGGGGCTGCTCGCTGAGCGCATCGACATCCGCAAGGCCGCTATGGTGCAGTTTCTCACCCAGGCGGCGGGCCTGACGCTGGCGCTCACCTCGGCGCGGCTCGGTCTCGTCTACGCGGGATTTTTTATTTACGGCATCGGCTTGGGCGGGAGCTTCGTTCTGCGCGAGGTCGTCTGGGCGAACTTCTTCGGCCGCGTCTCGCTCGGCACCGTGCGCGGCATGGGCGTCTTTCTCACGAACGTTTTCGCCGCCTGCGGCGCGCCCTTTTTCGGCTTTCTCTTCGACGCGACCGGCGGCTATACGCTCTCGTTTGTGCTTTTCGTCGCCGCGCTGTTGACGTCCGCTTTCCTCATCGTGACCGTCGAGCCGCCGACGAAAACGGTTTCAGGTTTCTAGTTTCAAGTTTCAGGGAACGGAGAGATTCTTCGCTGCGCTCAGAATGACAGAAAAGCTCAGGAATATTGTCATCCTGAACGAAGTGAAGGATCTCTCCGACAACGAATTTACGGATTTATTGGGAATTCCCCGCGCTGATCTAAGCCCCGATTCGCAATCCCCAACCCCAATCCCTACTTGAATATATCTTTGACCGCCGAGCCGATGCCGCCGGCGGCCTTGCCTACGCCCTCGACGCCTTTTTCGCCGAGACCGCCGACGCCTTCGACCAATCCTTTGACCGAGACGCCGAGCTGCCCAGCCAAACCCGCGGCGATGCGCGTCGAAAGCGTTTCGTTGAGAGAGAAATTCGGGCGGCTCACGTCGCCCTTGAGCGTAAAGTCGAGATCGATCGTGCCGTTGTTGTCTTTGAGCGAGTTCAGGACCGCGTTTCGCGGCACGCCCATGAACGTTCCGGCGAAGCCGCCCGACTGCGCCAATTGTAAATCGCGCAGGATGACCTTGCCCTTGCCGTCGAGCTGGTTGTTGCGCACTTCCGATTTCATATTGAGATCGAAGTTGCCGCGCTCGACGCGCACGTCGCCTTTTCTCGCGAGATAGGGCTGGAGGCTCACGAGATCGACGCCTTCGAGAACGATGCGCGACGAGGAGTCCCTGCCGTGCTGCGCGACCCAGCCGCTGACCTTCGCCTTGCCGTCGCGGTGCGCGCCTTTGACGACGGCGTCGATCTCGAATTCCGTCTTGTCGTTGAGCGTGGGCGCGACCACGTCCTTGACGGTCGCCTCGATCCCTTCGAGCCGCGTCTTGACCACTTTTGGACCGACTGTCGCGTCGTAAATCTCCATGACGCCTTCATGCACCGTGATTCTGTCGATCGTCACGGTGCGCGCCGAAGGCTTCGCGTCCGCCGGCTTGTCGCCGGCGTGGAGCAGCGTCGGCACGAGCGCGACTTTCCCCGGCGTGCGGTAGGCGGAGACGTAGGGTTTTTCGATCTCGACCGAGGCGATCTTGACGTCGTTCGACAGCAGGCTTCGTAAGCTCGGCACGAGCCGGATGCGCTCGGCTTCCAGCGTGCGCGCCTCGGGCCAGCCCTTCGGGGCGGGCACGCGGAGCGCGATCAGCTCGATCGAGCTCCAGCCGACGTTCAGCGCCTTCAGCTCGGTGCCCGGGCCGAGCGCGGCGACGACGCGCTGCTTGAGCTTCGCGACCGCGAAGTGAAAGCCCACCGCTGCGGCGAGCAGGACGACGAGAATGATCGAGCCGGTGACGAGCGCGATGCGCTTCATGATTTATAGAGCTGGTCGATCCAGCCGGAGCGGATGAGCCGTTCGAGCGGCGCGGGATCGCGGTATTGATCGTAGTTTAGAAATTCCTTGGGCACCGGGCGCCGGCGCGCCAGCTCTCGCAGCACGACCTCGATGCCCTTGTCCGGCACGTTGGGCGTCGGTTTGAACAGCGGCGCATAGACCTCCATCGTCTTTTTCACGACGACCGGGTCGGTCTCGCGCTGCCATTGCTTGAGCGCGCGCTCGGTAAACGCGGTGTCCTTTTTGATCACGCGGATCGCCTCGATATAGCCCTTGAGAAAGCGCTCGACCATGGGCCCGTTCGTCTTCACCAGCGCGCGGCTGCTCGCGACACACGACGACGGATAGATGAAATCGCTCTTGGACAGATCGGCCAGGATCGGCCAGCCCATCTGCATGAAGGGATAGGCGTTGTGAAACGTGAGCGCGGCGGCGAAGACCCGCCCGCCCATCATCGCCGCGGCGATCTCTCCGCCGGCGCCGAGCTGGAGAACCGTCAAATCCTTCTCGTCGACGCCGATGCGGTTGAGCGCGCTGCGAAGATAAAAATGCGTCGTCGAGCCCAGGCGCGTCACCGCCGCGGTCTTGCCCTTGAGATCGGCGGCGCTTTTGATCTCCGGCCGCGCGATGAGGTAGACCGCGTCCTGATCGACGGGACAGGCGAGCATGACCACGTCGCCGCCCTCGATGCGCGCCGCGACGACCGACTCGGCGCCGGCGCCGGAGAATTGCACGCTGCCGCTCATGATCATCGTCGTGATGAGCGCGCCGCCGCGGATGTGGATCACTTCGACGTCGAAGCCGTATTTCTTGAAGAGGCCGGCGTCGCGGCCGACCACGACGGGGAGATGGGCGATCGACGCGGTTACGCCGTAGCGGATGCGCGCCGGCTCTTGAGCCTGCGCCGGGGCGGCGCCGCTCAGAAAAAGCGCGATCGACACGCTGCGGAGAAGACTTATCCGCATTTATTTATATTTCGCCTCGACGGCGGCCGAATCGTACGGCACGTAGCGGTTCGTGCCGGGATTTCTTATCTCCGGCTGCTCGCCGTCGTCGAAGAGCGGCACGGCGCCCGCGCCGGCGCGCTCGCCGATGAGTCCCGGCGCGTGCGCCTCGGCGACCACCGCCTCTTTATTCGAGCGGTTCCACGCCCAGTGGACTTTGTTCGCCGGCACGCGCTGGAAGTCGCCCTTTTTGCACGGGTAGCCCTTGTCCTCGACGAAAAACCAGATCTCGCCGTCGAGCACATAGTTGATCTGCTCGGACTCGTGCATGTGCGGCTGCGTGTGATAGCCGGGCGCGCGCGTTGCGATCATCAGGCTGCACTCGTTGCCGTAGCCCTTGTACGACACCATCGAGCCCTCGCCCTCGGCCCCGCTGCGCGTCGCCTTCCGCTCCGGAATCTCCTCCCGTTTGACGTGAAGTCCCATAGGCGTTCCCCCTTCTTCGGCATGGATAACACCGCGGCGGAGAGACTGTCAACGTAGCCGGATGAATTCAATTCCGGAGAGATCGTTCACTTCGTTCAGGAGGACAAAACGGCCTTCTATCTTGTCATTCTGAGCACCTCGCTGTCCTCAGGATAAACTCCGCGAAAAAATCTCTCCGAAATAAAATCCTCGCTTGCAAGCTGCCGTGCGGGTTTATAAGCTTGGCCCGGAGAAAACGATGGCGCGCGTAACGCTGATCGACGAAGACAACCCGGAGCTTGCCGAGCTCATTGAGAAAATCCGCGGCGCCCGCGGCGGCCGGCTGATCAACATCTATCGCCTGATGCTCCACAGTCCGGCGCTCGCGGAGGCGTGGTTCAATCTCAATCAGGCCGCGCGCTACGGGACGGAGATCGACGGACAATGCCGCGAGCTCGTCATCATGCGTGTCGCAATTTTGAACCGCTGTGAATACGTGGTGAAAACGCACGCGTCGCAGTACGCGCTGAAAGAAGGGCTCACGCGCGAGCAGGTCGATCAGCTCGCCGATTGGCGCGCCTCGACTCTGTTCGACGCGAAGCAGCGCGCGCTGCTCGCCTACAGCGACGCGATGACGCGCGATATCGAAGTGCCGGACGGCGTGTTCGCCGAGGTGAGAAGCCATTTTACAGAGCGCCAGACCGTCGAGCTCACGATGCTTGTCGGCGCCTACAACATGCTCACGCGCGTTTTGAGCGCGCTGAAAGTCGATCCGGAGTAAATGATCATCGCCGTCGAAGACGATCCCTGGATGCGGCTGTTCCAGCTGATTCTCGATCCGACAACGCCGCCGGCGCGCACGGCGGCCTTCGCGCATTTCCTCGCCCACGAACTGCCGGATTTCTCCGGCTGGCTCAAGCGACTCCGCGATGAAGTCGGAGCGCTCTATCCCGCCGAGGTGCGGCTCGTGAAGGAAGAAGCGGACTTCGCGGCGAATCTCGCCGGCGCGACCGTCGCCGCCGTCGAAAGCTTCGCGGTGGGAGAGAAGGAGATCGCCGCCACGGGCGGCGCGCTCAAGATCGTTCAGAAATACGGCGCGGTCGCGACTTCGATCGATCGCGCCGCCTGCGAGCGTGCCGGCATCCGCGTCCTGACGATCAAGCGGCGCGCCAATGTCGCCACCGCCGAGCACGCCTTCGCGCTCATGCTCGCGCTGGCGCGGAAAATCGTCGCGACCGCGAACCGCATCTCGGCGGAGCAGCTGCGCGCCGCCGGCTACGAGCCGACGGTCTTCGACCGCCGCCACACGGCGAACGGCAACTGGGGGCGCGTGCTCGGCACGCGCACGCTCTACGGCAGCCAGATGGGAATCGTCGGCTTCGGCGAGATCGGCCGCGAGATGGCGCTCCGCGCTTCCGCCTTCGGCATGCGCGTCGTTTATACCCAGCGGCACCGTCTGAATGCCGAGGAGGAGGCGCGCTATCACGCGAGCTACGCCGCGCTCGACCAGCTGCTGGCAACGTCCGAGATCGTCAGCCTGCATCTGCCGGATACCGCTCAGACGCGCGGTATCATCGGCCGTCGCGAATTGGAGATCATCAAACCCGGCACGCTGCTCGTTAATATCTCGCAGCCGCAGCTGATCGACCGCGCGGCGTTGGTCGAGGCGCTCGCGGCTGGAAGACTCGGCGGCTTCGGCCTCGACGTGCCCTATGAGGAGCCGGGGCGGGCCGACGATCCGCTGCTGCGATTTCCGAACGTGATTATCACGCCGCATCTCGGCGCTTCGCCGCGTGACAACTCGCTCGACGATTTCCTCGAAATGCTGACGAACCTCGCGCGCGCGCTCGGCGCGGTCTAGCATGCGCGCGAACTATTTTTTGATTCTCGCTTGTATCCTCGCCAGCGTCTGGGCCTGGCAGCAGCCGCCGGCGTTCGCCGAGCGGGCACTGATCTTCAGCTCGACGAACCTCACGCACGGCCGGCCGTGGACGCTCTTCCCGGCGCTGTTCGTGCACGCGAGCCCGCTGCACCTCTTCGGCAACATGCTGTTCCTTTTCGTCTTCGGCAACACGCTCGAGAAAAACGTCGGCGCCGCGAAACATCTCGCGGTGTTTTTCTGCGGCGGCATTCTGGCGTTTCTCCTGAGTCTGCCGTTCATGCCGCCCGGCGCGGGTATGCTCGGCGCCTCGGCGGCGATCTTCACGGTCGCGGCCTGCGTCATGCTGATCGCGCCGCTGAGATTCTCGTTTCTCTTTCTCGCGCCGCAGGGGCTCGTCGCGATCATTTATTTCTTTTACAACCTCGCCATCGTCTACGCCCCGAGCCGCATCCCCGGTTACGATCACAATATCGCCTACGCCGCGCACATCATCGGCTTCTTGATCGGCATTCCGTTCGGCATC
>Ga0075425_100001923_pt1 | contig 20475 bp, 15 predicted proteins | sample SoiMethybrSBSTD4_FD_75300 | JGI IMG/M metagenome (GOLD analysis project Ga0075425, IMG submission 75300) | Bulk soil microbial communities from a Populus tree surrounding site in Tennessee, USA - Soil MetaG P. TD hybrid SBSTD4 | ecosystem: Environmental > Terrestrial > Soil > Tree plantation... | reverse complement strand
GTCTCTTTTGCACAGGGACGGCGTCGGCCGCAAGGTTCGGGCGACGCGCCGCGCCCGCATCACGGCAATCACGTCGGGAGGGGCGATTCCGGACAACGCCGATTACCAGGTCATCCTCGAGCCCGAGGGGACGCTGGTCGGCACGCTCAACGAAGACTTCGCGATCGAGTCGAACGGCGGCGACATCTTCCAGCTCGGAACGGCCTCCTGGCGCATTTTGCGTGTGGGGGCGGGCGTTGTCCGCGTCGCCGATGCGAAGGGCGCGCCCCCCACGATCCCGTTTTGGCTCGGAGAGGCCCCGGCGCGGACGCCGGAGCTCTCGCGCGAGCTGTCGCGCGTTCGCGAGGCGGCTCGAGGGCCGGAGGCGCTCGTATCGGCGGGAATCGATGCAGCGACCTCCCGGCAGATCGCCGAGTACGTGGCCGCCGGCGAACGGGTGCTCGGAGCTTCCCCGACCCAGGAGCGGGTGATCCTCGAGCGCTTCTTCGACGAGAGCGGCGGTATGCAGCTCGTCGTGCACGCGCCCTTCGGGGGGAGGATCAACCGCGCCTGGGGGCTCGCGCTTCGCAAGCGGTTCTGCCGGGCGTTCGGCTTCGAGCTCCAGGCTGCGGCCAACGAAGAGGCCATCGTCCTCTCACTCGGTCCCCAGCACAGCTTCCCGCTCGAAGAGGTCTTCGATTACCTCCATCCGAATACGGCGAAAGACCTCCTCGTGCAGGCGCTGCTCGACGCGCCGATGTTCAAGACGCGATGGCGGTGGAACGTCTCGCGGGCACTTCTGATCGATCGCATGCGCGGCGGAAAGAGGACGCCGGCGCCGCTCATCCGCATGCGCGCCGACGATCTATTGGCCGCGAGCTTCCCCGCTTCGGTGGCTTGCGGCGAAACGCTGCCGCCGGGCGACATCCAGGTGCCGATGGATCATCCGATCGTTCGGCAAACCGTCCTCGATTGTCTCAACGAGGCGATGGACGTCGAGGGTTTTCTCGACGTCTTGCGCGGGCTTCGAGACGGGCGCATCGAGCGGCGCGCGGTCGACGCGCCCGAGCCATCCGCCTTCGCCCAGGGGATCCTCGCGGCGCAGCCCTATACGTTTCTCGACGACGCCCCGCTCGAAGAGCGCCGCACGCAGGCCGTGCTCGCTCGCCGGACGCTCGACGTCAAGAGCGCCGACGAGCTCGGCGCGCTCGATCCAGAGGCGATCCGTCGGGTGCGCGAGGAGGCCTGGCCGTCGCCGACCAGCGCAGAAGAGGTGCACGAGGCGCTGCTCTGGATGGGGTACGCCAGCGTCGACGAAGCGCGCCCCTGGTCCGACTGGATGGCCGAGCTCCAGGCAGCTGGTCGAGTCGATCTCGAGAACGATCGATGGTTCGCTCACGAAGCCTCGCGCGACCCGAAAGAAATTCTGCGCGGGCGACTCGAGGCGCTCGGCCCGATCTACGGCGATGAACCCCTTCTCTACGAGCTCGAGAACGAGGGGTTCGTGCTGCGGGGCCGCTTCGAAGGTCGGGCCGGTTGGTGCAGCCGCCGTCTTCTCGCGCGCATCCACCGTTATACGCTCGACCGGTTGCGCAAGGAGATCGAGCCGGTCACGGCTGCCGATTTTCTCCGTTTTCTCGGGTGCTGGCAGCACCTCGACGAAGAGCATCGGCTCGAGGGCCCGCGCGGCGTCGGCGATGTCATTCGTCAGCTGGCCGGTTTCGAAGTCCCCGCGGCGGCGTGGGAGGCGAGCGTTCTACCGGCGCGGGTGCGCGGCTACCGTCGGGAGTGGCTCGACGAGCTCACGCTCTCGGGCGAAATGGCTTGGGCACGCCTGTGGGGGAGCGCCGCGAGCCCCATCCGCTCGACGCCGGTGTGCCTCGTGCCGCGCGATGAGCTCGAGCCATGGGCGTCGCTTTCGAAGCCGCCCGACGCGAGCGCGCTCGGAGGTGCCGCGCGCGAGATCCATGCCGTGCTGATTCGACGAGGGGCTATGTTTCCGCAAGAGCTCGGGCGCGCGGCGCGGCTCTTGCCCGCCGAGCTGGACGTGGGGCTCGGCGAGCTCGTGGCGCGGGGACTCCTCACCTGCGATTCCTTCGGCGGCCTGCGCTCGCTGCTCGTTCCCCCTTCGCGCCGCCGCGCGCGGTTGCCGGTCGCCGGCCGCTGGAGCCTCTTGCATCGCGACCAGCTCGAGGCGTCGCCTGTCGAAATGGTGGCGCGCCAGCTGCTCCGACGAACGGGCGTCGTCTTTCGGCGCACGATTTTACGCGAAAAACAGCCGTTCCCCTGGCGCGATCTCGTCCGCGCGCTTCGCACGTTCGAGGCGAGGGGCGATACCCGCGGCGGCCGCTTCGTGGCGGGCTTCGACGGCGAGCAGTACGCGCTACCCGAAGCCGTCTCGTTGCTTCGAGCGGTCCGGCGTCGTGGGCCGGCCCAACCGCTCCAGGTCGCCGCCGCTGATCCCCTGAACTTCCGCGGTATCCTGACCCCCGACGAACGTGTGTCGCCTCTCGCACGCCAGAAGGTGCTGGTAGCCTAGGCCGACCGTTTCATCGGAGCCGGTTTCGGTTCGAGATCCTCTGGATCTCAGGACCCAAGTGATCTACGTGAGACGCATGAGCTACGTTGCAGAATCACATCGCTACGAGACGATGACGTATCGCCAGTGCGGCAAGAGCGGTCTCAAGCTCCCCCTTCTGTCGCTCGGCCTCTGGCACAATTTCGGCGACGCGACGCCGCTCGATACGCAGAGAAGCATGCTTCGCACCGCTTTCGACCTCGGCATCACCCACTTCGATCTTGCCAACAATTACGGCCCACCTTTCGGCAGCGCCGAGCTCAATTTCGGCCGTCTGTTCAACGGCGACTTCAAGCCCTACCGCGATGAGCTCATCATCTCGACGAAAGCCGGCTGGGACATGTGGCCCGGCCCCTACGGCCAGGGGGGCGGCTCGCGCAAATACGTGCTGGCGAGCCTCGATCAAAGCCTCAAACGAATGGGCCTCGACTACGTCGACATCTTCTACTCGCACCGCTTCGATGCCGACACGCCGCTCGAAGAGACGATGGGCGCGCTGGCGACCGCCGTGCACCAAGGCAAGGCTCTTTACGTCGGAATCTCCTCCTACTCCGCCGCCAAGACCCACGAGGCGGCCGCGCTCTTGCGCGAGTTCAAAACGCCGCTCCTCATTCACCAGCCGTCTTACAACATGCTCAATCGCTGGATCGAGAAGGACCTGCTCGACACGCTCGCCAAAGAAGGCGCGGGCTGCATTCCGTTTTCCGCGCTCGCGCAGGGAGTCTTGAGTGACAAGTACCTGAACGGCATTCCCAAGGACTCGCGCATCAACCGGCCCGGCGGCGACTCGCTGCGCCCCGATCACCTGAGCGACGAGAACCTCGCGCGGGTACGCGCCTTGAACGAGATCGCCAAGGGGCGCGGCCAGAGCCTGGCCCAAATGGCCGTCGCGTGGGTCCTTCGCGATCCGCGGGTCACGACGGCACTCATCGGCGCCAGCACGCCCCAGCAGATCAAAGACAACGTGGGTGCGCTGAAGAACCTCCGCTTTTCGGCCGCCGAGCTGGCGAACATCGACAAGTACGCCCACGAGGGGAAGCTGAACCTCTGGGAAAAGCCGAGTACGGATCAGCGCATCTGACGAGCTGACATCCGTTCAGTGCGGGGCCGACCTTTCGGCACGCGGCAACCGGGCTTGGTCCTTTACTTCCGCTCGTGGCCGCGAGATACGCGATGGCGGGAGGCCATCATGTTCTTGCGGGGACTCGTGCGTCGATCTCTGCTCATCGCCGCTTTTATGCTCGCCGCTGCGTGCTCGGGCGACGACGCGGCGTTTTCGACGACGACAGCGTCGACCGGAACGGCGGGCCAAGCTGGTTCTGATGGTGGGGCTGGTTCTGGTGGTGCGAGCGCGACGAGCACATCGGGCACGTCCGGGGGATCGGCAGGAACCGGTGGCTTCGGGGGATCCGGCGGGACCGTGGGAGCTGCGGGCAGCTCGGCCGCGGGGGGGCGCGCCGGTGCGGGGGGTTCGGCCGGCGCGGGGGGTCGCGCCGGCTCTGCCGGAACGGCTGGCCTGGCAGGAACCGGCGGATTGACCCTTGATGCGGGGGGCGATGGTTCCGGCGGGACGGGTCCGGATGCGAGGACCGATGTGCAGAGCGACGCAGCCGTGACCTCGGACGTGTCGACGCAGGACGTCCCATCCGACAACGGCTCCATCGTCGAAACCGGGGCGAGCATCGACTCGCGAGTCGACGTCGAAACTGGATCGACTTCGGACGAAAGATCGAGCTCCGATACGGGCCCGGGTTCCGACATCGGCTCGAACGACACCGGGTCATCCTCGAACGACGCCGGGTCATCGTCCGACTCACCCGACGGTGGGCAGGCGCAATGCCTCGCGGCTGGCACTCTGACCGTTACGAACCAGGGTACCACGGCGTACGTGATCAACGGGCAACCCAATCCAGAGCTGTCCCTCTGCCGCGGTCTCACCTACGTTTTCTCCGTCACGGCCGGGGCGGCGCACCCCTTTTGGATCAAGACCTTGCAGGGAGCCGGAACGGGGGACGCCTACAACGACGGCGTGACCGGTAACGGAACAGGCTCGGGTAACGTTACCTTCGCCGTGCCTCAAGCCGCCCCCGATACGCTCTATTACAACTGCGAGAACCACACGGCGATGACGAACGTCATCCACATCATGAACTGAGCCGGCCCCCGTAGCGCCGAATCGCGTGTCGCTCGTTGACACGCGCCCGGGTGGACGACACACTTGTAATGTCGTTCATGGCAGCGAGCTGTCGGCGCGGTCAGTCTTTGCGGGTGTTGTTCCGCGGGGCGCCGGCCTGGGCGATCGTCGCGGTGGCGGCTTGGGGCACGCGCGCGGATGCGGCGGGTTTGCCGGATAGCTTCTGTCCAATCGAGCGCGAGCCGACGCTTGCGTGGATTCGGCTCGCGCAGGGAAGTGATTGCGCGCGCGACGAGGACGGCAACGGCCTCGACGACGAGATCGAAGCGGCGCTCGCCTCGTGCTTCGTACCCGAGGTGAGGTTCGATAGCCGCGAGAACGCGCTCCGGATCGACGAGCCTCACGTTCTTTTCAGCGCCTACGCGATCGGAACGCATTTGATTCGCCTGCATTTCGCGTTTCTCTTCGCTCGCGATGGGGGCTACGTGCTCGGCACCGACTTCCCATGCATGACCGACGACCACGACGGAGACGTCGAGTCGGTCGCGGTGGACGTCACTTGGACCGGGCGGGATGGCGGCTGGTTCGGTGCGCCCGTTTCGATGCGCACGCGCGATCCGCGCGACGGGGCCGAACGCGTCGCGTTCGCCAGCCGAACGGCGAACGAGTTGACGCTGGTGGGCACACACCCGGTTCTGTATGCGACCGCCGGCAAACATCATTGGTTCAATCGTCCCGAGTCGCTCGCATACGCCTGCAATTGCGGACCTCTCGGACGTTGCGGGTCGGTCCACGACCGCGCCGACGGCGCGGGTCCCCGCATCACCGCGGCCGTCCTGCGGCACGCGCCGGGCTTCTACTCCGACCAATCTCGCATTCGAAGCCAGGCGCCGGTCGACGACGAGGGGCGCGGTTTCTTGAATGCGTGCGCATTCGGAGCGCGAGGCGTTCTCATGCCGGCGACGCTGTCGCTAGGCTCGAACGATCTCGGCGATCTCGGCTATCCGGGCGAGCGTGTCTTCGGTTCGTGCTTTCGAGGTGGCTTCGGTGGACCCTGCGCCGAAACGGTCTCCGTGGCCCAAGCTCTTTCCTGGGAGAGGCCATTTTCCACGAGCTTCGGTGCGAGAAAGCTCCTATCTGCGCTGCTCGGCAGCCCGTCCGAGCGCGAGCCGGGCCATGTCACCGTGCTTCTGCCGTTCGGCGCCGCACCGCAGAGCATCCTGCGCTATTGAGTTTGCGTCGGAAGGCCGGGTCAGGCCGCGAATGCCGGTCAGAGTGCGCCAACCCTTGCGCGGAACAGGGTTCCCGCCCCTTTCAGTCCATAGGTCCCGCTCTTGGCGGGAACGAACCAAGATGCACCCTTCGGCACCGATCGCGATGTGCCGTCGCTCGAAGTGATTGTGAAGTTTCCTTCGGTGCAGAGCAGGATCTCGGGGCCCAGGCGCTCGTCGGCACGAAAGCCGTCGGCCGGCGGGGAACCCGACCGGCCGCTTGCTAGACCGTCGGATCCGCCTAGCGTGATCCGCGAGAGGCAAAACTCGGACGCCGGGGTGCCGTAGATCCGTTCTGGTCCTTCGCCGTCCGGCGAAATGATCTGCACCGGGCCGTCGGTGAACGTGAGCACCCGCAAAAGCTCGCCGACGTCGACGTGCTTCGGCGTCAGGCCGCCGCGGATGACGTTGTCGGAGTTGGCCATGATCTCGAGCCCCACACCCTTCAGGTAGGAGTGCAGGTTGCCCGCGGGAAGGTAGATCGCTTGACCTGCTTCGAGCGTCACCAGATTGAGAAGAAGAGCCATCACCACGCCGATGTCGCCCGGGTACAGGCTGGCGATGCGAACGGCCCAGCTGCACTCGCCGGCGAATTGGCCGCCCGTCTGCGCGTGCTTTTGACACGCCTCGAGGGCGGCGGCGACGAGATCGAGCCGTTTGGGTTCGTCGAGCGATAGGATCCAGGACGAAAGGCTCTTTATACGTTCGGAGTTCGGCTCATGCTCCAGCGCGGCAACGCTTGCCGAAAGAGGCTCGATGCGAAGTGCCGCGAGAAAACGAGCCGTTTCCGAGGCTCGTCGAAAACCGCAAAGAAGCTCGAAGGGACCGAGCGCGCAGAGCAGCTCCGGTTTGTGGTTGCGATCTTTGTATTGGCGACGAGAAGAAGACAAGGGTACTTGCGCACGCTCTTCCGCGTCGAATCCGGCGCGGGCCTGCTCGGCGTTGGGGTGCGCCTGGAGCGACAGCGGGGTTTCGGCCGCAAGCACCTTGAAGAGAAAGGGGAGGGTCGGTCCGAATTTCGATACCACCGCCGCGCCGAGCTGGTCTTCGGGGGCGTTCGCGATCACCTCGAGTAGCGACTCCCAGTGCCCTCCGCGCTCCACCCGCGAGGGGGCACTCGGATGCGCGCCCAGCCACAGCTCGGCTTGCGGACGCGGCGACGGGCTCGAACGGCCGAGCAACTCGGCGATCGCGGTCCGGGAGCCCCAGGCGTATTCCTGAACGCGATTGTCGAGCGGGTACATCTGCGACCGGGGAGCCTAGCACCGCGGACCGCCACGAGGTCGAGGCAAGTGCGCGTGTGGCGACTCCGGCGAGCGTGCTATTCGCTGCGCGGAGCTGCGATCGGCGGACGCTCTCGCTCGGTTGCTAGGCTGGCGATGCTTTGGGAGGCCAGCTCACGGTCGGAGTGGGAAATGCGGGGCGGGCAAATAGGTATCCTTGGCCGTAGTGAGCTCCGCTGTCGCGGATGGCGCTGTACTCGCCGTGGGTCTCGATGCCTTCGGCCACGACCACGGCGCCGAGCTCGGTGCAGAGCTTCACGACGCTGGCGACGAGCTGTCTGCGACGCGGATGGCTATCGAGCGCGGTCACGAGATCGCGATCGAGCTTCACCACTTTCGGCTCGAGGTCGGCGATCCGACCGAGATTCGAATAGCCAGCGCCGAGATCGTCGATGACGAGGTGCACGTTGCTGCCGCGCGAGCGAACGTCCCGGAGCACGTCGAGGCAGAGCTGAAAGTGCGTGAACGGCACCGCCTCGGTGATCTCGAGGTAGACGTCGTGGTCGTGCGCGAAGATGGGATCGTCGGGGCGCACCAGCCACCGCTCGGAGAGCTCGTTCGGGTGGATGTTCACGAACGTCGGCGCGCCGGCGCATAACGGAAGGGCGATGTCTCGGATCATCCTTCCGAGCCTTCCCGAACACCCGTGCGCGACGGCCTGGCGAAATAGCGCGATGGGATTCGCGAGACTGGCGATCCGGCAGCGCACGAGAGCCTCGGTCGCGAACTGGCGCCCGGTGTGGATGTCGACGATCGGCTGAAAGACGACGCTGAGATCTCGCTGTTCCACGATGCTCTGCATCGCGTAAAAAGAAGGACGTCTCCCGTCGCTGACAGGTGTCCCAGAGTCTTCGGCCGGGAGGCTGCGCCGGATGGAGCTGTAAGAGCCTGGCTGCTGAGACGCCCGAGGTTCGACGAGAAGCGGATCGACGGCTCGCGGGGGCCCCACCGAGCTCATGACCATCGTTCGCTGAATTTCAGTGTCTTCACACAAGCCCCCCTTCTAATCAACCTATCATCCGCGCGCCCGCCGGCAACGGCAAAGCGAGGAGTCGACGCGACCTTTCTTTGCACACAAGAGCGCAGAAACGAAGCGCCGATATCGGTCGACGTCCGCCCTCTCTCACTTACATTGTGGGAACGTTTTTATCGGAAAATTATGATCGAAAGAGATCCAATCTCGATTGCGTAGTGCTAATGTCGAAGTAGTGGTTGTTTCGTCCCGACTCGTTCGTTGCCTCGTGTTGCTCTTCGTAGGTGCTGCTCCGGCGTGTGGTGGAGCAGCGGCAAAGGGCGCGGGCTTCGGTGTCCGGCCGGCAGCATCGGAATCGATCAACGCGGACGACGCTGCGAAGTCCCCGGCGGGGGACGAAAGCATCCGTCAGGACGCGGTCTCGCTCGAGATGAATCCCAAAGTCGATCGCGCGCAGGTGAGACTCACCGCGCTCGAGCAGCACGCGAAGGAGCGTCTCGACCGCGCCGTTGCTGCATTGTCGCGGGACGCAGGCGAGGCGGGCTTCACGGACCTCGGCGTGCTCGTCGAACTGTCGGCTCGCCAGATCGAGCGCGGCTCGCTCGGTACGGGCGGCGAGAGCGCGCGCGATCTCGCGGAGGCGGAAGCGAACCTCACCAGGGTTCTCGCGATCGACGAGCATTCGGCGCCCGCTTTTACCCAGCTCGCGCTTCTGCACCTGGCCAAGGCGAAGACGCTCGGGCGGCCAGAGCTCGAGCTCGCCATGGGCACTTGCTTGCGGGCGATGCGAGAGCATCCCGCTTACGCCCCCCTTCGCAACACGGCCGGACTGGTCGAGTTCGAGCTCCACAATCGCCCCGGCGCGATTCGCGACTTCGAGGCGGCGGTCAAGCTCGACGCATCCTATTCCGAAGCTCGGATGAACCTCGCTGGTTCGCTTCTCTCGACCCGCAGGTTCGAGGCAGCCGAGCGCGCCTACGATCAAGTGCTCGATGTTCGCTCCAACGATTACGAGGCGCTCCTCGGGCGCGCGCTCGCGCGTCGCGGACAGATCAACGACGCCAACTTCCGCGCGCAAGTCGCGAGCGTCGAATCCGATCTCGAGCGCTGCAAAGAGCTTGATCCCGATCGTCCCGAGGCCTACTTCAACCAAGCGATTCTCGCCGACCGGCTCCAGCTAGCCGCCGCCCCGACGGACAAGACGACGGTGGTCGAACGAGCGCGCTCGCTCTTCGACACGTTCATCGCCAAAGCGGCGGAGCGTCCCGAGTATGCGAGAGAGATCCGCCTCGCCAAGCAACGCGTGCGCTACCTCTCGTCGAAGTAATCACGCCGAAAGAGCGTCTTCGAGGGCGCGGGCGACCGATCCGACGTAGCCGCCTCCGAAGAGGTTCACGTGCACGAGCAGCGGGTATAGCTGATAGAGGGGAACGCGGCTTTCGTAGCCTTTCGCGAGTGGCCACGCTTCGTCGTACGCCTCGAAGACCCGAGCGCTGAACCCACCGAAGAGCCGCATCATGGCGAGGTCAATCTCGCGATGACCGCCATAGACGGCAGGGTCGACGAGGCACGGTTGTCCCCCCTCGTCGACATGGAGGTTTCCGCCCCAGAGATCCCCATGAAGGCGTGATGGGGGCTCGGGAGGGCCGAGCAGCGACTCGAGTCGCTCGAACAGTCGATCGAAGTTGCGCACGAGGGGCGCGCCGATGAGGTTCCGATCGACGGCGCGCGCGAGGGCCGCACCCAGCCGATGTTCGCGATAAAAGCGCGCCCAGGTGGCGCGGGTCTCGTTCTTTTGAGCGAGCGAACCGATGAAATTATCGTGGTCGAGTCCGAAATGCGGGGCGCCGAAACGGTGCAACGTCGCGAGCCCCCGACCGAGCTTCTCGTCGAATGCCTGGTCCCGCCGTCCTGGCTCGATGAACTCGAGGACGAGAAAGCTCGGGCCCTCCGAGCTCGTGTCCGAAACTGCGAGCACTTCGGGAATGCGGAGCGCCCTCGGCTCGCGGAGCCAGTCGAGACCGCGGGCCTCGGCGGGGAACATGGTGCGTGGCGCTTTAGGGTGGGTCTTCACGAAGACGCGCTCGCCCCCCTCGAGCGTTGCCTCGAAAGCCATGTTGATGTCCCCCCCTGCGACCGGGCGGCTCGACACGATCGCGCGGCCGAGCTTGTCGGCGATCTCGCGTTCGAGGACGGGGGCCATCATCGGTCGAGCTCGCGCACGAGGTGGTCGAGTAAGCCTCGGCAGGCGGCTTCACAGATGTCGAGGACCCGCTCGAAACCTTCGGGACCGCCGTAATAAGGGTCCGGCACGTCGGACCCCTTCGGGGAAGTGGCGTCGAATTCGCGCAGCAGATGGATCTTCTTCGCCGCGTTCTCGTCGGGCGCGAGCCGCGAAAGGTGCTCGCGGTTGTCGTCGTCGGCGGCGAGCACGTAGTCGAACCGATCGAAGAAGCGGGACGTGAACTGTTGCGCGCGCCTGTCCAGCTTGTATCCGCGTGCGAGCGCCGCGGCGCGGGCCCGCGCGTCGGCGAGGTCGCCCACGTGCCAGCTACCCGTTCCGGCGCTCTCGATGTGAATCCGAGCCGAGAGTCTTTGCTCGTCGACCAGGCGTCGCATGACGCCCTCTGCCGTCGGCGATCGGCAAATGTTTCCCGTGCAAACGAAGCAGATTCGCACGTCGCGAGCCATCGAGCGTCAGCCCCCGCCGGCCGCGTCGAGGTTGTCGATCTGTACGGGCTCGATCGCGTCGGCCGGCTCGAAATGGAAAACGCGAGAGTAAAAGTACAGCTCGGCGTCGAGGGCGCGCTTGATGTTCTCTGCACGCCGAAAACCATGCCCTTCCCCCTCGAAAGGGATGTACGCCACCGGCAGACGCTTCTCGCGCAGCGCGTCGACCATTCGCTCGGTTTGGTTCGGCAGGACGATGCGATCGTCGAGGCCCTGAAAGAAGATGACCGGGCAGGACACCTTGTCGGCGAAGTTGATGGGCGATCGCTCGCGGTACACGTCGACCCTCTCCGGGTAGGGCGCGACCAGCTTGTCTTCGTACCGCGATTCGAACTTGTGGTGGTTGCCGGTGCGAGCGTCGTGCGCGAGCTGCTCGAGATCGCTGACGCCGAAATGACTCGCGCCCGCTTTGAAGACGCTACGGAAAGCGAGTGCCGAGAGTGTCGTGTATCCACCGGCGCTGCCACCGGTGATGGCCAACTTCTGGCCGTCGACCTCTCCGCGCGCGACCAGGAACTTGGCGCCGTTCACGCAGTCGTCGACGTCGACGATGCCCCATTGTCCGTGAAGCCTCTCCCGGTAGGCACGGCCGTACCCGGTGCTCCCCCCGTAGTTCACGTCGAGAACGGCGAATCCGCGACTGGTCCAGTATTGAATTGCGAGCGAGAAGACGCTGCTCGTCGCGCCGGTCGGCCCACCGTGGCTCTTGACGATGAGAGGTGGTAGCTCGGGCGACGTACCTGACGGCCCGCGGAACTGGCGGTTTTGCGGGCGATAGTAGAAAGCGTGGGCCGTGAGACCCCCCTCGGTCGGAAACTCGATCGTTTCGGGCACCGATAGGTCACTCGGATCGAAGCGAAGCTCCGTCGAGCGGCGGACGACGTCGAATCGACCGGTGGCGACGTCGAGCAGGACCACCCTCGAGGGCTCCGTCGGGGAGCCCGCCAGAAGCACCGCGCGACTTTTCGTCCCCTGATCCACGCGAAGACCCGAGAACCAAGTGTAAGGTGAGTCGATCGGGGTGAGTGTGCCGCGCATCGGATCGAGCGTCGCGATCTGCCAAATCCCCTTTTCGGTGAAAGTGCAGAGGATCGAATCTTCGCGCAAGAATGCGTAGGTCGACATGCCGAACACCCACTGGGGCATCCCGAACTCGGCCTCGCGTGGGCACACCGCTTCTGCGCGACCGTCGCGCCAGCGGTAGAGATTCCAAAAATCCGTTCGATCGGACACGAAATAGAGCGTTCCGTCGGGCGACCATTCGGGCTGAAAGACCGACTCCTTTGGGCCTCCTGCGATGCGGGTCGGGTTCTCGACGCTCCCGTCGTGGCGGAGATAGCCGACCCAGAGCTCGGCCGCATCCCATGGCATGTCGGGGTAGTTCCAGCAAAGCCAGGCCAGCTTCGAACCGTCGGGACTGATCCGCGGTGACGCGTAGAACTCGAAGCCCTGCACGAGCACCCGGCCCCCGTGATCGTCGCCGTCCAGATCGAGCGCAACGATCGTGTTCACGTCCTCTCGGCTCTCGATGAGCCGCTTGTCCTCGCGGACGCAGACGAGCCTGCGCCGCGTCGCGTCGAGCTGGTAATCGGCAAACCGGAGCTCGGCCTCCGGAGTCAGAGCCCTGGGCGGCGCGCCCGGGTCTTGCCGGTAAACGCGTTGATCTTGGAAATTGGAAAAGTAGACGACCCCCCCGTCGGCGACGTAATCGCCGCCGCCGTATTCGTGTACCCGCGTTCGGACGTTGAAGCCGAGGGGCGTCAGGTCAGTCGTCTTGCCATCCCTCGACCAGCGGACGAGCACAGTCCGCCCTTTTTCGGGCGGACGCATCTCGGTGAAGAGAACGTCGTCGCCGTCGAACGCGAGCTGCCCCAGACCCGTCGAACCTCGAACGATGAGATCCGAAGAGATGGGAGATTTCCAGGAGCCATAGGGTGCCACGATACGCGCGCCCGATTCGTGAGCTTGCATGGTCTTCCTTTTACCAGATCCACCCCTCGACGCTCAGCGCAGAGCCTGGAGCGAAACCACCGCCCCCCGCGGCCACCTGAACCGGCCGCATGCGCGAGACCCCGCGCGCGTTGGCCGCCACGCGCCATCTCGTCGAGCGGCGGGATCGTTTCCGGGTTTGTCAGGGTGCGCCGAGCGTCGTCATCAGCGCTGCCCCGTGTCCTTGGGGCGCGGGAACGACGTCGAACCGAAGCGAGCTCGCCGGTCGCGCGGAAGACGATCCTTGAAGTAGCCAGAGAACGCCGGCCACGCCGAGCGCCACCACCCCAATCCCCAGCGATACGTTCGCGGCCACAAATTCCTTTCGCACCGAGTCCGCCTCGCTGGTCGTGCAATTGGGAGCGCAGGTCCGAAGAAGATCGGAGGTGTCGCCCCTCGCCTTGAGCCCGAAGTACGCAGCGCTCGAGAGCGCGAGCACTCCGATCCCCGCGGCGACGTAGGTTCCCACCCCCGGCGCGGAGCTCCGCGCCCCGGGCATCAGCATTTGAATCTCCACCGGAGGCTTGGTCTCGGCGTTCCTGTCGTCTGCCCGCGCATCGCTCGTCCGGCCTGCCGCCAATCCGGCGTCGCCTTTTTCGAACTCCGGCTCTTGCCACCTCGGCTCGTCCTGGCTCGGCCTGAGCGTAAGCTCGATGATTCTGTCGCGGTCACCCTTGCGAAGCATCTGGCGCACATCGATCGTCGCGCTCCCTTTCGACTCGAAGCGGAAGACGTGCAGGCCGGGATCGACGAAGACCGATGTTGCATCGAGCCTGTCGCGAAGGTGCTCGCCGTCCATCGACACGCGCACGTCGGCGAGCTCCTGGCCCCGCGAGTCCCGCACTCGAAAGATGACCGACGTCAAGTCGAGCTCGACTTCCTCGAGCCACGCGTTGCAGTCCTTCGTCACGACTCCCGGGCAGCTGCTGTGCCCGCAGATCAGGAGCTGCTCGCGCGCCCGTCGCAATTTGAGCTTGTTGCGAAGCTGTTGGGCGTTTTCGTAGGCTACGGCGCACGTCTGTTTGTCGAATGCAAAGACCGCTCGCCCCGACGCGCAGGTGGCCAGTGTCGCGAGGGCCATCACCGCCGCGAATCGTGTCGTTCGGTCCTGCCTCGGAAGTCCTCTCACGCTACCGAACATGACTCTACAGGCATTGCGGCTTGATGTGACGGATGTGGTTCTCGTCGACGACGTAGGGCGGGTTGCAAGACGTGCGCTTCGGTGAAGGCGCCGCGGCGCTCGAGCGCTTGGAATGTGGGGCGGCGCTGGCCGCCGCCGAGGCCGTCTCGTGGGCGGATGCGGAGGTGGATTTCGAGACCTCTTCGTCGAGCGGATCGATAGGGGGTAGGCTCGAGGGGGGCGGGTACGTGGTGGGGAGTGGGCGCGGCGAGACCTCGGCCATCGTGGGGGGCTCGGGTATCCGCGGATTCGATACCGCATGGGTACGGTTCTTCGAAACCAACCAGCCGGCCCCGCCGAACGCAATGGCGAGCGCGACAACACCCGCCACCCAGCGGCTTCGTCGCTGCAAAGGAAGCCGCTCTTGGCTCGACACCTGAGTAAGTTGCGTGGCTGGGGTGCCGTCGGGCGCCCCTTCCTTTATCGTGGCCTGTGAATTGCGCGCGTTCGACATCTGGTCCGGCTTCGTCGCAACGCCATCCCAATCCGGATTGCTGCGGGTCGGGCCTTGCACGAGCGCCATCGACGCCGCGGCCATCTTCGACTCCGATGTGCGCCCTTCGATTTCGGCGATTTTCTGGGCGCGGTCGGAGAGTATGGGCTCGGCGGTCCGCTCGACCCATTCGCCCACCTCGTGGGCCGGCGCCGGCGGCACGCACGCCTCGATGGCCAGGGCCATCTCCCGGGCGGTCGCAAATCGCTTGCGTGGATCCTTTTCGAGACCACGAAGGACGATGGCATTGAGCTCCGGCGAAATATCGGGGACGAGGCTTTTCGGTGGTTCCACTTCACGGTGCAGGATCACCTGTGCGATGTTGGACCAGGTCACGTTGTCGAAGAGCCGCTCACAGGTCAGCGCCTCCCATAGAACGGCGGCGGCCGAGTAGACGTCCGACTGCGCCGTCACGGTTCCTCGAACCTGCTCCGGAGCCATGTAGGCGAGCTTGCCTTTCACCTCGCCGTTCGACGTGACCTGCATGCGGCCGGCCGCCTTGGCCACGCCGAAGTCGAGCAGCCTCGCCACGCCATCGGTACCCACGAGCACGTTCTGCGGCGACACGTCGCGGTGAACGAGCCCGAGCGGTTTGCCGCGCTCGTTTTTCACGTTGTGCGCGGCGTGTAAGCCGTGCAAGAGGCCGCAGACAATCGCGGCTGCGAAGGACGGCGGAATCTTTTCGTTGCGGGCGCTCGCCGTCTTGATCAGCTGCGACAGCGTCTCACCGTGAACGTACTCGAGCACCAGAAAGAGCTCGTTCTTCTGCGCGACGACATCGAGCGTCGGAACCACGTTGGGGTGCCGGATGCGAGAAGCCAACCGCGCTTCATCGACGAACATCGAAACAAAAGCCAGATCGGAAACGAACTGCGGCAGCATCCTCTTGATCGCCACCGTGCGCGAGAAGCCGATCGGGCCCAGCAGGCGCCCGAGGTGGACGGTTGCCATGCCTCCCGTTGCGATCTTGTCGTAGAGGGCGTACCTGCCTGCCATCATGGGGCCGTCACGGGCCGCTTCTTGCTCGAACCCCATGCTCCGTTACGATACCAGAAAAACGCCCTCCAGCTTTTCGGGCGAGCTCCCTCGACCGCCTTCAAATCAGGCTGAAATGAGCGTCAGCGTGCGCTTCTCTCGGGTGCTGTAGGCTCGGGTGGGATTGGGACGCCGTTGTACGTCCTCCAGGCGTCGACGGCCACGCCCGCGACGAGCAGTTGGAGCGGGTGGTAGATGAGCAGTGGCAGCGCGACGAGCCCGATGCTCGGGTCGTCTCGATACAGGATCGCGAGGAGGGGGAGGCCGAGAGCGGCGGTTTTTTGCGTCGAGCAGATGATGGCCGCCGTGCGCCTGGGACGCGAAAAGCGCCAGATGGCCAGTCGGCTCAGCCCGAACGCAACTGCGATGAGCCCCACATGCAGCGCTGCCGCGATGACAACGGCGGCGATGATGTAGCTGGCGCTCACGGCCAAGCCTCGTGACAGGCTGTTGCAGAAGACCAGGTAGATAATCGCGAGCAGCAGAAACACACTCGATCGACGCAGCCACGGCCCGGCGGGTGACCGCGCCTTCGAGATGCATCCCCTTGCGATTCTTTGCAACAGCTGCCCGAGAGCGACGGGGGCTGCCACTTGCCACGCAAGCTGCATCGCTACGGTCCCCACGGGTGCGGCCGCGTGGCGGCCGGTCATGAACAGGATCGACAACGGCGTGACGAAGATTCCGATCAGGTTGCCGAGCGTCGCGTTGAAAAGGGCGCCCGCTTCGTCGCCCCCCGAAGCACGCGTGAACGCCACACCGCTCGTTACCGTGGTCGGCAGGCAGCCGAGGACCACGAAGCCCTCGAGCAGCGCGCGCGGAAGGGAGGTCGGCTCGAGAGCTCGCGTCGCCGCGAAGAAAAGGAGGGGCGCGACCCCAAGGCTTACTCCTTGGACGAAGACGTGGAGGCGAACATCGCGAAGCGCGACGCCGAGCGCGTTGGTGGGGAGCTCGAGGCCACTGCACAGGAAGATGCCAAAAACCAGAAACCCCTGCCACCGCTCGGGTGCCAGCGGACCGCCGTTTCGCCCAATGCCGGGCGCCGCGACGGCCGCGGCCACGACGATCGCGAGGCCGACGAGAAACGACTGTCGCCGGAGCAGACGGAGCATCGTCGCGTCGCGCACTTGCCGGTTCCGGACTAGACCTCGATGCCCAGCCGCTTCAGGCGGTAGTAGAGCGTCGTCCTCTGGATGCCGAGCAACCGCGCCACCTCGGCCTTGTTTCCACCGCATCTGTCGAGGGCCGAGCAAAGCTCGCGACGCTCGAGGTCATCGAGCTGCGCCGGCAATCCGGCGGTGGACGGGCCCGCGGTCGCCTCGCCGGACAACGGGGCGCCTGTGTCCGCAAGTGCGATGTGCGACGGTCCGACGTTCGCGCCGTCGCTGGTGAGCGCGGCCCTCTCGACGACGCTCTCGAGCTCGGCGAGATTGCCCGGCCACCGATAAGTCATGAGCCTCGCGATCGCTTCCGGAGTGAAGGCTCGCGCGGGACGCCCGTGGCGCAGGGCCGCGCGCACAAGCAACCGCGCGCACATCCCTGGAAGATCGTCGAGGCGACTCCTCAGCGGCGGCACGAGTACGTGCGAAGCGCCGATCGTTCGGGCGAGAGGGGACTCCGGCATGAAGGACGCCGGCGCACGGCTGGCCGTGACGACGAGCCTGACGTCGACTCTCGCGTCGGTTGCGGCACCGACCCGTCGAACCGCGCCCTCGGCGAGGAGCCGCTCGAGACGAGCGACCACCGGCGGCGAGAGTCGATCGACCTCGGACAAGACGAGCGTGCCCTCGTCAGCGAGCTCGAAACGCCCGGGCCTGTCGACTATCGCTCCCTCGAAAGCCCGCTTTTCCCAGCCGAACAATTCTCTCTCGAGCGCGTCTCCCACGAAAGACGGGCACGACACGACGACGAACGGCTTCGACTCGCGCGCAGAGCTCACGTGAAGAGCCCGGGCGAAAAGCTCCTTTTCCGTTCCTGGCTCGCCCTCGATGAGGACGGGCGTGGCGACGGCGGCGAGCTGTTCGATCCGCGCGACCGCGGCGCGCATCGCAGCGCTCTCGGCCGAGAGCTCGCCGAAATCCATGGGGTCGCGCTGCTCGGTCTCTAGGTAACCGGCGTAACGGGCGAGCCGTTCGCGCAAGCGGCGATTTTCGCGAAGCGCGTAAAATCGCTCGATCGACTGCCGTAGAACGACCGTGAGCTCCTTCGAGTCCCAGGGTTTCTGAACGTAGCGGTAGACGGCTCCCGAATTGATGGCTTCGAGCAAGACCGGAAGATCCGTGTAGGCCGTCAAGAGCACGCCGACGGCGTCCGGTCTTTGTTTCATTGCATGCTTCAAGACGTCGATGCCACTCATGCCTGGCATGCGCTGATCGCTGACGATGACCGCCGGGTCCAGCGTTTCGAGCAGCGCGAGCGCTTGCTCGCCTCCCTTGACGTACGTAAGCGAGAACGATTTGCGAAAGACGAAACGAAACGCATCCAGGTTGTCCTGCTCGTCGTCGACCACGAGCACCGGAAACCGAGTGAAGTCGAACTCCAGAAGAGGGGTCATCGAGGCCTTGCGACGATCGGGGTGGCAAACGCAGTAGTACTAAAAAGCGCGCCTGGTGCTAAGCTCGGCCCCCGGACATAGCGCTACCCCCACACACGAGGCCGCCCCCTGGTCAACGGTCAAGGAAAAGCGACCATGCTCGATGAAATTCTGAGTGATCTCAAAAGCTCGATTGCCAAGGCCCATGAGGCGCTCAAGCGCGATCTCGGCAAGGTCCGCACCGGGCGCGCGAACGCGGGAATGCTCGACACGGTTCGGGTCGACTATTACGGAGTCTCCACGCCGATCAATCAGATGGCCACCGTCAGCGTGCCCGAGGCACGTCTCATCATCGTCAAGCCATGGGACAAGAGCGCTGTCAAGCTCGTCGAAAAAGCCCTGCGCGACAGCGACCTCGGCCTGAATCCGCAGACCGACGGCGACCTGATTCGGTTGCCTATCCCGCCACTTACGGAAGAGCGACGCAAGGAAATGGTCAAGCTCGCCAAAAAGATCGGCGAGGAATGCAAAGTGGCCATTCGCAAGTGCCGCCACGACGCGCTCGACCTGGCTTCTTCGGTCGATGCCGAGGGGGGAGCCAGCGCCGACGAGGTCGACCGGGCGAAGAGGAAAGCCGAAGACTTGGTGAGCGACGGCATCCGGACGGTTGATTCCATCATCGCAAATAAAGAAAAGGATATCCTGGAGGTCTAGACCTCCTATCCTCGTCCTTCCCGCCGTGCGACCCCCGCGGTCAACGGCACCCTCACCGGAAACCCGACTTTGTCCGATCTCACCTCCCAAACACCGGCGCTGCTTGACACGGGGAAAGCCGCGTGAAAACCTTGACTTGGCTCGTCTGCTGGCACCCTTCCCACCGGGGCCGGTGGGGGGTGGTCCGCTGAAGGAGCGACCGGGCAAATGCGCGCGATCGCGACAGGTCTGAGTGATGTCGGCCTCCAGAGAGAGCACAACGAAGACAGCTTCATCGTGCTCTCCGAGTGCGATCTGTTCATCGTCGCCGACGGCATGGGCGGTCATCGGGCTGGGGACGTGGCGAGCAGGATCGCTACCGACACCATCGCTGAATTCTTCAAGACGACCGCGAGCGAGGACGTGACCTGGCCATTTCATTTCGACACGAGCCTTACCGAAGAAGAAAATCGCCTCCTCACCGGTATCCGCATCGCCAATCGGCAGATCTACGAGCGCAGCGCCAAGTCACGCGAGTGCCGCGGGATGGGTACGACTGTCGTCGGCGCGCTCTTTTCGCCGAAGAAGAACCGCATGTACATCGGGCACGTCGGCGACAGCCGCTGCTACCGCGTCCGCCGCGGCGAGCTACGCCAGATGACGCGCGACCATTCGCTCATCAACGACTACTTGATGGCCATGCCCGACCTCACCGAGGAGCAGAAGAGCGAGCTGCCGAAGAACGTCATCACGCGCGCTCTCGGCATGCAGGATCAGGTCATGGTCGATCTTCAGTCAGACGAACCGCTGCCGGGCGACGTTTACCTGCTTTGTTCGGACGGCCTCTCGGGCATGATCGGCGACGACGAGATCCTCGACATCTTGATGTCGACGGGCGACATCACCGAGGGGTGCCGCCGTCTCGTTGCGCGCGCCAACGAGCATGGAGGCGAGGACAACATCACGGCGGTGCTGGTCCGAATCGACGAAGGTCCGTCGCCGAACCTATCGTCCACTCGCCCACCGGGTCATCGCGACGACGAGACCACCGTGCGAGGCGCGCTTCCCCCGGTTGCCGTGAAATCGCAGCCGGATGACACGCCGCCAGCTGCGCCCGCCGCCGTGCCGTCCGGGGCGCCGCTCATCGAGAGCGAGCCCACGCTGCCGACCGGAGCGGTGCCCCCGCCCGCGCGCGACTCGAACCCGCCTCCGCCCCCGAGCAAGCGCTGAGGGCGACGCGCCTCAGAGCGGCGCGCTTTCGGCGCCGGCGGCGCTATTTTTTTTTGCACCCATCCGATGCCGGATCGCGCCGATGATGAGCGGCAGGATCGACACGAAGATGATGAAGTAGACGAGCAGCTCGATCTGCTTCGGCGGCAAGAAGTCGCTCACGATGAAGCCGAGACAAGACATCGAGATGACCCAGCCCGCGCCGCCGATCACGTTGAACGTGGCGAACCGCCGGTATCCCATCCTCCCCACGCCGGCGACGACCGGCGCGAACGTGCGCACCGCGGGCATGAAGCGCGCGATGATGATCGTTTTGCCGCCGTGCTTCTCGTAGAACTTGTGCGTCGCGACCAAGTGGTCCTTGCGGAACAGCA
>Ga0075425_100001922_pt1 | contig 20482 bp, 13 predicted proteins | sample SoiMethybrSBSTD4_FD_75300 | JGI IMG/M metagenome (GOLD analysis project Ga0075425, IMG submission 75300) | Bulk soil microbial communities from a Populus tree surrounding site in Tennessee, USA - Soil MetaG P. TD hybrid SBSTD4 | ecosystem: Environmental > Terrestrial > Soil > Tree plantation... | reverse complement strand
CGGATGGCGCTTCAACTTCAGGTCGTGACCCCGGAACGCAAGGTCGTCGAGACCGAAGCGGACGAGGTCCAGCTGCCGGGCGCCGAGGGATATCTCGGCGTCCTGCCGGGGCACGCAGCGCTGATCACGCTGTTGAAGCCCGGGGTTCTCTCCTACCGGCGCTCCGGCCGCTCGGAGGCGTTCGCGGTCTCCTCGGGTTTTGCCGAGGTCTTGGACGACAAGGTTTCGGTCCTCGCCGACTCCGCCGAGGCGGGCAGCGAGATCGACGCGCGCGCCGCGGAAAGCGAGAAGGCGAAGGCCGAGGAAGAGATGAAGTCGGCCGGCGCCGACACTCTGGACGCGATTCGCGCCCGTTTCGACCTGGCCGAGGCGCGCCTGGCGGCCGCTCGCCGTCCCGCCTAGCTGATCGAATGCGCCGGCGGCGCGAGGTCACAGCGACCGGCGAAGCCGCCTGCTAGGATCTTTTCGTGAGCGGCGACAAACCTCGGGATCCGCAATGGACCGGCCCGGCGTCGCCGCCGAAGCCGCCCGCCAATCCCGGCGAGCAGCCCGAAAAGGTTCAGGCCGACCCCAATCCACCGGAACGTCTCTTCCTCTCCGGCCCGCGGTCGAGGCTCAAGGAGCTCGGCTCCATCATCCAGATCGCCTGGGAGTTCATCCAGGGCTTCCGCAAGCTTCACTTCGTGGGTCCCTGCGTGACGGTGTTCGGCTCGGCGCGATTCGAGCAGGGGCATCCCTTCTACGAGCTCGCCCGCAAGGTCGGGGCGCGCCTGGCGCACATGGGCTTCACCGTCATGACGGGCGGAGGGCCGGGCATCATGGAGGCGGCCAGCCGCGGCGCCAAGGAAGCCGGCGGCTTCACGGTCGGCTGCAACATCGTCCTGCCCGAAGAGCAGATGGTCAATCCCTGGGTCGACCGCTCGATCACCTTCGATCACTTCTTCGTGCGGAAGGTGATGCTGGTGAAGTACTCCTATGCGTTCATCGTGATGCCCGGAGGCCTCGGCACGATGGACGAACTCTTCGAGGCGCTCACCCTCATCCAGACCAAGAAGATCGACAACTTCCCCGTCGTCCTGATGGGGACGGAGTACTACCGGCCCCTGATGAGCGTGGTGTTCAAGATGGTCGCCGCCGGCACCATCTCCAACACCGACCTCGATCTGCTGCTCGTGACCGACTCGATCGACGACGCGATGGACCACATCCACGAGCACGCCATCGCGTCCTTCGGCCTGGGGGAAACCCCCAAGAAGCTCAAGGCGCTGGGGGAGTGACGCCGAGCCGCTAACGGGCGTTGGCCGCAGGAAAGAGGACGCGGTCGGGCGCGGCGTTCAGGCGTTCGAGGATCTGCCGGGTCAGCGCGGTCTTGCGGCGGCCGGCGTTGCGGGGGGCGACGAGGTATCGCACGGTCGCATCCACCCACGTGACGGGATCGATGCGAAAGACGACGCTGGGACGCTCGGCGACGTCGAGCTTGTCCACGGGAGTCTCGGCCAGGAGACTCCGGTAGATCTGGATGCGCTCGGCCATTCGAGAGCCGATCTCATCCTCGACGGTCTCCGTCATGACCTGGGCCACGAATTCCAGATCACTCTGGTAGGCCACTTGCACCGTAATCTCGTTCCAGATGTAGGGGAAGAGCGGCCAGGAATAGTTGTACACGGGCTCCTTGAACACGGTCGAGTTCGGGAAGCGGATGATGCGGCCGCTTGGATGGTCGGTCGAGAGAAACTCCCCCCCGATCTCCCACAGCGTCGTGTCGAGATAGCCGACGTCGATGACGTCTCCCGCGGAGTCTCCGATTCGGACCCGGTCCCCGACGCGGTACGGCGATCGGGCGAGGATGTAGATCCAGGCGAAAAAGCTGGTGATCGGCGCCTGGAGGGCGAAACCGAAGATCAGGGACAGCAATCCCAGAGAGACGACGGCGCCGTACCAGCCCACGAACAGCACCGAGATCGCCGAAAAGACGACGAGCAGGAACACCAGGAGGTTGAGAACGCGGCGCACGTTGTAGCGCGTGGCGCGGTTGGTCAGTCGCGGCAGCAGGAGCGCGGTGACGATCGCGTGGAACGCGAGGAGACCCGCGACGATCAATGCAGCCAGATGCGCTTTATGCCAGTCGGTATGTCGCAGGGAGCGCAGAAACAGGCCGCGCTCGACGAGGAAGTAGGTCAGTCCCAGGATCACGGCGATCACGCCGAAGGCCCACACCCAGGGGCGCTGTCGCCTCTCGGCCCCGGGAGCCGGGACCGCTTCTTTCAGCGCCTTCTGAACAGCCGGCTGCTGGGGAATCTCGCTCGGCGCGAGGGAATCCGGCTGGACGCATGCGGGGTCGACGTCACAGGAATCCTCAGCGGCCATGACGAGCTATGCGGGGTGCAAGATCCGCACCGGCGCTGTGCACTTCGGACCTCAAGGACCCGTCGAACCGGAATAGCCCGGCCCGCGCAGCGCCTTCCCCGGAGCGGCTCCGGTGATCTTCCCACCGTCCATCACCAGAACTCCATTGACCGCGACGTACGGGAAGCCGCTGCTGTAGCGGCGGGGCTCCTCGTACGTGGCGAGGTCCTTGACCTTCGCCATGTCCACCACCACGAGGTCCGCGGCGAAGCCCTCCTTGACGAGGCCGCGCCCCTTCAGGGCGGCCGCCTCCGCCGGAAACGACGTCATCTTGCGCACCGCCTCCTCCAGAGGAAGCAGCTTCTCGTCGCGAACGTAGAGGCTCAGGATGCGGGCGGTCGAGGCCCAGCCGCGGGGATGCGACTTTTCCTCGGAGAAAATGCCGTCGGTCGCGCCGGCGGCCGAGTCCGTGCAGAAGGCGACGATCGGGCTCTTCAGCGCGGTGCGCACGTCGTTCTCGTCCATCATGAAAATGATGCAGATGACGTTGGCCCGGTCGGCGATGACGAGGTCGATCAGGGAGTCCCGGGGGTCCTTCTTCTCTTCCGCCGCCATCTGCGCGACGGTCTTGCCCTCGTAGGACTTCAGCTTCGGATTGACGACGGAAGCGATCAAGACGCGGTCGGGACCGCCGGAGCCTAAGTACTGATTGCTCCACTGGTCCGTGTCCACGAGCATGTCCGCCTTGGCCTTCTCGCGTAGCTTCGGGTCGGCCAGGCGCTTCAAGAGCGCCTCCCGGCCTCCCTCCCGGATCCAGGGCGGCAGACACGCGTCGAGGCCGTTGGAGCCGGCCGTCCAGGGGTACTGGTTCGCGGCCACGTCGATGCCCTCGGCGCGCGCCTTTTCCATGCGCGCGAGCACGGCGGGCATGCGTCCCCAGTTCTTCTTGTACGCGGTCTTCAGGTGCCAGATCTGGCTGCGGATTCCGGCTTCCTTGGCGATGCGGAAGACCTCGTCGAGCGAGGAGTCGATCGCGTTGGCCTCCGAGCGCTGGTGCGTGAAGTACGCGCCGCCGTAGCGCGCGGCGACTTTTGCCATCGCGATGATCTCTTCGGTCGAGTTGTACATGTCGGGCACGTACTGGAGCGACGTGGAGACCCCGAGCGCTCCCTCGCGCATGGCCTTGTCGACCTCGTCGCACATGCGCTTCAACTCCTCCGGAGTCGCGCGGCGGTTCTCCTTTCCGATGACGAAGTCGCGCAGGCTCCCGGCTCCGACGAACGTCGCCAGGTTGATCGCGCTGCCGCGGCGCTCGAACGTCTTGAAGTAGCCGTCGATCGTCGTGAAGTCGGGCGTGAAGCCGTAGCGCGTGTAGACGTCCTTGGCCTCGGCCATCATCGCGGCGTTCAACGGCGCAATCGAGGCGCCCTCTCCGGTGACCTCGGTGGTGATGCCCTGCGTGATCTTCGAGGCGGCGCGCTTGTCGACCAAGACGTTGTACTCGGACTGTCCCAGCAGGTCGATGAAGCCGGGCGTGACGTAGAGCCCGGCCGCGTCGATCGTCCGCGTGGCCGGCCGGCCGGACAGAGCGCCGACCGCGACGATCTTTCCGTCGCGCACGCCCACGTCCGCCGCGAACCACGGCGCGCCGGAACCGTCGACGACGCGGCCTCCGCGGATCAGGAGGTCAAACGGTGTCTCCGACGGCGACAGCGCGACGAGGCAGAGGACGGTCGCAGCGGCGAGAAACAGTTTTTTCATGGGCGTAACTCTATGCCGGCCGCCGGAGTCAGCGCCCGACCAGTTCCTGGAGCACCGGCGCCTGCCGGGTCATCCAGAGAGAGAGCTGGACACAGACCGCGAGAAAGCCCCCGCCGGCGATGACGAGGGCGACGAGGGTCCCGGACCGCCGCTGCGAGAGCCAGGCCACAGCAAAGACGCAGGCCGGGCCGAGCAGCAGGTAGACGGGCAGCGAAAACCGCGATTCCACGGCGACCGGCAGGTACAGCGCGACGTACGCCGCGCAGACTACGGCGGCTCCCGAGAAGTAGAGCTTGACGGAGGGCGACGCGCTGCCGCATCGGAAGAGACCCACGACCATTCCCACGATACACAGGAAGAGATACGCGTAGTTCAGAAGGGAGAGAGGCCATCGGTACGCTGGCTTCGGGTTGACGACGTAGGTGAACGGCAGGTCCTGATCGAAGAGCGCGAAGCCATGGAGCGCGAGTGTGGCCAGATATCCGAGCGGCTGCCGCGACGCGAACTGCAGCGGGCTCGAAACTCCGGGAGGGCAGAACGGGTTGCCGTAGACCAGGGTCGGCAGCCGGTCCGGCATGACGAGCGTGCCGTACTTCAGGATCGACATTCCCCATCCGACCTGTTCCCCGTAGATCCGCTCCACGGGAAGGGGGGACCACGTGTCGTACCAGCGCAGATTTGACACAAGCTGCGGCAGCAGAGCCAGCGCGACCGCGCCCACTGCGGGGAGAATCGCGCGCACGACTCTTTCCCGGTAGAGCCAGGCTCGAAACGCCCAGAGGATCGCCAGGGCCGGAACGACGACCGCGTTGGCGGGCCGAACGGCTACGGCGAGGCCCGCCCAGAGAAACGAGACGAACGCGCGGCGCGCCGGATGCGAGGGCTTCAGCGAGGAGAAGAAGGCCAGAGCGAGCAGAGACGCGGACAGCGAGTCCGACAGCAGCTCGGTCGAATGGATGAGCGCGAAGGGATTGGCGGCGAGGCAGAGGAAGGTCCCGTAGAAGAAGGGCGGCGTCCCGAAGGCGCGCTCGGCGGCGCGCGCCGCGTAGAACGCCGTCGCGAGGTGGATCAGGAGCTGCGCGGCGAAGACCAGTTGCCGGGCCGTGTCGTCGGAAACGTCGGCAAATCGGGTGGCGAGCGCGATGAAGAGAGGGTAGCCGTAGGAGCGCACACGGCTGGCGAGGTTCCAGAGGCCCTCGCTCGACACGATGCGCCCCAGTGTCAGGTAGTGGAACGAGTCGTAGATGACCCCGCGGAAGCCCGTCCGGAAGAGGAACCAGGCCGCGGCGGCGCAGGCCGCCGACACGACCGCGACGAAGGCCGCCCGGCGGGCCGGGGGTTCCTGTACCGATCCGTTCACAGAGCGTTCACGTCCCGCGCGGTAGGGTAACCCGCGATGATGGGTTTCCTCTCCGCGAGCGTTCTCGCGGCCGTGCTCGCCGCTCCGGCTCCGGCGCCGACGGCGGCGAAGCCGAAGAGCCACGGAAACGCTCTATCGGGCACCGTGGCCCGCATGGATTCGGCGGCCTCGAATTTCGTCGTTCGGGAAAGCTCCGGGCGGGAGACGACGTTGCGCCGCACGAGCGCCACGCACGTGACCGGCGGAAGCCTGAAGGTCGGCGTCCGCGTCGCCGTCCGGTGGCTGGAGAAAGACGGCCACAAGATCGCGACTTCGGTCCGTGTCGAGGCGCCGGCGATCGCGGCCGCGACTCCGACGGCGTCGACGCAGTCGTCGCAGTAGTCGCGCAGTCTCACGTCCGCGCCGGCCGGAGTGTCGCGAGACTGCTGCGGAATCGCACCGCGCAAAGAATCACCCAGGCGAGCCACGCCGCCATCGTCACCGTCGCCAGCGCGCTCAAGCCGGGCATTCGAAACCGCGCCTCCATCGCATAGTCCCCGGCCGGCAGCAGCCAGCCTCGAAAGACTCCGTTGACGCGGACGGCGGCGATCTCGGGCGGTTGCTCAAGGCGCCCGGACCATCCCGGGAAAAAAGTCTCGTTCTCAACCAGGAGCGCCGGCCTCTCGAGGCGGACCCGGTACTCGATCGAGTCGGCTCCGTAGGATCGCTGCTCGACCCGCGAATCCGGCCGCGCCCCGGCCAGACGCGCCTCCAGTTGAGGAACGTCGACGGTCCCGGCGGAGGCCTGTGCGGGCGCGTCGAGGAGGACCGGAGTCCATTCCCTCCGCATGAACTCGAGCATTTCCGGGTTGCGGGTGATCGCCTCGCGTGCGGCCAGCGTGGGCCCTCCAAAGTCGTCGAGGTCGTACGTGCCGGCGAGATAGCCGCTGGCGCGGTAGCCTCCCTCGCCGTTCGAGCGTGGCGGCCGCGGCGACCCTGGCGCGGAGAAAAGCTCCGGCGCGACGACGACGCCCGCGTCGTGCATGCGCGCGGGCGTGGGGTAGTAGACGCGGCACATCCCGATCAGGTCGGGGACGGCCCAGGTCTCCATGCGCGAAAGCACGCGTCCCGCATCCAGAGAGAGGACAGCGAGCAGGACGCAGGTCGCCGCCAGCGGGACCCGGCGGCTTCGCCAGAGGAGAAGCGCCGCGACGACGAGGGCAAAACAGATGACAGCGAGGCCCGCGGCCGGCCAGAACGGCACAGCCCGCTCGACGCGCGCGATCGCCCACGCCGAAAAAAGCGCGAGCGGCAGAAGCCGCAGCAGGAATTCCGTGATCCCCGGCGGGCGCCGCCGCAGCTCGCGCCAGCCGGCCGCTCCGAGCAGGATCAGGAGGACGGCTGCGATGCCCCTGTAGTCGCTGCTCGGGAACCGTGAGTACGCCAGCGGCGGAATGAGAGTCCGGAGCAGCGGATGCAGAGGCGCGTGATCGCCGGCCGCCATGACCACAGCCAGCAGGAGCAGCCCCCCATACGGCCAGAGTCTCGCCAGAGCGCGCCGATTGAGAAACGCGACCCCGGCCAGCACCGCAAAGCCGACGAACGTCGAGCTCATGCTGATATCGCCGGGCATTCCGAGGTTCTCCATGACGAGTCCCGGGAGGTGCTCGTAGCCGAGCGAGGCGCGCTGCAGGTGGTCGGTCGCGTGGTAGCGCGCGAGCTCCGCGCGGTAGATCCAAGCCGGCCCCAGGTGGATGGCCGCCATCGCGAGTCCGAGCGCGACGGCCGCCGCGCCACTGCAGGCCCAGACGATGGCGGGCGTCGCGAATCGCCGCGCGAGAACCTGAAGCAGCACCAGGATCCCGAGCGAGAAGAGCGTCGCGACGAGATTGCCGGGATAGCCGCCCGTCGCCAGCGCGCCGACGGCGAGCGGCAGAGCGAAAAGCCTCCCCGGCAAAGCGCGTTCTCCTCGTCTCGGCGGGACGAGGCATGCCAGAAGCCAGGGCAGGCAGGCGAAGGATCGGACGATGTCCACGTGCTCGGCGTTCGAGTAGAAACCGCCGAAGAGCTGGAACGCGAAGGCGCCCAGAAGCGCCTCGCGCCGGGAGCCGATCGCGAGACGCAGAAGTACGTACATCCCGATCGCTCCGGCGAGGACGTGAAGGGCCTGCAGGACTACGGCTGCATGCAGCGTGTACGGGATGCGGAGGAGCGGAAAAACCCAGACGGGCGCGTACCAGAGACCCGTCTGGAGATTGATCGGGAACGGGTAGCCCATCGACTGGTACGGCATCCAGAGGGCCAGGCTTCCGTGGCGGATGGCCTCGGTCCAGTACGCCGTGGCGGCGTAGTAAGAGCCCACGAAGTCCCAGGGAAAGCCCCAGCCCTCGAAGTAGTGTCGGAAGAAGATCGCGACGTTCTCGAGCGCGAGGACGAAGAGCGGCGCCGCTTTCAGGAGCCGAGGGATCCGGCGGCCGTCCGCCAAAAGCTATCGCCCGGCGTGCGCGCCGAGCGCGGCCGCCTTCTCCTCGAGCGCCGCGAGCACGGAATCTACCCTCGCCTCCCAGGAGTTGGCCCGGCCCAGGGCTCTCAGCCGTTCGCGGAAGCCGGGATCCTTCCCGCGCTCCCGGGCGCGGTCGAGGGCGGCGGAGAATTCCTCCGCGTCGCCCGCGATCGAGACTTCGGAGTACGCCTGGCACTCCGGCATCGGCGTCGTGACGACCGGCTTGCCGCCCGCGAAGTATTCGTAGAGCTTCAGAGGCGAAGTGGCCGTGGTGATGTCGTTGATCTGGAACGGAATCGTGGCTACGTCGAAGAGCGCGAGGTAGCCCGGCAGAAGATGATAGTCGCGGGGACCGATCCAGCGGACGTTCTCGCGCTTGAGCATCGGCCGTCCCTGGAGGCTCTTGTCGTACATCGGTCCGATCAGGAGGAAGCTCCAGTCGGGACGCCGTCTCGCCACCGCGTCGAGCAGGTCGTAGTCGAACCACTCCGCGAGCGCGCCGTAGTAGCCCGCGATCGGGCGTCCGCTCGCGCGCACCGCTTCGAGGTCGCGGTCGCCCGCGGGCGGCGGAGTCGCCTCGGCCGCGAAGCGCTCGTATTCGACGCCGTTGGGAAGAAGGATCGCGTCGGGGCGCCGGGCCAGCGCCTGCGCGTGAAGCCGCCGCGCGACGCTCGCGACGACGGTCGCCTCCTCGAGCGCGCGCTCGTGGTTGGACTGAAGAAGCGCGCGATCGTACGGAAAGACCGAAAGATCGTCGATCCAGTCGTAGACGACGCGCGCGTCCTTCGGATACGCGTCCACCTGGGCGTAGTTGTAGGGAAAGGCCCAGAGCAGGGGCGACGGGATCTGCGCGAGGAGCTCCGTCGGCCCCTTGTAAAGAAACAGGTTGGGCTCGATCTCCTTGAAGCCGTTGATCTTGTCCTGGGCGTTCGAGCAGTCGAAGATCGAGACCCAGCCGCGTTTCGCAAACGCCCGGGCGAGGTGATGCGGGCGCTGCACGAGGTGGATGCCCCAGCCGATCGAGGGCAGGAAAACCACGGCCCCGGCGGCTCCGCGGACACGCTCCACGACCGGCGCGAGCTGGTCGCGGAAAAAGCCCAGGTCGGCCCGCTGCCAGACGTCCACGCCCTCGGCCTTCCAGCTCTCGCCCCACTTCTCCTCGTATTTCTTGCGGTTCTCCTCGAAGAGCGCGAGGTAGGCGTCCTTGCCGAGCAGGCGGAACGAGGCCTTCTGCCAGTGATGGACGAAGGAGTCTCGGGCGCAGCGGATCTCCCACCCCTGTGAGCGCGCGCGGCGGTTGTAGTCGTCGTCCTCGAACATTCCGATGCCGAAGCGCTCGTCCAGCGGACCGACCGATTCCCAGGTCTGGCGATGCATCGCCATGCAGAAGAACGCCAGCATCGGGATCGCGAAGCTCTCGCCATCGTGCGCCCGCGTCCATTCGGCGGCCCAGGCGGGCATGTCCTGCACGTCCGAGTAGCCGGCCTCCACTTTCGCCTCGTTGGCGATCGCGTTGGTCACGGGCCCGATCAGGCCGATTCCGGGATTGGCTTTGAGGTGGCCTACCAGCGCCGTCAGCCAACCGCGCGCGACGACGGTGTCGTTGTTCAGGAGAACGAGGAAGTTTCCGGAGGCGGCCTCCAGCCCCTGGTTGCAGGCCGCGGCGAAGCCCCGGTTGGTCGGGTTCGCGATCACGGTCAGATTCTTCCGCGCGCTTTCGAGCTCTCGGAGCAGCGCCCGCGTGCCGTCCGTCGAGCCGTTGTCGACGACGATGACTTCGAACTGCGGCCACTCGGTCCGGGCGAAGACGCTTTCGAGACAGAGGCGATTCAAGTCCGCGTTGTTGTAGGTGACGATCACAATCGACACCTTCGGGAAGAGAAGCGGAATCGCGTCGCGGACGGCCCGGAGGCTGCGCTCCAAGTCTTCGGGAGCGGGCGAGAGGCGCATCACGCGGTTGTGGCGCCTCCGCGCCTTCTCCTCCAGCTCCGGAGACTCGGTCAGGACGAAGTCCGCGCCCTCGACGAGGGCTTCGTCGACCGGCGCGCCCGGCGAGTCCACGAGCTCGTAGACGAGCGGCCACGCCCGGTCCTTGCGCATCCTCTCGGCGACGCCGAACCAGGAAGGCTGACGAAGGATGGAGACCGTCGCGCCGAGGCCGCGTTCCCGCCGCAGCGCGTCCAGGGAGGCGAAGAGCTCTTCCTCCGTGGAGCCCCGCAGCGACACCGCGAAGAGGCGAGGCGCCCTTTCCTCGACGACGAAGGGCGCTCCGTCGGAGCGCGCGGTCGGAGAGATCGAGAAAACGCGATGCCCGATCTCGGCAAGGCGCCGGAGAAGGTTTGGCAGGCCGTCTCGCGCCGCAGCCGGGAAGAACACAACCTCGTGCCCGTTGTCGATTTCCACGCTTTCGGCTTTTCGCGGCGCCCGGGCTTCGTCGGGACCGGCCCAGTCTGACGGCGCGGTGCCCCGAACGCCTGCCAGAATGCCGGCGGCCTTTCGCCGCGTGATCCAGTAGAGGTTGGCGAGCTTCCAGAGCCTCGAGGTCTGGATCCCGGCAAGCTCCTGCCTCGTCTCGGCGAGCTGGCGCTCCAAAAGCGTCTTCTCGTTTCGATGCGTCTTCTCCGCTGTCGAGAGCCGGCGCTCGGATTGCTGGCGTGCCGTTTCGGCCTCCGCCGCCTTCGCCTCCGACGTATCGCTGCGGCTTTCGGCTTCGGCGGCCCGTCGGCGCAGCGCGGGCACCTCGGCGCGCAGGGACTCGAGCTCCTGTCCCGTCGTCCGGACGCGCAGAAGGTTGGCGCGGAGAGCCTCGTCGAAGAGGGCGACCATTCCCGCCGGGACCGCCGGCCCCTGCGGCGGGTGCTCGAGCAGGACCGCAAGGTGCTCGAGGTCGGCCTGCGCCTGAACCCGCAGACGCCCCGAAGCTTCTCGAATGCGCGCGCGGCGTTCCGGGCCGGCCTCGAGAGCCCGCATCATTCGATCCAGCAGCTCCGCGGCATTGACGGCGCGTAGAGGAAGGCCCAGGTCCGCGCAGCCCAGCCGTTCGAGAAGGAGCGAGACCTTCGGGTCGTAAGCCAGACCGACCGCCGGAACGCCGGCGGCGGCCGCGAAGACCAGGGAGTGCAGGCGCATCCCGACGATGAAGTCGCACCCTGCGAGCAGGCTCGCCGTCTCGGCGGCGGGCCCGACGTCGCCGAGGACCAGGGCGCGTTCCGCATTGCGAAGCCTGGCCCGGACGCGGCCCGCGACCGCGACGTCATCCTCGACGGCGCGCGTGCCGCGTTGGAGGGGGACGAAGAGGATGGAGCCGCCCGTCTGTTCGAGAAAGAGGTCCAGTGCCGCGGCCGTCTCCTTTTCCCAGACCGCGGGATCGCCGTCGAGAGACCAGTCGCGCAGCGCGACGCCGGCGAGCGGCGCGCGGGGCTCGACACCGGCGGCTGAAAGAACTCCGTCGGGCCGGAGGGGCTCGATGTCGAGGAGAAACGCCGGATCCGCCGAAACCCGGATTCGCGACCCGGCCACACCCTCTTCCATCAGCAGGCGGCGCGAGGCTTCTTCGCGGACCGACAGGGAGGAAGCCGACTCGGCTACCGCCTTGGCGAGACGGCGGCTTTCGGGCGAGGAGAGCGGTCCGAATCCCAGGCCGTGAAGAGCCAGCGGCTTGCCCGAAAGCGCGGCGAGAATCGCGGGACCCGCGTAGAAGGTGATTCCCCAGTGCCGCGACGTCAGGAGAGTTTCGGGATCGACGCCCCAGTAGTCCTGGAAGAGCCCGCCGCCGCCGACGACGACGAGATCGCTCCGGCGGACCGCGTCGGCGATCGCGGCCGGATCGAGCCACTCGACCGCCTCGACTCCGTGTTGCCGCCTCGTCTCGGCGGGATCACCCGAAACCACGATCAGGCGCGTGCCCGGACGAAGCCGCGAAAGGCCCGACACGAGGGAGGCGAGGATGGCTTCGTCCCCCGTGTTTCCGAAGCCGTAGTAGCCGACGAGGACCGCCGTCCGGCTCATGCGGCGCAGATCAGGGTCGACGGCTCGCGGACCGGGGCGATCGACACGCCGCCAGTGTCTCGCATGTGCCTCTGCGCGGCAACTTCGCGGCGGAAGAGGCTATTCTCAGCGGCGGCATGTCCAGGTCCCATTCCACAGCCGTTACTCCGGAGGCAGGCCTCTCGCCGCGCGCGCGGATCGTCGCGGAGCGCTTCGCGCGCTTTCGCACCGCCGACAACGTCGCCTTCTTCGACGCCCTCGCCGAGCACTTCTGCAGTCTGCACGACGATCCTTGTCTGGACATGTACTTCGAGTACGCCGTCACGGCCAACGAAAGGGGGCGCGGCCTCGCGGACCGCGTCGCCAGGCACGTCCCGCTGTCGGGAAGGCGCTGGCGCCGGCCGCGCGTCCTCGACGTCGGCTGCGCCTACGGGGGGCCGCTCGTGGCCTTCGCCGAGCGGGGCGCGCGGGTGACGGGGATCGACGTCAACGAGCGGCTCCTCGCCCTCGCGCAGGTCAACCTGCGGGAGCGTGGCCTCGACGCCCACCTCGTGCACGGCGATGCGACCGCGGCGCATCCCTCGTTCCGGGGCGCCTTCGACGTCGTCGTGGCCAACGACGTCGTCGAGCACGTGCCGCGGCTGGAGACGTTTCTGCAGAACCTGGCGGGCTGGCTCACACCGCGGGGCGCCGTCTACCTCGAGATTCCCAACGGCGCGTGCCCCGACTTCGTGCTGCGCGACGGACACCACCGGCTTTTCGGCATCACGCTCCTCGACTTCGACACCGCGCGCGACTACTACTCCCGCCGGGTGACCTACGGCGAGTACGACACGTACAACTATCTCGACTTCGAGGGTTACTCGCGGCTCTTCGAGGCCTGCGGTCTGTCGCTGACGCTCCTGCCCGAGACCCTCGAACGCGTGTCGGAGCGGGGCCTCGAAGCGTCGCTCGCGTCGCTGCGAGAGGGCCGCGAGGCCGGACTCGAGACCGTCCCGGCTGAGCAGCGGTCCCGCGTGGCCGACGCGGTCGACGCGTATTTCCAGCGTGTCGCGGCCGCGCCGCCCGGACCGAACCGGCTTCGCGACTACGGCGCGGGCTTCTGGCGGGCTCTCGCCCGGCGCCGGACATGACGCGGCGAGCCGGCGTCTTCGTCCTCGCGACTCTCGTCGGCTGTCTCGCTACAGCCGCCTGCAGGCGCGATCCCTCCGACGCCTGGCGCGGAATGAACGTGATCTGGATCTCGTTCGACTCGGTCCGCGCCGACCACTGTTCCTTCAACGGGTACGCGCGCAACACGACGCCGAACCTCGACCGAGTCGCATCTCGCGGCGCGCGGTTTTCGCGATGCATCGTCCAGGCCCCGTACACGCTGCCCTCGTACGCCTCGATGCTGACGTCGCGGTACGTCTCGCAGCTCGCGGTCAAGACGCAGAAGGACGCGCAGGATCCGAACAAGGTCGTCTCCCAGGCCCCGAGCCCGATGCCCGAAGACGACCTCGCCTCCGAAGCGCTGCGCGCCGCCGGCTACCAGACCGGGGCGTTCGTCCAGAGCTGGCTTTCCAAAGAGCTGGGCTTCGATCAGGGCTGGGACCTCTTCCACCACAAGCAGGAGTCGCTGAAGGAGAAGATGCCGTCCGTGCTCTCCTGGCTCGAGGAGAATCGCAACCGGAAGTTCTTTCTCTTCCTCTACTCGACCGACACGCACTACCCGTTCCTCCACTTCCACGAGAAGAAGAACCTCTACGGGACCTACGCCAGCAACTTCCAGTTCGACCTCGACACGATTCTCGGGACGCGGGACGGGAAGGTCCATCCGACCGAAACCGACATCGCCAACGCCATGGCGATGTACGACGAGGGGATCCACTGGACGGATGCCGATCTTTCGCCCCTCTTCGACTACCTCACCAAGACCGGGCTCTCCGAGAAGACCATCGTCGTCTTCAACGCCGACCACGGCGAGGAGTTCGACGAGCACGGCGTCATCAGCCACGGGCAGACCTACTACGACGCGGTCGTCCGAACGCCACTGGTGATCGCCGCGCCCGGAATGCCCGCGGCAGGGACCGAGATCACCGAGCTGGTCGAGAACGTCGACGTCGCGCCGACGGTGCTCGACATGGTTGGCGTCGATCGGCCGCGCGTGTGGATCGGGAGGAGCCTGAAGCCCGCGCTCTCCGGCGCCGCGCCCGCGAAGGACGCCGTTCCGCGGCGCGCGTTCTCCGAAGGCGCCTGGACCTTCTGGATCGGCAGCGTGATCGAGGGCGAGAAGAAGTTCATCCTCGTCACGCCGCAGGAGAGGATGCTCTTCGACCTGAAGCACGATCCGGGAGAGAAGGAAAACCTGGCTCTCTCCGACCGGGATTCGGTGCGAACGCTCTACCACGCCCTGATGAAGCACCTGGGCGGACCGCAGGGATGGATCGCGTCGGGATCGGGCGCCGCGCCGTCCTACGAGACCTGGATGAAGCAGGTCATGGGCCACTACGGCCTGTCCGAGGACAGCGACGTGGTGAAGGAGCTGAGGTCGTTGGGGTATTTGCGCTAGCTCGCCGGAAGCGTCACCCGAAAGACCGATCCGCCTCCGGGATTCTCGGCAACCTCGATCGTGCCTCCGTGGGCGTGGGCGACTTGCTCCGCGATGGCGAGTCCGAGCCCCGAACCGTGGGGGTTGCGCGCGCGGGCCTCCTCGAGTCGCACGAACCTCTCGAAGATGCGGGCGCGGTCGGCGACGGCCACACCCGGCCCGCGGTCGGCGACCTCGAAAAATACGTTCCCGTCCGCGGTTCCGACGCGCACCTCGACGAGAGTGTCGGGCGCCGTGTAGAGGACGGCGTTGCCGAGCAGGTTGGACGTCAGCCGTACCAGCCCCGCGCGGTCGCCCCGCAGGCGCGCCGGACCGTTGCGGGAGAACGCGCAGACCACCCGCCGCCGCGAGCCCAGGGACGCCGCCGCAGCCAGAGACTCCTCGACGACGTCGCCCAGATCCAGGTCCTCGCGGAGGCCCGGAGGCGCGGCGTCGCCGCGGGCGAGCTGCAGCAGGCCGTCCACTTCCCGGGCGAGGCCCCGCGACGCCTCGGCGATGACCTCGAGGGAGCGGCGAGTCTCCTCGGGCGAGGCGTCCGGCCGCAGCGCATCCTGCGCCTCGCCCATCAGCACCGCCGTCGGCGTCTTCAGCTCGTGGGCCGCGTCGGACACCAGGCGCCTCTGGGCCCGAAACGCGCGTTCGAGCCGCTCGAAGAGCGAGTTGATGACGGCGGAGAGCCGCCGGAATTCCTCGCCTCCCGAGGAGACCCTCACGCGCCGCGAGAGATCGGTCGCCTCGGCTTCCTCCGCCAGCCGCGTGACTTCCTCGACCGGACGGATCGCATGGCGGACCGCGAAGAAGAGGATCAACCCGGTGCCGAGGAATCCCAGCAGGACGAGGCCGGCGAGCGTCCGGTCCACGCGCGTCAAGCCGCGCAGCATGGGCCCGATCCATCGGAAGACGACGAGGGTCGCTCCCTTCGCCTTGCCCTGAAGGTGCGCGACCTGGAAGCGGCAGACGCGGTGCTGTCCGCTGTAGGGCTCGATCGCCGTATACGGCTTCTCGGATCGGTTGCGGTAAGGAGCGAAGGACACGCTGAGCTGCTCCGGGATGAGGTTGCCCGTCATGGCGACGGGGACCTCGGCGTTGAAGAGGATCGCGGAGTGATTGGCGAGGCGGAACTCCAGGACGTTGGCCTCGAGCCCCGCGTCCAGCGCCTGGCGCTCTTCCTCGGCGATCCCGACGAGCTCGTAGTCCGATCCGATCGCGGTGGCGAGCGTGTCCAGCTCTCCGTCGATCTCGGCGAAGGCGAGCTGCCGGATGATCGTGCGCGCGCCCAGCGCCAGCGCCGTCAGGAACAGGGCCGAGACGAGGGCTCCCGCGAGCGCGATGCGCGTGCGCGCGCGCTCGGGCTTCCAGAGTTTCATCGCAGCCTGTACCCCATGCCGCGTACTGTCTCGATCGAGGATCCGCGCCCGCTGCCGTCGATCTTGCGGCGGAGGCGCCCGACCAGGACGTCGATCGTGTTGGACATCGGCTCCTCCCGCTCGCCCCACGCGTGCTCGAGGATGTCCTCGCGGGAAACGACGGAGCCGGGGGCGCGCATCAAGAGCTCCAAAATCGTGAACTCGCGGGCCGTCAGACGGAGCTCTTCCTCTCCCCGGAAAACGCGCCGCCGCGACGGATCCAGGCGCAGATTCCCGGCCGTCAGCTCGCGCGGGGCGCGGGACTCGTTGCGGCGCAGGAGCGCCCGCGCGCGGGCCGCCAGGATCTCGAGATCGAAGGGCTTGCCGAGGTAGTCGTCGGCGCCTTCGGAGAGTCCCTCGATCTCGGCCTCCGCGTGGTCCATGGCCGTGAGCATGAGTATCGAGTGGCGAAAGCCGCGGGCGCGGGCGCGGCGGCAGACCTCGAGCCCGTCGCCGTCGGGCAGACGGCGATCGAGCACCAGAAGGTCGTAGTCATGCACCGACAGCAGCTCGTCGGCTTCTTCGATGCGGGAGGTCTCGTCGCAGGCCAGGCCCGCTCGCGTCAGCGTGCGCGAGACTAAGGAGCGCAGGCGCGCGTCGTCCTCGAGGATCAGGGCCCTCACCGCCCCAATCCTACGAGGTCCCAAGTCCCAAGTCTGCCGATCCGACCTGGGACCTGGGACTTGGGACGTCGAACTACCAGACCAGGTTGAACGTCTTCACCAGGAACACCGCCATCTGCGCGCGCGTATTCGCATTATCAGGACAGTAGAGAAGCGGCGAGGCCTGGCAGCCGCCGGTGATCTTGAGCGCGTAGAGCTCCTCGATGAAGTCGTCGAAGCCGACGCCCGGCGAGCAAGGCACGTCGCTGAACACGCCCGTGCAGGTCGGCGGCACGTGGCCCGATCCGTAGAGCGACTTGAGCAGGAAGGGCGCCATCTGCTTGCGCGTGACGGTGTTGTCCGGGCAGAAAAGGAGCGGCGACGAGTTGCAGCCTCCGCTTATCCCGTCGGCGTATAGCTTCTCGATCCAGACGGCGAATTGGTTCGAGCACGGGACGTCTCCGAACAATCCGGCGCAGGGACCCGGAACGTACGCCGCACCGTATTTGGACTTGACCAGAAAGACCGCCATCTGCGCGCGGGTCACCGGATTGCCCGGACAGTAGTTGCCCCCCTGACAGCCTCCGGTGATGCCGAGCTGGTAGATCGTCTCGACGTAGTGGAAGAAGGGATTTGTCACCGGCACGTCCGGGAACGTCTGCACCGCGGACGTGCAGGTCGCGGACTGGATGTAGGGAAGCAGCTGCTCCGTGATGCAGCGCTGGTGGAAGAGCAAGTTGATGTTGTCTTCGCCGCCCGGCAGGAGGTGGCAGTAGCTCATCAGCGTGCCGCCGCCGGGAGGCAGCGACGTCGGGCCGCTGTAGCAACCCGGCTCGCCCGAGTAGCACATGTCGATCGGCGGCACGTAGCAGTGCGTGTGCAGGGACCCGGAGTTGTGGCCGACCTCGTGCGTGGTCACGATCAGGTCCCATTTCTGCGCGGGGTAGTCGGCAAAGATCTGCGAGATGCCGTAGGCGCCGGCCCAGTGCCCGCTCACCATGATGTCCGCGATGCACAGGGCGGGGCGCCACGCCACGCCGCCCGCGACGGGAAGGCCCGACGTCAGGTGGACCGTCGTGCGCGGGTAACTCGCGAGCGGACGGTTGGTGTGGTACCAGTCGCCGAGCTGATTGAGCTGGTCGAGCGTTCCCGGGCCGTCCCAAGGATCGGGTGTGGTCCACGCGTGCACCTCGGTCACCGTGAGATGAAACGAGAGATCGCGCTCGTAGATCAGGTTGAACTGCGCGAAGAGCGAAAGCAGATAGGCGGTCATCGCGTTGATGTCGCCCGAGAACTTCGCCAGCAGCTCCTGGTCGGTTTCGACGATCAGCCCGCCCTTCTGGAAACCGACGATGTCGGGGGCCTCGGTCGCCTTTTCGACGAGCTCGCCGCGGGCCGGAACCTCCGGGAGCAGCTCCTGGTCGCAGTGCCACGGGGTCTCGGCGTATCGCGTGTTGGCCGGCGAGAACGCGTCGCGGACGATGAAACCGGATCGCGCCTCGTCGGGTCCGACGTAAGACGATCCGGCGCTGGACTCGACGGACGCGGTGAGGAAGTCCGGCTGTACGCCGAGGTAGACCGTGGAATCCGGTTCGCCGGCGACGGTGCCCGAGAAATGGGCGATCTCGGGCATGGGAAGGAAGGTGTCACCGCGCGGGCCGGTGACGCGGATCCGGGCGTCGGGTGACGCGATCTCGAAGCGCCGAAGGATCAGACGCGCGCGCGTTCCGGGAGCGACCGGGAAATCGGAGAGGGTGAAGGGCGCGTTGCCCGCGGCGCGGAGCGCCGCGACAGCCCTTACGTCGAGCTCGAGGCGCTCCTCTCCGACCGCCGCGCGTTTGGCGCCGAGACGGCCGGCACGATAGGGGCTGGACAGGTCGGGAACAGTGCTGGCGAAGATGGGCAGAGCGAGGAAAACCGCGGAGACGGCGAGTACGAAGCGCTTCATTGCGGCCTCCGAAAAGCTGGCCGAATTCTCTCGCCTTTCGCCGCCGTGAACAATCGGGGGCGTTTTGGTCGGAGCCTTACAACCTTACTGGAGGCTAAATGTCTAGCGGCCTCTCTGGTTACTGAAGGTTGAAGGTTTTCACGAGGAACACCGCCATCTGCCCGCGGGTGTTGGGGTTGTCCGGGCAGTAGCGCAGCGGATTGGTCAGGCATCCTCCCGTGATCGTCTCGGCATAGAGCTCCTCGATCCACGAGGCCGACCCGTCCGAGACCGGCACGTCCGCGAACACGCCGACCGGATTGGGGGGCGTGTATCCCGACCCGTTCTTGGTCTTCAGGAGAAACGCAGCCATCTGCCGGCGCGAAACCGCCGCGCCGGGGCAGTAGTTGCCGCCGCCGCAGCCGGTCGTCACGCCCATGTTCGCGAGCTCTTCGATCCACGCCGCTGCGAACGCGTTGGCGGGCACGTCGGCGAAGACGGCGCCTGTGGCCGCCGGAGGCACGTGGGACGCGCCGAACTTCGACTTCAGCAGGAACACCGCCATCTGCGCCCGCGTCACCGACGCGTCGGGACAGAAGTACGCGCCGCCGCAGCCTCCGGTGACGCCGTTGGCCGCCAGCGTCTCGACGTACTGGAAGAACGGGTGCGAAGGCGGAACGTCGATGAACGTGGATGCCTGGGTCAGGCAGGATGCGCCGTTGATCTCGGGCATCATCTGCTCGTTGATGCAGCGCGCGTGAAACTGCATCGAGACGTACTGCCAACCCAGCAGGTGGCAGTAACTCATGATCGTGCCGTTGCCGACGCCCGGGTTCTCGACCGGTCCCGAATAGCAGCCGGGCTCGCCGTTGTAGCAGTGGTCGATCGGCGGCGAATAGCAGTGCGTGTGGTGCGAGCCGGCGTTGTGTCCCATCTCGTGCGCCGTGGCGAACTGGTCCCACAGCTGCAGCGTCGGGTAGCTGCCGTACACCTGCGTGACGCCGTAGGCGCCTCCCCAGTGCCCCTGGCCGTCCGAGAAGTCGCCCGAGCACAGAACCGAAAGCCACGCGATTCCGCCGGAGACCGCTTTGCCGGAAAGGAAGTGAACCATCGCCCGGGGGTAGGAAGCCATCGGACGGTTGGCGTGCCACCAGTCGCCGACCTCCGCGAGCTGCGTGCGTGTGTCCGTCGAGACGTAGGGGTCCGATCCGGCGCCGGTCGTCCACATGTGGACCTCGGCCACGGCCAGGTGCAGCGAGAGGTTGGATTCGTAGACGACGTTGATCGCTCCGTAGAGCGCGGCGACGTAGTTGGCCAGGCCCGTCGGGTTGCCGAACTTGTTGTACAGCTCGAAGTCCGTCTCGACGCGGACGGCCGCCTGCTTGAGGCCGGCCAGCGGCAACATAGGCGGTGCGAACGACGGCTCGGCGGTCGCGGTGAGGGCCGCCGGAAGATCTTCCGTCGGGCAGGCAAACGGAAGCTCGCGCACCGCGTCGTTCAACGGAGACTCGGCGGCGCGTACCACGAAGTCGGCGCCGGATTCGTCCGGGCCCACGTAAGTGAAGCCGGCGGAAGAACGCAGATAGGTCACGACCCGATCTTCCTGGGCGCCGAGATAGACCGCCGAATCCGGATCTCCCTCGATCGTCCCCGAGAAGTGCGCGGTGGAGGGGAACGGGAACGACTGCTCACCGTCCGCTGAGGACACGGTTACCCGCGCGTCGGGCGTGGTCACCTCGAAGCGCCTGAGCAGAAGCGTGCCGGTGACGCCCGGCGCCACCGGGAATCCTTCGATGCGTACGGAATCCGCTCCCGCGATGCGCAGAGCGAGGAGCACGGCGCGTTCGAAATCGAGCGCCTCCTGACCCGGCGCGTTCAGCCGCCCTGCTGCGGCCGAGGACGCCGTCGGCCGGTAGGGACTCGAGATCGTCGCCGCGACCGCCGCGAATGCGGCAGTCATGGCCGCGATCCCGAACAGAATCGCGCGCCGCAAGGATGCGCTCATGTCCTTCCCCCCTGAT
>Ga0075425_100001921_pt1 | contig 20485 bp, 11 predicted proteins | sample SoiMethybrSBSTD4_FD_75300 | JGI IMG/M metagenome (GOLD analysis project Ga0075425, IMG submission 75300) | Bulk soil microbial communities from a Populus tree surrounding site in Tennessee, USA - Soil MetaG P. TD hybrid SBSTD4 | ecosystem: Environmental > Terrestrial > Soil > Tree plantation... | reverse complement strand
ATCTGATCGTCGACCTCCGCTGGAATGCCGTCGGCATCGATGATCAGGACGCCCTCCGCATCGAGCGGGTAGCCCGGCGCACAATGCGCCTCGACGGCCGCGATGCAGCGCTTGTCCATGAATTCCATCGCCGCAGGCACGATGCCGGCCGCGATGATGTCGGCGACGCATTGCCCCGCCTCGGGTACCTGCCGAAATGCGGCGAGCAGCGTGCGCGTCGCCGGCGGCTTGGGCAGAATGCGCACCGTCGCCTCGACGACGATTCCCAACAGGCCCTCGGACCCGGCAACGACGCCGAGGATATCCAGCCCATCCGCACCAGGCGCTTTTCCGCCGACGACGAGGCGTTCGCCGCCGGCCAACGCAATCTCGACGCCGAGCAGATTGTTGGTCGTCAGTCCGTATTTGAGACAATGCAGGCCACCGGAATTCTCGGCGATGTTGCCGCCGATGGTGCACGCGATCTGGCTCGACGGATCGGGCGCGTAATAGAAGCCATGCGCTTCGACGGCGCGCGTAATCGCGAGATTCGTCACGCCCGGCTCCGCGACGACGCAACGGTTCTCGAGATCGACCTCTAAAATGCGGTTCATACGCGTCAGGCTGAGAAGAATGCCGTCGGCGCGGGGCAAGGCTCCGCCCGATAAGGATGTGCCGGCGCCGCGCGGCACGATCGGAATATTGTGGGCCGCGGCGAAGGCAAGGACGGCCGAGACTTCGTCCTTGCTGCGGGGCAGGACGCAGGCCAGCGGCTTCTGGCGATAGGCGGTGAGCGCGTCGCCGTCGAATGCCGCGAGTCCTGCCTGCTCGCCCACCACGCCGTCGGGAACGAGCGTGCGCAACGCGGCGATGATATCGGCGCTACGGGCCACGATGTCCGAATTGGCAGTTGGAAGTTCCACGCGAGCGACCGGTTCGGCTACACCGGGAAAGCTAGCACAAGCAGCGCTCAGCCCTGGCGCGCCTTGAAGCGCGGATTCTTCTTGTTGATGACGTAGACGCGGCCCTTGCGGCGCACGATGCGGCAGTCCTTGTCGCGCTTCTTGAGCGAGCGCAGAGAGTTGCGAACCTTCATGACCTTGGCCCTGTCTGGGCCTTGGGGCCCGCAAAGAGGCGCGGAAACTATGCGGCAGTCCCCCACCTGTCAACCGCGCAAAACGCCAGCTTTTCCGGGATTCTCCGGCGGTTCGGCGCGTGTTATGGCTGATCCAATGCGCCCACCGCAACGTCGAGGAACTCAGCACTTGATCCGCTCCGCCGTGAGAATCCTTTTGCTGATGTGCGCCATGTCGGCTGTGGCGGCGTTCCCCGATGATGCCTTGGCGCATCGCGTTCACACCCACCACGCGCACGACGCGCTTAAGCCGCCTGTCGAGGATCCCAAAGATATCGCCTTCGACCGTTTCGTCACGGATTTCCGCGCCACCGCGCTCGCGCAAGGCATCAGCTCGGCCGTTTACGGTGCGGCGATGAGCGGCATCCATCGCAATGCTCAAGTCGAAGCGTTGAACCAGGAGCAGCCGGAATTCGTCCGACCGATCTGGGTCTATCTCGACAGTGCGACATCGCCTCTTCGTGTCGCGACCGGCCAACGCATGGCGAGCGAACAAGCGGCAACACTCTCCACGCTCGAGACCAAGTTCGGTGTTCCGCGCGAGATACTCCTTTCGGTCTGGGGCAACGAGACGAATTACGGAGCGAATATCGGCAACTTCAATCTCTTCGAGGCATTGGCGACACTTGCCTATGACGGGACACGCATCGACTTCGCGAAACGCGAACTGCTCGCCGCGTTGCAGATGGTGCAGCAGGAACATCTCGATCCCAAAGAGATGCGCGCATCCTGGGCCGGCGCTTTCGGTCAACTGCAGATGCTGCCCTCCACCTTCCTGAAGAGCGCGGTCGACGGCGATGGCGACGGCAAGCGCGATCTTTGGCACTCCATTCCCGATGCGCTGGCCTCGGCCGCATCCGAACTTGCGTCCGATGGCTGGCAGCGCGGTGCCGGCTGGGGCTACGAGGTGCGCCTGCCTACGGACTTTCCCTATGAGCTCGCCGACGGCGAGACGCTGAAACCGATTGCGGAATGGACGAAGCTCGGCGTGCGCGCCGCGGATGGGACGTCGCTGCCGGCGAACACAGAAGCGGGAAGCATTTACATTCCCGCCGGGCGACGCGGACCGGGGTTCATGACGTTTTCGAACTTCAAGGTCATCCTCAAATACAACAACGCCGTGTCCTATGCGCTGGCGGTGTGCGTGCTCGGCGATCTGATTGCAGGTCGTGCCGGCATCCAGGGCAGCTGGCCGCGCGAAGAACAGCCGTTGTCGCGCGACGAGCGCATCGCGTTCCAGACCGCGTTGGCCAAGCTCGGTTTCGATCCCGGAAAGATCGACGGCGTGATTGGCCGCGGCGTGAAGACGGCCTTGCGCCAATATCAACGCGCGCATGGCATGCCCGCCGACGGCTTTCCGACGCTCGGACTGCTCGGACTTATCCTCACCGAAGTGGCCCAGAAACGGCTCTAGTCCTTGTAATAATTGGTATTATTCGTTTTCGACTTTGCCGTACCCCCTCCCCCTGTGCGCGAAATTCGTCGCGTTTTTCTGGAACAAAACATTCGTTCGTATACGGCGATGCTTCGACAACGGAATTGTGCCGCGTTTTTTTTCGATCCAAAGATCGTCATCGCCCGCTTCATGCGGGCGACCCATTTTGTTTTGTCGACCAATAAATTGGGTCGCCCGGACCCTTCGCCAAGCTCAGGGTCTCCTTCGCATGAGAAAAGGAGATAGGTACCAAACACCATCACGGGAACGCGGATAAGTAGGGCACGCGCGAATAAATATGCGTGAGGAGTGTCAACGCGTTGCGTGCAAAAGCGCCGACTTAGCGGAGAAACTTATCCTCATCTTTCGACAAGCTCAGGATGAGGTTGGAGTTTAGATGGGACGGGTTCGAGAATGTACGACTGAAACTTAATGACCCTCATCCTGAGCTTGTCGAAGGACGAGGGGCGGCGAAGGTTATGCCCTCACGCATTCGCGACCGGGGTCTCGGCGGACTCCTCCACGATGTCGGGATCGGCTTCGATGATGCCGGCATTGCGCAGCGTCGGCGACAGCCACATGTAGAAGATCAGCGCCACCATCAAGACGCCCATGAAAATGTACGGCACATAGGGCGACCATTCGTACATGTAGCCGATCAGCGGCCCGGCGATGAAACCCATGGCGCTGGCGCCGCCGATGATGCCGGCGACGGCGCCTTGCTCATGCGGCGCAACCGAGAGCGAGGCACCGGAGGTAAATCCCGGCCGCGCCATCCCGAAGCCGAGGCCGGAAAGTGCCAACCCCACGACCAGCGGTCCGAACTGGCCGGACAACAAGAAGATCACGCTGCACGCCGCGGCGGCGCCAAGGCCCCAGTTGGTCATCGCACGTGCGGAGATGTGCACGCGCTGGATGAGCACGAGCTGCGCAAACAACGCCGCCATCGACGACGCCATCTGTCCGATCATATTGAACTGAGCAGCCGCTTCCGGCTTCACATTCAGGACATCCATGAAGAAGAAGCCCATGGTCTGGATCGGCACCGTGCTCGCCGTCGACAAACCGATGGCGAAGATCACGAAGGGCAGGATGCGCCGGTCGTGCCATTTGAGACTCGATTGGAGCGGCTCGCGTTCCTTTGGCGGGGTGCGTTCCGGCAGCAGGAACCAGATCATCGCGGCACTCGCCAGCGCCAGCGCCGAGACGAAATAGAACGGCGCCAGAAGTCCCAACGCCGCGAACAAGCTGGCGATTGCCGGGCCGACGGTGGTGCCCAAGCCGAAGGCAGAGCCGACGGTCGCCACGCCCTGCATCCGCTCGGCGGGCGTGGTGCGATCGGCGACATAGGCCTGGCTCGCAGGCGCCGTGCCCGAACCGAGAAGCCCATAGAGCGAGCGCGATACGATCATCAGGGGAAAGACCGCGAACGCCGGGATCCAGTGCTGCAAGCCGCCGAGCATGACGGTGGCGAACAAGGCGAAGGACGCCGCGAACGCGAGCAGCCCGAGCAGCATCACCGGCTTTCGCCCCCAGTGATCGCTCTTTCTCCCCCAATAGGTCGAGGTGACGACCCAGACCGCTGCCGAGACAGCGAAGATGGTCGTTGTCTGCACGGTGGAGAGGTTCAGTTGGCGCGACAGTGGCGGCAGGATGTTGAACAACACCGTCTGGCCAGCGCCCATGCACACCAGGCTGATGAAGAGGATGGCGAAAGCACGGCGGCGCTCTGCCGGCGTGGTGACGCGCAAAAAGTCGTGCGCGATCTCGGTTTCTTCCTTGAGAACTTCGGCGTGACGGATGGATTCGGGATCGCGTGGCGACATCGTTCGTCTTTCCCACCCCAATCCGGCTGCTCCGTCAAGGCGCAGTTGCGCGCACCTCGCGCGCGTCAGCGCATCTTCTTGAAGCGGACTTGCGCGGTGTCGCTGCGGCCTTGGGCATCGACCACGGTAAAGCGTGCCATGCCTTCGCCGTCCGGCGTGTAGAGCACGGACTGGAAGCGATCGAAATTGCCGAGCAACTGTCCGTTGACGAGCCATGTCAGCGGCGCGCGTCCGCCATCGGCTTTGAGCACGATCGAGCGGTCCTTGGCAGCAACGGTCGGCAGCGGCACCAGCGTGCCGTTCGGTGGATAGGAGATCGATGGCGGTGGCACGACGATCTCCTGTGCGACCGCCGGCGATGACTCGCGCCGGAAGATACGCAGCGCTTCAGGCAGTCGATCGGTCGCGTTGGTGAGAAGCGTTCCAGGCGGCGGCGCGTCGTCGGGGTGAACGTCGCGCGGCAGGAGCTCGAAAGTTTTCAAGAGAATCGGCGCGGCGGAATCGCGACCAACATGGCCGGGCCTTGGCGAGCCGTCGGCCTCGCCGACCCACACGCCGACCGTGTAGTCGTTGGAAAATCCGACCGACCAGGCGTCGCGATAGCCGTAGGACGTGCCGGTCTTGAAGGCCACGGTTCGCTGACGAGCCAATCCCTGTCCCATCGCCCAGCCGTCGGGCAGCGCCACGCCCCGCAGGATCTGCTTCAGATAGTAAGCGGCCACGTTGCCGAACAGGCGGTGCTCAGGTGCATCCGGTTCATCGGCGACATAACGCAGCGCGCGCGCTTCGCCGCCGTCAGCGATCGCGGCGTAGAGCATGGTGATGTCCGCCAGGCTGATGCCGAGGCCGCCGAGCGCAACGGGCAAGGTCGGCGTAGCGTCGCCTGACGGAAACGCGAGTCTCGCTCCGGCATTCTGCAGCGCAATCGTGAACGCAAGCGGGCCGACCCGATCTAGGACCATCACCGCCGGCACGTTCAACGACATGCGCAGCGCATCACGCGCCGTCACCGCGCCCTGGAAGGCGCCGTCGAAATCCTTCGGCGCATAGTCGCCGAACTGGGTGGGCGCATCGCTCATCATCGTTGCCGGATGCAGGATGAGATCGTCGAACGCGAGACCGTAGATGAACGGCTTCAGCGCGGAACCGGGAGAGCGCGAACGCTGCGCCAGATCGACCTGCCCTGCCGCGCCCCAATAATTCACGCCGCCGAGATAGGCGAGAACATTGTGCGTGCGGTTTTCAACCACGACGATGGAGAGCGCCGCGCGATCACCGAAATAAGGTACCTCCTGCGCCGCCATGCGCTCGACGGCGGACTGCAGCGCCGCATCGAGAGTCGTCACGATGCGTGTATCAGCAAAGCGATTGTGGAGGCGGGATGCGAGATGCGGCGCTGAAAGCGGCATCGCCTGGCGCGCAAAGGGAACACCTTCGCGCCGCGCGAGTGCAGCGTCAGCCTCTGCGACGACGCCTTCCTGCACCATGCGCGCAAGGACCTTGTCACGTCCCTTCGCCGCGCGAATGGCGTGTCGGTCGGGCCGTTGTTTGGCCGGCGACTGCGGCAGCGCGACGAGCAAGGCGGCTTCGGAGAGATCGAGGCGCGACGGATCCTTGCCGAAATAGGAGAGCGAAGCGGCGCGCACGCCTTCGAGATTGCCGCCGAACGGCGCCAGCGTCAGGTAGAGCGAGAGAATCTCGTCTTTCGAATAGCGCTCTTCCAATTGAAGGGCGCGCAGCATCTGGAACAGTTTGGTGCCGACGCCATGAGCGTGCGGCGGCTCGAGCAGACGCGCCACCTGCATCGTCAGCGTCGAGCCGCCAGAGACGACGTGCCCGGCGGTGAGATATTGCAAAGAGGCGCGCGCCAGCGCGACCAGGTCGATTCCCGCGTGCGCGTCGAAACGCTTGTCTTCGTACGACTTGAGGATCGCGAGATACCGTGGACTGACATCCTGAACGCGCGTGCGCATGCGCCAATAGCCGTCTGGCGTCAGGAAGGCGCGCAGCAAGACTCCGTGGTGATCGACGACTTCCGTCGAGACGTTGCGCGCTCGCGTCATGTCGGGTGGATTGGCGGTGTCGGCCGTCGCAAGCGCGCACGCCACGCCGAACATGGCGAAAGCGGTGACGGTCAATTTGGTGCGCGATAACACTTACTTCGCCCCCTACGGCGCGATCGTCACGTTCCCCATGGCGGTTCGGGCATGGACCGTGGGCGCATACATGTCCATCACCGCTCCAGCCGGCATGACGAAGGTTCCTGTCGTGACCGCGCGTGCGATATAGGCCAGGCGGAAGACGGGCTGCAGCTCGGGTTTGCGCCGGTCGAGGATGCCGGAATATTGCGAGCCGATTCCGAACGCGGCGACGAAACGATCGTCGCGCGCATCGGTCATGGTCGTGTCCGACAAGGTCTGCAGGAACGGATAGGGCTTGCCATCCTCGCCGGAGAGCGGCATCTCAATCTCGAGGCCAGCCGGCAGCAAATCGATCGCGCCCATCTGGCGATAGGTGTTGTGCTGCATCGTGCCCGTCAGCTCGACGATGACGCGATCATTCTGATGCAGGCGCGACAAGTCGGCCGGCGAACCACCCATCGTCCAGATCGTCTTGGTCAAGGTGAGACCGCTCTGCTCCGCAGGCAGCGCCTTGATCGGCGTGCCTTGCACCGACGTGGTGCGCCAGACCAGCGCATCGCCGCGATTGAGCAGGGTCAGTCCGGCGCTCAGTTGTGCCGTTGAAGGCGAGAGACGGATCGCACCGGCCCGAGGCGTTGCGGGCTGGCCGTTGATTGCGACGTTGAGCGGGAATTTTTGCCGCGTCAGCGCGTAGGCGGCGCGCAGCATCCACGCCTTCTCCTGCGTCGTCGTCGCATTGAGCCTCATGTCGACGTCCTGGCTCTTCTGCAGCAGCGCGGGCACGAGATCGGCTTCGCCGTTATCGGCCGCAAGCGCCGTCGTGCCCGCGAGATCGCGCGTCAGCGAGCCATAGTCGCCGACCGGATAGCCGAAGGCGTTCGAGCGCAGCGCGATGTCGCGCGCCCTGTTGAAGGCGGTTGCGGCGCGCGAGCGATCGCCTGCCGAATAGGCGGCGGAGCCCAGCAAGGCCTCGCCGATCGCGGCGTTCATTTCCGGCCCGCGCGTGTCGGAGAAGTAGCGCAGATCGGACAGATTGACCTGGCCGGTGCGCGCCAGAAGGTAGAAGGCATAGGCCCGCGTTGTATCGCTGTTGGAACCGGTCGACGCCGCCACGCGCAGCCATGATGCGCCGCGCTTCAAGGCATCGTTGGGGACGACGAAGCCCTTCTCCTTCGCCTGGTAGAGGAAATCGAGCGCGAAGACGCTGATCCACGGGTCGGCATCGGAACCCGGCGCCCACATGCCGAAATTGCCGGAATAGTTCTGCATGTCGAGCACCGCATCGATCGCATCCTGCACGCGCGGGCGCAGCGCCTGGTCGCGCGGCAAGCCGGCGAGATCGGAAAGATCGTTGAAGACGAGGAGCGGCATGGCGCGGCTCGTCGTCTGCTCGATGCAGCCATAGGGATATTTGTCGAGCCACTTGAGAAGCCCGGGCACATCGGCATAACCATGCGCCGCAGCGACCGTCAGACCGACCGTCGAAGTGCCGCGAGCGAGATCTGCGACGAGTTGCCCATTCGCCGTGTAAGTCGCCTTCGGCGCAAATGGCAGCGTTTCGTCGCGCGCGATGTCGAGCTGCGGCGCACGCGACTCGATCTGCCAGGAGTGTGTGACGTTGAAGCCGCCCGGTCCTTTGACGTTCAAGGCGATGGTTGCGATGCCAAGGCCGCGACCCTCGAGCTGGATCGGCAGGAGAACCCGCTGCCCGACGCGCAATGCCTGCGTCACGACAGTCTGTTTGGCGCCGTTGGGCAATCCGACCGGGCCGTTAGCCGTCACGCTCGCGACATAGGTTCCGGGGCGGCCTTCGACGTTGTTGAGATTGAGCGCCGCGGACGCGTGGTCGCCAGGCGCGAGAAAACGCGGCAGCACGATGTCGGCCACCACGGGATCGCGCACCGTCAACGGGCGATCGGCATGGCCGAGCTTGCCAGCGCTGAAGGCGACCGCCATCAGGCGCAGTTCGCCGTTGAAGTCGGGCACGTCGAGCGTGACGTTTGCCATGCCGCCGGCGCCGACCTTCACCAGGCCCGAGAACAACGCGACGGTCTTGGTCGGGACCACCGCGAGCGGTCGTCCGCCGAAATTGTCGCCGCCTTCCCGCAAGGCGCCGACCGCACCTTTTTCCGCCTTGATCAGCCGGCCATAGTCGTCGCGCATGTCGACGCCCAGCTGACGCTGCGCGAAGTACCAGTCGTTCGGATTGGGCGAGGCGAAGTTCGTGAGCTGAAGAATGCCTTCGTCGACCGCCGCGAGCGTGAGATAGGCCTCCTCGCCGCTTTCGAGCCCCTTGATCGAAACCGGAATGGTGAGTTTCTGGCGCGGGAGGATTCGCTGCGGCCCGCCGATCAAAGTCGTGAGCGTGCGCGGTGAACTGTCGATTTGCAGCCAGGCCAGGCCGATCGAACGCACAGGCTCGCGCCCTGTGGATTCGCTCAAAGGCCGATAGTCGGTGACGAGCACATAGGCGCCCGGACCCCAGTCGGCGGAAATCGGCACGTCGACGCTCGTGCCGTTCGCCGGCGCATCGATTACCTTCGACGAGAAGACCTTGTCACCCGCGACGACCACGAGGGCTTTGCCATCGGCAGTCGGCTTGATGCGCACATGCGCGGTTTCGCCGGCGCGATAGCTCGGCTTGTCCGCGGCCACCGGAATGCGATCGGGCCTGTCGCCGGCCGAACTTGCCGACCAGCCGGAATAGAAGCGATAGGACGCGGCTGCACCGGAGCGGGGATCGCTGATCGTCAAGCGATAGGGCCCGAAAGGCAGCGTTTGCGACAATTTCAGCGGTGCGCCCGCGCCAATGTCGACCGTGCCGCTGGTGATCAGCCGGTCGCGCGTCACGGATTGGTACTTCCATGATCCTTCGCTCTGATACCATTGGTAGGAAGCGTCTTCGCGCACCCAGGAAAAGGTCAGCTTGTTAAGCGCGATACGCTTGCCATCCGCATCGACGGCGATCGCCTCGAATCCGGCCGGCGCATTCTCGGTGACTGAGCCATATTGGAAATCCGGCCTTAGCCCGATCAGCACGGCGCGCGTACGCACGGGTATCTCGATATTCTTGTCGGTGGTGCGGCCTCCGGGCTCGTGAATTGAAATCGTGATCGAGGCTTTCAAGGGCAGCGTCGTATCGGCGAGGTCGCCGATCGCGCCCGTCGCTTCCGTCACACCGGACGCGTCGGTTTCTGGAACATTCATCGTTACGTCGACGGACTCGAACTTGTCTTCGACCCGGCCGAATTGATAATCCCGGAATGCCTGGAATGGGACGCGGTCGATCTCAATCTTGGCTGTCCCTTCTCCGGACAAGCCCGACGCCGGCGCGCCATAAAGAAAACGGCTCTCGGCGCGAACGCGCATTTCCTGATTAGCATGCGCGACGCGAGTCTCGGCTACGAGCGCGACCTTCAAGCGCTGCGGGACGAAATCGGCGACGTCGAACTGGACGCGTCCGATCGGCGAACCCTTCGGATCGATGTAGGCGGCGATCTGCCAGCGGCCATGCGGCGCGCGGTTGCTGAGCTTGAGCGACCAGGTCGCGGCACCTGCGGACAACGATGCGCCCGGGACCGTCGTTCGCGATACTTCAAGGCCATCTGGTCGGGTTGCGACGAGCGTCAGAGGCGCGGTCACCGCCTGGCCGACGCGGTCTCGCATCAAGATCGTCGACTGAACGCTTTCGCCGGGCCGATAGACGCCACGCTCGGTGTAGAGATAGGCATCGACCGGTCCGGGCGTGATGCGCCCGCTGACGCCGCGGTCGGTCAGATCGAAGGCGGCGCGACGCAAGTCGATGAAACTGAAGTCGCCTTGCGCGCCATAAGCCATCACCACTACCGGCGCATCGCCGCCCGAGGCGCGCAATAAGCCGGCGGCAAAATCGGCGCGTCCGTCGCCATTGGTGTTCACGCTGGCCAGCACGTTGTTGTCACGTGCAACGAGCGTCAATTTTACGCCGTCGAGCGGTCGCGCACTGGCATAGCTGCGCGCGAAGACGGTCAAGCCATTGGCGCCCTGAAACGTCGTCAGCGCGATGTCCGAAGCAACCACCCACTGCGCCGCGATCGCGCCCTGGTCGTAGTAATCCTCGTCAACCTTCTTCGCTGCATCCATGGCGATCAGCACATAAGCGCCCGGCGGCTTGCCGTTCAGGATGCCTCGGATCGGCACCAGCGTGACGACGGAGTCGTTCTTGACGTTCGCCACGTCCATCGTGCCGGACCACACCAAGGTGCCCTGCGATGTCTCGAGATCGCTGTCCTTCCAGGAATAGAGCGTTGTCTGATCGACGGTGCCGTTTTCGATCTGAGACAAAAGCCGGTCGCCGACGCGAATGACCTTGAGACGCAACTTGGCGATGTTCACCGTCGTGACGGGAACGCCGTCGGCATTGTCGCGCGGCAGGATGATGCCGCCGGCGAAGCGTACGAGCGAAGGCTTGTCGCGCAGCTCGACGGGAACCGTTTCCTCCGACGTCAGCTTTTCGCCGGTTGCGGCCGGTAAACCCTCTTTGAGAGCGACGTTGTAGGTCTTGTTGAAGTCCAGGCCCGAGAGGCAGAGACGGTTGTCGACAACGTGGGAAGCGACCCGTGTTTGCGGATCGATCGAGAAATAATCCTCGTAGTGCGTGCGGCCCGAGGCATCGAGGTTGCGGGTGAACACCAGGCACGCTTCGGCTTGCGGCTTCGTCGTGTCGATCTCAAGACGGCGAAAGACAAAATCCGGCGCCTCCGCGATCTGAGCCGGCACCAATGTGCCGGTGACGGAAGAGAGACCGTTCTGCAATCGAGCGAGAAAGTCGTTGTTGCCGGGCTGCGTAGTTCTTCCGCCCAGGATGTAAAGCGTCGCGACAACGATTGCGATGACGGCGACGGCGCCGCCTGCGATCACGAGATAGTGCCGATTGTTACTGCCCACGTTGGTCCCCCACACGCGAAGAGCTTAACGTTGTGCTTCCTGCACAGCAATTCACGGCTCGAGAAACTGAGCGTCGATCAAGGCGGGATGTTGACCAACTCGCGTCGGACTCGGCGCCGACAAAAATATTTTCGATTCACTTTGTCGGCGGGCAGTCGACGCGGCGAGCGACGAACCGACATTGCCGCTCCGGCGTCCCGGCCGAGTCGTAGAGTTGGACGATCCAACCCTTTGCGCTCGGATCGCGAGTCAACAAGAGGAAGCCGAAGCCGTTGACCGACAATCCGTCCTTCACGCTGACGCCGGAATGACCCTGGAAGATCGCGCCGCGAAGATTGGCCGGCGTCGGATCGAGATTGTCGCCGCCGTGACCGGCGACGATCTGCGGCGGCAGTTTGGCGGCGTAGTTGATGGCTTCGAAGGTGTGAATGTGGCCGGACAGCATAAGCGAGATGGCCTGGAATGCGCTCAAGTCGCCGGATGCCTCGATCATCGTCGCGTTGCCGCCGATCGGAATGCCGAGCGGACCGCTGATCGCCGCCCAGATCGGCCGGTGCGAGGCCAGCCAGAGTTCTCCTTCCGGAGAGACGTTGCCGAGACCCTTCAGCGCGTCAAAGTCGGCACGATAGAGCGCCACCGACTTGTCGTCGACGCTCGTATCCGACGCACTGGCATTGTCCATCACCGCGATCGTCTGGCTGCCCGCGTGCACCGCATAGGGCGGCTGATGTTCTGCGCAGGGCGCCGCCGGATCGTAAGCTGTTGGTCCCAGCAGACGCAGATAACCGGCGCCGCCGCGCGAACAATCTTCGTGATTGCCGCGAACGAAAATCCAAGGTGCCGCGGCCAGAAGCGGTGCGGCCGGCGCGAAGAAGTCCGCAGCCCAGCTATCCCAGTTGTCACCATAGGGTGAGCCGGCGCAGCCGGCATTGCCTTGGGGACACGGCGACTCCCGGTAAAGGTAATCGCCCAGATGAACGACCAGGTCCGGCTTCAAGGCCGCGGCTGCAGCAGCCAGTCGAGCGAAAGGCCACGCTACCGGATCGTTGCACGCCTGAACGAAGGTGCCCTTGATACGGCACCCCGTATCGCCCAACACGAGTATGCGTTCAGGCTCAGATGAGGGAGCGCGGAAGGTCGTGGCAACCACGCCCTGCGACTCCCCCATTTTTTGCATGTCCACGGACACCGTTCTTACAGACGTCGGGATTGCCAGACTGCAGAGGCGCGGAAACACGCCGTTGGGCGCCGCCCGTTCCTCCATCGGCATCGATACCGGTCCGCTATCCGTGTCGAAATGTGCGGCCGGGCACTTCGCCCCATTCGCGATGACGCGAAGCTCGGCGCCGGCGGGCACCATCTGCACCCAGGCGCCTGCCGAAACTTGCGCAGCGGCGGCAGAGACCAGCCACGGCGCAAGCACCAACACAAAACCGAATCGATTCATCACCGGACTATGCCGCAAACCTTCGCTTGCTGCAGGCGGTCAGTCGGGACGCCAATTGCCGTGGAAGCCATACGGCACGCGCCGCGGCAGATGTGCCAGTCCGACCGGACCTTTGGTAATGTCGGTGGCGTCGAACACAGCGAGGTCGCTCTTGTCCGTCGCGCCGCGATAAACCAGCACGAGCAGCCAGCCATCGCCCTCCGCCGCCTTCGCACTGCGCGGAACGAAGATCGGCTCGCCCGGCACGTCGCCGGCCGGGAATTCATACATCAGCCGCTTGCCGCTTTCGGCATCGACATGTGCGATGCCGTTGAAGATGACTTTGCCGCTGTCCGACGAGTCGGACGCAAAAAAACCGTGGCGATAGGGAAGACCCGCCCGACGCTCGTCGAATCTCGGGAATTCTCCAGCCAAATCGTCCAGCGGCGTCTGCTTTATCGCGTTGCTGTTCCCAGAAAGATCGAAGGTCCAACGCACGAGCCTGGCCGACGATGGCGCCCCCGGTGATCCGTCGGCATTGGGGAAGAGCGGTGCCTGTTCGTACTGCATGACGTCGGCGAAAATCTTGTCGCCGACTTCCCACGCATTCATGGGGTGGAAGACGTAGCAGGGATCGGCAGTGAACCAGCGCATGGTGTCGATGCTCGCGTTGCGCGCGAGCACGCCGATACGGCTTCCCAGCTCCGGTTCCCAGCCAAAGGCAGGCTTGCCGCTCATCGCGCGCACTAGGCTGCCGGACAGCGGCAGGATAGGAAAAAGCGCGTAGTTCTTGGTCACCAGAAAGTCGTGGACCATGCTGGAAAACGGGGCTTCGAAGCGATCCAGCCGCGTGACCTTGCCGTTTCGATCGACGACGCCGTAGACCATTCCGGCCGACAGCGGGACTTCGCCGACGCTGTAGCCGAAGAAGACCATTTCGCCGGTCTCCGGATCCATCTTGGGGTGCGCCGTGAAGCGGCCGGCGCTTCCTGCGTAAGGCAGGTAGCCACGCGGCATGAGTGTCGCAGGGTCAATTTCGAACGGCTGATGACCTTCTTCCAGTGCGAGCAATTTTCCTGCGTGCCAAATCACATTGGTGTTAGCGACGCCGCCGTCCTTTCCAAGGATAGAAGGGTCGCTGGTCATCGGATTTCCAAACGTTCCGAACAAGGATTTGCCTGCGGCGTTCTCCAGCTCCCATTTTTGCGTACGTACGTAACGATTTTTGTAACCAACCCGGCCGTTCGTCAGAATGAAGGAATGGAGCATTCCGTCTCCGGCAAACCAGTGATGGTCCGGATCGCGCGGAGGAAATTGGGGGTTCGGTCCGTTGCGATAGAAGGTGCCGTTCAAACTCTCGGGAATTTCTCCGGTCAACGGCAAGTCTTGTAAATCGTCCTCGCTTCTCACAGGACCGAAATTGCCGGTGAGATACGGATTGATCCGAACAGGAGCATTCATGACTGGGCCTCCCGAAAGCGTGATCTAAGAATACGAAGTAAATGTATCGCATAAACGTTCTGCGTTTGGCAAAACTGTACACTTTGATAAGGACTCGCCAATGCCTCGTATCCTCAGTCAGTCAGATGTAGCCGATTTCCGTGAGCGGCTTTGCGTGGCTGCCACCCGCATGTTCGATGCCAAGGGACCGGAAGGCTTTACAATGCGCGAACTCGCGGCCGAACTCGGCGTCAGCGCCATGACGCCGTATCGCTATTTCAAGGACAAGGAAGACATTCTAGCTGCGGTTCGGGCGCGCGCCTTCAATCGCTTCGCCGATGCGCTCGACGTCGCTCTGGCGCAAATCGGGCACGACAGCGAAGCGATTTATCGCGCCTATGTCTCCTTCGCGTTTGGCGAGTCGGCGGCTTACAAGCTGATGTTCGATCTCACCCAACCAGACGAAAGCCAGTATCCAGACCTGGTCAAGGCCAATGCCCGCGCTCGCGCGACAATGACGGAATATGTCAGGCAGATGATCGATGCCGGAAAGTTCGTGGGTGACGCCGGACTCATCGGTCACGTTTTCTGGGCCGTGTTGCACGGCACGATCGTCCTCAAACTGGCAGGCAAGCTGACGCCCGAATATGACTTCAATCGCATCAGCGATGAAGCCTCGCGGGTGGTGAACGACGCTTATCGGCCGAAGCGCGCCTGAGCCCTACTCTCCGGCTGTGACCGGCAGAACGGGCGCGGCATCGAGGGCGGGCTCCGAACCGGACAGGCTTTCGGCGACACCAAACGCACCACTGATGGCGTCGCGCGCGGCCAGTTGCTCGCGGATGCCATCATGTCTCTTGCGATCGAGCTTGTAGCCCCAAAGCGCCAAGGCTGCGACGAACATGGTGACGATAGGAACCACGACGTAGCAGCCGATGAGCGCATCCAGCGCGATGCCTGAATTGACGATGCCTTCCTTGGCCTGAAAACCAAACGCCGCCAGAATTCCGAAGGTGATGCCGACCGAGAGCGTCGAACCCACTTTCGACGTGCTCGTGATCAGTCCGTACAAAAGGGCGGAACGATCCTTGCCGATGTCGAGCCGCACCTCGTCGCTGATGTCGGCGACCATGGCGCGTATGAGGAAGGCAAAACAGCTGACGACGAAGCCGGCGAAAAACATGCCGGGAACCATCACCGTCATGTTGCCGTGCGGCGAGGCGAAGACAATCATCTGCGCGAAGCCGTAGAGCACGCAACCCGTCATCACAGTCTGGTGCTTGCCGAGCCGCTTGGCGATCAGCGCCCAGGTCGGCGCACCGAAGAGCCCGGCCATGATGTAGATCAGAAGCAGTACATTGGTCTGCGTGCGCGTGAATTGCAGCGCCTGCGTGAAGAAGAAGATATAGAGCGCACCGGTGATGGCCGGACCCAGCGCCAGCGCCAGATCGGCGGCGAGGACACGCAGCAGCGAAGACCTGGCGAACATCACCCAATAATCGTGCAGCGTGACGCGTTCGGCTTTCTCGACCTGCTTCGGTTCGCCGACAACCTTGGTGCAAAGAAAAATCGTGATCGGGGTAACGGCGATGATGAACCAGCCCATCGCCTGTACGCCCTCAGTTACCGATTTGTGCCAGACGGTGGCCATTAGCGGCTGCAGCGCGAGCACCGTGATGGTGGCAAGCACGCCGACCGCCTGCATCCAGCCATAGACGACGGAGCGTTGGTGATATTCCGGCACAAGCGCCGCCGCCCAGGCGGAGTGTCCCAAGACGAGCATCGAGAAGCCGGCATAGAGCACGAGCAGCCAACCGACCATGTAGAAGGTGGAGATGCCGGGTTCCGCCATGAAGATCATGAAGGCGGCAAGCATCAAGAGTGGCGCCGACGCGATCATCCATGGCCGGAAGCGGCCGAACGGCGTTCTGGTCGCATTGATCGCGACGCCGATCAGAGGATCAAACAGGATATCGATCAATCGAACCATGGTGAAGGCAAGCCCGACCGAGGCGAGCGAAAGGCCGATATGGCTCGCGTAGTAGTTCGGCAAATAGACCGACAGCGGGACCCCAAGCGCCGCAGCCGGCATGGCAGCGCTCGCAAATGGTGCAAGCAGGCGCGCGGGCAACCGTTTCGTCGAACTCCTGCCGGTCTCATTCATCATCGGCACATCTCCCTGCATGCGTCTCTTGCGGACGCCTATGTCCGAAGTTCAAACGGGATTTGTCGTTTGCGCAACTGAAATTCGCTGCGTGCCGGCGGTAAGCTTTACGCCCGCTCGTTGAGCGCGGCCAATTCGGGTTCCGGCGGTTCGCCCGTCAGGCTCTGCAGCGCATCGCGCGCGCCCGCGATCGCGTCGGCCGCGGACAATGCGATGCGAACTTCGGCGTGCCGCTTTTCGTCGAGCTTGTAGCCCCACATCGCGAGACCGCCGATCAGAACACAAGCGACCGGCGGTACCAGGTAGCACGCCTGCAGGCCCCAAATGGCCTCAGCCGTGTTGACCGCACCTTCGGTTGGATTGAAGCCGAACAGCGGCAGGATGGCGTAGGCGACGCCCACCGATACCGTGCCGCCGATCTTGTTCGTGCTCGTGACAAGCGCATAGAGCAGTCCGGTGCGATCCTTGCCGGTCTCGAGGCGGACTTCGTCGCTGACGTCGGCGATCATCGCGCGCACCAGGAAGGCGAAGGCGCTGGCGACAAAGCCGACCGAAAACATCGCCGCCATCATCGGGTAAACATGCGCCTTCGGCAGCATCAGAAGCGTCGTTTGCGCCGCGACGTAGCAGACGCTGGCAATACGGATGCTTTGATGCTTGCCGAAACGCCGCGCCACGCGCGCCCAGAACGTCGGACCAAAGAGTCCGGCGACGATGTAGAAAAGCAGCAGATAGTTGGCCTGCGCCGGCGTGTAGCCGCGCGCCTGTTCGAAAAAGAAGAGATAGAGCGGCGCCGTGATGGCGGGGCCAAGCGTACAGAACATGTCGGCGCACATGATGCGCAGCATCTCCGGACGCGCAACCAGGGCGAGATAGTCTCTGGGACCGAAACGTTCCGATTTGGCGACGACCGGCTTTTCCGGCTCGGGCGCAAAGAAGACCGTCGTCAAAGCGCCTGAAATGATGGCGGCAAAGATGAAGCAGCCCATCAGTGGCACACCCTTGAACGGCACACTCTTCCACATCACCGGCAGCACAGCCGGAACGAGCAGCACGCCGATCGCGCCCACGACGGCAACCGCCTGGATCCAGCCATAGACACGGCTGCGTTGATGATATTCGGCGACGAGAGCTGCACCCCACGCGGCCTGCGAGAGCGTCAGCATCGAATAGCCCATGTAGAGCAAGAGCAGCCAGCCGATGAGATAACCCGTGCCGACTCCCTTGTCGGGGAAATAGATCATCCAGACTGTGAACAGGAGAAGCGGCGCGGATGCCGCGAGCCATGGCCGATATTTGCCAATTCCGGTGCGCGTCCAATCCATCGCCATGCCGAGCAGGGGATCGATCGAGATATCGAGGAGCCGCACCATCATGAAGGCGCCGCCCACCGCAGCGAGCGGAATGCCGATGTGGCTGGCATAGTAATTGGTCAGATAGACGCCGAGCGTCGTCACCAGAGCGCCGACGGGCAGCGCACCGGCGGCAAAAGTCGCCAAGCGGCGAGGCGTGATGGGAACCAGGGCAGCGGAATTCGCGACTCTGTCGACCATCGATCACTCCCTAATGCGCCTCTCTGGTGGGCGTTGCGACGAGTCAGGGACCTTTTGCGTCCAAGCGCAACACAAAACTTTGTAGCAGGTCGCCTCGAGAGAGTAGGCAACGCATGCTGGCCCCGATAAGCTCGGGTGTCGCACGGGCGGATCCAATGTGAGCGAAGCAAAGCCGGCCACGACCCACCCGATCGTCTTCCTCTTGCTGTGCGTGCCCTTCGGCGCGACGACCGGCTATGTCACCGTCACCCTGGCCTATTTGCTCAGTCATGCCGGTGTAAGCGTTTCGGCGGTCGCCGGCTTAATCGCGATCAATCTCGTTCCGCAAACCTGGAAAGTCTTGTGGGCGCCGATCGTCGATACGACGTCAACGAGCAAGCGCTGGTATTTCTCGGCCGCCGTCGTCACGGCACTGACTCTTGCCGCCATCGGCTTCTTCAAGGCTAGCCCGGCGACACTGTCCATCATCACCGTTCTGGTATTTGCGAACAGCGTTGCCGTCAGTTTTCTCGCCATGGCGGCGGAAAATCTCATGGCGTATTCGACGGAACACGATCAGAAGGGTCGGGCCGGCGGCTGGTATCAGGCAGGCAATCTGGGTGGCGCGGGTATTGGCGGCGGCCTTGCGCTGTGGATCGCACAGCACTCTTCCATCGTCTGGCTTCCCGGCGCGACGATGGCGGCGCTCTTCCTCGCCTGCTGCCTTGCACTGTTCTTCGTCGCGGAGCCCAAACAGAACCATCGCCAGCTGCACTATCTCGAGACTCTGCGTGATGTCGCCATCGATGTCTGGCAGACGGCCAAGTCACGCGTCGGTTTCCTGGCGCTCCTGATCTGTTTTCTTCCCATCGGTTGCGGTGCCGCGGCAAATCTCTGGGCGGCGGTTGCCGGAGACTGGCGCGCGAGTGCCGATACGGTCGCTCTGGTCAACGGCGTCTTGGGCGGCGTGACGTCGGCCGTCGCAAGTGTCATCGGCGGCTATCTGTGCGACCGCATGGATCGCAAATTTGCCTACGCCCTGTTCGGCGTCTTTCTGGCCGCCGTGGCGCTCGCGATGGCGGCCGTGGCGCGCAGCGAGACGATGTTCATCGTCTTCACGCTGGCGTATGCCTTTGTTCAGGGCCTGAACTATGCGTCGTTCAGCGCCGTCGTCCTGGAAGCCATCGGACGCGGTGCGGCAGCGACGAAATACAATCTCTACGCGTCGCTCTCCAACATGCCGATCGCCTACATGACAATCGTCGACGGCTGGGGCTATGGCCGCTGGCACGCCAACGGCTTGCTCGCCGCCGATGCCCTAACCGGGCTTGTCGCGGTCGCCTTCTTTGCCGCCGTCGCTGCGGCGACGCGACCGCGCGTGGCGGCGCCGGCGGAATAAGCGCGTTCAGGTACCGCAGAAAGTTTGCGTGACGACTTCGTCCGGCTTGGGTGGATCGGCGTAATGCGCCAACGACGGCTGATCGTCATAAGGCGACTTGAGCACGGTCAACAGTTCCTCCAGCGGAGTGAAATCCTCGTGGCGTTGCGCCGCGACAATGACCGCTTCGATGCGATGGTTGCGCGGAATGAAGGCCGGATTATTCCGCCGCATCAAGGTCGCGCGCTCGACTGAAGTTTGTGGCACTCCGGCCAGACGCTCGCGCCATTTCACGGCCCATTCGTCGAAGGCCAAAGGATTCTCGAAAAGTGCGCGTACTTCGCCATCCGCTTCGGAACGCTCAACTGAACTACAAAGCAGTCGAAACAGTAAAGTGAAGTCGACCTTGTTGGCGGCCATACGCTCCAGCAAGTCGCCGGCGAGTGTGATGTCACCGTCCTTCGCCTCTTGGATGCCGATCTTGCGCAGCAATCCGGAAAAAAGTGCAGCCTCAAACCGCGGAGGAAACGCATCGATGGCCGCGCGCGCCGCGGCGAGCGCCTGATCCTCGTTCTTGCCCAGCAATGGCAGGAGCGCCTGCGCGAGGCGAACCAGATTCCAGTGCGCGATGCGCGGCTGGTTGCCGTACGCGTAGCGACCGCCGGTATCGATGGAACTGAAGACTTGTGCCGGATGGAACGTGTCCATGAAGGCGCAGGGTCCGTAGTCGATCGTTTCACCCGAGATGGCCATATTGTCCGTGTTCATGACGCCATGGATGAAGCCGATCAGCTGCCAACGCGCGACCAGTTCGGCGGTGCGGATGATCACGCCCTCGAGCAAGGCGCGATAGCGGTTCTCGTCGGGCGGAATCTCGGGGTAGAGCCGCTCGATTACATAGTCCGCCAGATGGCGCACGCCTTCGCTGTCACCACGGTTGCCGAAATATTCAAACGTGCCGACGCGGACATGACTCCGTGCGACACGCGTGAGAACCGCGCCAGGCAAGAGGCCGTCCTGCCGCAGGACCGGCTCGCCCGTCGTGACGGCGGCAAGCGAACGCGTCGTCGGTATGCCGAGCGCGAACATGGCCTCGCTGACGA
>Ga0075425_100001920_pt1 | contig 20489 bp, 15 predicted proteins | sample SoiMethybrSBSTD4_FD_75300 | JGI IMG/M metagenome (GOLD analysis project Ga0075425, IMG submission 75300) | Bulk soil microbial communities from a Populus tree surrounding site in Tennessee, USA - Soil MetaG P. TD hybrid SBSTD4 | ecosystem: Environmental > Terrestrial > Soil > Tree plantation... | reverse complement strand
AACGAGCTCGAGTATCCGGGGCAGATCAAGGTCACCGTCATCCGGGAGACGCGGGCGGTCGACTACGCGAAATGACGGTCGTCTCGCAGCTCACTGAGCGCGAGCTCGTCGCCCGCATCCAGCAGCGCCTCGCGCCCGCGCCCGCCTGGCTCCTCGTCGGCATCGGCGACGACGCGGCCGTCGTGGAGCCGGAGCGCAACCGCGTCGAGGTGCTGACGGTCGACGCGGTCGTCGAGGGCGTCCACTTCGATCGCGCGTTCACGCCGCCGGACGCGATCGGCCATCGCGCGCTCGCCGTCAACCTCTCCGATCTCGCGGCGATGGGCGCCGCGCCGCGCCTCGCGCTCCTCTCCATGGCGCTGCCGCCGTCGCTGCCGCTCGACGACTACGACGGCATCGCCGACGGGATCGCGCGGCTCGCCGCCGCGCACCGCGTGCACGTCGTCGGCGGGAACCTGACGAGGTCGCCCGGGCCGCTCGCGATCGACGTCACGGTCGTCGGGACCGTGAAGCGGCGTCAGGCGCTGCGGCGGAGCGGCGCCCGCGCCGGCGACGACGTCTACGTGAGCGGAACGCTCGGCGCCGCCGCCGCGGGGCTCGCGCTGCTGAAGCAGAGCGCCGGGCCGGCATCTGCGCCGCCGGCGGATCGGGAGTCCGCGCTCGTCGACCGGTATCTGCGTCCGCAGCCGCGCGTGCGCCTCGGGCTGATGCTCGCGCGCAACCGCGCGGCGTCGGCGTGCGTCGATCTGAGCGACGGGCTCGCCGACGGGCTGCACCGGATCGCGGAGGCGAGCGGCGTCGGCCTGACGATCGACGCCGACGCGCTGCCGATCGATCCGTCCGCGCGCGCGCTGTTCGACGCGCGGGGCGACGATCCCGTCCGCGCCGCGATCTGCGGCGGCGACGACTACGAGCTGCTGTTCACGGCGCGGCCGCGGACGCGCCGGCGGCTCACGGCGGCGGAGCGCCACGGCGGCGCGCCGCTGACGCGCATCGGCACCTGCACGGCCGATCGCGCCGTCGTCGTGCAGCGCGGCGGCGCCGCGACGGCCGTGCCGGAAGGGTACAGCCACTTCGCTCCATGATTCATCTGACGCGCGCGCTGATCCGGCGCTGGCTCGACGCGCTGCTGCACATCGACGACACACCCGAGCGGACGGCGGCGGCATTCGCGCTCGGCGTCTTCTTCGGCTTCTCGCCGTTTCTCGGTCTGCACACCGTGCTCGGCGTCGTCGCCGCGTTCCTGCTGAACCTCAACCGCGTCGCCGTGCTGCTCGGCGTCTACTCGAACCTGCCGTGGATCATCGCGCCGTACTACGCGTTCGCGACGATGGCCGGCGCGCGCATTACCGGGCACAAGCTGCCGCCGGCGCTGCGATCGCAACTGGGCGCGCTGTTCGACATGACAGTTTTCGGCACCGAATTCTGGCATCGACTGATCACAATCCTGAAACCGCTGCTGTGGCCGTACACAGTTGGCTCGACTTTTGGCGCGCTCGTACTTGCAGCTTTGGCATATCCGCTCGCGCTTGCGTTCGTGACAAGTCGCCGCCGCATCCATGACATCATTCATCACAAGAAATAAAGGAGGCCATGATCATCTCAGGTCGATTCTGGCGGCGATCGATCGTGACGGCGGTTGCGGCGTGCGGGTTCGTGTCGTACTACGACGTGACGGCGCTCGATTCGCGGTACGCCGCGCGGCTCGCGACGCTGCACGAGTCGGTCGCGCTGCCGCAGCCGGGATCGCGGCTCGCGTTCAGCGCGACCGCGTACTGCAAGGGCATCGTGACGGCTTCCGGCGTCGCCGTGCAGAGCGGCGTCGTCGCGGCGGATCCGGAGCTCCTGCCGGTCGGGTCGGTGATCGACGTCGATTCGCTGCCGTCGAAATACAACGGCGTCTACACGGTGATGGACACCGGGCCGGCGGTGCAGGGGCGGCAGATCGACGTCTACATGTGGAGCTGCAACGAGGCGCTGCAGTTCGGCCGCCGTCCGATTCACTTGAACGTCCTGCGCCTCGGCTGGAACCCGCGCGCGTCGACGTCGGGCTTCCTCGATCGCTTCCTCCGACGGCCGCTGCCAGAGCCGCTGCCGGCGCGGCCGCTGCCGCAGACGTCGCCGGGATCCTAGCCGCTGGACCTCGTTCCGTTCTTCTCGTGGATTCCGCTCGCGCTGCTCGCGGCATGGCGGACGCGCGCGCGGGGCGGCGCGCGCGTGCTGTGGTCCCTCGCCGCGGCGATGTTCCTGCTGTGCGGGTACGACCTGTATCTCGATTTCGTCTGGTCCAGGCACGTCGTCGCGCCGATACGCGTCGATCTGCTGCTGACGATCCCGCTGGCGATCGCCGTGTCCATCGGCGCTGCCGTCTGGGCGCTCAGGCAGCGCGCCATCGCGCCGGCGATCGCCGCCGTGATGTTGTTCGCCGTGTCGCTGCCGCCGCTGGCGCTCGTCGCCAGGCAGACGTGGTCCGCGAACCGCGACATGGTCCGGATGAGGGCGCGGCCGACGATGATCTTCGACGCGCAGTTCCGGAACCGCGCGAGCTTCGAGACGTTCTTCGGGTCGATCGGCCACGGCGCCGATGCACGATCCGGACATTTCGTGTCGCCCGATCGCGCCGGGCGGCTCTCGCGCGCCGTCGTAAACGATCGCGGTCACCTGTGGCTGTGGACGCGCTGCAGCTACACGGAAGCGGAGTGCGTCGCGTGGGAAGCGGACCTCGGGCCGTCGCTCGCGCCGGGGACGTTCGAGGCGAGGGCCGAATTCGGCCCGCGGCAGGCGCTGGCCGTCTCCGCGTGGACGCACGATCGCCTGACGCTCACGCTGCCTCCCGGCCGCGAGGAGACGCTGGTGCGGGCGGCGGTAACCTATCGTGAGAGTACGCCGCGGCCCGCGCAGGTGGTGTTCCGCGGAACGTTCGCCGGCGAGCGCGTCGACGGCGAGTACGTCGAGCTCAATCAGATGTGGCTGTGGGAGGCGGGCAATCGATGGCTCGCCTATTCCACGCGTCAAACTGCGCGGTGCGGCTCCACGAACGACTTCGTTTTCCCCTCGCCCAACGAGGGGCACCGCATCGGCGACGAGATCTTCTTCGAGCGCCTCGGCGATCCGCATGCGATCGAGTCGTTTCACATCCACGCGCCCGGCGAAGGCGACGATCGCCTCGACGGCGAGATCGTCTACGGCGGCCGGCCGCTGCATTCGCTGGCGCTCCGCCGTCAATCGATTCTGCGCGCGCCGATCTACGAGATCGCGCCCGTCGCGGATCTCGACGGGACGATCGCGTGGCTGCAAACCGTGTCGATGGGCTCCACGCTGACGTGGAAGGCCGATTGCCGTCCTGCCGTACAATGATCGCGGTTCCAGCGACCTTCGCGCCCGCGTCGCCGTCGCGGGGGACGGCAGTCGCCCGACGGTCCGCGGCCATGACCGCATGCCCAAGCCGCCGCCCGCGCTGATCGAGTTCCTCCACCCGTACGCGCCGCCGACGCAGACGCTCGCCCTCGGCGCGCGCGCGCTCGTCCTCTCCGAGCTCGCGCCGTGCCACGAGTACATCTTCACCATGCGATCGAAGGTCGTGCTGCTCTACGGTCCGACCGAACGCGTGATCGCCGACGCGATCTGTTCGCTCGGCGTGTTCGCGCGGCACGTGACGCTCACGTTCCACCGGGGCGTCCGCCTGCCGGATCCTGGAGGCCTGCTGCGGGGAAGCGGCAAGATCATGCGGCACGTGACGCTGAAGACGCTCGCCGACCTCGAGAGCGCCGGCGTGCGGAAGCTGCTGCGCGAGGCGAGGAAAGAGGCGGGCGTGAGGCGGCCGCGCGGCGCGTCGGCCGACGGCGTGGTGACGAGAATCAAGCCGGCGGCCGGACCGCGGCGTCCGGCCGCAGGCTGGGACGTGTTCGGCTTCAGCAGCGGCACGCGGCCGAAGCGCTGAGGCTCGCGCCCGGTTGAGCGCCTTCGTGGCGTCGCTCGCCAACGCGTGACCGAACCACGACGACACGAAGCCCCACGAAGATCACGAAGAAGCTTCTTTGTACAGCTCCCTTTGGACTAGCCCTCGACCGCCGCCTGCTCGCGCCGGTCGCGTTCCGGCGCCTCGCCGCCCTTGTACTGCAGTTCGAACAGCTTGAAGTAGATCCCGCGGTGCGCGAGGAGCTCCTGGTGCGTGCCCGATTCGCGCAGCTGTCCCTTGTGCAGGACGAGGATCTTGTCCATGTCCTGAATCGTCGAGAGCCGGTGCGCGATCGCGATCGTCGTCCGATTCGCCATCAGCACGCGCAGCGCGTCGCGAATCACGAGCTCGGTTTCCGTGTCGATGCTGGAGGTCGCCTCGTCGAGGATCAGGACGCGCGGATCGAAGGCGAGCGCGCGCGCGAACGACAGCAGCTGCTTCTGCCCCACCGAGAGCGTCGCGCCGCGCTCGGCGACCGCGCTCGCGTAGCCGGCGGGCAGCCGGTCGATGAACGGCTCGGCGTGTACCGCGCGCGCCGCGCGCCGCATGCGGTCGTCGTCGATCGACGGGTTGCCCAGGCGGATGTTGTCGGCGACGGTGCCGGAGAACAGGTGCACGTCCTGCAGCACGAGGCTGAAGAGGCCGCGCAGATCGCCGAGGTCGAGCGAGCGGACGTCGACGCCGTCGATCGTGATGCGCCCGCGCTGGACGTCGTAAAAGCGCAGCAGCAGGTTGATCAGGGTCGTTTTGCCGGACCCGGTGGCGCCGACGATGCCGACGCGCTCGCCCGGCCGCACGTCGAAGGTGACGTCCTTGAGAACCCAATTGGGCGCCGAGCCCGGCTCCGCGTTGTACGCGAACCAGACCTCCTCGAAGCGGATGTGCCCCTGCGCCGGCGCCGGACGGCGCACCGGCCTGGCGGGCGGGGTGACCGCCACCGGCTCGTCGAGCAGCTTGAAGATGCGCTCGGAGGAGGCCATCGCCGCCTGCAGCACGTTGAACTTCTCCGACATGTCGCTGATCGGCCGGAAGAAGCGCTGCGAGTACTGGATGAAGGCGACGAGCGCGCCGAGCGTCAGCGTGTTGCGCAGCACGCTCGCGCCGCCGTACCAGATGATGAGCGCCGTCGCCAGCGTGCTCACGAACTCGATCGCCGGATAGAACACGGCGTAGTAGAAGATCGAGTCGATGTTCGCGTCGCGATGCTTCCGATCGATGTCGTCGAACCGCGCGAAGTTCAGCCCCTCGCGGCGGAACAGCTGCACGGTGGACATCCCCGTGATGTTCTCCTGCAGGAACGCGTTGATCCGCGCGATCCAGCCGCGGACGACGCGGTAGGAGTCGCGCACGTTCCGGCGGAACCATTGCGCGACCGCCACGATGAGCGGCAGCACGGCGAACGCCACGAGCGCGAGCCGCCAGTTCATCCACAGCATCATTCCCATGATGCCGACCAGCGTGAACACGTCGCCGAAGACGGTGACGACGCCCGACGTGAACAGATCGTTGATGACATCGACGTCGGAGGTGACGCGCGTCATCAGGCGGCCGACCGGATTGCGATCGTAGTAGCGCAGATCGAGCCGCTGCAGGTGCCCGTAGATCGCCATCCGCAGGTCGAACATGATCCGCTGCCCGGTGAGCTGCATCGTCCACGTCTGCGCGTACTCGGCGACGAACGCGACGACCAGGACCGCGAGATAGACCGCCGCGAGCCGATCGAGGCCGGCGAGCCGGTGGGCGGCGATGTAGCGGTCGATGGCGATCTTGATGAGGTACGGCTGCACGAGCGACGCGGCGCCGCCGACCAGAATGGTGACGAAGGCGGCGGCAACCGACCGCCAGTACGGCCGCAAGTACTGCAGCAGCCGCCGCATCAGCCGCGCGTCGTACGCCTTCCCGAGAACGTCGTCGTCCTGCACAGGCTACAGATTACCCGAAGCAACCTTCCGGCTCCTGTGGTCGTCAAACAGGAGCGGACGGACATGGGCGGGTCGAAATCGGACATTCTCCAGGGCACGCTCGACCTGATGGTCCTGCAGACGCTCGAGGCGATGGGGCCGCTGCACGGCTACGGCATCGCGCGCCGCATCGAGCAGGTGAGCGACGACGTCCTGCAGCTCAATCAGGGCACCATCTACGCGTCGCTGCTGCGCCTGCAGCAGCGCCGGTGGATTGCCGCGGCGTGGGGCACCTCCGAGAACAACCGGAAAGCGAAGTTCTACACGATCACGAAGGCGGGACGGCGCCAGCTGTCGGCCGAAACCGAACACTGGGAGCGGATCGCCGGCGTGATCGGCCGCCTCCTCCGGCTCGCGCACCGGTGACGCGATGCTGACGCGCCTGTTCGTCCTCCTCGCGCGCGTTCGCGGCCTCTTCGGCGCCGCGCGGCTCGACGAGGACTTCGAGGCCGAGCTCGCGGCGCACGTCGATCTGCTCGCCGACGACTACGTTCGCCGCGGCATGACGCGCGAGGACGCGCGCCGCGCCGCCCTTCTGCGCCTGGGAGGCACCGTGCAGCTGAAAGAACAGCACCGCGAGGATCGGGGCATTCCGTTCGTCGACACCGCCGTGCAGGACGTGCGGTACGGCCTGCGCGCGCTGCGGCGCTATCCCGCGTACTCGATCGTCGCCGTCGCGACGCTGGCCATCGGCATCGGCGCCGGCACGGCGGTGTTCAGCGTCGCGCGCGCCGTGCTGCTCCGCCCGCTGCCCTATGCGAGTCCCGACGCGCTCGTGCGCGTCTTCGAGACGAACCCGCTCAAGAACTGGACGCGCAACATCGCGGCGCCGGCGAACTACGCCGACTGGAAAGCGCGCAACACGGTCTTCACGGACATCGCGGCGTACGAGCAGTTCAACGAGAACGGCAGCGGTGCAGCCGACGTGTTTCTCACCGGCTCCGGCGAGCCGCAGGGGCTGAAGGCGCTCGGCGTCACCGGCAATCTGTTTCGCGTGCTCGGCGCGCCGGCGCTCCTCGGCCGCACCTTCACCGACGCGGAGACGTTCGAGGGGCAGGCGCGCGTGGCCGTTCTGAGCTACGGCCTGTGGCAGAGCGCGTTCGGACAGGATCCGAACATCATCGGCCGCACCGTGACGCTGAGCGGCCGGACCTACGACGTCGTCGGCGTCATGCCCGCCGGCTTCTTCTTCCCGGGCCGCGACGTGCAGCTGTGGCTGCCGGTCGCCTATCAGCAGGCGATCTTCACGAGCGCGCGCCGGCCGCACTGGCTCGGCGTCGTCGCGCGGCGGAAGGCCGGCGTCTCGCTCGGGCAGGCGCAGGACGACATGAACAGCGTGGCGCGCGCGCTCGAGCGGCAGTATCCCGACACGAACACGCAGATGGGCGTGAGGCTGGAGCGGCTGCACGACAGCTTCGCGTTCGCGCCGCGTCCGGCGCTGCTGATGCTGAGCGGCGCCGTCGGCCTCCTCTTCCTGATCGTCTGCGCGAACATCGCAAACCTGCAGCTGGGCCGCGCCGCGGCGAGAGCGCGGGAGATCGCGATTCGCAGCGCGCTCGGCGCCGGCCGCCGGCGGCTGATCCGCCAGCTGTTCACCGAGTCGCTCGTCCTCTCGGCCATCGGCGGCGCGCTCGGGTTCGCCGTCGCGATCGCGGCGCGCGCGGCGCTCGTCCGATTCGCCGCGTCGACGATCCCGCTCCATGCCGACGTCCGCGTCGACGCCGGCGTCGTGCTGTTCGACGCCGCGCTGACCATCGTCGCGCCGCTCGTGTTCGCGGTGCTCCCGGCGCTGCGGTCGGCGGCGGCCGGGCGGTTGAGCGATCGCGGCGACGGCGCGGCGCGCGAGACGCGCGCGCTCCGCAACGCGCTGGTCGGCGCCGAAGTCGCGCTGTCGATCGTCCTCGTCGTCGGCGCCGTGCTGCTGTCGCGCAGCCTGCTCCGGCTCGAGGCGGTCGATCCCGGCTTCGAGCGCGCGCACGTCGTCGCGTTCACCGTCACGCTGCCGACGGCGCGCTACCCGGCGCGCCCTGATCGGCTGCGCGGCTTCGAGGAGATCGAGCGGCGCCTGCGGGCGCAGGCCGGCGTGCAGGCGGTCGGCGCGGCGAGCACGCTCGCGCTGCGCGGCTTCACCTGGACGGGCGATGCGACGATCGAAGGGCGCGCGGCCGACGACTACGAGCGCGAGCTGCGCCACAAGTCGATCACGCCCGATTACTTCCGCGCGATGGGCATCCGGCTGCTCGCGGGCCGTTTCCTCGACGACCGCGACGACGCCGATCGGCCGCTCGTCGCCGTCGTGAACCGCGCGCTCGCGCGGAAGTACTTCCGCGACGAAGACGCCGTCGGCAAGCGGATCACGTTCGGCAGGCCGCAGGACCGCTCGCCGTGGGTGACGATCGTCGGCGTGGTCGCCGACGAGCAGCAGGACGCAATGGACAGAGCGGCGCAGCCGCAGGCCTACGTGAGCCTCCGGCAGCAGGTGCAGAACCCGATGACGTTCGTCGTGCGATCGTCGGTCGATCCTGCCTCGGCGATCGCGTCGGCCAGGCGCGAGGTGCAGGCCGTGGACCGCGATCTCGCGCTCACGTCGGTGACGACGCTCGAGCGCGTGGTGTCGGAGGCGATGGGCGATCACCGGTTCCGCACGGCGCTGCTCGCGGCGTTCGCCGGCGCGTCGCTCTTCCTGGCGGCGCTCGGGATCTACGGCGTGCTCGCCTACTTCGTGTCGCAGCGGTCGCGCGAGCTCGGGATCCGGCTCGCGCTCGGCGCCAAACCGCAGGAGCTGTTCCGGATGGTGGTCGGCCAGGGGCTGCGGCCGGTCGCCGGCGGCGCGGCAGTCGGCATCGCCGGCGCGCTCGCGCTGACGAGCGTCGCGCGATCGCTGCTGTTCGGCGTCCGGCCGCTCGATCCGCCGACCTACGCGGTCGCGATCGGGGCGCTCGCGGCGATCGCGCTCGCGGCGTGCGCGATTCCGGCGCTCCGCGCGACGCGCGTCGATCCGCTCGTGGCGCTGCGCGACGAATAGCGTGGACGACGATCAACGCAGAGCACGCAGAACCTCGCAGAACCATTTTCAAGGAGTCATTACTACTTCTGCGGACTCTGCGAGCTCTGCGTTGATCGTCGTCCGCTGCGCAGTCAGTACCATTTTCTGCGGGCTCTGCGGGTTCTGCGTTGATCGTCGTCCCCGCTTCGCGGCGGTTCCCGCAATTGCACGGGCCCTGCGGAGGCGCCCTCGACGGGCCGATACGCATCGAGAGCATGCCAAATCGCCATCCGTTCAGAAGCGTCGCCGCCGTCGCCTTCGCGATTGCGAGCCTGTCTACCATCGCTGCCGGCCAGAGCGCCGAGGGCCGCGTCCACGGCGTCGTCGCCGACGAATCCGGCGGCGTGCTGCCGGGCGTCACCGTCGCCGCGACCGCGGCGGACGGAACGGTGCTTGCCGCGGATGTGACGAACGACGTGGGGCGCTATGCGCTTGCAGTGCCGGCGGCGCCCGTGGCGCTCACTTTCTCGCTCGAAGGATTCGCTCCGTCAACGGTCGGCGTCGATGTCGCGGCCGGCGCGGACGTGCGCCTCGAAGCGCAGCGCCTCGCGCTCGCGCCGCGATCCGAGACGGTCGTCGTGCGCGGCGATCGGCAGCCGGACGTCGTGGCCGCGCCGGAGCGTCCGGCGCTGCCGCCGCCGCCCCCGCCGCCGGTCGTCGCCGCCTTGCCGGACCACGACCACGATTCGATCTGCGGGCCCGCGAAAGCGGACGCGTCGCCGGAATCGCTCGGCACCGTCTTCTCGCAATCGAGCAGCTACGAGCACGAGCACGACAACTCGCTGTTCGCGAAAAGCGATCAGATCATCATCGACGGCGGCACCCAGAACGGATTGACGGTCGGCCAGAACGTCGTCGCGCGCCGGAGCTATCGGCCGACGCCCGACATGCGCGTCGCGGTCGGCGAGCACACGGCGGGCGTCCTGCAGATCGTCAGCGCGACCGAGCAGTCGGCGGTCGCCGTCGTCGTGTACGCGTGCGATGAGATCATGCGCGGCGATCGGCTGGCCGCGTTCACGCCCGAGCCGCTGCGCGCGCCGGAGCCCGCCGGCGAGCCGGCCTTCGACGAGGCGGCGCAGATTCTCTTCGCGGACGCCGGGCAGCTGCTCGGCGCGCCGCGGCGCTTCATGGTCATCGATCGCGGCGCCGATCAGGCCATCCATCCCGGACAGCGCCTGACGCTCTTCCGGCGCGAGAGCCGCGGCGAGCGCAAGCCGATCGTGGTCGGCGACGCCGTCGTCGTCGCCGTCCGGAGCGATTCGGCGACGATCCGCGTCGAGCGCGTGAACGACGCGATCGCGTTCGGCGATTTTGCCGCGCCCCAGCGAAGTGCGGCGCCGGCGCCGGCCTCGGCGCGTCAGCAGTAGACCGGCGGATTGCTCGTACACTTCGTACGGTTGATGCGGATGAGTTACCCGCCGCGAAAACCCACTTACCGCGGCTGAAATCTTCGGCCGCGATCTGATCGATAGCGGCATCTCGAGTCGCTCGAAGCACACCGGCACAGGTGTCGCAGCACGGCGCGCGTTGCCGCGCGCCAGCATTCCCCCTCCCGCTCGCTCGCGCGCGTTCAACTTCTCGAAGCTGCCGTCCCCGCGACCGCAGCAGCCTCGATCGCGGAGTCCCTCCGCCATCGACACAAACGGAGATGCACGAGTGACGAAGCGCACATCGATCCTTCTTGCCTTCCTGATCGCCATCACCGGATTCGCGCGCGCCGCGGCGGCGCAGGCGCCGGCCGCGCCGATGCCGGTCGATCCCGCAAACGGCGCGTCGGTCGCGCAGCCGCTGACGCTTCGCTGGTCGGCCGTCAGCGATCCGCGCGGGCCGGTCGCGAACTACACCTGGCAGATCGGCACGACCTCGTCGTTCACGATCGTCCCCGCCGACGGATTCACCGACGAACGGAACGGCACGCCGATCCCGACATTCGCCCGCGTGAGCGGGCTTCCGAACGGCACGTATTTCTGGCGCGTCAAGACGACCGTGAACGTCGGCGGGACCGTCGGATTCGAGGATTCCGCGTGGTCGACGGTGCGGTCGCTGACGATTACCGGTCTCGGGCCCGCGCCCGGCACGCCGGCGTTTACGGCGCCGGCGAACGGATCGCAGTTCCACGTGCGCGAGTTCTTCGACATCAAGTGGACCGCCGTCGCCGGCGCGCAGTACTACCTGCTCGAGGGCGACGACGATCCGAACTTTTCGGCGCCGCAGACGCTCACCGTGGATCCGATGCAGTTCGGCACGTCGTTCCACGCGGGATGGGGCAACACGATCCCGAACATCTACTATCGGGTGCGCGCGGTGTCGGTCGACAACGTTCGCGGGCTGCCCTCGCCCACGCTGAACGTCAAGATCGTCAACACGGCGCCGGTGCCGCCCCCGCCGACGCCGCTCTCGCCGATCAACAGCGCGACCGTCTCGCTGCCCTTCACCTTCGACTGGTCGGACACCGCGAACCCGCAGATACCGGGCTACGACGTCGACGTCGACACCGATCCGAATTTCGCCGGCGCGTTCGGCGTAGCGCTGATCCAGAACATCAGCCGATCGGACTACACGATCGTGTCCGATCTGCCGCCGGGCAGCTACTTCTGGCGGGTGCGCGCGCAGCACGGCGACGTCTTCGGGCCGTGGTCGGCCGGCGTCCCCTTCCGCGTTGTCGCCGCGCCGCCGACGCCGGCGGGCCTTCAGCTCGCGTGGATCATCGCCGAGCCGGGCACGACCTACGGCGGCGCGTCGACGCAGGCGCGCGTCACGCTGAACGGCCCTGCGCCCTCGGGCGGCGCGACGGTTCGCATCATCAGCGACATGCCGCAGGTGGAAGCGCCGCAGACCGCGTTCATTCCGGCCGGCGCGACCGACGCAATGGTCGGACCAATCACCACGCCGGCGGTGCGCGGCGCGACCATCGGAGACCTGCGCGCATCGTTCGGCGCGAACTGGCAGCAGAGCTCGCTCGGCATGTTCCCGCTGCTCTTCAGCCTCTCGCTCAGCACCGATGCCGTAATCGGCGGCTCGTCGCTGACGGGCACCGTGACGCTGCAGCGTCCGGCGCTGGCGGGCGGCTTCGACGTGACGCTCGTCAGCGCCGACACTTCGCTCGTCCGGCCGCCGGCGCACGTCACGGTGCCCGCAGGCGCGACCGGTGCCAGCTTCGCGATCGCGACGTCGTCGGTGGCGGCGGCGACGCCGATCGTGATCGACAGCGGGACGGCGAGCGACGGCTACCGCGCGCCGCAGACCGTGCTCACGCTGCTCCCGGTCGGCGCGGCGCCGTTCCCGCCCACGCTTTCGTCGGTGACTGTTGCGTCGCCGAGCGTCGTCGGCGGCGGCACGACGACGGGCACCGTCACGCTGACGGGGCCGGCGCCGGCGGGCGGAGCCTCCGTCTGGGTCAACGGCAGCGTGGAAGGCCGCGTGGTCACGCCGGGGCCCGTCACGGTTCCGGCTGGAAGCCGGAGCGCATCCTTCACGATCACCGCGCCCGACGTGAACGCGAGCCACTGGGTGATCATCCAGGCGTCGTACGGCAGCGGCAACAACGGCATGCAGGGCGCGGTGCTGCGAATCGATCCGGACGTGCCGGCCACGCCGGGGATTCTCGCGCTGACGACGGACCAGCCAGCGGTCATCGGCGGTCAATCGATGCGCGGCCTCGTCGGGCTCGAGACGCCGGCGCCCGCCGGCGGCGCGACGATCTCGATGACGAGCGACAACCCGGTCGTGCGCGTGCCCGCGAGCGTGAGCATCGCCGCCGGCAACAGCGCGACGACGTTCGTCGCGTCGACCAGCGCGGTGAGCAACCCGACGGGCGCGACCATCACGGCGAGCGCGGGCGCGGCCTCGAAGTCGGTGTTCCTCAGCGTCAATCCCGACCCGAACGCGGCGCCCGTTCTCGCGTCGCTGACGCCGAACGTCAGCGGCGTCAACGGCGGCGGCACGCTGCAGGTGTCGCTGACGCTGAGCGCGGCCGCGCCGTCGGGCGGCGCCGTCGTCACGCTGACGAGCAGCAATACGGCGGCCGCGCGTGTGCCGGCGAGCGTCACGGTGCCGGCAGGACAGGGCTTCGCCGCGTTCACCGTCACGACCTCGACGGTCGCCACGGATACGACGGTCACGATCACGGGCACCTACGGCGTCACCCTGTCGACGACGATCACGGTCAACGCCACGCCCGGAGGAGGGACGGCGCCGGCGGTCGACATTGCGTTGAGCGGCGTGCCGTCGACGGTGCCTCGCGGTCAGACGTTCACCGCGACAGCCACCGTCAGCAACACGGGTACGGCGAGCGCGACCGGTTATTCGGTGCGGGTCACTTTCGCGCCGTCAGGCGTCTTGAAGCTGCAGTCGCCGACGAGCTCGACGCAGTCCGTGGCGACGGTCCCCGCGGGCAGCAGCAAGGCGGTCTCGTGGCAGATCCGCGGCGACATCACAGGGACCGCGACCGTTACGATGACGCTGCGCGACCCGAGTGGCGCGACCGTCAAATCGGTGAAGCAGTCGATCACGATTACGAATTGACGCGCACGAGATGATGGCGCGCAGCCCTCGAGCTGAGAATGGCGGACCTTCGGGTCGGAATTCAACCCGAATACCGCGACGGGATGGAGAACGACGATCAACGCAGAACACGCGGAGATCGCAGAACTTTTTGAACTGGTGTCCGATGACGAAAAGATCTGTGTGCTCCGCGTCGACCGTCGTCCCGCGCGTCACCGCGCGGTGAACGGCGCGCTGCCCATCGTCTTGCCCCACATGAGGCCCAGGCGCCCGCCGTCGTTCGTCATGTCGAGGAAGCTCCAGGTGAGCTCTTCGACCGCGAACGGCAGCGTGTCCACTTTCATCGGAACGCGCGCGACGTCCTTGTCGGGGGTGTAGCCGTACGCGCCCCAGAGCGCCGTCTTGTCCTGCGGATCGAACTTCGCCTGCGCCGGCCAGCTCGAGACGATCAGCGTCCACTGCGCCGGCTTCAGATCGATGAACAGGCTGTACTCGCCCGGCGGCACGGTCTTGCCGCCGAAGGCGAGCGCCGCCTCGGTCTTGAGCCGCGTCGAGACGTTCGCGCCGGCGCGCCAGACCGGCGGCGGCGGAAAGCCCGGCGCGCCGACGTCGAGCGCCGCCTTGCCGTAGTTCTCGCCCGACCCGAAGGGGTCGCGCCCGCGCTGCAGCGGCCGGCCGTAGGTGATCTCGATCCACTTGCCGCCCTCGTAGTTCTCGCGTCCGAGCGTGAAGGCGGGCCGCGCCGGCTTCACCCACTTGCCGAGGACCTGCGCCTGCGCGCTGCCCGGCGGGCTCATCGGCCGCGGCGGCGCGGTCTGCGCGAACACGAGCGCGCCGGCTGCGACGGCCGCGAGCATGACGATCGACACTGTTCGCCGCATGTGCTCCTCCTGGAATGCGTTCGCTACGGGCATTTTGCCGGATCGTGCCGCGGCGACACCGCGCGTTGTGCCGACTGCCGACTGCGACTGCCGACTGCCGACTGATTCAGGACGCCGCGAGCTCCTCTTCGAGCAGCTGCTTCTTATGAAGCTCCGCGTAGAGGCCGTTGCGGCGGATCAACGCCTCGTGCGTGCCGCGCTCGGCGATGCGGCCCTCGTCCAGCACGAAGATGACGTCGGCGTCGCGCACGGTGGAGATGCGGTGCGACACGATGAGCGACGTGCGCTCGCGCATCACGCCGCGCAGCCGCGACAGAATCTCCTCTTCGGTGTACGTGTCGACCGCCGACAGGGCATCGTCCAGAATGAGAATCCGCGGATCGATGACGATCGCGCGCGCGAGCGCCGTGCGCTGCTTCTGCCCGCCCGAGAGCGTGATGCCGCGCTCGCCGACCATCGTGTCGTAGCCCTTCGGGAAATCGGCGACGTCCTTGTCGAGCCGCGCCACGGCGGCGGCGGCGCGAATGCGATCGGCGCGGTCGCGCACTTCGCCCGTCGCGTCGAGCCCGAACGCCACGTTGTCGGCGAGCGTGTCGGAGAAGAGGAACGCCTCCTGCGGCACGAACCCGATGGCGCCGCGCAGGTCGGCCAGCGGGATCTCGCGCACGTCGACGCCGTCGATGAACACCGTGCCCGGCGGCGGATCGTGGAGCCGCGCGAGCAGCGAGATCAGCGTGGACTTGCCCGAGCCGGTCGGCCCGACGAGCGCGGCCGTCTGCCCCGCCTCAATCGCCGCCGACACGTGCGTCAACACCGGCGGAGCATCGCCGTACGCGAACGTCAGGTCGCGGAACTCGATCGCGCCGCGCATGCTTTGCGGCCTTTGCTCTCTTTGCGGTCTTTGCTCCCTTTGCGGTCTTTGCGCGTCCGCGATCGCGGGCTCCGTCTCGAGCACTTCGAGCATGCGCTTCCACGACGCCATGCCGCGCTGCAGCATGTTCGTCACCCAGCCGAACGCGATCATCGGCCAGCTGAGCATCGTCAGATAGGCGTTGAACGCGACGAACTGTCCCAGCGTGATGCGTCCGGCGATCACCGCGCGTCCGCCCAGCCAGAGGACGACCAGCGCGCCGAGGCCGAGGAAAAAGCTCATGCTCGGGAAGAAGAATCCCTGCAGCACGATCAGCCGGCGGTTGCGCGCGAGGTACTCGTCGTTCGAGCGCCGGAACCGTTCGAGCTCGGCGTCCTCCTGCCGGTACGCGCGGACGACGCGGACGCCCGACAGCGCTTCCTGCGCCACGGCGCTCACTTCCGAGAGCTGCGCCTGAATCTGCTCGAACCGCTTGTGGATCGCGCTGCCGAAGTACTTCACCGAGATCGACACGAACGGGAGCGGCACGAGCGACCAGAGCGTGAGCCGCGCATCGATCGACAGCATCACGGCGAGCGCGACGGCGAAGGTGAGAATCGTATTCGCGGAGTACATCACCGACGGGCCGATCATCATGCGCACCGCGTTCAGATCGTTGGTGGCGCGCGACATCAGATCGCCGGTGCGATGGGCCTGGTAGTATGCGAGCGGCAGCGTCTCCAGGTGCGCGAAGAAGTCGTTCCGCATGTCGTACTCGATGTCGCGCGAGGCGCCGATGAGGATCCGGCGCTGCAGGAACTGGAACGTGCCGCCGACGCAGCCGATCACGAGGAGCAGCGCGCCGTACACGGCCAGCTTCGTCCGCGTGACGCCGCGCGTCAGATCGTCGACCGCGTAGCCGAGAACCGTCGGCCCGGCCAGCCACACCGCGCGCGTTACGACGACGCAGGCGAGCCCGCCGACGAACTTGCCCCGGTAGCGGACGACATATCGAACGAGGCGGCGAAAGGGCGACATGCTTTTCGAGTATAGTGCCGTGGCGGAGGTCGAAACTTATCGGTTATTTACGAATCGCGCCTCCCTGCTAGAATCCAGGTTGATATGCGTGCCCTGTACATCATCGTCCCCATCCTCGCCATTCTCGTCATCGCGTACCGCTACTACAGCGCCTTCATCGCCGCCAGACTCTGGGTGCTCGACGATACGCGCGTCACGCCGGCGCACACCAAGAACGACGGCTCGAATTATTTTCCGACCTCGCGCTGGGTGCTCTTCGGCCACCATTTCGCCGCGATAGCCGGCGCGGGCCCGCTGGTCGGCCCGGTGCTCGCCGCGCAGTTCGGCTATGCGCCCGGCTTCATCTGGCTGGTCGCCGGCGTCTGTCTCGGCGGCGCCGTGCAGGATTCCTTCTGGCTGTGGGCGTCGGTGCGCCGCGGCGGGCGCTCGCTCTCCGACATCGCGCGCACGGAGGTGAGCCCGCTCGCCGGCGTCACCGCGGGAATCGCCGTGCTCTTCGTGCTCGTCATCGCGATGGCCGGGCTCGGCATCATCGTCGTCAACGCGCTGGCGGAGAGCGCGTGGGCGACCTTCACGATCTTCATCACGATCCCGCTCGCGCTCGTGATGGGCTTCTACATGTTCCGCTGGCGCAAGGGTTCGGTGACGGAGGCGACGATCGTCGGCCTCACGGTGATGTTCCTCGCGGTGGTCCTCGGCAAGAACGTCGCGGAATCGAGCGTCGGCCACTGGTTCGTGCTCACGCATCATCAGGTGACGTTCGCGATGGCGCTCTACACGATCGCGGCGGCGACGATGCCCGTGTGGATGCTCCTGACGCCGCGCGCGTACCTCAGCACGTTCATGAAGATCGGGGTCATCGGCTTCCTCGTGATCGGCGTGATGGTGATCAACCCGCCGCTCCAGGCGCCGGCGTTCTCGCAGTTCATCGGCGGCGGCGGCCCCGTGTTCCCGGGCGCGATGTTCCCGTTCGTCTTCATCACGATCGCCTGCGGCGCGATCTCCGGCTTCCACGCGCTCGTCTCGACGGGCACGACGTCGAAGATGGTGGACCGCGAGAGCGACATCCGCCCGATCGGCTACGGCGCGATGCTGATCGAAGGCGTCGTCGGCGTCGTGGCGCTGATCACCGCGGCGTCGCTCCATCCGAACGACTACTACGCGATCAACACGACGCCGGCGGTGTTCAAGTCGCTGGGCCTGTCGGTGGTGAACCTGCCGGAGCTGCAGCGCGAGGTCGGCGAGATCGTCGTCGGGCGGACGGGCGGCGCGGTGTCGCTCGCCGTCGGCATGGCGCAGATCTTCAGCGGGCTGCCGGGCATGCGAAACCTGATGGCCTACTGGTACCACTTCGCGATCATGTTCGAGGCGGTCTTCATCCTCACGACGATCGATTCGGGCACGCGCATCGGCCGCTTCCTGCTGCAGGAGTTCGGCGGGCGCCTCTTCAAGCCGATCGGCCGCACCGACTCGCTGGCCGCATCGCTCGTCGCGACGGTCCTCATCGTCTTCTCGTGGGCGTATTTCATCTGGACGGGCAACATCAGCACCGTCTGGCCGATGTTCGGCGTTGCGAACCAGCTCCTCGGCGTCGTCGCGTTCGCGGTCGGGACGACGCTCGTGATCAACATCGGGCGGCAGAAGTACGCATGGATCACGTTCCTGCCGCTCTGCTTCCTCTCGGTGACGACGCTCAGCGCGGGCTATCTCAACATCCGCGACAACTTCTGGCCGCTCGCCGTCGGCGCCAATCCCGATCTCGTCATGCAAGGTTACATCGACACGATCTGCACCACGATCATGATGGGCTGCGCCGTCATCATCCTGGTCACGACGTCGATGCGCTCGCTCAGCGTGCTGACCGGCCGGCAGCCGATGCTCACCATGGCCGAAGCCGAAGTCTGACGGACGACGGCGAACGCAGAGCCCGCAGAACTCGCAGAGAATAGAACTCGCGGAGAATATTGTCCTGCGTGCTCTGCGTGTTCTGCGTTGATCGTCGTCCCCGGCGGATCGTCGTCCCCGGCGTGCGGTCGCGCGGCTCGTCTGGTATCATCGAGACGCCATGAAGAATATTGCGATTGCCGCCGCCATTCTGCTGACGATCGTCGCCGCGCCGCGAGCGGCGGAACAAACGTGGACCGGAAAGATCAGCGACAGCGCGTGCAATGCGAAGCACGAAGAAGCCGCCGAGAACCAGGGCGTAATGGCCGATCGCGAGTGCACGGAAGCCTGCGTGCGAGGCGGCTCGAAGTATGTGCTCATCGTCGACGGCAAGCCGGTGCAGATCGCGAATCAGGACTTCAAGGATCTCGCGACGCACGCCGGCCACAACGTGAAGGTCACCGGCGAGTTGACCGGCGCGGCCATCAAGGTGACCAAGATCGAGATGTGATGGGACTGGGGACTAGGGGACTACGGCCGAGCGCTCTTGGTCCCCGAGTCCCGTAGTTCCCACGTGCCCTCACGCTCGCGCCTGCCGCCTCGCCAGACGCCGAACACGATCCAGTAGAGCGCTGCGGCGATGACTCCAAGCATCGCCCAGCGCAGCACGCTCGCCAGAAACGCCGCGTCGATGGCCGGCCACTCGAACCGGTACTGCCGCAGGACCGCGTAGCGATCGCCCATCCAGTGCCACGCCGTGTGCCCGACGATCGCCGACAGCATGATCGTCCCGAGCCGCTCCGCAACCACGTAGCGGAAGAGGACGCCGATCGCCGGGATGAGCAGCGCCAGCACGAGCAGCTGCCCGAGCTCGACGCCGATGTTGAACGACAGCAGCGACGCGAGCAGGTGCGAGCCGGCGAACTGCAGCGTCTGCCGCAGCGCGAACGAGAAGCCGAAGCCGTGCACGAGGCCGAAGCCGAAGGTGACGAGCCAGCGGCGCCGCACCGCGCTCTCCGGCTGCCGCTCCGCCGCGAAGACGATGTTCTCGAGCGCCATGTAGACGATGGAGGTGGCGATCAGCGTCTCGATGAGCGGCGGAAACCACAGCGCGTCGGGCGCGAGGTTGTACGCCGACGCGATCAGCGTGATCGAATGCGCCACGGTGAACGCCGTGACGATCGCGACCAGCGGGCGGAAGCGGCGGAACGGGATGACGAGGCAGCCGAGGAACAGCAGGTGGTCGGTGCCGTCGAGGATGTGAAAGAACCCGAGCTTCACGAACTGCCACGCCGCCTGGTGCCAGCTCGGGTCGAGCCGGACGAGGCCGGGATCGCCGTAGAACTCGAACGCGCGCACCGCGCCGCCCGGCGGCAGGAAGCGCATCACCGTCAGCGTGCGGATGCCGAGCCGTGCGAGCCGCGGCTCGAGCGAGAAGTTCGAGCGCTCCGACTGAATCGGGTACTCGAACAGCACGTCGAGCAGCCCCTGGCTCCAGACGAACTCGGTATCGGCCGCGAGCGGCGGCCCGGTGACGTGCGCCAGCGCCTCCTCGTAGGACGTGAACGAGCGGTCCGACTGCAGCGAGGCGCGGACGGCGGCGACCGCCGGCTTGCCGAGCGGGACGTCGTTCTCGTAGGCGTCCATGAAATCGCCGATCCAGAGCGTCGCGGCATCGCGCAGCGTGCTGTCGGCGCGGCCCAGATCCATCAGGTCGCCGCGCGTCGTGCCGCGCGGCTTCGGGTAGTCCATGTCCCGCATCGCCTGCAGCGGCACGCGGACGAGCAGCCGCAGCCGCTGCCCGTCCGGCTTCAGGAACATCTGAACGGTGACGTCGTTCGGGATGTCGTGGGCCGCGGGTACGGCGGCGCAGACCAACACGAGCGCCGCGACCGCCGCCACGGCGAATTTCCAATCCCTGATCCCCAATCCCCAATCCCCCGCTTTTCGTCAGTAGTATACTGGCGCCCTTCGAGCGGGACCCTATCGCACGCGCAGGGCGCTCGGGAGGGGGACGTATGAGCTCACGGCGTCATCTCTGGATCGGCGGCGCGTTCCTGGTGCTCATGTCGGCGCTCGGAATTGGACAGCTGGCGCTCGAACGCGCGGTGAACGCGCAGGCGAAGAGCGGCATGCAGGCGCCGCGCTTCGAGGTCGATCCGATGTGGCCGCGGCCGCTCCCCAACCACTGGCTGCTCGGCTCGACGATCGGCGTGTCGGTCGACGCGCAGGATCACGTCTGGATCATCCACCGCAGCTCCGCGACGCTGAACAACAACGAGCGCGGCGCCGAGCTCGATCCGCCGACCGGCGAGTGCTGCAAGGGCGCGCCGCCGGTGCTCGAGTTCGATCAGGCCGGCAACCTGCT
>Ga0075425_100001918_pt1 | contig 20495 bp, 21 predicted proteins | sample SoiMethybrSBSTD4_FD_75300 | JGI IMG/M metagenome (GOLD analysis project Ga0075425, IMG submission 75300) | Bulk soil microbial communities from a Populus tree surrounding site in Tennessee, USA - Soil MetaG P. TD hybrid SBSTD4 | ecosystem: Environmental > Terrestrial > Soil > Tree plantation... | reverse complement strand
CGAGACGTCGGTAGTGATCGCCGAGAAACGTCGCGCGGCGGTTCACGAACTTGTAGACCTCGTACACCGCGTCGCCGAACTGGAAGCCGCGGTCCTCGACGCCGAGGAGACGTTCGTCGGTCGTCGTGAAACGTCCGTTGAACCAGAGGACGTCAGCCATTCGTCGCCTTCACGATCACGACCGTCTTGTCGTCCTCCGCTTCGCGTCCCCACTTCACCGCGCGCGTGAGCACTTCCTGTCCGATCTCCTGCGCCGTGCGATTGCGATTCGCCTTCACGATGCGCACGAGGCGCTCGAGGCCGAACTCGCGGTCGCGGCGATCGTGGGCCTCGACGATGCCGTCGGAGTAGAGGCAGATCAGATCGCCCGGCTCGAGCTTGATGAAGCCGCGCGTGTAGGTCGCGTCGGGCGTCGGCCCGAGGACCGGACCGCCGCTGCGAAGGAAATCGACGCGATGGCCGTGCAGATGGATCGGAAAGTTGTGCCCCGCATTGACGTAGATCAGCACGCCGCCGGTCTCGATCTCGCCGTAGAACAGCGAAACGAACTTCGTCGTCATGCGGCTGCGATGGATGATGTGGTTGAGCTTCTCGATCGTGCGCACGATCTTGAAATCACGATCGGTGGCCATGCGCAGCCCCATGTAGATGTCGCGCACGACGAGCGCCGCGGGCAGGCCGTGACCCGAACCGTCCGCGATGGCGAGGCCGAGGATGTTGTCGGAGACGGGGATGAAATCGTAGAAGTCGCCACTGATGATCTCCGCGGGAATGGTCTTCCCCCAGATGTCGAAGCCGGCGTACTGCGGCACGCGCTGCGGGAGGATCGACTGCTGGATGCGCTGCGACTCGACGATGAGCGATTCGTAGCGCTGGGTGCGGACTTTCTGGGAGATCGTGTAGCGGACGAGGTTGAGCGAGAAGAGGATGTCCTCGCGGCTCAGCGACGGCGAGACGTCGAAGGAGATGATGTAGTCCTCGTCGCCAACGGCGATCGCGCAGAACCGCCGCGCGCCGATCTTCTCCTCGAGGATGGGATTGATGCCGGGATCGGTCGGATCCATGACCACGATCCCGTTCTCGATCGCCAGCTCAATCGGCTTGTAATCCTTCGGCACGATGATGCCAGTCTCGCCGTCATGGGTCTCGCCGAACCGCGCCACGAGCTCGTAGACGTTGTCGTCCGCGCGCGCCTCGTACACGCGCCCGCCCGTGATCCCGAGCTCGACGCGAAAGTTCGTGGCGATCGTCTCGGCGAGCTGCCGCACGGTCGTGATCGGCGACTCGCCGGTGTCAATTTGTTCGAGGGTTTTCTCGACCTGGGTGAGTAGGCGTTTGTAATCCAATGAATTTAGTTACCTTGACCGCGCATGCGCTCGGCGCGCTCGCGTTCCCCTTCACTTCAACTCTACCCCATCAACTTCATACGGCGCCTTCACGCCCAACAGCGCGAGCACCGTCGGATACACGTCAGCAATGTATGGAGCACGGTCGGTGGCGAGGCGATGGTTGTAGAAGAAGATCCCCTTCACGATCTCCGGGTCGACGGAGCAGTGGTCGCCGCTCCAGACCTGTTTGTTCGGTTCGAGGAGGTTCTTCGGGGTGCCGCCGAGGGAGGTTTGCCAGGAGACGCGGTAGCCGTCGTTGTTGGTGACGAAGAGGTCGGGGATCATGTTCGGGTCGAACTTGCGATAAATCTCCTCGCGCGCGAGCACGCGGCGCACGGGGTACTCGCCGGTCTCGGGGTCCTGCATCACGACGAGGCGCTGCTGAAGCTCTTTTTTCAGCGCGTCGTATTCGGCGCCGGGCTTCACGATGCCGTTGGCTTCGCGTCCTTCGAGATTGACGTAGATCTCGCCGAGGCCCATCGCGTAGGCGCGGGTCTTCGACCAGTCGACGTTCTCCCAGAACTGTCCCTGATCGAAGAGCATCTCCACGTTGCGCTCCTTCGCCTGAACGCCGGCGCGCAGCGTCATATAGCCGTTGATCACCAGCCACGTGTTGTAGTTCACGCTCTTGCGGAACGACGCGAAGCCGTGATCGGAGAGCACGATCAGCGACGCGTTGTTCTTCTCCGCGGCGGCCATCGCGTCGCCGACGATCGCGTCCATCAGCTGATAGGACTTCAGGAGCGCGTCGCCCCACTTCGCGGCGAGCTGCGCGTCGTACGCGGGATGCTTCGGATCGACGATCCGCCAGAACACGTGCCCGACGCGATCCGGAAACTCGAAGCACTGCACGACGAGATCGTTGTCGCTCGCCAGGAAGTTTTTGAACATCTTCCGCGACTGCGTGACGGTCCACGTCATGTCGTCCCAGAAGATCTGCTCCGTCGCGAAGCCCTCCGAGATCGCCCAAGTGTCGATCTGCCATCCGAGCGTTTTGTAGAGGCCCATCTCCTTCGCGAGCTCCGGCGCCCATTTCGCCGGCGTGGAGATGCGGAAGCCCGGCGGCAGACTCCGCGGATCGAAGTTGATCGGCGACAGATACAGCATCACCTCGGGCTGCGACGCGATCAGATGGAAGCGGCTGATGCCGTGCACTTTGATCAGCGGATTGAACGGGAACTCGAAATTCACCCAACCCGTCCACTCCCCCGGCTTCAGCGTGAGCTTCTGACCGGAGACCTCGATCTGCACGGAATTGCGATCGGGCGCGACGGTCAGCGTCATCGGGATCGAGATGTATGGCGGATCGTCGAACAGCTTGTTCGGAGGACCCTGGATCTTCGTCTGAATGACGCCCTTGTTGTCCTCGAGCTGAACCACTTCGATGGAGAACTCGTTCGACGCGGCCTTCTGACGATCGAGCTCGGAGGTGAAGAAGAACGGTTTGCCGACGCGTCCGGAGACGTCGGGGACGCCGAGGCCGGAGAGCATGTGGCCCTCATCGAAATCGGTCGCGGGAAACGTGACCGGCACGTGCACGACGACGGCCTTCTTCCCCGCCTTCGCCGCCGCGTCCCAGAACGGAATGCCCTGCCGGCGATTGATCACGCCGGGCCGTTTAGAAGGGATGTACTTCTTCACCGCGACGAAGGTCGCCGCGGCGGCGATCACGCCGAGGATCATCACGATCACGGGACCCTTCGATCGCCGCCGTTTGACCGCGAACCACACCGCACCGACGACGACGAACGCGAGGAACATCCCGAGGCTGAACGCGATCGGATTGCGCTCGCCCATCAGAAACGGCTCGGTCGTTTCGTCGAAGGCGGCGAAGACCGGCATGTAGGTCTTCGGATCGCGGCGGAGGAAGTCGAAGATGCCGGTGCGTCCCGGATCGATGCCGGTCGAAAACGTCGACCACGAGACCGGCGTCTGCGCGGGCACGGTCGGCCGGAGCGGACGAAACGTTCCATTCGCGCGGAGCTTCGCGAGATTCGGAAGCTTCCCCTCGTCCATCCATCGCTCGGTGTACTTCGCGTCGACGCCGTCGAAGCCGAGAACGATCACGCGAGGGCCCTTCGCATACGTATTCACGGCGAGCAGGAAGAGGAGAACGGTCAGGGATTTGCGCATCGCGGCGCATGATAGCGGGCCGTAGTCGGTAGTCGGTTGTCGGTAGTCGGTGACACCTGCCTAACCGACTACCGACCACCGACCACCGACTACCGACTTCCCTCTTCGGGCACTCGTCTTGTACAACGCCGTTTCGAGGAGTAACGCAATGAGATATCGCAGTTTGCTGGCCGTTGCGCTCGCCGCGGGATTCGTGATCGCGTGCGGAGGAAAGGAAACGAAGAGCGGTGGCGAGGGTGCCGACAAAAAACAGCTCGTGATGGCGGTCAAAAGCACGCCGACGAACCTCGACGTCCGCATCGGGAACGACAACGTGTCGGGCCGTTTTTACGACCTCGTCTACAGCGGCCTGATCAAGGTCACGCCGGAGATGGACTACGCGCCGGACGTCGCGACGAAGTGGGAGACGCCGGACGACAAAACGATCATCTTTCACCTCAATCCGGCGGCGAAGTTTCAGGACGGACGGCCCGTCACCGCCGAGGACGTGAAGTGGACGTACGACTCGCTGATGCAGCTGCCGAACTCGCCGAAGAAGTCCGGCTACTCGGCGCTCGATCACATCGAAACGCCCGACGCGCAGACGGTCGTCTTCAAACTGAAGGAACCGAACGGCGGCATCTTCGACAACCTCACCCTCGGCATCATGCCGAAAGGCGCGGACACCGACGTCTACAAAACGAAACCGATCGGCGCGGGCCCGTACAAGGTCGTGTCGTTCAAGACCGACGAGAACGTCGAGCTCGAGGCGTTCGACGGATGGCACGGCGGCGCGCCGAAGATCAAGCACATCAACGTGCGCGTGATCCCCGACCTCACGACGATGGTGCTCGAGCTGCGCCGCGGCTCGGTCAATCTCGAGATCAATCAGATCCCCTTCGAGAACGTCGCGGAGTTCGAGAAGGACGGGAAGCACAAGGTCATCAAGAAGCCGGGATCGGTCTGGCAGTACCTCTGTTTCAACCTGAAGGATCCGATCCTCTCGAAGGTCGAGGTGCGCCGCGCGATCGCGCACGCGATCGATCGCGAGAAGATCACCCACGACCTGCTGCGCGGCCACGGCGTGCCGACCGACACGATGTTCGCGCAGGGACACTGGGCCCGCGCGGAGAACCTGCCGTCGTATCCGTACGATCCGAACAAGGCGAAGCAGCTCCTCGATCAGGCGGGCCTGAAGGATCCGGACGGCGACGGCCCGCAGCCGCGATTCAAGCTCGTGTTCAAAACGTCGAATGACTCCGAGGCGAATCTGCGCGCGCAGATGATGCAGCAGATGCTCGCCCAGGTCGGGATCGAGATGTCGATCGTGTCGACTGAGTTCACGACGTTCATCGACGACGTCGGCAAAGGGAAGTTCCAGATGTACTCGCTGAGCCGGAACGGCATTCAGGATCCGGACTTCTACTACGTGATCTTCCATTCGAAGAGCATCCCGCCGGACGGCCAGAACCGCGGCTACTACTCGAACCCGCGAGTCGATCAGCTGATCCTCGAGGGACGCGCGACGTTCGATCGCACGAAGCGCAAACAGATCTACGGCGAGATCCAGCGCATCGTGCAGGAGGACCTGCCGTACATCTCGCTGTACCACCAGGTGAACGTCGCGATCATGGACAACAACGTCGACGGCTACGTGATGTATCCGGCCGGGTTCTGGCTGGGGTTCCCGCAGATGGTGGTGCGGTAGCAGAACGGGTGCTGAGTGCTAAGTGCTGGGTAATGCTCCCGCGTCAGTCCGCTCTCAGACTGGAAGAGGATTGAGTCCGTCATCCTGAGTCGCGAAGACGACGAAGGACCTCTTCTACGAAACAGCAGCGTAGAAGAGGTCCTTCGCTTCGCTCAGGATGACGACAAAATCAATCCGCGCAGACCGTTTCGATGATCCGCGCACAAACCTGATACGGATCCATGTTCGCCGCGGGACGGCGATCCTCGAAGTAACCCCTTCCCGTGTTGGCGGTGGCCATCGGGATGCGCACTGACGCGCCGCGGTCGCTGATGCCCCAGCGGAAGGCGTGAATCGGCGCGGTCTCGTGCTGGCCCGTGAGGCGCTCCTCGTTGTGCGCGCCGTAGACCTTGATGTGCTCGTCGTGATTCTTCTCGAGCTTCTTCATCATCTCTTCGATGACTTTCATCCCGCCGTCGGCACGCATCGCCTTCGTCGAGAAATTCGTGTGCGCGCCGGCGCCGTTCCAGTCGCCCTTCACCGGCTTCGGATAGAGCGTGGCGCTGACGCCGAACTCCTCGCCGATGCGGTACAGAAGCCAGCGCGCGAGCCACAGCTCATCGGCCACGTCGAGCGGACCGATCGCGCCGATCTGGAACTCCCACTGCGCGGGCATGACCTCCGCGTTCGTTCCGTAGATGTGAATCCCGGCGCGCATGCAGGCCTCGGCATGCGCCTCGACCACCTCGCGGCCGAAGACCTCGTCCGCGCCGACGCCGCAGTAGTAGCCGCCCTGCGGCGCGGGGAATCCGTGGTCCGGCCATCCCATCGGCCGGTTCCCTTCGAAGAGCGTGTACTCCTGCTCCACGCCGAACCAGGCATCGTGCTCCTTGTACTTCTCGGCAACCTCGCGCAGATGCGCGCGGGTGTTGCTCCAGTGCACCGAGCCGTCCGGATTGAGCACCTCGCAGAGCACGAGAATGTCGTTCTCGCGATGCAGCGGATCGGGGACGAATTTCACCGGACGCAGCAGCAGATCGCTGAAGTGCCCGCTGGCCTGCGAAGTGCTCGATCCGTCGTAGCCCCACTCGGGGATCTCGTCGAGCTTCTTCACCGGACCGTCGAGAATCTTCGTTTTGGAACGAAGCTTCGCCGTCGGCCTCTGTCCGTCGATCCAGATGTACTCAGCGGTGATCTTGGCCAAGGTAAACCTCCAGAAAAGAATTGGGTGGGTTGTGAGAACTGCGGGGCTCCAGGTTGGAACTACATTTTCGGCGAGCGGCGCCGATTTCTCAATCCTTTTGGACTGCGGCGACCGCAGTCGCCGCTTTCAAATGCGCGAGCCGCAGCTCGCGCTTCGCGGAGCGCCGCCACCCTCGGTCGAGGCTGCGGCCTCGACTCTCCCAAAGCGGCGACTGCGGTCGCCGCACTCCACAGGCTCAATTCTCAATTCGGAGCTCGCGCTCCTCGCCGGCCAGCATCTCGTCGCTCCAGACCACGACCTGGTTCTTGCCGAGGGACTTGGCGCGGTACATGGCAGCGTCGGCGCGGCGGAGGAGGTCGTTCTTCTCGAGCTCGATCGGAATGTTGCTGTTCGCGTTGGGGACGTGATGGGCGATGCCGATCGACGCGGAGATGATCCCCTGCAGATGGAGCGGCGGCATGCTGAAGCCCCACTCGCGCTCGATGAACGTCGTCGACTCGATGGTGGAGCGAATCTCTTCGCAGACGCCGAGGCCGTCCTGCAGGCCCGTTGCGGGAAGGATCATCACGAACTCATCGCCGCCGTAGCGCGCCACGGTCGCGTCGCTGCGCTGAATGATCCGTTTCAGCAGGAACCCGACCTCGCGCAGCACCTGGCTGCCCGCGAGATGGCCATGGCAGTCGTTGACCCATTTGAAGCGGTCGAGATCCATGAACAGCAGGACCGCCTCCTCATTCGTTTTTCGCGCGTTGGACAGCGCTTCCGAAAGCCGGATGTGGAACCAGCGATCGTTGTAGAGGCCCGTCAGATCGTCCTTCTTCGCCAGCTCGTGCGCGCGCTTCGCGTCGAGCGCGTTCTGCAGCGTGAACGACGTGTAGCCCGCGAAGATCTCGAGCAGGGTCATGTCGCGCGGCGTGAACGTGCGCCCCTCGAGGCGATTCACGAGCTCGAGGACGCCGCAGACGTGCTTGCCGATGTAGATCGGCACGGCGACGATCGACTGCGTCTCATGACCGAGCTGCTGGTCGATCTCGGAGTAGAAGTTCGTGTCCTGCTTCACGTCCGCGGAGAGATACGGCGTGCCGTTCTGATACACGCGGCCGACGATGCCGTGCTGTGCGGAGAGACGCCGTCCGACGAGATCGCGGCTCGCCTCGCCGAACGTCGCGATGAAGACGAGATCATTGTCCTTGCGCGACGCGACCTTGCGAAACGGATCGTCGAGCAGGATCGATCCCGATTCCGAGGGAACGAATTCGTAGGCCCGCTGCAGGATCTGGCGCAGCACGAGATCGAGGTCCACCTCGTTGCGCAGCGAAAGACCGGCCTTCTGCCGCTCGAGAAACCGCTCGAGCTGTGGCGTCTCGAGAGCGTGAAATTGAATCATCAGGTTTCGCCGGATTATAGATCCTCGGCCGCAAATGCTTCTTTTTCAAAGGAAATCGCGCGATAGGCGCGATCGAACGAGCGTTCCCTGACGAGATTGATCGTGAACTCGTAGCCGTAGCGCGCGAGGAACAGCGGAAGTCCGTAGCGATTGACCTGCTCGACGTGCGTCATCTCGTGTTTCATCAGACGCGCGTCGGGATCGGGATCGCGGAAGTAGATGCGACGTCCGAGGGTGATGGCCACGACGTTCTTCTGTAGGAAAAGACGAAGCCACCACGGATAGCCGATCCGAATCGATGCCGGTTTCATAGAATGCGGCGCCATGTCGAAAGCAACGCCTAAGTTGATCATGTTCCTTGCCACCGCTCTTCTCGTCGCCGCCACCGCGCTCGCGCAGCGCGACTTCAGCACCGTCGAGATCAAGGCCACGAAGGTCGCGGGCACGGTCTGGATGCTGACCGGCGCCGGAGGGAACATCGGCGTCTCCGTCGGTGAGGATGGCGTCGTGGTCATCGACGATCAGTACGCGCCGCTCGCGCCGAAGATCGAGGCCGCGGTGAAGACCATCAGCGACAAGCCGCTGCGCTTCATCCTCAACACGCACTTCCACGGCGATCACACCGGCAGCAACGAATACTTCGGCAAAAGCACGACGATCATCGCCCAGGAGAACGTCCGCAATCGTCTGAAGAGCGGATCCTCGGTGCACGGAACGGCGTACCCGGCGGCGCCAAAGGCCGCGCTGCCGGTCATCACGTTCGACGATTCGCTGACGGTCCACCTCAACGGCGAGGACGTGCGCGCGATCCATGCACCGCACGGCCACACCGACGGCGACGCGATGATCTTCTTCCCGCAGTCGAACGTCGTGCACATGGGCGACCTCCTGTTCAACGGCACCTTCCCGTTCATCGATCTCGAGAACGGCGGCAGCGTGAAGGGCGTGATCGCCGGCTGCGAGAAGGTCCTCGCCTCGACGCCCGACGACGTGAAGATCATCCCCGGCCACGGCCCGCTTGCGGACAAAACCGTCGTGCGCAAATACGTCGAGATGCTGAAGGCGACGTCGGCCGCCGTCGCGAAAGGCCTCGCCGCCGGTAAGACCGCCGATCAGCTCAAAGCGGACAAAGTCCTCGCCGAGTGGGACGAAGCGTGGGGCAAGGGATTCATCAAGTCGGATGAGTGGATCGACACGCTGGTCGCGGATGCGGGGAAGAAGAAATAGCCGTGCCGCGCGTGACCGACGAAGCAGCGGCCGCGGTGATCCAGGATCTCGGCGGCGCCGACCACCGGCTCGATGTGTTGTGGGCGGAGCGACCGGTCGTGCTCCTGTTCCTCCGCCACTTCGGCTGAATCTTCTGCCGCGAGCAGGCGGTGCAGGTGCACCGCGAGCGGGACACGATTCGAGGGCGCGGTGCGGAGCTCGCGCTGATCGGCATCGGCAAGCTTCACTACGCCGAAGCCTTCCGAAACGAGTTTGGCATCGAAGCACCGTTGTTCGTCGATCCGACGGGTGACGCGTATCGAACGCTGGGCATGCGCCATGGCGTGCGCGACATCTTCAACTTCCGATCGCTGCGCAACCTCGTGCGCTCGCTGCGCGCGGGCTTCCGGCCAGGCCTGATTCAGGGAGATGGGCGGCAGCTCGGCGGCGTGGTCGTGGTGAGGCCCGGCGGGCAGGTCGCCTACTCGTATGTCAGCACCTCGGGCGGCGATCATCCGCCCGTCGGTGACATTCTGCGAGCGCTCTCTACCGCCTTTTGATCGACAGAGTGAGATCGAACTCCGCCACCGGCTCCGCGCCGAGCTTCGTCGGTACGGTCGCCGTGACGTGCACGGTCGTTTCCTGGCGCTCGCCGGTTTCGATCGCGCGTTTCACGAGATCCTGAATCTTCGGGCCGTCGTTGTTCGTGAACACGACATCGTCCTCGGCGCGCTTGAGGAAACGGGCGGTCATGTCCTTGAAGATGAACGAGACCTTCGCCTCGCCGCGCGCGACGAGATCAAACGCGATCAGTCCCGCCGCGACGTCCGCGCCCATGCAGAGCGTGCCGAGGTACATCGCCTTGATGTCGCGGCGTCGGGTGCGCCAGTTCAGCGGGATGCGCACGACGCAGCGATCCGCGTTCAGCTCCACGATCGTCGGCTTCGCGAGCCAGAGAAAAAAGACGTTCTGAAACGTCCAGAGACGGACGGCGGCGGTCGCTTTGTTCATCGCGGCCGAGTATCATCCGTTCCTCACATGCGCCGCAATGCTCCCCGTTCATTCCGATTTTTCGGCTTTTTCGAAGCCGCAGGAGCGGAGCTGACGGCCGTGTAAGCGATCACGCAAAAAACCACGTCACGCTGGCCCGCTCCCGACATCCGGGGGCGGGCCTTCGTGCTTTCAGGAGGAAACGATGATTTCAGTGGCTTACCAAGGTGAGCGCGGCGCGTTCAGCGAGAGCGCGGCACGACGACTGCTCGACGGCGCGATCGATGCGAAACCGTGTCGCACGTTCGAAACGATGTTCGCCGCGGTGCGCGACGGCGAGGCCGACTGCTGCGTCGCGCCGATCGAGAACAGTCTCGCTGGCTCGATCCATCGGAACTACGACCTCCTGCTCGACTCCGGCCTGACGATTCGCGGCGAGACGCATCTGCGCATCGTGCACAGCCTCATCGCACCGCCGGGCATCGCGCTCGATGACCTGCGCCGCGTCTATTCGCATCCGGTCGCGCTCGCGCAATGCACGCGCTTCCTCGCCGCGCATCCGCACATCGAAGCGGAGGCGGTGCACGACACCGCCGGCGCGGTGCGCATGATCGTGGAGCGCGGCCGCGCCGACGAGGCGGCCATCGCGTCCGCCGATGCGGCGACGATCTACGGCGCGCAGGTCGTGGCCGGCGGCATCGAAGACCATCCGCAGAACTTCACGCGCTTCCTCCTCCTCGCCTCACCCGATCGCACGCTCGCGGCGAAGGAGTCGGGCGATCGATGGAAAACCTCCATCGTCTTCCGCATCCCCAATCGCCCCGGCGGCCTTTTCCGCGCCCTCGGCGCCTTCGCGATTCACGAGATCGATCTGACGAAAATCGAATCGCGTCCGGTCGAAGGGAAGCCGTGGGAGTACTCGTTCCACCTCGACCTGATCGGCCGTCAGGACGATCCGAAAGTCGCGCAGGCGCTCGAGAACCTGCGCACGATGGCCGAATCAGTCGCCGTCTTCGGGTCGTATCGGAGTCGATGGTGAAACCGGTAGTCGGTAGTCAGTAGTCGGTAGTCGGTCCCTCCCGGCCGGCACTTACCGACTACCGACAACCGACTACCGACTACCGCTTCCGGCGCGCATAGGGAATCGGCGCTCGGTCGTAGATCGCGTCCGGGATGAGTCGCGCGAAGCGCATCAACAGCGACATCGGCCTTGGGAACTCGACGACGCGCTTGCGCTTCTCGAGGCCGTTCGCGATCACGCGCGCGGCGGCGGGCGCCTGCATGAGGAACGGCATTTTGAAGCGATTGCTCGAGGTCATCGGCGTGGCGATGAATCCCGGATTCACGATCGTGACGGCCACGTCGTACGGCGCGAGCTCGATGCGGCTCGCTTCGAGGAACGCCTGCATCGCGGCCTTGCTCGCCGAGTAGACGGATGACGTCGGCAGTCCGCGCAGTCCGGCGACCGATGCGATGCCGGTGAAATGTCCGCTACGGCGCTCGATCATCGACGGCACGACGGCGTCGAACAGATACAGCATGCCGAGGACGTTGACGCGGATCATCTGCTCGGCGTCGGCGATCGCGAACTTCGTCGCGTGACTGGGCATCATCACGCCCGCGTTCGCGATCGCGAGATCGAACGGACCGCCGAGAACCTTCTCCCCGTGCGCTACCGCCTCGCGAACGGCGGCGCCGTCGGTGACGTCGCAGGCCACGGCGACGGACGACTTCAATTCGGCCGCGAGTTCGTCGAGCAGGTCCGCGCGCCGCGCGAGAAGCGCGACCGACCATCCGCGCCGCACGAGCTCGCGCGCCAGCTCACGGCCGATGCCGGACGACGCGCCGGTGATCACACAACGTTTGGACACGGGGCACGCATTATCGCCGGATAATCGGCGCATGTTCGTCGCAGCGGTCCTGCTCGCCGGTGTCGTGTACGACTTCGTGACGACGATCGAAGCGCCGCGCACGTCGACGCGCGTCGCCGGCCGCGTCTGGGTCGAAGGGAATTCGTATCGCGCCGAGCTCGCGCCGGATCCGAAACGCGGCACGGACGTGGTCATCTCGACCGACGCGGACCGCACGGCGACGTTCCTCGACGTCGACAAACAGACGTGGGCGTATCGCGTTCGCGTCAGCAACGACGTGCGATCGTCATCGCTCTTCCGCTGGCCGCTTCCCGAACCGCATCTCGACGGCAAACCGGTCGTGACGCACGAGGTCGGCGAGACGACGGAGATCGCGGGGCAGCGCGCGACGCTGCACATCGTGACGGCGCGATTCCGCGTCATGAGCCGCGTCGAAGGCGAGAAGGTCGGCGGCACGATCGAAACGACCGCGCGCATGTGGGTCGCGGACGCGCTGCCGTCGCTGCCGATGGACAGCCGGGTCCGCACCGGCTGGCCCGAAGTCGATCGCGAGCTCGAGCCGATCTTCGCAAACATCAGCGGAATGGTGATGCGTCACGAGCTCGAGGTCACCCGCACGATGGACGGCGGCCCGCCGCAACGCGAGATCACGAAGACCATCGTCAGCGGCGTACAAATCGCGGACGTGGCGCGCGAAAGGTTCAGCGTGCCGGAAGGGTTCGAGTTCAAGGGCGCAAAGGCGCCTTAAGGTGGCTGTAAGACGCCAACCGCGGCGGCCTGCGTTATTCTGAAGCTCATGACTGCCTCGTTGCCGCAATCGCATCACGATTACACCTTCGCGGAGTACCTCACGCTCGAGCGTGACAGCGAAATCAAGCATGAATTCGATGCGGGCGAGATTCTTGCCATGTCCGGAGGAACAGCTCGGCACAGCGCGCTCGCGATGAATGTCGGATTCGCGCTTCGCGGCGCCCGTCCTGACGGCTGCACAGTGTTTCAGTCCGACATGCGGGTCCGCATCGTTGCGACCGGCCGCGCGACGTATCCCGATGTCTCGATGGTTTGCGGACCCATCGAATACGACGCCGAGGACACCGCGCACACCACCATCACCAACCCGGTGCTCATCGTCGAAGTCCTCTCCGTCACGACCGAGAAAGGCGATCGCGGCAACAAGTGGATGCACTACCAGCGCATCCCCTCGCTTCAGGAATACGTGCTCGTCGGCCAGTACTCGCGTGTCGAGATCTTCCGCCGCACCCCATCCGGCACGTGGGAGTACTTCGACGTGGAAGAAGGCAGCGTGAACCTCGCCACTGGTCCGACGCTCGATCTCGCGATGTTGTACGCCGACCTTCCCGTCTGACTGCGGCAGCGCCGCCTCACTCTCCGATGATCTTCACCATCACGCGCTTGTCGCGCCGTCCGTCGAACTCGCCGTAGAAGATCTGCTCCCACGGTCCGAAATCGAGCTTGCCGTTCGTGATCGCGACGACGACCTCGCGGCCCATGATCTGGCGTTTGTGATGCGCGTCGCCGTTGTCCTCGCCTGTGCGGTTGTGGTGATAGCGCTGCGGTGACGGATCGTACGGCGCGAGCCATTCGAGCCAGCGCTTGTAGTCCTCGTGCAGGCCGCGCTCGTCGTCGTTGATGAAGACGCTCGCGGTGATGTGCATCGCGTTCACGAGGCAGAGTCCTTCTTTGATCCCGCTGGCGCTTACCTCCGCCTCCACCTGGGACGTGATGTTGACGAACTCCATCCGCTCTTTCGTGTGGAGCATGAGGTGCTTCGTGTGCGACTTCATGACCTGCCCTTTCGCGCCGCGAGGAGGAGTTGCAGCATTTGCGTCTGCCCCGTTCGCCGTGCGTGGTCGATCGGGGATCCTTCGCTGAATTTCAATTCGTAGTCGGGCCTGGCGCCGTGCGCGATGAGATCGCGTGCGATCGCGAGATCGCCATTGTCGACCGCGATCGTCAATGCGGAACCGGCCGGGACTCCCCACCAGTCCGGCGATTCGCCCAGCTCGAGCATCGCATGGACGACTCGGCGCATGCGTGCGCCGGTCGCCTCGACGAGAAGATTCTCGTCGCCGTACTGTTCGTCGCGTTTCATGTGAATCGGCGCACCTCGGCTCAGCAGGTAGAGCGCAAGCTCCTCGTTCCTCTCATCGATTGCATAAAAGAGTGGACTGAGCCACGCGGTCGGCGGCGCGGCGCGCACATCCGCGCCACGCTCGACGAGTTGCTTCACGATGGACAGCGATCCGTGCATCGCGGCCGTTTGCAGCGCGGTCGGCAGGAGGTCATCGCCGCCCGCATTGACGTTCACGTTCCCGCGCAGAAGGCGTTCGACTCCCGCCTCGTCGCGCATCCACGCCGCATCGATGAGCGCGATTTCGCTCGCGCCCCACCGGCCGTCGCAGCGCACCTGTCGCTGATGACAGGTGAAGCGATACACCTCGCGCGCGTTCACCTTCGGCCGCGTCGCGAGGTCCGCGTGGAAGAGACAGCCGATCCGCGACCACTGCTCGCACAGCTCGCGCGACGCCTTCAGCGCGTCATGCCATCGGCCGGCGCGCTCGAGGACGAGACTCTTCCAGGGTTCGTACGCCTCCGCCGCTGGAACGCGCGCCGCCTGCAGCGCCGGAAGCGCGCGAGTCCAGCCGCATTCCCTGTCGTCCAGCGCGCAGGCGAGCTTCGCCGAGAACATCGCATCGTTCCAGCGCGCCGCGCGCACGGCGTCGTGCAGACGCTGCATCACGGGCGCGCTGAGAGCCTCCGGAGCCTGGAGCGATTGCGAGTCGTGCACGAGATGGATGCCTTTCCCGCGCAGCTCCGGCCCCAGGATCCGTCCGTCGCGCGTTGGAACCATGATCTCGGCCGTGATGTGTGCAGTGATGCGGTCCGCCGCGCTCCACTCGACGACCTCGACGCGGTCTTCCGTCCGGCGGCCTGTCAGCAAACGCAGATCGAGATCGGGCAGGAAGAAGGACAACGGCGTCTCCGACTCGTGAAGCGAAAAGGTGAAGACCTCGCCGGTGGTGTCGGGCAGCAGAATCGAAACGCGGTTCCCGTCGATCGTTCCGCTGAACACGGTCGCCTGCGCGGACATCGCGAAAGCCACGAGCGCCGCAGGCACGATCGCGTGTCTCATCGCAGTTGCGGCAGCTTGACGCCGTTCTCCAGCGCCGGCGCGAAGAGATCGCCGACCTTTGCCAGACGGTTCGGCATCGTTCGGATGTTGTACTTCAGCGGATCGAGCTTCTTCGTGATCTCGCTCCACTTCAACGGCGCGGAGACCGGCGCGCCGTCGATTGCGCGCGGCGAATACGGCGCGACGACGATCTTGCCGTAGCCGTTCTGCATGCAGTCGAGATAGAGCCGGCCGCGCCGTTTGGCGAGGCTTCGCTCGACGGTGATGCCCGGCACCTTCGCCGCGACTCCCGCCGCGACCATGCATCCGAAGTCGAGCGCCTCTTCGTGCGAGTAACCCGGCGCGAGCGGCACGAACACGTGAATCCCGCGCTTGCCCGACGTCTTCGGCACGCTCGGCAGCTCGAGCTGCTCGAGGAGGCGCCGCATCACGCCCGCGGCCTCGATGGCCTGCTCGATCCCCTTCCCTTTCGCGGGATCGAGATCGAAGAGGATCCAGTCCGGCTGCTCGAGATTCTCCATGCGCGACGACCACATGTGCGTCGTCAGCACCGACATCTGCGCCAGCCATCGCAGCACTTCCCGGCTGTCGGCGATGAGATGGGCCGCGGTGCCGCTCTTCGTCGTGCGCGTCGGCGTGTCGACGATGGTCAGCCAGTTCGGCGCCTCTTTGCCGAGGCTCTGCTGGAACCACGACGGCTTGTCGATGCCCTGATTCCAGTGCTCGAGCGCGAGCGGCCTGCCGCGCAGCGCGTGGAGCATCGGCTCGGCGACGGCGTCGTAGTACGCGGCGAGATCGGTCTTGGTGATTTTGTCGCGCGGATAGAGCACGCGCGTCGGGTTGGTCAGCGTCACGGTCGGCATTTCGCGAACCACTTCCTTCGGTTTCTTGTCTTCGCGCAATCCGAGAAATGAGGGATGGCGCAGACGGTGATCGGAGGTCCACTCGGTGAAGGCCACCTCTCCGACGAGGCGCGGCTTCACCCACGTCGCATCGCGAATGCGCGGCGTCTCCTTCGCCGGCGACGCGGGCACGACGTCCTTCGCCAGCTCGTCGCGCAGCCAGACGCGCATCTTCGCGTTGAATCCCGTTCCCACTTTCCCCGCGTAGCGCAGCGATCCGCCTTCGTTGACCGCGATGTGCAGCGATCCGATCTCGCGATCGGAGTGCGTGCTCGGCTGCCAGCCGATGATCACGAATTCCTGCTGCTGCAGCGCCTTGAGCTTCAGCCACTCCTTCGAGCGCCGCGTTTCGTAGAGGGATGTTTTTCGCTTGGCGATGATTCCTTCCCAGCCGCCCTTCGCCGCGTGCGCGAGCGCCGCTGCACCCGACATCGGGAGTTGCTGAGCGACGGCGATGCCGGCCGGCGCTTTCTTCAGGAACTTCTCGAGGATCGCGCGCCGCTCGACGTACGGCTTGCGGCGCAGGTCCGCGCCATCGAGCCAGAGGATGTCAAAAATGATGAGCTGCTCACGTCCGACGTTCGTCTGCAGCAGCTGAAATCGCGGCGCGCCGTGCGCATCGAGCACGACCACTTCGCCGTCGAGCACGACCTCATTCGCCCTGATCTTTTTCAGCGCGTCGAACGACTTCGGGAATCGCGACGCGAGGTCGATCTGGTTGCGGCTCCACATCGTGACGTCGCTGCCCACGATGCCGATCACGGCGCGGAAGCCGTCGTACTTCATTTCATAGGCCCACTGCTCATCGTTCGCGGGCGGCTGATCCGCGAGCGTCGCGAGCATCGGCGGGAACATCTTTTTCAGCAGTTGTTGTGATGTCATGGTTTTCGGATGGCAGATGGCGGATTGCGGATGGCGGTGCATACGTCGACTGCCATCCGCCATCTGCTATCCGCCATCTGCCTCATGGATCGGCGCGATGACCCGCACCTCGTCGAATCCCTCCTCGATCGTCGGCGGCACGAGCTTACGCGCGGTGACGTAGATCGCAACGTCCGGCACGCGCGCCTTTCCCTCGCGGGCGCGATTGCGCGCAACGGCGTCCTTCACGATCGCCTCGAACCAGCAGGCGACGACGCGCGCGCCGAGACGATGGCCGAGAGCGATGAGCGGCGCGCGGACGTCGGGCGTCGGATTCGTGTTGTCGACGACCACCGACTTCCCTTCCTTCAGCCCCGCCTCGATCATCTGCATCTGCTTCGCATCGCGATTGCTCGCCTTGATCAGATCCTTGCTGACATGCACGTGCGTTGCCGCGAGATGCTCGCGGTAGTACGTGGTTTTTCCTGCCGCCTGGATTCCGACGAAGATCACGAGTTCAGGCACCGCGAGTCTCACAGTCGTACAGTCTCAATGTCTTGCAGTCGTACAGTCGTACAGTCGCACAGTCGCACAGTCGCGTTCCTGTGAGACTGTGCGACTGTGAGCCTGTGAGACTTGCGACATCCATGCGCTACATCAAAAAACTAAAAACCACGACGTCCCTTGGCCCCACCGAAGAGCGGAATCCGGGCCTGTGGGTCGGCTACGATATCGAAGGTGTCGATGCGGATCTCGAAGCGGATGGTTTCCTTCGCGTCGACGACTGGACGGATGAGCAGCTCGCGGCGCGCGGTGTGACCTCGTTTCAGCGCGTCGATCCCGAAACCCTCGGCCTGGAGAAAAAGCGATGACGCAGGAAGAGCTGAAGACGATTGCCTCGACGGTGGCCGCGGAGATGAAGAGCGCGGGAGACAGTCTCTCGCCGGATTTGCGTGCGGCCTTCATCGACGTGCGCACGGCGCTGTTCCAGCGCGGCGTCTTCGATCCGGTGCTCGTCCGATTCGACAGCGCGACGGCGCCGAAAGCGTCGGTCGCGGAGATTGCGGCGCAGTTGGAGAGCGTCGCGGCGTCGCTGTGATCGCTACGCCAGCCGTCCGGTGATCTTAAGGTAGCACTCCTCGCCGCGCATCACCTTCACGCGGCCGTTCCGCTCCCACTCCTGGAATCGTTGCTGCACGCTGGGGTGCTCGAGATGGCGATCGTCGCCGAAGATCCCGATCAGGATCGTGCGCGGGACGTCGGTCTGACCGCGCGAGCGGAATCGCTCCATGCCGACCATCAGCGCGTCGAGGCGGAACTCGATGTCTTCGTCGAGGAGCTCGCCGGACTCGGCCACATGCGCGCCGAGGCCGAGGAAACTCTCGAACGGCATCGGACGGAACTCTTTGATGCCGCGCTTCCGAATCTCTTCGTCGGGGATGTCGTCGGCGAGGATGAGGCCCGGGATCTCCGTGCCGACGCCGTCGACTTCCCAACCGATCCAGCGCTCCTTGCCGAGGAGAGCAATTCGCTGAATGTAACGAGCCATCTGAAGTCCTGAGGAGCTGTTGTTTGTAACACGCCGCGCGACAACGCGTGCTACCATTTTTTGCTCCCCGACAAAGCCATGTTCGAAAGCGTCGTTCCCGAAACAGCCGCGCCGCGAAAGCGCATCGTTTTGTACGAGTCGCTGCCCGTCTCGATCGGGCTGCACGCCATCGCGCTCGCGGGCGTCGTCGCGGCGAGCCTGTGGCAGGTCACGTTCCCGAAGTTCAGTCCGAAGATGACCGCGATGTACCAGGTCATCGCGGATCTCCCCACCCCGCCACCGCCTCCACCGCCGCCCGCCGCGCCCGCGAAGGCGCAGCCGGTGGCGCTGCAGCCGCAGGCCGAGGTCCCGCTGGACGAGATCGTCGCGCCGACGGTCATCCCGGATGAGATCCCGATCCTCAAGCAGCTTCCGCTCATCGAGGAAGCGAAAGGTGTCGAAGGCGGCATCGAGGGCGGGATGGAAGGCGGCGTCGTGGGCGGCGCGGTCGGCGGTGTCGAGGGCGGCGAATTCGGCGGTGAGCTCGGCGGCGTCGTCGGCAGCATCGCGAACGTTCCTCCGAACACGGTCGTCGTCGAGCGCGACAAACCGCTGCCGATGGTCACATTGTCGAAGGTCTATCCGCAGTATCCCGAGGAAGGGCGTCAGCGCGGATGGGAAGACGAGGTGATCCTTCGCTACATCATCGGCACGAACGGCCGCGTGAGGGAAGTGATCGTCCTGACGCCGCCGCAGCGAAAGATGTTCGCCGACTCGGCGGTGAAGGCGATCCGGAACTGGCGCTTCCGGCCGCTTATCAAGGATGGCCAGGCGCAGGAAGTCATCCACGAGCTGACGGTGCTGTTCCGGCTGGAGTCGTAACTCACCTCGATATACTCGCCGAGTGACGGACGCGAGCGGTATTCGGACGAAGGGCGGCGTCCTTCTTCTCTCCATTTTCTTCGTCTCCGGGATCAGCGCTCTCCTCTACCAGATCGTCTGGCTCAAGTACCTCGGCCTGATCTTCGGCAACACGGTCCACGCCGCGGCGACGCTCATCGCCGTATTTCTCGGCGGCCTCGGCCTCGGCGCTTTTTTCTTCAGCCGCGCATTTACGTCACGCCGTCCGCTCATCGTTTACGCGTGCGTCGAAGCGCTGATCGGCCTGTTCGGTGCGTTTTCGCCGAACGGATTCGAGCTGCTGAATCGCGCGTACGTCGCCGTTTTTCCGAGCGTGCATGGCAGCCTCGCTTCGATGACGCTCGTTCGCATCGCGCTCGCGGCGATGTTTCTTCTCCCGCCGACGATTCTGATGGGCGGAACGCTGCCGCTGCTCGTTCGCTGGTACACGGGCGACCGCGAGGGAAGCGGCATCGCGATCTCGGCGCTGTACGCGGTGAACACGCTCGGCGCGACCGCCGGTGTTGCGCTCGCGGGCTTCGTGCTCATCCCCCGCGTCGGCCTGCTCGCGACGATCTTCGCCGCGGTGATTCTCAATTTCGTTCTCGCGCTTTCGACCATCGCGGTTCCGTCGACAGCGGTCGTTGCATCGCCGGATGCGGATGGATGCGGCAGCCGCGCGGTGCTGATCATCGCGTTTCTGATGGGCTTCGCCGCGATCGCGGACGAGGTCTTCTGGTCGCGCATCCTCGTCCTCCACCTCGGCAGCAGCGTCTACGCCTACTCGATCATGCTGTTCTCGTTTCTGATCGGGATCGGCATCGGCAGCGCGCTGATCGAGCGGCGCATCGCGCGGATCGACATTGCCCGCGCGCTCGGCATCATCGAGCTCGCGCTCGCCGTCGCGCTCGCGCTGCAGGTTCACTTCTTCACGCAATTCAACGACCTGCTGGTCGTGCTCGTGCGGCCGTTCATCGCCGCGGGCATGCACACGCCGTTTCCGGCGCTGCTCGCGGCGGTCATCATCGCGCTCGTCATTCCGACCGGACTGATGGGCGCGGCGTTTCCGCTGACCGTGCGGCTGTACGAGATGAGCGCGAGCCAGGGAGAGACGCGCGCGGTCGGCAGGGTCTATCTCGCGAACACGATCGGAAGCATCAGCGGATCGCTGATCGCGGGATTCTTCCTGATCCGCGCGTTCGGATCGCAGAACGGTCTCTTTCTGATGGCTTGCATCAACCTCGGCGTCGGCGCATGGCTGTTTCGCAAGCGCATCGCCGTCGCGATCACCGCACTGATCATCAT